>Ga0207701_10004291_pt1 | contig 14507 bp, 13 predicted proteins | sample KBSSwiSSwithPhiX_FD_184294 | JGI IMG/M metagenome (GOLD analysis project Ga0207701, IMG submission 184294) | Switchgrass rhizosphere bulk soil microbial communities from Kellogg Biological Station, Michigan, USA, with PhiX - S5 (SPAdes) (version 2) | ecosystem: Environmental > Terrestrial >... | reverse complement strand
TTCGCCCAGCACCCAGCGCACCGCGTCGATGACGTTCGATTTACCGCAGCCGTTCGGTCCGACCACGCCGACGAGCTGGCCGGGAATCTGGATCGAGGTGGGATCTACGAAGGACTTGAATCCGGATAGTTTTATTTGAGTGAGTCGCACGCGAAAAATGATAACATCGCGGCGCCTTTTTTCAGTCAGTTTTCGCGTGCCTTCCCGACCGAGCAAGCGGCTAGAAACCTTCGTCAATCCGACGCCGAAACGCGACTACCGGATCCACATGGAGATCCCGGAGTTCACGTGTCTGTGTCCGATGACCGGCCAGCCCGATTTCGCCACGCTGGTGCTCGACTACGTTCCCGACCGGCTGTGCGTGGAGTTGAAATCGCTCAAGCTCTACGTCTGGTCCTATCGCGACGAAGGCGCGTTTCACGAGGCGGTGACCAATCGCATCCTCGACGACCTGGTGAGCGCGACCAAGCCGCGCTACATGCGGCTCGAGGCGCGCTTCAACGTGCGCGGGGGGATCTACACCAGCGTCATCGCGGAGCACCGAAAGAAGGGTTGGCGCGGTGAATCCGCTGCTGGCAAGGCTTAATCCCTACCCCTTCGAGAAGCTGCGCGCGCTCACCGGCGGCACGCCGGCCGAAATCAATCTCTCGATCGGCGAACCCAAGCATCCGACACCGCGGCTGGTGAAGGACGCGCTTGCGGCCAATCTCGATGGCCTTGCGACCTACCCGCAGACCGTCGGCACTCCGGAGCTGCGCGAAGCAATCGCAGGATGGCTGGGACGGCGCTATGGGATCCCCAAGCCCGACCCTGCGACCCAGGTGCTGCCGGTAAACGGTTCACGCGAGGCACTTTTCGCCTTCGCCCAGACCGTGCTCGCGCCGGGCAGCCGCGTGGTCTGTCCGAACCCGTTCTACCAGATCTATGAGGGCGCGGCGCTGCTCGCCGGCGCCACGCCGGTCTACGGCGAGCCCGAAGACTGGAACGGCGTGCAGCTGCTTTACGTCTGTTCGCCGGCCAACCCTACCGGCAAAGTCGTCGGCCTGGGAGATTGGAGGCGCCTGTTCGAGCTCTCCGACCGCCACGGCTTCATCATCGCCTCGGACGAGTGCTACTCGGAGGTCTACTACGACCAGCCCCCGCTCGGTGCGCTGGAGGCCGCTTTCAAGCTCAAGAGAGGATGCAAGAATCTGGTCGCGTTCTCCAGCCTGTCCAAGCGTTCCAATGCGCCGGGCATGCGATCCGGCTTCGTCGCCGGGGACGCGGCGGTGCTGGAGAAATTCCGCCTTTACCGGACCTACCACGGCTCGGCGATGAGCCTCGCGGTGCAGAAAGCTTCGATTGCCGCCTGGAACGACGAGGAGCACGTGCGCGAGAACCGGCGGCTCTATGCGGAGAAGTTCAAGGCCGTGGTGCCGATGCTGCGGGATGGCCTGAAGGCTGAGATGCCCGACGGCGGCTTTTATCTCTGGATGCGCACGCCGGTCGACGACACCGAATTCGTGCGCCGCCTGCACCATGAATACAATGTCCTCGTGCTCCCCGGCAGCTATCTCGGACGCGAGGTCCGGGGAGAAAATCCCGGCCGCAACCGCATCCGCGTGGCGCTGGTCGCGCCGCTGGCGGAGTGTGTGGAAGCAGCCAAACGCATGATGGAGTTCGCAGCCAAGCTATGAGCGCCAAGGAAGTCGTCGAAGCCGCGTGGGAAGGCCGCGCCAGCCTTCAACCGAGCAAGGCTCTGCGCGATGCGGTGGAAGAAGCCATCGCGGGCCTTGACTCGGGCAAGCTGCGCGTCGCCGAGAAGAAGGCCGGCGAATGGGTCACGCACCAGTGGCTGAAGAAAGCCGTGCTGCTTTCGTTCCGGCTGCAGGACAACCGGGTGATGCAGGCGGGCGAGTTGCGTTATTACGACAAGGTCGCCTCGAAATTCACCAACTATGACTTTTCGGGCGGCGGCTTCCGCGCCGTGCCCCCGGCCATGGTCCGGCGCGGCGCCTACATCGCCAAAAACGTCGTCCTGATGCCCTCTTTCGTCAACATCGGCGGTTATGTGGACGAGGGAACGATGGTCGACACCTGGGCCACGGTCGGTTCGTGCGCCCAGATCGGTAAAAACGTCCATCTTTCGGGCGGCGTCGGCATCGGCGGCGTGCTGGAGCCGGTGCAGGCGAACCCGGTGATCATCGAGGACAACTGCTTCATCGGCGCGCGCTCGGAGGTGGTGGAAGGCGTGATCGTGGAGGAAAACAGCGTGATTTCGATGGGCGTGTTCCTCGGCCAGAGCACCAAGATTCTCGAGCGCGCCACCGGCAAGATCCTCTACGGGCGCGTTCCGGCGGGCTCGGTGGTGGTTTCCGGCAATTTGCCCTCCCCCGACGGCAAGTACGGCCTGTACTGTGCGGTGATAGTAAAAACGGTAGATGCTAAAACCCGCGCCAAGACAAGCCTGAACGACCTGCTGCGGGGGGATTAAACTAGCGTTGGCGGTAGCAGAGGCAACAAGGGGGGCAACAGATGTCCGCGATGAAAAGGCTGTTCCAGATCATGGCCGACAAGAAGGCGTCGGACATCTTCCTGTCGGTCGGCGCACCGATCAACATCAAGCTCAACGGCGTCGCCATGCCGGTCAACCAGGCGGTGATGACCGCCGAGACCGTGCAGCAGCTTCTCTACGAAGTGCTGAACGAGCGCCAGATCAAGGAGTTCGAAGACGAGATGGAGCTCAACACCGCCTACAACCTGGCGGGCGTGGGCACCTTCCGGATCAGCGCGATGCGCCAGAAAGGCTCGCCGGCGGTCGTGGTGCGCTACATCCCGGGCACCATCCCGTCGCTCGACTCGCTCGGCGTGCCGGAAGTGCTGAAGGAAATCATCATGGGCAAGCGCGGCCTGATCCTGATGGTCGGCGCCACCGGCTCGGGCAAGTCGACCTCGCTCTCCGCGATGCTCGACTTCCGCAACGAGCGCAAGTCCGGCCACATCCTGACGCTGGAAGACCCGGTCGAGTTCATCTTCCAGAACAAGAAGTCGATCGTGAACCAGCGCGAAGTCGGCACCGATACCAAGGCGTTCGAAACCGCGCTGAAGAACGCGCTGCGCCAGGCGCCGGACTGCATTCTGATCGGCGAGATCCGCGACAAGCAGACCATGGCCATGGCCCTCGCCTACGCGCAGTCGGGCCACCTGTGCCTCGCCACGCTGCACGCGAACAACAGCTATCACGCGATGAACCGGATCATCAACTTCTATCCGCTGGAGAACCGGCCGGCGCTGCTGCTCGACCTCGGCGCGGCGCTCTCGGCGGTGATCTCGCAGCGCCTGGTGCGCACCAAGACCGGCGCGCGCGTCGCGGCGGTGGAAGTGCTGCTCAACACGCGCCACATCTCCGAGCTGATCGAGAAAGGCGAGATCAGCGAGATCAAGGAAGCGCTCGAGAAAAGCATGTCGCCCGGCTCGCAGACCTTCGAGCAGGCGCTGTTCAAGCTGTTCATGGACGGCAAGATCACGCAGGAAGAGGCCATGGCGAACGCCGACTCGGCGACCAACATGCTGTGGCTCATCAACCAGGCCACCGCCGGCGAAATCACCGGGCAGTCCGGCTCGTCGGGGCATTCGGGCCAGGCCACGGCCACGCCGGCCGCCGGGGAGGAAAAGAAGGAAGGCCTGCTCTCCGCGGGCGGCGCCTCCTTCGGCAACTTCAAGATCGACATGAATGCCTAGTGAGGTCAGTGCGCTCGATCTAGCCAAGGAGCTGATCGGGCGCAAGTCGATTACCCCGGAAGACGGGGGCTGCCAGGAACTGATCGCCAAGCGGCTCGGCGCCGCCGGGTTCAAGTGCGAGCCGATGAACTTCGGCGAGGTCACCAATCTGTGGGCGCGCCGCGGCACGCAAAGCCCGGTGGTCTGCTTCGCCGGCCACACCGACGTGGTGCCCACCGGCCCGCTCAACGAGTGGCACTCCGACCCGTTCGTGCCGACCATCCGCGACGGCAGGCTCTACGGCCGCGGGGCGGCCGACATGAAGTCGTCCATCGCCGCCTTCGTCGTTGCCACGGAAGCCTTCGTGAAAGAACGGCCCCAGCACTCGGGCTCGATCGCCCTGCTCATCACCTCCGACGAAGAAGGCGTCGCGGTCGACGGCACCGTCAAGGTGGTGGAGGCGCTGCGCAAGCGCAACGAGGGCATCGATTACTGCATCGTCGGCGAGCCGAGCTCGGTCGACATGCTCGGCGACACCCTGAAGCACGGCCGCCGCGGCTCGCTCACCGGCAAGCTGATCGTGCGCGGGGTGCAGGGTCACGTCGCCTATCCGCACCTGGTCAAGAACCCGATCCACCTCCTCGCCCCCGCCCTCGCCGAGCTCGCGCGCACGCAATGGGACAAGGGCAACGACAGCTTTCCGCCGACCAGCTTCCAGGCCTCGAACATCCACGCCGGCACCGGCGCGGCCAACGTGGTGCCGGGGTCGGTCGAGGTCGACTTCAATTTCCGCTTCTCTACCGAGAGCACCGATACGTCGCTCAGGGAGCGCGTCGAAGGCATCCTGAAGAAGCACGGGCTCGACTACTCGATGACCTGGCTGCTCGGCGCCAGGCCTTTCCTCAGCAAGCGCGGGCGGCTCGAGAAGCTGGTGGTCGCGGCCGCCAAGAAGCACACCGGCCAGAACGCCGAGGTCACGACCACCGGCGGCACCTCCGACGCGCGCTTCATCATCGAGATCTGCCCCGAGATCATCGAGCTCGGCCCGGTCAACGCCAGCATCCACAAGCTGAACGAGAACATCACGCTCGACGAGCTCGAGATGCTGCCGCGCATTTACCTGGACACCCTGCGCGCCCTGCTCCCTTGAAGTTGGGAGAACTGATTCAGCAGACTGCCCAGCGCCTCAAACGGGCGCGTCTGCATTACGGCCACGGCACCGACAACGCGCGCGACGAAGCGGCCTTCCTCGTCCTTCGCGGCCTCGGCTTGCCGTTCGACACCGACCTGGAGCGCTCCGCACGCCCCGAGAGGGTCGAAAGCCTGATCCAAAAAAGAATTGAAGAGCGCATCCCGGCGGCCTATCTGCTGAAGGAAGCCTGGCTGGATGGCGTGCCGTTCTATGTCGACCGGCGCGTCATCGTCCCGCGCTCGCACATCGCGTTCCTGTTCAAGCGGCTGCGGGTGCGGCCGAAGCGCATCCTTGACTTGTGCACCGGCTCGGGTTGCCTGGCGATCCTGGCTGCGCGCGCATTTCCCGACGCCCAGGTCGACGCCTCCGACATCTCGCGCGACGCGCTTGCCGTCGCCGCGCGGAATGTCCGTAGCCACGAGCGCCGCATCCGGCTGATCCGATCCGACCTTTTCCAGAACATCAAGGGGCAGTACGACCTGATCCTCAGCAATCCGCCCTACGTGAGCACGCCGTCGATGCGCGAGCTGCCCGCCGAGTATCGCCACGAACCGGGCCTCGCGCTTGGCGGGGGGCGCGACGGATTGGAGCTGGTAGCGAGAATCGTTGCTGGCGCCGCGGGTCACCTCACGCCGCAGGGTCTGCTGGTGTGCGAGGTCGGAGAGAACCGCCGCGCGATGGAGCGTGCCTATCCGCGGCTCGGGCTCGGCTGGCCGCGCGACGAAGTCTTTACGCTCGAGCGCGCCAGAATGGCCGGCGCTTCTCGAAAGCCGACCAGGCGGGCTCCAGCGAGATGACCAGCATGCGCTCGCGCGCCGTCAGGGCCTGCCGCACGTAGCCGCCCGCAGCGCCGAGCTCCGCTGCGACGCCGCGCGGGGCGATCTCGGCGAGCAGCGGCCGTGCTACGGCGATGTCGTTGAGGTCGCCAAGAATGTCCTGCAGCGCCGCCAGCCGCTTGATGTAGGGCTGCGCCGCGACACCGGCGAAGCAGGCGGCAAAGAAGTCGCAGCCGTAGCGCAGCCGCTTGATGCGGATGCGCAGCCGGTGGCGCCGTTTCGCATTGCCCCAGTCGATGCCGTGGGCCTGCTTGAGCACCTTGCGGTGCAGGCTGTCGAGGGCGACGCTGGCGAAGTCGCCGAGCGACGCCTGCGCGCCGTCTGCGCTCCCCTGCCATGGCGCGGCGTTCACCCAACGCAGCGCGCGCAGCAGGAATACCTGCAGCTTGCGCGAAGCCGCCGCCTGGCGTGCGCGGCGCCGTGCGATGGCGCGTTTGCCGCGCGCGCGCGCCAGGAGCGGCGCGATCGTCGGGGCACGTTCTGGTTGCACGGTGCCGAAGCGAACCAGGCCTTCGCAGAATACGTCCCAATCCCGGGCAGCGCCGAGCGGCGGCATCAGTCCGCTCAATCGCTCGACGATCGGTTTGGCCGCCTTCTTGGGGACCAGCGCGCGGAACGCGAGCAGCGCGGAGCGCAGGCGGCGCAGGCCGACGCGCATCTGGTGCAGGTACTCCTCATCCCGTCCGTGCACCACGCCACGCGCATTTGCGCCCGCCTGGGTCAGCGCGGCGGCGAAGATGGCGCTGAACGCCTCTGCCGGCGTCGCGAGCTCGCCCAGCGCCGGCCGGCGCCATTTGCGCGGCGGCGGAAACGCCTCGCCGGCCACCAGGCGGTACCCGCGCTCCGCTTTGCTCTCGAACTCGAGTGCAAGCGCAAGCGGCTTGGCGAGCTCGCTCGCATAGCGCAGCAGGGCGGTGGCTTCGCCGGCCTTCAGCTCGAGCTCGATCTCGCTGATCGGCTCGCGGCGCTCGCCGGCCGCGACGTGGCCGCGGTCGATGCAGATCTCGGCGCGCGTCGCGCTGTCGACGATGACCGCTGCCGAGCGGCGCGAAAAGCGGGTCTCGAAGACCGGACGCAGCCGCGTTGCGAGCTTGGCGACGTCCAACCCGGTCGCGGCGAGGATCTCCTCGCGCGGAAACGCGCCGAGGTCGAGGCGCCCGCGCGGCGCGGGGATCTCCCACTCGGCGCGCGCGCTGAAGCCGGAGGCAGCCGACGATTCGGCTTTCAGCGTCTGCAGCGGGCGCCCGCCATCGTGGCGCAGGCGCAGCGCCACGCCGGCGCGCCGCAGGCGCTCGTTCGTGGTGTCGTAATAAGTATTGCGCATCATCCGCTGGCGCCAGCGGCCTGCAACCCGCACGTGGCGCGCCACGCGGCGCGCCGCCTGGGGCGTGAGACTGAACTTGATCTCACGCTCGACTTGCACCGCGCGGCGCCTGAGGAGTGGGGTGACCGACGGGATTCGAACCCGCAACAACTGGAATCACAATCCAGGACTCTACCGTTGAGCTACGGTCACCACTGTGCAACACCAACACATTACTCGCGAGTGGCCTGCCCGGCGGGACTCGAACCCACAACCCCCAGCTTAGAAGGCTGGTGCTCTATCCGGTTGAGCTACGGGCAGTCCCGTAACGCAAGCAAGCCCCACGTGCTACAACAGGCGCGCGTGGTCGGGGCGAGAGGATTTGAACCTCCGACATCTTGCTCCCAAAGCAAGCGCGCTACCAGGCTGCGCCACGCCCCGAAAAAGGCGTCAAATGATACTCTTAGCGCATGGCGAGGGCAACGCAACTCGCTTGCGACCGAGGGTCCTTTAGTGATACAAAGCGCATTCGTTTTTTGAGCGGAAAGATGGCCGTAGAACTCTCCAGAAAAGGCTTTACCCCGTACGCGGCGAAAAAGGGCGAGGAGTACATGAACGCGCGTCAGCGTTCGCACTTCCGCAAGATCCTCGAGTCGCTGAAGGCGGAGCTGTCGCAGGAAATCGACCGCACGGTGCACACCATGCAGGACGAGGCGACGGTATTTGCCGATCCGAACGATCGCGCCAGCCAGGAATCCGACATGGCGCTGGAGCTACGCAACCGCGACCGCGAGCGCAAGCTGATCAAGAAGATCGACGAGACCATCGCGAGAATCGACGCGAACGAGTACGGCTACTGCGACAGCTGCGGCGTCGAGATCGGCCTGAAACGCCTCGAGGCGCGGCCGACCGCGACGCTGTGCATCGACTGCAAGACGCTCGACGAGCTGCGCGAGCGTCAAGTAGCTAAGTAACTCCTACTACCCGCCGCAGTTATCCGCTTTTTGCGGTTTCCTGTTCCTTGACGGCTTTCATGGAAAGCCGCACGCGACCCTTGTCGTCGGCCTCGAGCACCTTCACCTTCACGATCTGGCCTTCCTTCAGGTGATCTGATACGGCGTTGACGCGCTCGTGGCTGATCTGCGAGATGTGCAGCAGGCCGTCGCGGCCGGGAATCAGCTGCACGATGGCGCCGAAGTCGAGCAAGCGCAGCACCGGGCCTTCGTAGACCTTGCCGACCTCGACGTCGGCGGTGAGCTCCTGGATCTTCTTGCGCGCCGCCTCGCCGCCCTCGGCCGCGACGCAGGCGATGGAGATGGTGCCGTCGTCCTCGATCTCGATGGTGGTGCCGGTCTCCTCCTGGATGCCGCGGATCACCACGCCGCCCTTGCCGATGACGTCGCGGATCTTGTCCGGGTTGATCTTGATCTTGATGATGCGCGGCGCGTAGGTCGAAAGCTCGGTGCGCGAGCCCTCGATCGCCTGCTTCATGATCTCGAGGATCGAGAGGCGCGCCTCGCGCGCCTGGTCGAGCGCCACCTTCATGATGCCCTTGTTGATCGATTCGATCTTCAGGTCCATCTGCAGCGCGGTAATGCCCTTGTCGGTGCCCGCCACCTTGAAGTCCATGTCGCCGAGGTGGTCCTCGTCGCCGAGGATGTCGGACAGCACCGCAAAGCGGTTGCCTTCCTTGATCAGGCCCATGGCGATGCCCGCGACGTGCGCCTTCACCGGCACGCCGGCGTCCATCAGCGCGAGGCTGCCGCCGCACACCGAGGCCATCGACGAGGAGCCGTTCGATTCGGTGATCTCGGACACCACGCGCATCGAGTAGCCGAATTCTTCCGGCGTCGGCAGCAGGCCGATCAGCGCGCGCTTGGCGAGGCGGCCGTGGCCGATCTCGCGGCGCTTCGAGGGTCCCATGCGGCCGGTCTCGCCGGTCGCGTACGGGGGCATGTTGTAGTGGAGCATGAAGCGCTCGCGGTATTCGCCCGCCAGCGCGTCGATGATCTGCTCGTCGCGCCCGGTGCCGAGGGTCACGGTGACCAGGGCCTGGGTTTCTCCCCGCGTAAACAAGGCGGAACCATGCGTGCGGGGCAGAACGCCGGTGCGCACGGTGATCGGACGCACGGTGCGCGTATCGCGGCCGTCGATGCGCGGCTCGCCGTCGAGGATCTGGCTGCGCACGATCTTCGACTCGAGGTTGAAGAACATTTCCTTCACCGCGTTGCTGTCGAGCGTGCTGCCGGTGGCGGCCGCCTCGGCGGCGAGCTTGTCCAGCGCGCTCTTCCGAATCTCGTTCAGGCGCGTGTTGCGCGCCTGCTTCTGCTTGATGGCGAAGGCCTCGCGGAATTCCTGCTCCAGCTCGCCGACGCGCGCGATCAGCGCCTCGTTCTTGGGCTGCGGCGTCCATTCCCATGCCGGCTTGCCGGCCTGCTCGGCAAGCTCGAGGATCGCCTGGATCGCGGCCTGCATCTGCTCGTGGCCGTGCATCACGCCGCCGAGCATCACGTCCTCGGGCAACTCGAGCGCCTCGGATTCCACCATCATCACGCCCTGCTCCGTGCCGGCGACCACCAGGTTGAGGCGTGACTCCTTGAGCTGGGTGGTGGTGGGGTTGATGACGTACTCACCGTTCACATAGCCGACGCGGCAGGCGCCGATCGGGCCGTTGAACGGGATGCCGGAGAGCTCCAGCGCAGCCGACACCGCGAGCATCGCCGGGATGTCGGAATCGACTTCCGGGTTGAGCGACAGCACCGTCGCAACGACCTGCACTTCGTTGAAGAAGCCGTCGGGGAACAGCGGCCGGATCGGCCGGTCGATGAGGCGCGAGGTCAGCGTCTCCTTCTCGGTCGGGCGCCCTTCGCGCTTGAAAAAGCCGCCCGGGATCTTGCCGGCGGCATAGGTTTTCTCGACGTAGTCGACGGTGAGCGGGAACCAGTCCTGCCCGACCTTGGGCGCCTTGGCGGCGACCACGGTCGCCAGCACCACGGTGTCGTCGATCGAGCAGATCACGGCACCGTGCGCCTGGCGGGCGATCTCGCCGGTCTCGAACGTCACCTGGTGGCTGCCGAGGGTAAAAGTCTTCTTGATTGGGTTCACGAGGATCCTTAAAAACAAAAAACGCTCATCGACGGCGACGAGCGTTCAGCCTTGCGGCACTTGGGCAGACCTGATTATTTGCGCAGACCCAGCTTCTCGATCAGGTCGCGGTACTTGTCCGCGTCCTTGCGCTTCAGGTAATCGAGCAGCTTGCGGCGCTGGCTCACCATGACGAGGAGCCCGCGGCGCGAATGGAAGTCCTTGACGTGCGACTTGAAATGCTCGGTCAGGCCGTTGATGCGCTCGGTGAGGAGCGCGATCTGCACTTCCGGCGAGCCGGTGTCCTTGCCCGAGCGCTGATACTGCTTGACGACCTTCTCTTTCTGCACAACCTGTAAAGCCATCTCTCTACTCTCTCTTTGCGTGAGGCGCGGATTTTAAATGGTTTTCAGCCGTTTGGGTAAGCCGCAATGGCCTCAACCCGGCGTCATCGGCGCTGCCCAGGCCGATGACCGCGCCGTCGGGACGCACCACCGCGCACAACCCCGGGTGCAGCCCACTGATTTTCAATGTCTGCCCTTGGCGCAGGCGCGCCTCGTCGGCCTCGCCGAGCTCGGCGCGCGGCAGACCCTCCAGCAGCGCGGGCAGCGGCAGCAGCCGGCGCCCGCGCTCTCCGGCCTCGGCAAGCATCTCCAGCGTCGCGGCCTGCTCGATGCGAAAGCGCCCCGAAGCCGTGCGCCGCAGCCCGCCCAGGTGCGCGCCGCAACCCAGGGCCTCGCCGATGTCCTCGGCCAGCACGCGGATGTAGGTCCCTTTGCTACACACCACGCGCAGCACCAGGTTTTCGGCCTGGAAATTGATCAGTTCCAGCTCCGAGATCCTCACGCGGCGCGGCGCACGCTCCACTTCCTCACCGCGGCGGGCAAGGCGGTACAGCGGCGTGCCTTTGTGCTTCAGCGCCGAATGCATCGGCGGCACCTGGTCGATCTCGCCTCGGAATCGCTCGAGAACGGCGCCAAGGGTCTCCTTCGAAAAGGAAATTTCCCTGGACTGCAGGATCGCGCCCTCGGCGTCGCCGGTCGAGGTGCGCGCGCCAAGCTTCAGCGTCGCGAGGTACTCCTTGTCGGCATCGAGCAGCGGCCCGGCGAACTTGGTCGCCTCGCCGAACAGCACCAGCAGCAATCCCGACGCCAGGGGGTCGAGGGTGCCGGCATGCCCGGCCTTGGCGGCGCCGTAGAGCCGCTTCGCCTTCTGCAACGCCGCGTTCGAGGTAAGCCCGAGCGGCTTGTCGAGCAGCAGCGCGCCGTCGATCACTGAAGGTTCATCTCTTGGGTCTGAGCGCGGAATCGATCAGCCGCGAGAGGTGGTCGCCACGCTCGACCGATTCGTCGTAAACGAAGCGCAGCTCGGGTGTGGTGTACATCTTGAGGCGCTGCGCGAGCTGCGAACGCAGGAAGCCGGCAGAGCGGTTGAGGCCGGCGAGCGTTTCCTGCAGCTTTTCCTTCTCGAGCACCGTGAAGAAGATCTTCGCGTGCTTGATATCGGGCGACACGTCGACCGAGGTGATGGTGATCATGCCGACCCGCGGGTCGCGCACTTCCAGCCGGATCAGATCGGAGACTTCCCGCTGGATCAGGTCGCCCAGCCGCTGCGGGCGACCTTGCCCCTTCTTCACAGCGTTCTGGCCACCTCGACGGTCTCAAAGACCTCGAACTGGTCGTTCTCTTTCACATCCGTGAAGTTCTTGAGCGACATGCCGCATTCGAAGCCCGCCTTGACCTCACGCACATCGTCCTTGAAGCGCTTGAGCGAGTCGATGTCGCCGGTGTGGATGACCACGCTGTCGCGCAGCACGCGCACCTGGGCGCTGCGCTTGACCAGGCCTTCCTGCACGTAGCAGCCGGCGACGGTGCCGATCTTGGAGATGCGGAATACCTGCCGCACCTGGACCATGCCGATGACCTGCTCCTTGCGCTCCGGCGCGAGCATGCCCGACAGCGCGGCCTTCATCTCCTCGACCGCGTCGTAGATGATGTTGTAGTAGCGCACCTGCACGCCGGCGGACTCGATCAGCTTGCGCGCGGTCGCATCGGCGCGCGCATTGAAGCCGATGATCACCGCGCGCGCGGCCATGGCGAGGTTGACGTCCGACTCGGTAATGGCGCCGACGCCGGCGTGCACCACGCTCACCTTGACTTCCTCGGTCGCGAGGCGCGTCAGCGCATGGACCAGCGCTTCCTGCGAGCCCTGCACGTCGGACTTGATCACCAGGGTGAGCACCTTCTTCTCGCCCTCGGCCATCTGGCCGAACATGTTTTCGAGCTTGGTGGCGTGCTGCTTGGCGAATTTGACGTCGCGCGACTTGCCCTGGCGGAAACTGGCGATCTCGCGCGCCTTGCGCTCGTCGGCAACCACCATCATCTCCTCGCCCGCGCTCGGCACTTCCGACAGCCCCTGCACCTCGACCGGAATCGACGGGCCCGCTTCCTGCACCGGCTTGCCGTTCTCGTCGAGCATCGCGCGCACGCGGCCATAGACCCCGCCGGTCAGCACGATGTCGCCGCGCTTGAGCGTGCCGGACTGCACCAGCAGCGTCGCCACCGGGCCGCGGCCCTTGTCGAGCCGCGCCTCGATCACCACGCCCTTCGCGGGCGCATCGGTCGACGCCTTCAGCTCCAGCACCTCGGCCTGCAGCAGCACCTGCTCGAGCAGCGCGTCGACGCCCTGGCCGGTCTTGGCCGACACCGGCACCACCGGCGAATCGCCGCCGTATTCCTCGGGCACCACGCCGTGCGTCAGCAGCTCCTGCTTGACCTTGTCGGGGTTGGCTTCGTGCTTGTCGATCTTGTTCATCGCCACGACCAGCGGCACTTCCGCGGCCTTGGCGTGGTTGATCGCCTCGATGGTCTGCGGCATGACGCCGTCGTCGGCCGCGACCACCAGGATGACGATGTCGGTCGCCTGCGCGCCGCGCGCGCGCATCGCGGTAAACGCCTCGTGGCCGGGCGTATCGAGGAAGGTGATCACGCCGCGCGGCGTCTCGACGTGATAAGCGCCGATGTGCTGCGTGATGCCGCCGGCTTCGCCCGCCGCCACCTTGGTGGTGCGAATGAAGTCGAGCAGCGAAGTCTTGCCGTGGTCGACGTGGCCCATCACCGTCACCACCGGCGGGCGCGGCTTGAGCTCGGTCTCGACCGGCTCGTCGCTCTCGGCGAGATAGGACTCGGGATCGTCGAGCTTGGCCGCCTTGGCCTTGTGGCCCATTTCCTCGACCACGATGATCCCTGTCTCCTGGTCGAGCACCTGATTGATGGTCGCCATGGTGCCGAGCTTCATCAGCGCCTTGATCACCTCGGCGGCTTTCACCGACATGCGGTGGGCGAGCTCGCCCACCGTGATGGTCTCGGGCACCGCCACCTCACGAACCAGTGGCTCGGTGGGCTGCGCGAACGTGGTCGGGTCGCCGCTGGGCGCGGAGCGGTGGCCGCCGCGGCCGCGCGAATGCCAGCCGCCTACGCCGCCGCCGGAGTCGCCGCGCGTCTTGATCTGGCGCCGGCGCACGGAATCGTCGCGCAGCACCGTGGTGGGCTTCGCCTTCTTCGGCTTCTTGTCGGTCTTGGCGTCGCCGGTGGTGGTCTTCGGCGCGTGCAGCGTCGTCGGCGCAGCGCCTCCCGCCGCAGGCGCCGCTGCGGCTTCGGCAGCGGCCTTCTGCTCCGCCTCCTTGCGCTCGCGTTCCTGCTTTTCGCGCAGCTCGGCCGCCTGCAGCTCGGCCAGCTGCTGCTGACGGCGCGCTTCTTCCTCGCGCAGCTGGATTTCTTTGTGGTCGACCGCGGGCGCAGCCGGCGGGGGCGGAGGCGGCGGCGGGGTTTCGGCCGCGACCGCCTGCGCGGCGACTTCCGCCGGATCGCGCTTCACGAACACGCGCTTCTTGCGCACCTCGACCTGCACCGTGCGGTACTTGCCGGTGGAGTCGGTCTTCTTGATTTCGCTTGTGTGCTTGCGCGTCAGCGTGATCTTGTTCTTCTGCTCCGCCGAGCCGTGCATCTTGCGCAGATACTCGAGCAGGCGCGACTTGTCCTGCTCGGAGAGCGAATCGTCGGGCTGCTTCTTCTCCACGCCGGCGGCGCGCAGCTGCTCGAGCAGCACCGACGGCGGGACTTTCAGCTCGCTCGCAAATTGGGCGACGCTGGTCTGGGCCACGTTATGCGGGCTCCTTGCTGTCTGTGAACCAATGGGCGCGCGCGGCCATGATCAGCTTCTTGGCGCGCTCCGCGTCCATGCCGGTGATCTCGGACAACTCGTCGACCGCCAGGTCGGCGAGATCGTCGCGCGTCTTGACACCCTTCTCCACCAGCTTGGCGGCGAGCTGCGTGTCCATGCCGTCCAGCTTGAGCATCTCGGGGTCGACGCCTTCCATCTTCTCTTCGTTGGC
>Ga0207701_10004290_pt1 | contig 14507 bp, 12 predicted proteins | sample KBSSwiSSwithPhiX_FD_184294 | JGI IMG/M metagenome (GOLD analysis project Ga0207701, IMG submission 184294) | Switchgrass rhizosphere bulk soil microbial communities from Kellogg Biological Station, Michigan, USA, with PhiX - S5 (SPAdes) (version 2) | ecosystem: Environmental > Terrestrial >... | reverse complement strand
TGGGACCCGAAGAACCAGCGCCCGGAGCTGTGGAACCTCTACAATGCCCGCAAGCACAAGGGCGAGAGCATCCGGGTCTTCCCGATCTCGAACTGGACCGAACTCGACGTCTGGCAATACATCCAACTGAACGACGTGCCGATCGTGCCCCTCTACTTCGCGGCCAAGCGCCCGACGGTCGAGCGCGACGGCATGCTGCTGATGGTCGACGACGAGCGCTTCCCGCTAAGACCCGGGGAGTTCCCGGTCGAGCGCTCGATCCGCTTCCGCACGCTCGGCTGCTATCCGCTGACCGGCGCGGTCCAGAGCGAGGCTTCGACGCTCAGCGAGGTGATCCAGGAGACGCTGCTGACCACCACGTCCGAACGCCAAGGCCGCGCGATCGACAAGGATGCCGGCGGCGCGGGCATGGAAGTAAAGAAGCAGCAGGGGTACTTCTGATGGGCGATACTCATACCCAGGACCCCGCCTACGTCACCGACGCCCTTATCGCCGAGGACATCGACGCCTATCTCGAGCAACACCAGCACAAGACCATGCTGCGGTTCATCACCTGCGGGTCGGTCGACGACGGCAAATCGACGCTGATCGGACGGCTGCTCTACGACAGCAAAATGATCTTCGAGGACCAGCTCGCGGCGCTCGAGAGCGACAGCAGGAAGGTCGGCACGCAAGGCCAGGAGATCGATTTCGCGCTGCTGGTCGATGGCCTTGCCGCCGAGCGCGAGCAGGGGATCACGATCGACGTCGCCTATCGCTTCTTCAACACCGAGAAGCGCAAGTTCATCGTCGCCGATTGCCCCGGCCACGAGCAGTACACCCGCAACATGGTCACCGGCGCCTCGACCGCCGACCTTGCGGTGATCCTTGTCGATGCGCGCAAAGGGGTGCTCGTCCAGACCCGTCGGCACAGCTATCTGTGCCACCTCATCGGTATCAAGAACCTGGTGCTGGCGGTCAACAAGATGGACCTGATCGACTACGATCAGGCCACGTACGACGCGATCGTCGAGGATTACGCCGACTTCGCCAGGACCATCGGCGTCGAGCGCTTCACCGCGATGCCGATTTCGGGGTTCAAGGGCGACAACATCACTACGGCGCCAAGCGCGAACACGCCCTGGTACAAAGGCTCGAGCTTGGTCGAGCATCTCGAGACCGTCGAGGTCATGAGCTCGCTCGACGCCGAAAGGCCGTTCCGCCTGCCCGTGCAGTGGGTCAATCGTCCCAACCTCGACTTCCGCGGGTTCTCCGGTCTGATCGCCGGCGGCTCGGTGAAGCCGGGCGACGCGGTGCGCGTTCTGCCCTCGGGCAAGGGCTCGACGGTGGCGCGGATCGTCACTTTGAACGGCGATCTCAACGAGGCGGTCGCCGGCCAATCGGTCACGCTCACCTTCGCCGACGAGATCGACTGCAGCCGCGGCAACGTCATTGCCGCGGCGGACAGTCCGCCCCAGGCCGCCGACCAGTTCGAGGCGACGCTGGTATGGATGGACGACGCGGCGATGCACGTCGGGCGGGCCTACTGGCTCAAGCTTGGCACGCAGACCGTGTCGGCAACCGTCCAGCAGCCCAAGTATGTGGTCAACGTCAACACGATGGAGCACCTGGCTGCGAAGACGCTTGAGCTCAACGCCATCGGCGTGGCTGAACTGACCACCGACAAGGCGATCGTGTTCGAGCCTTACGGGGACAACCGTACGCTCGGCGGGTTCATCCTCATCGACAAGATCACCAACGCCACGGTCGCCGCAGGCATGCTGCACTTCAGCTTGCGGCGCAGTCAGAACGTCCATTGGCAAGCGCTCGACATCGATCGCACCGAGCACGCCAGGCTCAAGAACCAGACGCCCAAGGTGCTGTGGTTCACCGGCCTCTCGGGATCGGGCAAGTCGACCATCGCCAACGAGGTCGAGAAGCGCCTGAATGTGATGAACCGGCACACGTTCCTGCTCGATGGCGACAATGTCCGCCACGGGCTCAACAAGGACCTCGGCTTTACCGAAGCCGACCGGATCGAGAACATCCGCCGCGTCGGCGAAGTCGCCAAGCTGATGGCGGATGCCGGACTGATCGTGCTCACCGCGTTCATCAGCCCCTTCAAGGCCGACCGCGAGCTGGTTCGAGCGATGTTGCCCGAAGGAGAGTTCGTCGAGATCCACGTCGAGACCCCGCTCGAGGTCGCGGAGGCGCGTGACGTAAAGGGTCTTTACAAGAAAGCGCGGTCGGGCGAGCTCAAGAACTTCACCGGGATCGACAGCCCCTATGAAGCGCCCGCAGCCCCAGAGATCCGTGTCAACACCGTGGAGATGACCGCCGACGAAGCCGCCGAGCACATCATCCGCAAGCTGTTGCCGCTAAAGTGAAGCGCGGGGGAGGGAAGCCATGAGCATGACCGACGGCGAGCTGGCGGCTCACCTTGCCGAAACTGCCGGTCGGCTGCTCCTCGCGGTTCGCGCTTCGGGCGTGTTCTCGGCCAAGGCGCTGGGCAAGGCGGGCGACCAGACCGCCAACCAGTTCCTGATCCACGCGATCCGCGAGCAGCGGCCCGACGACGGGTTGCTGTCGGAGGAGGAGAAGGACAACTTCGAACGCCTCGCCCACGAGCGGGTGTGGATTGTCGACCCCGTCGACGGCACCCGCGAGTACGGCGAAGAGCGCACCGACTGGGCGGTTCACGTCGGGCTTGCGATCGGCGGCGTGGCGAGCGTCGGGGCGGTCGCGCTGCCAGGGCTCGGCGTGGTGCTGCGGACCGACCGGCCGCAGCCGTTGCCCCGGGGAAACACGCCACCGCGCATGCTGGTCAGCCGAACGCGCCCAGCGATGGAAGCAGTAGCGGTTGCCGAGACGCTCGGGGCGGAGCTGGTGCCGATGGGCAGCGCCGGGGCCAAGGCGATGGCGGTGGTCCGCGGCGATGCTGAAATCTATCTCCACACCGGCGGCCAGTACGAATGGGACAGCTGCGCACCCGTCGCCGTCGCCGCCGCGCACGGTCTCCACGTCAGCCGGGCTGATGGTTCGCCGCTGGTATATAACCAGTCGGATACTTACATGCCCGATCTGCTTATTTGCCAGCGGCACCATGCCGAACCGGTCCTGCGGGCAATGGAATCGCTGGCCCCTGTCGGCTGACAATCGCGCCCGGCCGAAGGGTTAATCGCTGTGGCGCATGTTGGCCATGTCCAACCCACGCATGACCGCCAGCATCCCGAACCAACGTCCCGGGAGAAGCGCCTCGTCGCGATCGCGCTCGGCCAGCGCCTGAACCTCGCGCCGCAGCCGCTCTAGAAGCTCGGCCAACTCGGCGGCGCCGCGCGGGGACAGCTTGACCACCTCGGAGACGAAGCTGGTACTCTCTGCGGCGAAGTCGAGCGCGAGGAACTGCGGCTTCATGTGCTGCTCGAAAAGCGCCCGCATCGGCGCCTTGCGCCAGACGATGGTGCGATCGATCAGCGGCCGCACACGGCCGTCGGGCAGCCGGTCGATCAACGCCAGCCGGTCGAGCCGGGCGAGCGCCAAAGCCATGACCGGCGCCGGCACGGCGAAGTCGCGCGCGATCTCCTCGGGCCGATTGCCGCCGAGGATGGTCATGAACAGGAACGACAAGAAGACGTCGCTCGATAGCTCGCGCTCCTGCGCCAAGGTCAATTCCTGGGCGAGGGTGGCGTGCGGATATTCCGCCACGCGGGCAAGATCAGCCAGACTGAGCTGGCATAGTTCGGCCAGACGCTCGAGCCGCTCGAGCGTCAGCCCACGGCCTGCGAGCCAGCGCTTGGCGGTGGCCTGGCCGATCTCGAAATGCTCGGCCAGCCGACGCGCGGTCCAGCCATGTATGCGCAAGTGCCGGCGCAGTTCGGCGAGCAGTGCCGTCGATGCCGGGGTGGCTCGTTTCACGATCTCCTTATCGCCTTAATTCGATACTTTTGGCGAGCATGGATTTTGGACTCGAATCACGCCGGGGTAAATTGCCGGCAGGGAACGAGAGTCGCCGCCGCGGCGGACCGGCCCGTCAGCTTGGGAGACTGCAGATGCAAGGCATGCTGATCAAGAATGGCACGGTGGTCGACGGCACAGGGGCGCCCGCGTTCGCCGCTGACGTGCGCATCGCCGATGGGGTCATCACCGAGGTCGGGCCGAACCTTGCACCGCGCGGAGAACGGGTGTTCGATGCCGCCGGCTGCCAGGTCACGCCCGGGTTTATCGAAAGCCACACCCACTACGACGGGACGATGTGGTGGCAGCCCGACCTCGACCCCCTTCCGGGCTATGGGGCGACGACGATGATCCTCGGCAATTGCGGCTTCTCCGCCGCGCCGCTGCACAAGTACATGCCCGCACAGCGCGAGATGATCGGCATCTTCAGCTTCTTCGAGGACATCCCCGAGGGGCCCTTCATGGAAAAGCTGCCGTGGGACTGGAATAGCTGGTCGGAGTATCGCGCCTCGGTCGAGCGCAACGTGAGGGTCCCGCTCAATTACGCGGCCTACACCGGACACATCGCCATCCGCCTGGCGGCGATGGGGGTCGATGCGTGGAACCGCCAGGCGACACCTGACGAGATCGCGCGGATGGCCGAGCTGCTCGACGACGCGCTTGCGGCCGGCGCGCTCGGCATGTCGGACAACATGCATGATCATGACGGGCAAGACCGCCCGGTGCCGACGCTGCTCGCCTGCGACGACGAGTTCAATGCGCTGTTCGACGTGATGGAGCGCTATCCCGGCTGCTGCTACCAGGTCATTGTCGACACCTTCATGCGGATGACCGGCCCGGCCAATCTCGAGCGTCTGGCCAAGCTGCTCACCGGGCGCAACATAAAGGTCCAGATCGCCGGAGCGATCCCGACGCTGGAGTTCCAGAAGGCTATCCTGCCGGCGATGCAGGAGAGCGTCCGCAAGATGCGCGAGGCGGGCGTCGATGTCTGGCCGGGTTTCGCCCACGTCTCGCCGACCTCGACGCTGAGCCTGGTCAAGTCGCTGATTTTTGCGCAGTCGAACGACTACGTCTGGCACGAGGTCGTGCTCGCCGACGACCACGGCGAAAAGCGCCGCCTGCTGGCCGATCCCGAATGGCGAGCGCGGGCGCGCGAGAGCTGGGACACGAAGGCCTGGCCGCACTCGCCGTTGCGCAACCCGCAAGAGCTGTTCCTGCTCGACAGCGAGAACGGCGCCGGCCCGACCGGCATCACACTCGAAGAATACGCGGCGAGCAAGGGGCTGCACCGCTCCGATGCGATGGCCGAGTGGATTCTTGCCAACGGCATCCGCTCTACCGTGCACATGGCGCCGTTCCCCAAGGATGAGGCGCTAACCCTGGACCTGATGCGCGATCCCCGGACGGTCGGCAACATCTCGGACGCCGGCGCGCACCTGCAGATGCTGTGCGGGGGCGGCGAGAACGCGCTGCTGCTGACCCAGTACGTCCGCGACGAGCGGCTGATGACGCTGGAGGAGGCGGTCAACGTGATGACCGGCAAGCTCGCCGCGCATTTCAACCTGCACGACCGCGGCGTGATCGCCGAGGGAATGCGGGCCGACATCGCGGTGTTCAACATGGACGAGATCGAGCGCCGGGCCATGGAAAAGGCACACGACGTTCCCGACGGGCGCGGTGGCTTCACCTGGCGATTCACCCGCGCGCCGATGCCGACCCGCCTGACCCTCGTCAACGGCGTGCCGACGTTCGAGAACGGCGCCTTCACCGGGGCAATGCCCGGACAATTCCTGTCCCCTAGCAACGACGACATCGTCTTGGCCGTCGCAGCGGAGTAAGCACCATGGAAGTCAGCGTCGGCGCCGGCGAGCGCGAATACTTCAACGGAGCGATCAGGAAGGTAGAGACCGAGAGCTCCGTCCTGGTCAGCTCATCCAAGTACCTCAACCATCCAGAGCTGCGCGGGCTGATCGCGCAGGAGATGCTTCGCCGCAACGGCCCGGACATGCGCAACACCGCCTATATCCCTGAAGTCGCGCAAGCGTTCATGCAGCTGGAAGACTTTGCCCGCATCATCGCGCTGTTCGAACAGGAGAAAGCCCGCCTGCCGCGCTTCCGCGAATGGTGCGATAAACGCGCGCTGGCCGACTTCAAGAAGAACGAGGTCGAGCATTGCGCGCCCGGAACGCTCGGCGCCGCGCTGCACGACTTCATGGTCAACAGCGGCTACGAGCTCGATATCTTCTACCGGGAGATCGAGGTGGTCAACGACCTTACCTTCTACTTGCGTCAGACCGCGCTGACCCACGACATCGAGCACATTGTAAGCGGCTTCGGCCCCAATCACGGCGGCGAGGTGGCGCTGCTCAACGCCAACCTCCACGCCAAGGCGCGATATTTCCACCCGGAGCTGTCGGCATTCTTCAACCGCATCCAGATCTACCTCAAGGCCAAGACGCTGATGAAGGACGGGCTGCACTATCCAGACGCCTTCGTTCTCAACCTCGAGGCCGAGCACCAAGGCGCGGTCCAAGGCCGCAACTGGAAATACCCGCTAATGCTCGCGGATTGGCGCGGCATGGTCGAGTGGTCGATCGCCAACATTCGCGAGGAGCTGGGGATCACCCCCGTGCCGCCCGAGGGTCTCTGGGCCGACACCAACCGGCTGTGCAACGAGGACGACCCCGCCTACGGGCTAATGGAGGCGGCCGAGTAGGCGGCGGGGCTGCCCCGGCCTTCGCAGACGGCGACCATCCGATGCGCGGCCTTGGTGTCGTACAGCGCGCGGACCACGTCGAGCGGCAGCAACGCGTCGCGGTCAGCCTTCATCTCCCGGGCCGCGCAGCGCATCGTGACGAACATCAGCGCGGAAGCGGCACGGTCGATCTTTCCCGTGACGAGGGGCGCGAAAATGAGCAAGCCGCTGCGTTGAGGCCGCCGTATACGCGCCCGTACGGTCCCGTCAGTGACGCCCGGCTCGGCCGCGACACGGCGAAAGCTGATGCGCGCGTCGTCGTCGAGCATCGTCACGATTTCCCAATCCAGCGTACCGGTCGCGGGGACCAGCGAAGGGTGGACGACGGCGGGGCTCGACCGCTTTGGCTGACGGCATGAACTTATAGACGTTGTTGAGCAGCTCGACGTCGACATGGTCGACTCCGGCGATGTCGCGCGAGACGCTGCGCGCCGCCTCGATCATTCCTCGCTCCGACGAATGCGTGCAGGCAGCTGACCTGGAAGCGCCCAGAGGTGAGGTGGACCGCGAGAAGGTCCGCTCGCCGCGACAGCTCGGCGGCAACCGCCCCGGGCGCGCGTCCGCGAACCCGCAGCCGGATCAACGCCAGCATGCGACAGCCGTGAACCCGAAAGTCCGCCACCGCCAGCACGCGCACGGCGCCCGTCGCCTCCATCGTGCGGATCCGCGCCGCGACGAGGTTGCCGCCGACCCCCAGCGCCTCGCCTATCGCAGTGCTTTGGGCGCGGCCGTCGCGACCGAGCTCGGCGACTATCCGTCGATCGAGCGCGTCCATCATGGGCTCGCGCGGGCGCGGGCGGCGATCATCGTTCAATGCGCTCGACTTTCTCCATTGGAATGCATGGCGCCTCGTAGCCGCGAAACCAGCGTTGCTCCTCTTGCTGCGCCTCTGGGTTCGCAGGAAGCGCAAGCTCGGGCGCAGCATTGGCGTTTTCGAGTGGTTTTGCCGGCTCGGGGCGGCTAGGCGCCGACCCGTCATGCCCCGCCTCGCGCTCGACCACATCACCGCCGTCGACAGCACTCCGACCGAACTGGTTGCAGTCGCCCGCACCGCTGGCTGCGACGCGATCTGCCTGTTTATGGAGCCGATGGCCGTCCTGCCGCTGATGCCCCAATTCGAGCTTTACGGTGATCGCGCGGCCAGGCGGGCGTTACGGCGCGCCATGGACGACACCGGCGTCGCACTCGATGTTGCCTACCCGTTCACGCTTGCCGGGCGCACCGAGGTCGCAACCTTCGCACCCGCCCTCGAGTGCGCCGCCGAACTCGGCGCCGGGGTGCTAAATGCGCTGCTCTACGACCGTGATCCGGCCCGCCGCGCCGACCGCTTCGCGGAGTTCTGCGCGCTCGCCGCAACGTTCGAGCTGCGTGTCGGGATCGAGTTCTACCCGCCCTCGCAGGTTCGCTCGCTCGGCGAGGCGCTGGCCCTGATCGAGCAGGCAGCGCCAGAGCCGGGGGTGGGGGTGAACGTCGATCTTCTGCACCTTATGCGCTCGGGTGGCACATTCGACGAACTGGCCGCAGCACCGGCGTCACGAATTTTCTACGGCCAGCTCAGCGACGGGCCGGCGCAAGCTCCTGATGACCTAGACTTCGAAGCGTCCTCGGAACGGCTGTTGCCGGGAGAGGGCGCTTTCGACCTTGCCGGATTCGTCGCCGCACTGCCACTTGGCTGCCCGCTCAGCGTGGAAATCCCGCGCAACGGCGCGGTGCAAGCGGGTCGCCCACGCGAAGAGCGGGCGCGTGATTCGGTCGAAGCGGTTCGTGACGCACTTGCCCGCGGGACAGCGCTCGGAAGTCCTTCATAACTTCCCCTGCCGATTGTCCAATCACCGAGCTATTTTGCGCTCAGCCTGCGCATCTTTGCTTGGACATGCTCAATACGGAGCCCGGCGGACGCAGCTTCCGCCCTCCGCCGGATACATTCGAGGCGCCGCTCACCGAACGCCGGCCGTACCTTGGGCGGTTCAAGCGGGGCTGGCGATGCCGAGATGGCGCTCGAAGAACCGCGCCATCATCGCGATCGCCTCACGCCCCTCGGGCATCTGCACCGAGAACCAAAAGCCGTGGGGCATCGCCTCGAACACCAGCAGCTCCGCCTCGCGCCCAGCGCGACGCAAGGCAAGGTGGAACATCGCTGCCGAGCTCAGCACCGCGTCGCGGGTGCCGGAGACCAGCAGGGTGGGGGGAAAGTCGGACAGGTCGCCCTTGATCGGGGCGGCCAGAGGATCGTCGCGATCGGCGTCGCCGAGGAATGCCGCCCGCTCGCACGCCGGATCGTCCATTTTCGCCCCGATGTGCCCGTAGAAGCCGGACAGTGTGAACAAGTTGAAAGTGTCGCCAAGCTGGGTGATATCGCCGCCGGCAGTGAATATACCGCAGCAGGCCGGCAGCGGCATGCCCTCGGCCTTGAAGCGCATGATCGCCATCGCCGTTAAGAATCCGCCGGCCGAGGTTCCGAACAGCGCGATGTCGGCCGGCGATCGGTCCTTGAGAACCTCGCGATAGACCGCCACGATATCGTCGATCGCAGCGGGGAAGGGGTGCTCGGGAGCGAGGCGATAGTCGACCGCGATGACCTCGCAGCGGGTCTCGTGGGCGATAGGGATCGCCTCGACCAGCGCTCCAGAGCCGAGCACGAAACCACCGCCGTGGAGGTTGATGAGGACTTTGCGGCTGTTGTCCGCCGGAGTTTCCTTCGGCATCACCCTATGGCAGCGGACCCCGCCGATTGTCGTTTCCTCGATCTCCGCCGGATAGGCCGCCAGGGCCTGCTGGTTGAGCATCTCGAACATCGGCGCGAGTGCATCGCGCATCTGCCACATCGGCACCGGCAGGGCATCGTCGGGCGCCGCACCCGAGGTGTCGTAGGCGAGATAGGCGCGCGCTTCGGCGCTGACGGTGTCGGGCAGTTCAAGCTTGACCCGTCCCAGGTCGACTACGCCGTCGACCACGCTGTAGCTCTTCATTCCGCGGTTCCTCCGTCCGAACTGGCGCTAGCGATCGCGCGAACCGCGTGGCGCGCGCCGCGCATCGCGCCTTCGATGTAACCCACTCCGGTGGCGTCACCGATCGCGTGGACCGCGAAGCCGGCGCCTTCGAGTTCCTGCGCCAGCGACAGGTCGCCCGCGGCGCCCTTGGCAACGATCACGGTATCGACGGGGATCGCACGCTGCGTACCATCGGCTGCGGTGAAAGTGACCGCGTCCTTGCCGATCGCGATGCCGCGAACGCCACCGTGCAGGCCGACCCCGTGCTCGGCAAGCTCGGCGAGGATTCGCATCCGCCGTACCAGGGTTAGCCCCTTGCCCAGCCGGGGCGCCTCTTCGATCACTTCTACGCTGCGCCCGCGCTCGACTAGGAACTCGGCCAGCTCGATGCCAACCAGCTCGCCGCCAACGATCGCCACCTTATCGCCGATCGGCATCCACGCATGGGTCGCCTTGCGAACCAGCGCGAGATTGGCGCTGGCGCCGGTCGCAGCCCCGACCTTTGTGGCAATCCGGGTCAGCAGCCCGGTCTTGCGCTTGAGCTCGTCCGAGCTCTCACCAAGGATCATCTTGCGCATGTCGTCGCCGGAAAAGACGTGGGCCAAGTCGCCTCCGGCAATCGCTGGCATGCCCCGCACCGCGCCGGTGGCAACGATCACCGTATCGACCGCGAGCGAGCGCAACAGAGCGGGCGTCGCCGCGGTCGAGAGGCGGACCTCAATCCCTGCTTCGGCGACCTCGCGGCGTAGCCATTCGAGAATCCGTTCGTTGGGCTCGTAGGCGAGGCTGGCAAAGCGCAGCGCCCCGCCGAGCCGGTCGGAGCGCTCGAGCAGTGTCACCTTGTGGCCGAGACGGGCAAGGCGCCGCGCCGACTCCATCCCCCCGGGTCCGCCACCGACCACCGCGACGTGCTTGCGTTCGGTCTCGCCGGCGGTCTCCGGCTGCGGCTCGTGCTCAAAGCCCAGTTCCGGGTTGACCGCGCAGCGCGCCACCTCGCCCATGTAGATAGCGCTGATGCAGGTATAGCAGTAGATGCACGGACGAACCTTGTCGGGCTCGCCGCGGGTCAGCTTGCCCGGGAGTTGCGGGTCCGCGAGCAGCTTGCGCCCCATCGCGACGAAATCGAGCTCGCCCTTGCCGATCGCGCGGTCGGCGACATCCGGCTCGACCCGGCCCGAGCCGAGCACCGGGATCGAGACCGCCGAACGGATCGCGGCGACCGCTTCGAGGTTAAAGCCTTCGACGTGGGGGGTGTGCGATTCGGAATGGAGCTTGCCTTCCCCGGTCTCGTGATAGGCGGTGACTGTGATTGCGTCGGCTCCGGCGCCCTCAACCATCGCGGCGAATTGCCTGGCCAAGTCGATGGTGATTCCGCCGGGCTTGCCGACCTCGCGGCTATCGATCTTGACCCACACGGGGAATTTGGATCCGACCTCGGCGCGGACCGCACGGATCACCTCGAGCGCGAGGCGGGCGCGATTCTCGAGGTCTCCCCCGTACTCGTCAGTACGGGTGTTGGTGATCGGCGAGACGAACGACGACAGCAGGTAACCGTGGCCGCTGTGGATCTCGACCCCGTCAAACCCGGCGGACCTAGCGCGGCGCGCAGCCGAGGCGAACTGCGACACCGCCAGCGCGATGTCGGCCTTGCCGAGCACCTTGACCTCCGCGGGCCGGATGCCCTCCAGCCCGGCGAGCTCTTCCATCAGGAAATAATCGGTGAAATTGCCCTTGGCCGGGGGAGGGATTGCCGGCGCCCACAGCGGTTCGCCAAAGGCCGCGTGCGAATAGACGGCAACCAGCCCGCCATGGTGAAGCTGCGCGGCGATCTTTGCGCCATGGGCGTGAACCCGTCGGCATAGCTCGCTCAGCGCGGGGATGAAGCGGTCGTCGGAAATGGCGGTTTGATTGACTTGTACCGAGCCGACCGGCCAGGCTACCCCAGCGACGCCGGTGATGATCAGACCGACCCCGCCGCGGGCTTGCTCCTCATGATAGGCTATCAGGCGTTCGCCGGCGCTGCCGTCGGACTCGGCAAAGCCTACTCCCATTGCGGTCACCGCCATTCGGTTGCGCAGCTCCAGCGTGCCGATCCGCCCAGTCGAGAGAAGGTTGGGATAGAGATTCGACATTGTCATTGTTGCTCCGCCAGCATGCGAAAAGCCTCACTCGGGCGATCCCAAGCCGTATTGCGTCGGATCAGAAGAGTTGCGTCGGTAAGGACCCCTGCGGCCGAATGCAATCAAGCTGAGAAGCGCTACATAGAGCGCGGTTTGCGTAGCGGGGCTGCCCTTCGTCTACGCTCATAGAATGCGCGGGGTGTCAGACTCCGAATACGCCCGAAACCGAAAGCCGCGGCCCGGTGACGTAGGCAGCTTCGTTCGAGGCTTTGACCGCACCGCCATCCCGTCGTGCGATAGCCACTAGTCGTGCCCGCCGAGCCGAGCGTGACGAAGCTGCCGCCGCCGCGCTCGCGCATGTGCGGGATCACCGGCTGCGCCACCGCGAGAAGAAACATGGACCTCGACATCGAAGGGGTGGCGCCACTCGTCCATCGGAGTCGAGGCGAGATAGCGCTGGTTGACCAGCGGACCGGCGGCCCGGATCACGGTATCGATCCGGCCGTGCCGGGCGATCGCGGCGTCGATCGTGATCCGCACGGCCCAGCCATCGGTCGCCTCGGCCCGGTGTAGCGAGGCTGCGCCGCCGACCCCCTCGGCCTGGCTGGCGATGGCCGCGGCACGATCCGCTGGGTTGCGATAGACTATGGCGACGTCGCTGCTGGCCGTCGCAACGGTCCGGGTGATCTTGGCGCCAATGCCGCCGCTGCCCCCGAAGATGATGGCGAATCCCTTGGGAAACGTTCGCAAGTGCCGCTCTCCTCTCACCTCGCAGTCCGTTTACCGGATCATGGCTTCGAACGCGGTCCGCTCACCAGAGCCGCGCTGACTGCAAGCCCAACCATCGCCATGCCGTAACTCACGGAAAAGGTGCGTCGATTTCGGCAATTGCTCTGCATTCTCGGGAAGGATTTGTTTGCAAGTGGTCCATTCGCCTAGCAGAGCCGCCGCACAAAGCGGAGAATGACGATGGACGCGAAATTCCCGAACGGCACAGCGGCGGTATTCGGCGGCAGCGGAGGCATCGGGAAAGGCGTGGCGCTCGAGCTTGCGCGCGCCGGGTCGGACGTCGCAATCTTCTACCGCTCCAAGCAGGACAGCGCCGTAGCGACCGCGCAAGCGATACGCGCACTGGGACGCACCGCGACGATCCACCGCGCCGACGTCCGCGACTACGCCGAGATGGAAGCCGCCATCGGCGAAGTGGCTACCGCCCACGAGCGAATTCACACCGTCGTCTGGGGCGCCGGCCCGATCGTCGCTCAGGTCAACATCGCCGATTGGAGCCTCGACCAGTTCCGCGCCTCGATGGAGATCGAGGCGTTCGGCTTCTACCACGCGGTCCGCATCGTAATTCCGCACATGCGCGCGCAAGGCGGCGGCAGCTTCGTGCACCTCGGCTCGGCTGGGCACGACTGGTGGCCACACCTTGACGGCCTTTCGGTCGCGCCTAAAGCCTGCAACGAATCGCTGATCACGGGCATTGCCAAGGAAGAAGGGGTGAACGAGATCCGCGCCAATTCGGTGCTCGTCGGGGTAATCGATGCCGGCCAGTTCAAGGTCGGCCAGGAGCAAGGCTACTTCGACGCCGAGTGGGAGCGCAACGTCAAGGCGATGTTGCCGCTCAAGCGCTGGGGTCAGGCCGAGGACATTGGCAAAGCCGCGGTGTTCCTTGCCTCGAACGATGCCAACTACATAACCGGCCAGACGCTCTCCGTCGCCGGCGGCTTCGGGATCTAGGCGAGTTTCGGCGATGGCGCCGTCGTATCTCACCAGCTCATGCTAACGCAGCGCTCCTGGTCAGTGCGTGCAGTCGCTCGGGGTGCCCACCCCCATGCAGCCGGAGCGAGCCATGCGGCTGTCGTTCGTCTAATCGGGGAGCCCGAGCGAGCGCGACGCCACGCCCACGCTCGTGCCCGCTCCTGCTCCGCCACGAGCTCAGGGGCGCGCGTGCTCCCATATCGAAACCCGGTAGCCAGCGGGTTTGCCGGACCTCAGGCCGTCCGCTAACCCTGCCGACGATCGCTGCGCCTAAGCGCCCAGGGGAGACACGACTATGCCGCTATCCATGTTCAGCAAGTTGATCTGTCGCGATGAGGAGGCGATGACCGCCTACTACACCGCAGTTTATGGGCTCGGAATCGTCCAGCGCGTTGCCGGCACCAGCAACGGCGAGCCGTTTCGCGAAGTGATCCTCGCCCCGGACGGCGATTGGGCCAAGGGCACGCTGGTGATGTTCAACTTCACTGAGCGTGATGCGCCGCGTGATCAGCAGGTCATTCTCGGCTTCACCGTTGAAGATCTGGACGCGGTAGTGCAGCGAATTACGGCCAACGGCGGCAAGCTGGTCGGAACCGTCCGGCAGGAAATCGAACACGGCGTTCGCGTGGTATTTGCTACCGATCCGGAGGGCGCGCTGAGCGAGAACGTCCAGTTGCTTGGTCATTGAAGAAAGCTTCGGCCGGATCCAGCGCGGCGGCACCGCCATCAGCCGACCGTGCGGGGCCCACGCCCAGTGAACCAAGGGCAGGGGCGGGCTTGTCGGCGCGCCGGCTGGCCGGGTTCTCGCTGCTGGCAGTTGCCACCGGCGGGATCAACATCCCAATTCAGATTTACCTACCGGCGTTCTACGCCACCGTGATTGGCCTCGACCTGGCCACCGTCGGATCGATCTTCATGGTCGGTCGCCTGGTCAGCGTCGCGCTCGAT
>Ga0207701_10004289_pt1 | contig 14507 bp, 14 predicted proteins | sample KBSSwiSSwithPhiX_FD_184294 | JGI IMG/M metagenome (GOLD analysis project Ga0207701, IMG submission 184294) | Switchgrass rhizosphere bulk soil microbial communities from Kellogg Biological Station, Michigan, USA, with PhiX - S5 (SPAdes) (version 2) | ecosystem: Environmental > Terrestrial >... | reverse complement strand
CTCGAATGCCAGCTCGCCGCTCTGGCCGAGGCGCCAGCAGCGGCCGTAGTCCCAGCCCTCGATGTCGCAGATGGCGCGCAGGCCCGCCTGCAGGCCCTCGGCGACGCCGTTGGCCTGCGCCAGCGCCCGCGCCACCGCGTGCTCCAGGCGCAGCAGCTGCTCGCCGCGCTTCTGCGCCGTGATGTTGCGGCCCACGCCCCTGTATCCCTGGAACACGCCCTCGGCGTCGAACACCGGCTCGCCGCTCAGCGCGAGCCACACGCAGCGGCCGTCGCCCAGCGGGCGCTGGATCTCGAAGTCGCGGAACGGCTCGTGGCGCTCCAGGCTGCGCCGGTTGTGCTCCCAGTAGTCGTCGGCCGCGTCGAGGCCGGTCTTGGAGGTGAAGGGTCCGGAGGTGTGCGTCAGCCGCAGCTGGCCGTCCATCTCCCAGTACCAGTCGGCGAAAAGCCCGCTGAGCGCGGACGTGCTATTCACAAGCCGGAGGGACCACAGAGCGGGCGGGCATTTTTTGCTGTGCGCCTCAAGGCAAAGTGAATAGCTCCATCTTATCCCCGACGCCGCGCAACGTGTGCAGACCGAGCGAGCGCCAGGGCTTCTGCAGGGCGCGTGCCACCTGCTCCGAGACCAGGAAGTCGACCTCCAGCACCTTGCACAGGGCCTCGATGCGCGCCGCCTCGTTGGCCGCGGCCCCGATCACGGTGAACTCGATGCGCGTCGGGGTGCCGATGTTGCCGTAGGTCAGCTCGCCCATGTGCAGGCCGATGCCGAAACGCAGCGGGCGGCTGCGCGTCTGGTTGAGCTTGTCCATCCGCGCCATGGCTTCCTGGGCGGCCGCCAGCGCCTTGGCGCAGGCCTCGGCCGGGCGCTCGCCCACCGGGAAGATGGCGAGGGCCGCGTCGCCGATGAAGCGCAGCACCTCGCCCTTCTGCTCGAGCACCGGCCCGAGCACGCACTCGAAATACTCGTTGAGCAGGGCCAGGAAGTCGCGCCGGCTCATGGAATCGGCCAGCGGGGTGGAGTCGCGCAGGTCGCAGAACCAGATCACGGCGTTGATGTCCTCGCCGTCGCCGCGCTTGATCTGGCCCGCGAGCACCTTCTCGCCGGCGCTCGGCCCGAGGTAGGCGTCGAGGATGTTGCGGGCCTTCTGCATGTTGCCGTAGATCTCGACCATGCGCGTGAACGGCGGGAGCAACCGGCGCAGCTCGGCGAGCTCCTCGTCACTGAAGCCTCCCGCGCGCCGGGTCGCGAAGCTCGCCGCGTGCACCTCGCCGTTGACCAAGCGCAGCGGCACCGCGATGAAGTCGGTGGTGCCGTCCTGGCGCAGCTCCGCCAGGATGGGGAAGTCCATCGGGCAGGCGGGATCGGCGAGCCGCCGGCGTACCTCGACGCCCTCGGTCATCACCACGCGGATCGGGCTCTTCAGGAAGGCTTCGGATTCGAGCAGCTCGTGGCCGGCTTCGGTCATCTCGATCAGGTTCTTGTCTGCTTGCCAGATGAACGCGCGCCCGACCATGTTGGGGTGCAGCGTGCGTACGAAGACGCCCACCCGGGAGATCGGGAGGCCGGCCGCCAGGGTGCGCCGGCAGGTTTCGAGCAGCACGTCCCGGGGCAGGCGCGAGGGCCGGGCGCCTTCCATCAGCCAGTCGATCACCGGCTGCAGGTTCACAGCCGGGTCAGCCACAGGCTCGATTCGATCGCCCCGGGGACCAGCGGCAGGCGCGCCAGCACGCCGGAGATCTTCTCCGGGGTGCGGGAAACGAGCGCATGGCTCGCGAAATCCACGCTGAACAGGTTGCTTTCGATCAGCGCGCCGACCGCGGCCTGTTCGTTGTAGCGGCGCCATTCCCATTGCGGCGGATAGTCGTCGGGAATGAAGATGTCGTGGAAATGCACGTGCACGCCGGCCGGCAACAACGGCAGCACGGCTTTCAGCAGGAACTCGACGTCGCTGCCCGGCTTCACCTGGTGGCTCGAATCGATGAACAGGATGTCGCCCGCGCCGAGCGGCGGAAACGCCGCCACGCGTTGCACGGGGGTGCGCAGCCATTCAACGGGCAGTTTTTCAATGGTTGCTCTTGGCTGCGGGTCGATTGCCGTAATGCGGGTGTCAAGCCCCCCGTCGATCACGGCGCGCGCGAGGAAGCGCGTGGAATGTCCCGAGCCCACCTCGACGATGCGCCGCGGCTTGAGGGTGCGCACCATGGCGTAGGCCGCGGCGGCGTCGAGGCGCGGAAACCAGTCCTGGTTCCAGCGCGGGGCCGGCGGTGCGGCGTCGCCGATCGCGAGGAGGGAAGTTGAAAACTCCTCGATGAGATCCAGAACATTCACAACTGCAGGGACAAACCGTCCTTCGCCACGAATGATCCCGGCAACTCCTTGTCCACTTCGCGCGCGATGCCGTCGAGCAGGTCGTCGTCGTGCTCGGGGTCGTGGTGGAACACCGCGAGGCGCTTGGCTCCCGCCGCGCGGCACAGGCGCACGCCCTCCTGCCAGGTCGAATGGCCCCAGCCGACGTAGGTGTTGTACTCGGCGTCGGTGTACATGCTGTCGTAGATCACGAGGTCCGCGCCGGCGATCAGGCCGAGGATGTTGCGGTCGGGCGCGCCGGGCACATGCTCGGTGTCGGTCAGGTAGCACACCGAGCGGCCGCCGAACTCGACGCGGTAGCCGGTGGCGCCGTCGGGATGATTGAGCGTCGCGGTGCGCACCGCGACCTCCGCGCCGGCGCCGAGCGTATCGCCGGCCTTGAACTCGCGGTACTCCATGCGCGCGCGGAAGACTTGAGGCGGGACCGGGAAGAGCGGCGACATCATGAATTCGCCCAGCACCCGGCGCAGCGTCATGCCTTCGGCGAGATGGCCGGCCCACAGCCGCCAGCGGTTCTTCGGGTCGAAGAACGGCTTGAAGAAGGGCAGGCCGCAGACGTGGTCGAAATGGGTGTGCGTCAGGAAGAGGTCAGCATCCAGGGGATGAGACGCGGCGTCCATCAGGCTATGGCCGAGGTAGCGCAGCCCGGTGCCGCCGTCGAACACCAGCAGGCGCTCGCCGCAGCGCATCTCGATGCACGAGGTGTTGCCGCCGTAGCGCACGGTGCGCGGTCCGGAGCAGGCGATGGAGCCGCGCACGCCCCAGAACCGCAGCTTGAAATCGGAGGACTGCGCGGACATGGAAGTCTCACTATAGCGGCAAAAATGCCCCTGCCGGGACGGTAAGATTCACCTCCGGTGGAACGCAGCCTCTTCGGCTTCATCATCCGCTACAGCAAGCGCGACCAGCTGCTGATCGTGCCGCTGGTGGTCGGCACCATGGTGGTCTACTACCTGTCGCTCGACCTGCCGAAGACCATCATCAACCAGGCGATCCAGGGCGACAAGTTCAAGACGCCCGACGCCACCGCCGGCTTCCTCGGCTTCGAGCTCGGCCGCATCGAGTACCTGTTCGCGCTGTCGCTCGTGTTCCTCGCGCTGATCGTGCTCAACGGCTGGCTCAAGTTCCAGATCAACACCATGAAGGGCTGGATGGGCGAGCGCATGCTGCGGCGCCTCCGCTTCCAGCTCTACGACCTGATCCTGCGCTTCCCGATCACGCGCTTCCGGCGCGTCAAGGCCGCCGAGATGGCGACCATGATCAAGGACGAGGTCGAGCCGCTCGGCGGCTTCATCGGCGAGGCGCTGATCACGCCGCTATTCCTCGGCGGCCAGGCGCTCACCGCGGTGTTCTTCATCCTCTACCAGCACTGGGCGCTCGGCCTGGTCGCGCTCGCGGTGGTGGCGATCCAGGCGGTGGTGATCCCGCGGCTGCGCAAGCGCCTGCTGGTGCTGGGACGCGAGCGGCAATTGACCGCGCGCGCGCTCGCCGGCCGCATCGCCGAAACCGTCGACGGCGCGGCCGAGATCCACGCCAACGGCACCTCGAACTACGAGCGCGCCGAGATCTCGGCGCGCCTCGGGCACATCTTCCGCATCCGCTTCGAGTTCTACCAGCGCAAGTTCCTGATCAAGTTCCTCAACAACTTCCTGTCGCAGGTGACGCCGTTCCTGTTCTACACCGTGGGCGGCTACCTGGTGATCGTCGGCCGCCTCGACATCGGCGCGCTGGTGGCAGTGATCGCGGCCTACAAGGACCTGCCCAGCCCGGTGAAGGAGCTGATCGACTGGGACCAGCAGCGCCTCGACGTCGAGATCAAGTACCAGCAGGTGGTCGAGCAGTTCACCGACGGCGAGGTCGCGCCGGCCGAGATGCAGGCGCCGACCGACGCGCCGCCGCTGCCGCGCGAAGGCAGGCTCAAGGCTTCGAATCTCACGCTGGTCGACGAATCGGGACACAAGCTGGTCGAGGGCGTTTCGTTCGAGGCCGGGATCGACCAGCACATCGCCATCGTCGGGCGGCCCGGCGCGGGCGCGAGCGAGCTCGCGCAGATGCTCGCGCGCCTGGTGCACCCCAGCACCGGCTCGATCGAGATGGCCGAGGTCGACATTACGCGCGCGCCCGAGGCGCTGATCGGCCGCGCCATCGGCTATGTCGGATCGCCCGCCTACCTGTTCCCGGCGCGGGTGCGCGACAACATCCTCTACGGCCTCAAGCACCGCCCGATCCGCGAGCGTAGCGTGCCGCGGGAACAGGCGGCGCAGCGGGCGTTCGAAGTGAGCGAAGCGCGCCGCACCGGCAACAGCGAGCTCGACATCGAGGCCGAATGGGTGGACTACGAATGCGCCGGCTACGCCGGGCCCAAGGAGATCGAGGAGCGCATCGTGCACCTGCTGCGCGTGGTCGACCTCGAGGAAACCATGTTCGAGCTCGGCTTGCGCAGCCCGGTGGATTCCGAGCTCGGCCTCGCCGAGCGCGTGCTCGACGCGCGCCGCCAGATGCAGGAGCGGCTCGAGTCGCTCGGCATCCGCGACTGGGTCGAGGGCTTCGACCCGGCGCGCTACAACCGCAACGCCACGGTCGCGGAGAACCTGCTGTTCGGCACGCCGGTCGGGCGGGTGTTCGACATGGACAACCTCGCCGCGAACGCCTACGTGCGCAAGGTGCTGCGCGAGACCGGCTTGCACGAGCTGCTGGTGCGCACCGGCCACAAGGTGGCCGAGACCATGGTCGAGCTGTTCAGCGGCCTGCCGCCCGGCCACGAGTTCTTCGCGCAGTACAGCTTCATCAACCAGGACGACCTGCCGCAGTTCGAGGCGATCCTGAAGCGCGCCGACGAGGTCGGCCTGAAAGGACTGGACGAAGCGCAGACGCACCAGCTGCTCGCGCTGCCGTTCCGCCTGATCGCCGCCCGGCACCGCCTCGGCCTGATCGACGAAGGCTTCGAGGCGCGCGTGATCGAGGCGCGGCGGCACTTCGCCGCCCACCTGCCCGAGGAGATCAAGGGCGCGATCGAGTTCTTCGACCCGCAGCGCTACAACGCCGCCGCCACGCTGCAGGACAACATCCTGTTCGGCCGCATCGTCACCGGCCAGGCCGGTGCGGTGGAGCGCATCACCAAGCTCGTGCGCGAGCTGCTCGACGAGCTCGGCCTGAGGCCGGCGGTGGTGCGCAACGGCCTCGACTTCCAGGTCGGCGTCGGCGGCGCGCGCCTGCCGGTGCCCGACCGGCAGCGCGTGGCGCTGGTGCGCGCGCTGCTCAAGCGCCCGGTGCTGCTGGTGCTCGACCAGGCCGCCGCGGTGCTCGATGCGACGTCGCAGCAGCGCGTGGTGCAGAGCGTGCTTGAAGAGCGCAAGGGGCAGGGCGTGATCTGGGTGCTGTCGCGGCCCGAATATGCGGAACGCTTCGCGAAGGTGCTGGTGATGCAGCGCGGGCGCCTGGTGGAGAGCGGGCCGTTCGCCGAGCTGAAAAGGAAAACCGGATGAGTCTGGAACAGGAAGTCGAGCTGATCAGGCAGTTTCCCATCTTCGCCAAGATCCAGCCGGCGATGCAGAAGCTGCTGTGCTTCAGCTCCGAGCGGCTGACCTACGCGCCGGGGCAGGTGATGTTCAAGGCGGGCGACATGGGCGACGCCGCGTACATCGTGATCGAGGGCTCGGTGCAGATCAGCGTGCCCAGCCCCTCGGGGCCGATCGTGGTCAACACCCTCGGGCGCAACGACATCATCGGCGAGATCGCGATCTTCGGCGATGTGCCGCGCACCGCGACCGCCACCGCGCAGACCAAGCTCGAGACCCTGAAGATCTCGAAGGAGCTGTTCAACAAGATCATCCGCGAGAACCCGGACGCCGCGATCGAGCTGATCCGCGTGCTCGCCGCGCGCCTCGCCAATACTACGGCGCAGCTTTCGCGGACGATGAGCGGGACTCGGCCGTAGGCAGCGAGCGCGGGTCGTCGATGGCATAGACCATCAGGCGCTCGGTCTTTCCTCTTACGCGGACCTGGTGCTGCGGCGCGCCGGCCGGTTCGACACCCGCCTGGCGCAGCGCTTCGGCCGACACCACCAGCGTGCAGCCGAAGGCCTTGGTCATGTCCTCGAGGCGCGCCGCGGTGTTCACCATGTCGCCGATCGCCGAGTAGATCGGCTCGGCGGGCGGACCGAGGGTGCCGACGATGGCCACGCCGGCATGGATGCCGATGCCGATGCGCAGCGGCGCCTTGATCTCGTCGGACAGGCTTTGATTCAGTTTTTCGATGCGCGTCTGCATCTGCGCAGCGCCCTCGAGCGCGGCGCGGCACGCGGCCGGCAGGTCGCTCTGCAGCCCGTAGAGCGCGAGCAGGCCGTCGCCGCGGAACTGCGCGTAGTAGCCGCCGGTCGCGCGCAGCGCGGCGTGCATCTCGGCGAAGAACTGGTTCATGATGAACACCACGTCGTAGGGCAGGCGGCTCTCGGCGATGCGCGTCGAGTCGCGCAGGTCGACGAACATCGCCACGATCGGCCGCTCGCGCCCCTGCGCGCCGCCCGGCGGCTGGCGCGCCGATGTGGGGCCGGCGTTCGGCGGCAGCAGCGGCGTGATCGTGACGTCGCGCGTCGGGTGGCACTGGCAGGCGAGCCGCACGTTGGGCGGCGCCTGGATGCGGCCGAGCGCCTGCGCTTCGCGGCGCCCCGGCGGCGGCAGGTGCGCGAGCCCGTCGCTGACCCGCACGCGGCAGGTGGTGCAACGCGCGCGGCCGCCGCAGACCGAGGCGTGCGGGATGCCCTCGTCGCGCATCGCTTCCAGCAGGCTGCGGCCGATCGGCGCGACGATGACGCGCCCGGAGGCGTGGCGCACCTTATAGGTCGCCCCGATCCGCGTGCGCAGCCAGCGCGCGAGCAGCGTCGCCGCGAGCAGGATCCAGAACCCGTACTCCAGTCCCTCGCGCCATGCCGTCATGCGCATGCGGTCCGCCGCGCTCATGCCGGCGAGCTCGACGTTGTACTTCTGCATGCCGCCCACGCTCTCGATGCTCGGCCAGAGGTAGAAGCCGGCGCTGGCGAACCCGGAGAGCGCGAGCGCGGGCAGCAGCAGCGCCACGGCGAAGGCGAGCGGCTCCGCCGCGCGGTACCACGCGCGCACGCGCAGCCAGTAGTGCAGGCCGGCGCACAGGTGTGCCCAGACGATCAACAGCAGAACCGACTGGCGCGTGATGCCCCAATCGGTCGACCACAGCGAGCCGACCACGCGCTCGTAGTCGATGTTGTGGCCGAGCAGCGTCCAGGCGAATCGGGTGCCGACCACGTGCGCGATGAGCAGCGGCGGGATCGCCAAACCGAGCACCAGTTGCGCCGCTTCCCATAGCGGCATGCGCAGCGTGGTGCGCCGGTAGAGCGAAGCCAGGGCGAGGCCGAAATGCGTGAGCAGCGAGCCGTACAGTGCTGCCGTGCCCACCGGGCTGCGCCACCACGCGGCGAGCATGGCGCGCAACCGGTCCATCGCCTCGATCGAGACCACGCCGAGCGCATGGTTCGAGAAGTGGCCGACGACGAACGCGGCGACCACCAGTCCGGTGATCAGCCGAACCAGGCGCATCTACGCTTTGACGACGTTGGCCGCCGGCTCGAGGTAGCGACCGCGCGTATCGACGATCAGGGGCGAGTTCTTCAGGATCAGCTCGTAGTCGAACGCATCGTGGTCGGTGGCAAGCAAGACAAGGTCCTGCTCGGCTAACAGCGCTGCGCCGAGCTTTACTCCCTCGAGCGGTGCGTGCTCATGGACCCGCCACCGCAGGGCGGGTACGTGAGGATCGCTGAACGCGATGCGCGCGCCCTTCTCGGCGAGCAGCTTCATCAGCTCGAGCGCCGGCGACTCGCGCAGGTCGTCGACGTTCTTCTTGTAGGCCACGCCCAGCACCAGGATGCGGCTGCCGCGCACGCTTTTGCCGCGCGCGTTGAGCGCGTCGGTCACCTTGCCGAGAACCCAGACCGGCATCGCGGCGTTGATCTCGCCGGCGAGCTCGATGAAGCGCGTGTGCACGCCGTAGGCGCGCGCCTTCCACGTCAGGTAGAACGGGTCGATCGGGATGCAATGGCCGCCGAGCCCCGGTCCCGGCCAGTAGGGCACGAAGCCGAACGGCTTGGTGGCCGCGGCGCGGATCACCTCGTGCACGTCGATGCCCATGCGGTCGCAGATGATCTTCATCTCGTTGGCGAGGCCGATATTCACCGCGCGGTGCACGTTCTCCAGCAGCTTCACCATCTCGGCGGTGCGCGTGGAGCTCACCGTGACGACCTTGTCGATGGCCGCGCTGTACAGCGCCATGCCGACTTCGAGGCAATCGGGCGTGGTGCCGCCGAGCACCTTGGGAATCGAGTGCGTGGGATAGCGCGCGTTACCCGGATCTTCGCGCTCGGGGGAGAAGCAGACGAAGATGTCCCTGCCCACGGTGAGGCGCTTCCTGCCCACGCGGGGGAGGATTTCTTCCTCCGTGGTTCCGGGGTAGGTGGTGCTTTCCAGGGAAACCAGCTGGCCGGCGCGCAGGTGCGGGGCAAGGGCGTCCGCCGCGGCGCGCACGTGGCTGAGATCGGGCTCGCGCTGCGTAGTGAGCGGCGTCGGCACGCAGATCAGGATGGCGTCGGCTTTGGCCGCCGCGGCGAACGAGGCCGTGGGCTGAAAGCCTTTTTTGAGTGCCGCTGAGACCCGTTCCGGGCCATACCGCGCGATGTAGGTCTCTCCGGCCGCGAGCTGCCGCACACGATCGGCATCGGTATCGATGCCGATCACGTGGAAGCCGCATTCGGAGAAGCGCAGCGCGAGCGGCAGGCCGACATAGCCCAAGCCGACGACGGCAACCTGCGCACTTCGATTCTGTATTTTTTCTAAAAGACCTTTTTTCATCCCTTCAGCTGCAGGGACTTGTACTCGAGGAATTCCTCCAGCCCGAACACGCCGGCCTCGCGGCCGTGGCCCGACTGCTTGAAGCCGCCGAAGGGCGCGTTCATGTTGAAGGCGCCGCCGTTGACGTCGACCTGCCCGGCGCGGATGCGCCGTGCCACGCGCTGTGCGCGCGCCTCGTCCTTCGACCACACCGCGCCGGCGAGGCCGTAGGGGCTGTCGTTGGCGATACGCACCGCGTCTTCCTCGTCCCGGTACGGGATGATCGACAGCACCGGGCCGAAGATCTCTTCCTGGGCGATGGTCATGCTGTTCTTCACCTTGCCGAACACCGTCGGCCGCACGTAGTAGCCGCCGGCCGGCGCGCCCTCGGGCGGCTCCGCGCCGCCGACCAGCAGCTCGGCGCCTTCCTGCACACCCTTCTTGATGTAGCCGCGCACGCGCTCGAGCTGCGCCGCCGAGGTCAGCGGTCCAAGGCGTGTGGTTTCCGCCAATGGGTCGCCTACTTTGAACGTATTGGCCACCTCGGACGCAACCTTTGCGGCCTCTTCATATTTCGATTCCGGCACCAGCATGCGGGTGAGCGCAGTGCAGGTCTGGCCGGAGTTGAGGTAGCAGCCGTTGACGGTGCCCTTTACGGCGGCAGCGAGGTCCGCGTCGTCGAGGATCACCGAGGCGCTCTTGCCGCCGAGCTCGAGGGCAACGCGTTTTACCGACTGGGCGGCCAATTCGGAGATGCGCTTGCCCGCGCGCGTCGAGCCGGTGAAGGAGATCATGTCCACGCCGGGGTGCTTCACCAGCGCCTCGCCGGCCTGCGCGCCGGTGCCGGTGACCAGGTTGAACACGCCCTTCGGCAGCCCGGCCGACTCGATCACGTCGGCGAGCAGGAACGCGTTGAACGGCGCCACTTCGGAGGGCTTGAGCACCACGGTGCAGCCCGCGGCCAGCGCCGGCGCCACCTTGAGCGCGATCTGGTGCAGCGGGTAGTTCCACGGCGTGATCGCGCCCACCACGCCGACGGGATCGCGCACCACGAGGGAGTTGCCGATGCGGGTTTCGAAGGAAAACTCTTTCACCAGCTTTGCATAGTTCGCGAAGTTCGCAATCGGCAGGCCGGCCTGAATGCGTACGGCCATCTTGAGCGGCATACCCACTTCCTGCGCGATCAGCCGGGCGAGCTCGTCGGCGCGCCCTTTCAGGCCCGCAGAGATTTTTTCCAGATACTCGGCGCGCTTTTCGCGCGCGGTGTCCATCCACCCGGGAAGCGCATCACGCGCGGCCGCGACGGCGCGCTCGACATCCTTCTCGTCGCCGAGCGGCACGCGTCCCATGACCTCGCCGTTACCGGCGTTGTGCACTTCGATGGTTTGCTTGCCGGAGGGCGCGACCCACGCGCCGCCGATGAATAGCTGGTTGCGAAGGAGCATTTCCATATTCTAGCTATACTCAAGTCATGGTTCGGCAAGCGAAAGCGGCTCTCTGCCGCGAGCACAACAAGCCCGTGACCGTCGAGCAGATCGCGGTCGACGCGCCGAAGCGAGGCGAGGTCACCGTCAAGCTCGGCGCGTGCGGCGTGTGCCACTCGGATCTGTCGGCGATCAACGGCACCATCGCGCTGCCGCTGCCGCTGGTGCTCGGGCACGAGGGCGCCGGCGTGGTCGAGCAGGTGGGCGAGGGCGTCAGCGAACTCGCGCCCGGCGACCACGTCATCTTTTCCTTCATCTACATGTGCGGCAAGTGCCGCTTCTGCGTCGCCGGCCGGCCGGTGCTTTGCCTCGAGCAGGGCAAGGCGCTCACCACGCCGCTCGAGGGCACGCCACGCGTGCGCGATGCAAAAGGCACGCCGCTCGGCATCTTCTCCGGCTGCGGGTCGATGGCCGAGTACGCCACCGTGTCGGCCGAGAACCTGATCAAGATCGACCCGAAGATCCCGCTCGACTGCGCGGCGCTGGTCGGCTGCGGCGTCACCACCGGCGTCGGCGCGGTGTTCAACACCGCCAAGGTCGAGCCGGGCTCCTCGGTCGCGGTGTTCGGCTGCGGCGGCGTTGGACTTTCGGTGATCCAGGGCGCGGCGATCGCCGGCGCGCGCCGCATCATCGCGATCGATACGCTCGAGCCAAAGCTGCAGATGGCGAAAATGTTTGGCGCCACCGATACGATTCTGTTCAAGGAGGACCCCGTCAAAGAGCTGAAAAAGCTCACCGGCGGCGGGCCGGACTACGCTTTCGAATGCGTGGGATCGGGCGAGCTCGCCGCGACCGCTTACCGCGCGATCCGCCGCGGCGGGCTGGCGGTGGTGGTCGGGGTGGCCAAGCCGGGCGATTCCACCTCGGTGCGCACCATGACGCTGCCGTTCGAGGAGAAGACGCTGACCGGCAGCTATTTCGGCTCGTGCGTGCCGCGCGTCGACTTCCCGCGCATGCTGTCGCTCTACCTGGCGGGCCGGCTCAAGCTGGAGGAGCTGATTACGCGGCGCTATTCGATCGCCGAGGCGCCGCAGGCGTTTGCCGACCTGCAGGCCGGGAAGAATGCGCGCGGCGTCATTGTTTTCTGAGGATGGCTGAGCGCATCCTGGTCGTCGACGATCAGCGCACCAACGCCGAAATGGTGTCCGGCTTGCTGCGCAACCTCGGCTACGAGGTCGAGGTGGCGCTCGACGCCGTATCGGCGCTCGACATCGTGCGCAGCAAGGGCACCGATCTGGTGATCTCCGACATCCTCATGCCGCGCATGGACGGCTACGAATTCGTGCGCCAGCTGCGGGCGAGCCCGGCGACCACGCTGCTGCCAGTGATCCTGGTGACCTCGGCCGACCCGCAAACCGAGCGCGTCAAGGGCATCGAGGTCGGCGCCGACGATTTCATCGCCAAGCCGGTCAACTGGGCGGAGCTGTTCGGCCGCGTGAAGCGCCTGCTGCACGTCAAGGCGCTGCAGGACGAGATCCGCGAGCTCAATGCGCGCCTGGAAGAGCGCGTGCGCGACCAGGTGGCGCAGCTCGAGCGCCTGTCGCGCATGAAGCGCTTCTTCTCGCGCGCGGTGGCGGAGGCGATCGTCGCCGGCGGCGAGGAGCTGCTCGAGCCGCACCGGCGCGAGATCACCGCGGTGTTCCTCGACCTGCGCGGCTTCACCGCCTTCACCGACCGCGCCGACCCGGACGAGGTGATGGAGCTGCTGCGCGCCTATCACGCCACGCTCGGCCGCACGGTGGACGACTACGGCGGCACGCTCGAGCACTTTGCCGGCGACGGCGTGATGATCTTCTTCAACGACCCGATCGAGGTCGACAATCCCGCCGAGCGCTCCATCCGCATGGCGCTCGCCCTGCAGGAAGCCTACCGCCCGATCTCCGACGCCTGGGCCAAGCTCGGCCACGAGGTCGGCCTGGGCATCGGCATCGCGCAGGGCGACACCACGCTCGGCGTGATCGGCTTCGAGCAGCGCTGGGAGTACGCCGCGATCGGGAACGTGCCGAACCTCGCCGCGCGCCTGTGCGGCGCGGCGCATTCCGGCGAGATCATCCTCGACGCGCAGACCGAGCAGGACATCGTCGGCATCGCCGAGACCGAGTTCGTCGGCGCGCTCACGCTCAGGGGGTTTCAGCAGCCGGTGCCCGCGTTCCGGCTGAAATGCATGAGGCGCTAGCCCTCGGTGCCGTTCTTCCGGCTCTTGCTCGCGTCCATGTCGGCGAGCCTGGAGCATTCGTCGCACAGGTTGCCCCACCAGAGCGGACGCTCCTGCTCGTAGAACTCTTCGGTCGGCCAGAGCGGGCAGCTCTGATGAAAATGGGAAATGTGGGTGCCTTTGCGGATGCGGAAGTTCATGCGGCCGGGGACAGCCCTCCAAGGGCGGTGAGCAGAAGGACGAGCACCGCGAACGTGGCGAAGCGCTCGAGCGGCCGGTTGTTGCCCGGTTGCGGCGCGCCGACCCGCTCAGCGAGGCAGAGCCACGCGCCCCAGCAAAGACCGGCGAACAGCGCGCCGCGCACGACCAGCAGCAGGACCTCGGCAAAGTCGGAAGCCATGCGCCCAAGCTACGCAGGCGATGGGGACGCCTCAATGACCGGTTGCGCCGAGGCCTTGTGACGGATTACCCCGGGCAGAACTACCAGCGCGGCGGCGGTTTTCGCGCGATCACCAGCAGCCGGTCTTCCTTGCGCACGTAGCCGCCGTCCGAGAGGTCGGAAAAGATGCGGCTGATCATCTCGCGCGACGCGCCGACGCGCGAGGCGATGTCCTTGTGGGTGAGCGGCTCGCTCACCACCAGGCGGCCTTCCTTCTCCTCGGCGAGCTCGAGCAGCAGGCGCGCGACGCGGCCGTAGACGTCCATCAGCGCGAGGCTGCGCACGTTCTCGGTCAGGTCGCGCACCCGGCGCGCGAGCTTGCGCACGATGTGGACCGCGAGCTCGGGATTCTTCTCGATGAAGGGGGTGAGCTCGGTGCGCTTCACCACCGCGCAGCGGCACTCCTCCACCGCCATGACCGAAGCCGAGCGCGGCCCGCCGTCGAGCGTGACTTCGCCGAAGTACTCGCCGGCGCCGAGCTGGTTCAGCTGGACTTCGCGCCCCTTGTCGTCGGCGACGAAGACGCGCGCCTTGCCCGAGAGCATCACGTACATCGAGTCGGTATCGTCACCCTCGGTGACGATGATCGCGCGCTTGGGGAAGGTGCGCACCGTGGCGACCGCGGCGATCTTGTCCAGCAGCGGCTGCGGCAACAACTCTACGCTGCGATCTTTCACACACGCTCCCTGTGACTTCTTACCATTGTGCGACACGCGGGTAAATAAATCACTCCTGGCGGCCGCCCTGGTTCGCTGTGGCGCGCGATGGACCGGCCTAGTCTGGCGCCCATCCGATCGCGGGGGGCGCGTATGGGCAAGATCGAGCACCTGCAGTTCCTGGTTCTGATGATCCCGACTTTCCTGATGCTGGGCGCGGCCGCGCTGTCGATGGCCGACCTGGCCTTCCCGGCGAGCGGGATGCCGCAGCAGGCCATGGCGGTGGTGGTGACGGGGCCGGTGCACGCGACCGAGCTCGGGCGGGACGACAGCCCGATCGAATAACCAGTCCGCCCCCGGACCGCGGGATGAATTTTTCGCGAGGGAAGGCCATACTCCCCCGGTAGGGATGTGCCGGGCGAGAGGCGCCCGGTCTTGAGGGGGAGGCGGTCATCGAAGCAAAGCGGCGCGCGCTCGTTGCCTTGGCGGCGGGCGTGCCATTCATCGCGGTTGCGGCGCTCGCCCAGCAGCGGGGCCAGATCTACCGCATCG
>Ga0207701_10004288_pt1 | contig 14507 bp, 32 predicted proteins | sample KBSSwiSSwithPhiX_FD_184294 | JGI IMG/M metagenome (GOLD analysis project Ga0207701, IMG submission 184294) | Switchgrass rhizosphere bulk soil microbial communities from Kellogg Biological Station, Michigan, USA, with PhiX - S5 (SPAdes) (version 2) | ecosystem: Environmental > Terrestrial >... | reverse complement strand
GCCAGCGGCAATAGCCTCTGCAACAATCGGGTCGGTGTCACCGAACAGGATTGCTCGCATAAAGAACTCACCGGCTGGCGACCAGTGGACGCCAGGAGTGGCACCGCTTACAAGCGATACCGTGCCCTCTGGCTTCTCGGTGGTCATACGGATAGACTCACGAATACCCAGCCACTCAGAATAGGTCTTGTCAAGAGACCTAACGTACTTGTAGCCGTTGTCTGCCCAGGTACGGTATGTAGCCAAAGAGTGATGGTCTACGAAACCAGCAACGCCGGTCATAGACAAACCAATGCGACGGTTACGAAGCATCACAGCGTTTGTCTTCGGCCAAGGCGTGGTAAGCAGAGTTACGGTCTTGCCATAGAGGTATGCGAACTTGATAGCACGGCTTAATTCATCTTCTGACTCGATGTTGTTAAGGTGGATGGTGACCAGGCAGCACATTTCGTATGACTCTAGTGGCTGCTCGGCGCACGGGTTGTATCCCTTAACACGGGCGTCCTTGAAGTCTGGTGGGTCGATGAGACGACCATAAGCGCGAGTGGTATCCATCCAGATATACCCCGGCTCGCCGTTAGTGGTTGTATTAGCGACGAGGTGGGCGTAGTCTCCACCAACGCTTACCTCTACAGAGTTATTGGACATGTAGCCCCAACCGGTGTTCTGGGCCATGCGTTCTGGGTAAATCTCTGCGTTCTTGAGGTTAACGAATGACTCGTCGTCTGGCTGGCCGAGGGCCAACTGTGCTGAACGACGAGAGTTACCGGCAACCACGAAGGTGCCGATGATGTTCATAATGTCGGTGATGGTCTTGCTGCTTAGCGCTTGTCCAACATTTTCTTCAAGTACACTGCGGATTTGCTTATGGCCCAGCGCAAGAGGCTCAGGGCCACTAGCCGTGCCACCAAAAGTAGCAATGCGCGAACCATACGGGCGAATTTGCTCATAATTAAATTCTACCACATGCTGTCCTGGCTTTAGGTAAGAGTTAACGAGCATCTTCACGGACTCGGCCCAACCCTCGCGGGTGTCTGGAATCTCGTAAAGTTCTACTTCCCTGTCTGGGTTATGTACTTCGAACCTACCGGCACCCAGGGTATCGAAGCCAACTCCGATACCGAGCATCAGTGCCTCGGTGGTCCAGGCGAATGGATAACCTGGGTCTTCGCGCTCCATGTCGCCGGTAGACACGAAAGCACAGTTAAGCAGGCTTGCAGCATTACGCTGTTCCATGACCAGCGGGGTACCCATTTGGGCCATACCTCTACCGGGCGGGGTCCACTTGAGATTAAACATAAGGTCGAACGCTTCTCGCGCGCTCGCCTGTGCCTTGTGACCGTTCCATTCTAGACGGTTAGCAAGACAGTAGTCCTTTTGAATCGAATACATGCCGTTGATTACTCTGGCGCATGCTTCCCACCATTGTTCTTTGGTGCCGTCGTCCTTGACTCGACTGTATGTGCGGATGAACGTAAGTTCTCCTACCGAGTTCCCCCCGGCGTCTGTAAAGCCCCAATTGGGCTTGCGATTCTTGTACTCGTCAAGGAAGGAATCGCTCAGTTGAAAACTGAATTTTGTCAATTTGTATATACTCCTGTTACTAAAATATGTTTGGGTGAAGTAACCATCATAGCAAAACGGCAGCCCTAAGGCTGCCGCTGGTGGCTAATTTTATGCTTTAAGAGAGTCTCTTTTTCAAGTCCCCGAAAGCGGATGCCGTGAGGGTGCGCCAGTTGTAACGCTCGTGCACCTTGGGTGCCAGGTCGTAAGCGTTCTGGGCCACCGAGTCAAAGTTATCGTATGCGTAGCGCATGCGGTCGATGGTCTCGTCTTCACTAATGATGAAAAGTTTGCCGGGGTGAATCTCTTCCCAGTTCGTGGTACCCAGTGTACCATGCAGCGCTAGGTCCGGGTCAAGTAAATCGGCATAAGGTGCCCAGTTTTCTGTACAGATGGTCGGCATGCCGCTCGCCATGGCCTGTAACGGGGTTAGTCCGAATCCTTCCGAGGACGACGGGTACACATAAACATGATGCTTATAATGTTCCTTCTGCAACTTCGCCAGAGGCCAGCGCTCGTTAATATAGGTGACCTTGCCGAGCGACGGCGGAAGTGGTACACTGACATGGCTGAGCATCTTCATGGTCAGCCGCACTTCTGGATTATGCGGGAATGCCTTTCTAAAGGCTCTGACTACAGACCAGCCGTTCTTACGCGCTGCCTCTGCTCCGACGTTAAGGAAGTTAAAGGTATCCTTGACGTATCGTTTGCGATTAACCCAGTCTTCACCTACCCCGTGCTCGTATACGTATACCGGCGTCGTGGTGAAGTTCTCAAAGATATCCTTGCACCAGTTGGAGGGCGTCCAGATTTCGTCACATGCATCCATGACGGTCGGCCAGCCCTCTTGTAGTTCCGTGGACTCCCACGGGAAGTATAGGATATTGTACTGGTGAGGGTAAAACATCGCCCAGCGCGGATGGTTGAATACGAAGCCTACGTCGGCGGTATGGTCGTTAATACTCACGTCATATCCGAGGCTCTCCAAAGTATCAATCATACGGTTCCCGGCGTTGCCGAAACCGTTGTACTTGTTGAGTTTTCTGTAATCTATATTCAGTGTATTAAAACTTATTTTCACGGTTGAGATTCTTCCTGAGTTGTGTTAGACTTGAGTATAGCATGTGGTCTGTTCAGATGCATTCACATACCGACGGTATGGTGATAACCCAATCTGCCGTTTGACATGAAGAACGACTCCTGTGTACACTGATATCAAGAGAAGAGAAGGTCACTAGTTTCTACTAGTCAACTAGTATCAACCAGTTATCACTAGTACCACTTGAAGTATCTTAACTTAGCGAGGCCGGAGGCCTCGCTGTCTTGGTTTTAAAATGGACGAAAACTTATTCGCGTTATTCCACGCATACAACAAACTGGTGCGGCGAGGCCTCACCAGACCGTTGCTGTGCCCTTGTGGCGGAACCCTCATAACAGGTACCCGACGTAACACGATGATTGATGACGATGATTTGGTCCTCAATTGCTATGACTGTAACTCCACTACCCTGCCGGGTAGCGCGACAATCGACAACGTGCGCGCGGTAGTCACAGAGCACTTTATAGAAAGATAATAATGGTAACCGTAACACTTAACGAAGACTACAACTCAAAGGTCTCGTATGAAGCAGACCTCTGGTCGATTGACGACGACGGACGACTCCACGTCGTCAAGGACGAAGAAACCTCACTGGCAACCTTTAACACTCACTCCTGGAAGTCGGTAGAATTGGAAGAGTCGGCCTGAATGGAATTTCTTCATCACTCTGATGTAGAACTGATTAACACCAATGCAACAGACGACATGGTTGCCATGGCAGCCTGGGTATCGTTCGACGCTGACAAGGAAGAACGACTAAAGGACCGCGAGGGAGTGGGTAAGTTAATCAACTTCTTGTGGAAGAACAGACATACCTCGCCCTTTGAGCACGGTATATTTACGTTTAAGATACATACCCCGATTTTCGTGGCAAGAGAGTTCTTCCGTCACCGTGCGGCGTCCTACAACGAAATGTCTGGACGATACACGTTTATGGCACCAGAATTCTACATACCGCCGCGCGAGCGCCCGCTGGTCCAAGAGGGCAAGGCGGGTAATTATACATTTGTACCCGGAACCGACGAACAGTATGCACTGATGCGGGTACACATGGAAAAGGTTTGTGAACTAGCCTGGAAGTCTTACCAGGACATGCTACAGTTCGGAATCGCAAAAGAAGTGGCCCGTGACATATTGCCGCTCAACACCTACACCCAGTTCTACGTCAGCATGAATCCGCGCAATGTGCTACACTTCTTAGACCTGAGGGCTTCCATCGAGGCACTTTACGAGATTCGTGAGGTGGCCCATGGCGACGCCGACCTCGACAAGCAATTGGACGAAATCAAGGCCGGTATCGAGTTTGAACTGGCTAAGGCCATGCCGCTGACATACGCAGCATATGAGAGGAATAAATGCTAGTTCAACCATTTGATGGTTCAGCCATTATTACCATTGAGGTACAGGGCAACGTATATCGCGTCGAAGTAATGAACCTAAGGTTGGAGTGGGAACGCCCCGAGGCAATAGAACTGCTCATGGGGCTGCCCGCTGCGCGCGAAAGAATCACAATAACAGGAGACATAGTAGACAAATGAAAGAACACTCATATTTAGAACACACGTTTAAGGTACAGGTACCGTCGCACACCCGCGAACTCATTGGTTCAGCCATAAAAGAGGCTGATGACGCAGGAGTCCCAGAACACGCCAAAATGCAATTGGTGACCCGAGACATTTCTAGTCTCAATTACGTGTACTTCACCTGGACCGACGAATGGGTTGGGGTTGAAAGCGGGTGAAGGTCGGACAGATTTATCCGGTCTTCCTGCGCACCGGCCAGGGCGAATACGAGGTGGCCCAAGCGCAGTTGCTAGAAATCGACGGAGACGAGGCAATCCTTGAAATTCCGGGTACCCGGATTGTTATGGGAATCTCTACGTCATTAGGAGACCTTCCAGTCAATGAACCACTTAAGGAACGGGTATTTGACGGCGTGGTGGCAGACAACGGTGACGACGGCTCGGACGCCGTAGACGACGTACGAGCCCTGTACGCCGCCGAAGGAATTGAATTGGACGAGGACCCCGACGAACAAAGTTCAGGCCGTGTAATAGGCCGCTCTGGGGCTCCTAGGGCCGCTAGCGCCGGTAGCGACGGCGTATCATTGAGAGACATGGCTTTAGATGACGAAGTTTGACATTAGTGGGCTCCGGGCTGCTACGTGGTGGGCGGCGTATGAATGTAGAAAATTGGTTAGGATACTAGAAGAAAATGAGCGACGACCAGCAATGGGACCCGGAAGTAACACAGCAGACGATTCTGCTAATGCTGATGAGACTCTACGACGTGGGCATGAGCCTACTGTCTGAACTAAACGACGAACGGGCCGAACACATACAGGGCGTCCACGAGGCCGGTGGACTGATAACGGAAATGCCATGGTTGAATCAGAGCGATACGAAAGAATAGGTTACTTCCCGGCCACCGGGCAATACTATGAGTATGATGCTTTTTGGATATACAGGTGCCGCGACTGCGGCGCGGTAGTCACAGAAGACCAGAGCCCGCATGATTATTTCCACGATGAACTAAACGAAGCGGTAGGAGCAAAATATGAGTTCAATGCAGACAGTGACTAACCCCGTCGATATTGACCAACTCATGGAGGACACCTACCACTTTGTGTGTCACTGTACCGATAACGAAGTGTCGTATTGTGGAATGGTCCTGGGCGACGGAGACGTGCTGGAACCAAACGATGAAACAAGTTGTCCCCTGTGCATGATTGCCTTTGAAAAGGGCGTGTGTCCCTGGGGCTGTAATTGTGGAGAGTGCTAAAATGATGGAAATAAGATGGGTTATCCAAAACTCACGACCGGGACTAGAGGCCTGGCACAACTATAACGGTCAGTCGTACGTCGGCTGGTTCTACGCTAACGGCATTGACGACGGTCCGACCGACGCACTGTTTGAAGAGTTCAGCCAGTACGCAGACGAAATGCCGTACTTAGATTGGCGTATTGTTGAAGAGCGCCGCAGTTACACCAAGAAGCAGATAAGGTCAAGGTATCACAATGCAGAGTTACACCCAGCAGAATAATGGATTTGCCGTCTGCGACGGCTGCGGAGCCGTGGTATGGGAATGGACCAGTGGCACCCATGACTCCTGGCACGACCAAATAGACTCTATTGCCGAAGACGCAAGCCTTGCCGTAAGAGCGCTTATTCTCGACCTGGACGAAGTATTGAAGGATGACAGTGCGTGAATACGTCGTAGGACTCGTCACCGACGGGTCCTACATGGCCTTTATTCGCAAAAACCGTCCCCAGTGGCAGCGCGGCCTGCTCAACGGTATCGGCGGTAAGGTCGAAGAAAACGAGTCACACAAGCAAGCCATGGTAAGAGAGTTTCGTGAAGAAACCGGCCTTACCATCGAAGCAAGTCGCTGGCGACTGCTGGCTAACATGGAATACCCGGCCCAGGCCCATATCGTGTTCTACACAGCAAGGGTAAGCCATGACGAACTGTCCAGCCTCAAGAGCGAAACCGACGAGCGGGTAGAGGTCCACTCGGTCGAGTATCCCCATATGTACCCACAGAGATTCATTCATAATCTACACTGGCTAATTCCACTGGCGCTGCACTACGAGCGGTACGCAGCAGTTAACGTCATTGGCCTGGTAGACCCGGTAGAGGGAGACATAGTACAATGTTGAGTTGGGTCATGAGCGGCGCGGTAGCCCTACTAATCATCGGCATGGCCGCAGCGGTATTGTTAGCAATCAATTCAATCTTCACAGTAGTAGCAATAATAGTAATAGTGTTGGTAACCTTTGGTACGCTGACGTGGCTAATCCACGAACTCTACATGCCAAGAGATACCGATTACTAAAGTCTACTAAAACACTAGACTTAACTTTTGAGTTTGGTTTTGCATAATTTTGTATTTGTTGTACGGACACCCGTCGGACGAAAGCGGAGGGGGCCTCCGGTTAGTGCGCACGCAAGCGGAGCCGCCCTCCGGTTTGCAGGTTTGTGCACTTCGGGCTGAACCGCCGTTCAATGGCCCGTTTTGCAGGTTTATGCAGATGTGCCGAAACCTCTAGCGCGTACCCCCTAGCGTGACCCATAATAGGGGGTGAGGGGGCAGGGTGCCCCCGGTTAGGTAGGCCGGAATCATGCTCACTGTTGAGACTGTTGAGAGGTTCGTTGCCCTGTCGGGTGGCGAGTCGTCGCGCTACTCCTGGCAGGGTGTCGGGGGGTGCGCTCGCTTTGACGCGAATCGCAAACTGGGCAGCAAGCGTCAGGGTGCGCGGCTGTTCCTGTTCCGTGCGCAGGGTGGCACGTGCCCTGACTGCGGTGAGGCACTGGACGACACTGCCGAGTTCTGCCACATCGTGAGCCGTGGTCTGGACGCGCGCACATCGGATGAGGGGCGCGGCTGGCTGGCTGGAAACCTGTTCCTAGGTCACCGCGTATGCAACAAGGCTCAGCAAGCGCGCGGTGCCGTGGTTCTGCCCGAGCACCTGACGCGCCCCGACCTCATCCCGAGCCCGGAAGAGTGGCCCCCGACCCCCGTGCTGCGGGCAGAGGCGAAAGCCAGCGCGTAGCGTGCCTGCCCCTCCGGGGGCAGGCCCCTAGGCCCCCGGCCCCTGGCCGGGGGCCTTACCCCCTTAAGGGGGTAAGGGAATATTTCCTTTACGACACGCCCCCAGAAACCCTGGTAATTCCTTGCCTCTGCCGGTAGGATGGTCGCATGACGACCACCGAAACCGAGTACACCGTAGTCTCCTGCCTGCACCACGGGACCAAGGTCACCCTTGACCACGCCTCTGCCCGTGCCTACGTCGAGGTCGCGCGTGCGTGCGCGGACGACCTGTGGTCTGACGACCACGCCCTCTGGCACTTCCAGGAGGGGACCTCCTGCTGGGTAGATGGGGAGTGCTGCGTAGTGGACCCCTATGGCCTGTTCGACTAAGCACCCCGAAAGGGGTTTACCCCCTAAAGGGGGTAAATGGGTGGGTAGCCCGAAAGTCGCTTTACGAGAAACCCCCATAATCCCCGGAATCGTGCTACCCTAGGGGCATGTGGTTACCAATCGTCCTTGAGTCCATCATTGGCCCCTCTGTGCTCGGATATGCCGTGTGGCACTTCGCCGGGTACTTCAATGGAAGGTGGGATAACGATGCCTGACGAGTGCACAGAACTGACGTGCCCGCACCACGGCGCGGCCAATCGGGCGAAAACCGCTTGCCCGTGGCAACGCCCGAACGGCGAAAAGTGCGCCTTGACCATCGGCCACGAAAGCCGCTGCTACTTCCCGTCCGAGCACTGAAAGCCCCGAAAGGGGTTTACCCCCTAAAGGGGGTAACTTTTGGGAAAACCGTTGCGGCTGCGCCCGCATGCGCGTACTCTGGTCTCATGACCAAGCAAACCGTCGAAGTGACCGCCCGCGAAGAGCGCGCCGTGCGCGCCGCTATCCGTCAGCACGGCGGATTCATCCTCAAGTCCAGCATTATCGGAAACGTCGTGCGCGACGGCGTGAGCCTCGGCAACGGCTTCAAGATTCTGTATATGGTGGACCCCCGCTGAACCGCCCCGGCCCGCTTTGCGGGCAACGGGGTTTACCCCCTCAAGGGGGTAACTTTTGTCAACCACCTATATGTGGTGATATTACGGGCCTTACGTGCTACGCTAGGGCCATGACCCACACCGCAGTCCAGGTTTTCGCCGTCAACCCCGCCGTCGTGCGCTGCTCGTGCGGCAAGCGCGTTATCTGCCACCCCGGCGCGCTGCGCGCCCACCTGACCACGGGCGAGGGAGGCGATAACTTCCCCTGGCCCCAGCCTACCGAGGACGCCTAACGGCGTCAAGGGCTTCGGCCCGATTTACCCCCTAAAGGGGGTAAGCGCTTGTGGGTGTCGGACCCGTCTGTTACGATAGGTCCATGACCATCCGCCTTGAGAACCTGACCATTGACCCCGCCGACGACTCGTGGGCGCTCGACGCCGTGCGCCACGGCGTGGCCGACGACATTACCAACGACGAGACTTATCTCGTTGACTTCCTGTCTGTCGTGCGCCACATCGTGCGTGAGCGCTCTGACTCCAACATCATCCCCGTGGTGCGCGGTGCCGTCCGCTTCCACGAGACGAACCAGTGGGGCCACAACGGCGAGGTCGAGGTCACCTACCACACGCGCGGTTACCGCGCTATCTACGGCGTTCACTTCGGTGAGCGCGTGACCAACGTTCAGTGCTACATGGACTGACCCCTCCGGGGGTTTACCCCCTAAAGGGGGTAAACATTGGTAACCGGGTTGCGCCCTTACGACGGGTCATGCTACCCTTCGGGTATGAACTTCGACGCCGCCCTTGCCGCCCATGACCTCCGCGTGCTCTCTGACGCCGACCCGCTGCCTGACGAGACGGGCTTCGACTATGACGCCGCCATTCCCGAGCAATACGTGGACACGCACGAGTGCGTGGATTACGTGCGCGACGAGTTCGACCTGTGCTGGCGGTCGGTCTGCTGCGACCAGCCCGCCTGACCCCGAGCCCCGAAAGGGGCGTTTACCCCCTAAAGGGGGTAAACATTGGGAAAGGGGTTGCGCCGTTACGACACAGGGCTTACTCTTTACGTATGGCAACCGCGAAGATTCGAACCGAGACCACCGAAACCGTGTCGCTGCAACTGACGCTGGCCGAGGCCGAGGCGCTGAGCACGGCTCTGGCTCACGTCGGATGGAACGTCACAAACAGCATCAACTCCAAACTGGCCGAGGCCGGTGTCACCTGGGACGAGTCCCAAGAGTTCCGCAACACCCAAAACTACGGCTGCATCATCGCAGTCGAGAAGTGAACAGGAGAAACAACATGCCCGGTCCCAAGAGCCGCCCGACCGTCGAGGTTGACGGCAAGACCATCCACGTTGGCAAGACCGCCAAGGACAAGCGCTCCGGTAAGTGGGCGCGGCGTCAGGTCAACCGCCACGCCGACCCCATCCGCGAGGGTGGCGGCAAGCAGTTTGGGGGCAAGCGGTGACCCCAGGGCTTCGGCCCGCTTACCCCCTAAAGGGGGTAAACATCGCTGGGTAGGTTGAAAAGCGCGTTACGAAGGGGTACGCTGTTCCCATGGATAAAGACAAGAGCCCCGATTTCCCTACCGGCTACTTCGACCGTGCCGTGCGTGACCTGCCCGGTATCATTAGGCAGGCGAAGCGTGAGTTGAAGGAACTGGAATTCGACGTAATCATCGGAACCGGTTTCTCAGGTTCGGTCGTCATCCCTGCTCTTGCCATGGCGCTGAAAAAGCCCTGGTGCCTCGTGCGCAAAGAGTCTGACGACTCGCACCACGGCGGCGGTCGGCTCGTGGGTAACCTCGGTGAGCGCTGGCTGTTCGTGGATGACTTCGTGTCGTCCGGCCACACGCTCAAGCGTGTGTGGCAAAAGGTCAATCAGGCCGCTGCCCTGCACGACCGCGATATTGAGTTCGTCGGCGCGTGGCTCTACACGTACGACTGGCGCGACGGTTTCCGTCCACCGCAGGACTTCGACTACGTGTTCGACCCCGAGCGGCTTCCCTAATCTCGGCCCCTCCGGGGGCCTTACCCCCTTAAGGGGGTAAACCGGGTAAGGCGAAAACTGCTTTACGACAGACCCTTGACACCTTGGCGACCATGCCCCATACTGGACACATGACAAACCTTCTCCCTCTGTACCGTGCCATGTTCCGCGTTGCCCTCCGCTCGCAGGTGGAGGCTCGCGCAAACTACGATGCCGACGTGGCCGATTACTACGCCAACGGTGACGGGCGCGCGCCCGAGTGGGTGACCGAGCACGACGCCGACGGTTACCCGCGTAACGTCAACATCGGCGGGCTCGGCTACCGTTACCCGCGCTGCCCTCACGGCATGTCCCTGTGGACGGACTACGATAACATCTGCGGCGGCTGCGAGGACTCCCGCACGGCGATTCAGGACGCGCAGGCAATCGCGCGTAACCAGTTCGCCACCTTCTCGCGTCGCTGGGCATGGGCCGAAACCCTGCCCTCGGACCTGCCCTCCGAGATTCGCACCGACATTCTCGGGTGGGTGCTCAACACCGACTAACCTCGGCCCCTCCGGGGGCTTTACCCCCTTGAGGGGGTAAACATGGCCGGGTATCTTGACAAATCACTTACGAAAGGCTAAGGTTGCTCTATGAAGAACTTTTGGTTCATGTTTCGGCACTACTTCGCGCTTAACATGTTTGCGTTCGGCATGTTCGTCTACACCTTGAACATGCAGACCCCGAATCACTACGTGCACCTGAATCGAGTCGCAGACTTGACACAGCACGTCGTTAGTGGGAAGATGTACCCATGACAAAGACACGAGTTTTCATCGCTGCCGCCCTCATCGCTGTGCTTTCCGCATTCGGAGGCATGGCTTTTGCGGCCACTGTTTTCACCAAGCCCGCCGACCCGGCGTGGATGAACCGCCCCTGTGCTACGCCCACCGAGTTCCACGAGTCAAACTGCTACTGGAACGGTGAGCAGATGGGTACCGGCGCGGGCGACGGTATCGAAGACCACTTCGAACGTACCTTCAAGGTGCAGGACTGGTATGGCAACGTGACAAAGATTCAGTGTTACTTCTTCACGCACCCGACGACCACCGGCAGCACCGTGGACCACTGTGTTTCGCCTACCGGCAACCAGCGCCGCGTTTCCATCTGGACCGACCCGCGCTAATCGCGCGCCCTTCGGGGCGCTTACCCCCTAAAGGGGGTAATCTTGCGCAAAACCTTGACTCGCAACCAGTGAAGGGCTACTCTTTAGCCATGGAACTCATCGGAATTACCCTCATCCAGTTCGAAGCCGCCGTCGCCACTGTCTCGTCAAAGTACGATGGAAACCTCGCGGTGCACGATGACGCAAAGTCTACGTCCTCGCGTTCGTCTCGCGGGCGCGTGGTCACGCTCGACTCACACGGCCAGGGCTCGCGCCGGTCGTGGTCCGGTCGGCATGGCAAGTGGGCGTGCTGGCACGCTTACCGCGATGTGATGCTCGCGCTTTTCGAGGTCAACCCGGACGCGACCATTCGCACCAGCCTCGCCACGTACAAGGGTCGGCAGGGTTTCCTCGACACCTACCCCGGCACCGCTTACCACAACATCGGCAGCATGGTCGCCCCGGCTTACATGCCGGAACTGTGCGACTGCGGCGGATAACCCACAAACCCCTTGTGTGAACGCGCCAGCGGGAAGCACACAAAGCGCGCGGAGTCTGGCGGCTCGCGGCGCGCCCCTTCGGGGGGTTACCCCCTAAAGGGGGTAAACCCGAACACTCAAAACTCATCTTACGACAGGGGTTGACAACCCCCGCTGAATCGTGAGAGTATGTACCTACAACAGAACAACGGAGCACAAAGCAAACGACCTTGACTGAGGCGATATGATAAACGCACTAAGGGTTTGTGAGCCTGCAATTGTCGATAAGGGGATTCGCGATTACCCGTAAGCCTGCCCAGGACCGCCCTCAAAACTAAGTCGATGAGTCCTATTAGCCAAAGTCGTTGACTTTCTAGTTCCTTGCTTTGTTGTAGCCAATCCGTCCTCAAACGGTATGCCGGTTAGTGGTGAAAAGGCGCGTAACTCCTAAAGGCGGCGCTGAACCTAGGCCCACTAAACGACCCAGCCCAGTAGATAGACGGTAAACGGAAGACCTGGCCCCCGCGAACGACGGTTCGCGGGGGCGGGGCACTTATACCCCCTTTAGGGGGTAACAACACTCCGTGTCTGCTTCGCTCTTGACAGGCCGACCATTCCGTGAGAGGATTATCCCATGACCGAGAGCAACGTCCCCGAGTACCTCTGGGAAGCCGAGTACGCGCGGTACAAGGCAGACCAGGCCGACCTCGACCCTGAGGATGACGAGTAATGAACACGTGTCCGACCTGTCACCAGCCGGTGCCCGAGCACCGGAAGACCTATCCCATTCTAGACCGTCACCCTGAGGGCGTGTCTTATGCGGTTCGTTCGGGGGAATTCCGTGCGCCGCGTAAGGGAGAGTTTTATATCTCTGGTGCTATTCCTGCTGCGTACCGCGCGCCCAACGACCTGACTATGAAGTTTCAGATTGCGAGGTTAGTATGATGGACATTATCGGCGCAATCGTTATCGGCTGGATTGTGCTTATGTTCGTGGCCGTCATGTTTATGCACTGCTGCAAGATTGTGAGTGAGGACTAATGCGTAAGCCACGACCTCAGACCATTGTGCGCGAAGAGTCTGAATTCGGCACACGGCAATTCCTTTTCGGCCCTGGTGAGGATGACCAATGGGCCGCTAAGGTTGAGGAATTGCAGGCTCTACCCGGCGATAAGACAATCGTCATTGGTCATATCACTTGGTATCCCGTGTAAGCCCGCAAGGGTTTACCCCCTAAAGGGGGTAAACATTTCAAAGGGCATTGACAACTGCCCCTTACGAGAGGATGATGGAGTCATGCCTAGAAACGAACCGAAGCGCGTGGACGAGGTTACCCGCATGCGCACCATCAACTACGCTAAGGCGTTGGCCGAGGTCGAGGGTCCCGTTACCCTGTCCTACGTCAAGCGCAACGACCAGCCCGGTGAGTCCACCGGTAAGGTTATCGGCTTCTCCGGTGTCGTCGGTTTCGACACGTTCTCTGTCACCATCGACACGTCCGCGACCAAGGGTCGGCCCAGCACCATTAACCTCAATGGTCTGCGCTCGATTACCAAGCCAGTCTAATGGCATGCAAGGTAAAGGATATTATTCCTATTGCCAAGCCATGTCCGACAATGGCGACGCGGGGAGACTTATGCAAAAAGCATGCGCGTATAGTCGATAACATTCGTGCGGGTCACTTTGATAAGTGATACCGCGCCTTACCCCCTAAAGGGGGTAAGTTCAGCCGAGGGCTTGACAGGACCCTTACGAGAGGCGTATGGTTACACCATGAACATCGCAACGAAGTACCGGACCAATGCCAAGGGCTCAGGCCGCATCATCGCCACTGGCACCATCGAGGGCAAGCGTCGGCAGGCGACTGTCCCCTACGACCACAGCATCAGTCGTAACCGCAACCACGGGCGCGCGGCGGCAGCGCTCGCCAACAAGGCAAGCCAGGCCGAGCAGCGTCGGCTCAGCACGTCGGTTACCACGGTTCAGGCGTCGTGGACCGACAACGGTAACGAGGGATTCGTCTTCACGTTCCCGGACAACTAAACAGACTTCCCCGGTTTGGACTATAAGTCCTGTGAATCCGTTATGAGTCCATAGTAGCATCGGCAGGGTTGAGATACCTTTTTCAATCTGCATCCGTATTAGTCTCAAGGCATCGGTAGCGGGCCTGTCCAGCCGGGGAACCCCAAGCCCCCTATCCGTGGGGTTAGTACACGGAAACCGCCTTTGAGGCACTAATTGTTGAGTGACCCCTATTCGGCACGGTGAAAGACCCGTGTCCGGGTAGGGCCTCACCCCCTTAAGGGGGTAACTATGCAGGAGGGGTTGACAGGTGCCTTACGACCATGAGAGGATTACTCCATGAGTTACTACGAACCGCCCGAGGACCGTGGTTGGGACCTGTACGTCGATTCGCTGGAAGGGGGCGAAGAGCCTACGGGCGAGGGCTATGAAGAGTGGTTGGAAGAGCAGCAGGACCGCTACGACGACATGCTCATTGAGCGCGAGGAAGCCCGACGCGAAGATGCCGAATACTACGCCGACCTTGGTGAGCGTGACTGGTAATAAGACTTCCCTGGCACACGGGTGCTCTCAGGTGTCGAGACAAGTTCCTCGGCGTGACTGACTAAAAGTGTGCAAGTGGTTCTGTGTCGGATGGTGGTACGCCCACGCCGACTATGCAGCGCCCACCCTTACCCCCTTAAGGGGGTAA
>Ga0207701_10004287_pt1 | contig 14508 bp, 17 predicted proteins | sample KBSSwiSSwithPhiX_FD_184294 | JGI IMG/M metagenome (GOLD analysis project Ga0207701, IMG submission 184294) | Switchgrass rhizosphere bulk soil microbial communities from Kellogg Biological Station, Michigan, USA, with PhiX - S5 (SPAdes) (version 2) | ecosystem: Environmental > Terrestrial >... | reverse complement strand
GCCAGGGACCGGTGCGCACGGGGGTGACCGTGGTTGTTCCGCACGAAGCGATCGGTGAGTCACCGGTGTTCGCCGGGTGCCACACGCTGAACGGCAATGGCGAGATGACAGGGCTGGAGTGGCTCCGTGAGGCCGGCCAGCTCACGACGCCGATCGCGATCACAAACACGCACAGCGTCGGCATCGTTCGCGACGCGCTGGTGGCCGCGGACATGGCCACCCGCAGCGCCAGCGTGTCGTACTGGTCGCTCCCGGTCGTCGCCGAGACCTACGACGGCGGGCTGAACGACATCAACGGGATGCACGTGACCGCGGCGCACCTGCACCAGGCGTTGGCCGTCGCGGCGAGCGGGCCGGTGCTGGAGGGCAACGTCGGCGGTGGCACGACGACGATCCGGGTCGAGGGTGGCCGCACGCTCCGCGGCGCGAAGCACCAGCGAGCCGAGCCGGCGCATTTCCTCCTTCAGGAGACCGACCGCGTTGTCGATCTTGTCGCCACGAAACGAATTGCTGCAGACCAGTTCCGCGAGCCGATCGGTCTTGTGCACCGCGGTGCCGCGCGCGGGACGCATCTCGTAAAGCGTGACCGGCAGGCCCGCGGAGGCGGCCTGCCATGCGGCCTCGCACCCCGCGAGTCCGCCACCGATGACCCGGATCATGACGGCACGGCGACCTTTCGCGTCCGCTTCGGCTTGGACGCGGAAGCTGTCTTGACCTTTTTCGCAGTCGGCGCAGCGGCCTTCTTTCGACGCACGCCGGCTGCCCTGCCGCGTCCCGGACGCGGGGCGGCCGAACGGCGCGCCTCGAGAAGGTCGTTCGCCGCCTCGAGGGTCAACGTGCCGGGGTCCGTCCCCTTCGGTACCGACGCGTTCGTTTCCCCGTCAGTCACATACGGACCATACCGCCCCTCGAGAACCTGGAGCGGCGCGCCCTCTGGCCGGACGATCGACGCGATCACCTTCTTCGCTGCCTGCCGGCGCCGCGAACGCTTCGGCTCGCTGAACAACCGCAGCGCGTGATCCAGATCGACCGTGAAGAGCTCTTCATCGTTTTCGAGCGAGCGGAAGTCGTCACCGTGCTTCACGTACGGCCCGAACCGCCCGAGACCCGCCACCACTGCGTCGCCGCTCTCGGGATGCATCCCGAGTTCTCGCGGAAGCTGCAGCAGTTTCATCGCCTCGTCCAGCGTGACAGACGACTCGGTCATGCCTCCAACGAGCGAGGACCGCTTGGGCTTCTCCTTCGAACCCTTCTCTGGCGATTCTCCCAGCTGCACGTAGGCGCCAAAGCGGCCGTGAATGGCGTAGACGTTCTGTCCCGTCCCGGTGTCGGTTCCAAGCAGACGCGGTCCCTCGGCCTTGGCACGAATGAGCGCCATTGCCTTTTCGACGGTGAGATCCGCCGGCGGAATGCTTGGCGGCAGCGACGCCGTTTTGCCCGGGCCGCCCTCGCCCATCTGAAGGAACGCACCAAAGCGTCCGATGCGCACGCGAATCGGCTCGCCCGACTCGGGGTCGGCGCCGACGTCGATGAGCGGATAGTCGGCCCGCTCTTCGGCCTGTTTTGCGGCGTCTTCGAGACCGCGATGATGGGCGTCGCCGCGGTAGAACTGCTCGATGAAGTGGAGCCACTCGCGCTCGCCGTTGGAGATCTCGTCGAGATCCTTCTCCATCTCCGCGGTGAACTCGAGATCCACGAGGTCCGAAAAGTGACCGGTCAGCAGCCGCGTCACGGCAAACGCCGTGAAGCTGGGGACCAGCGCCTTGCCTTGCCGGAAGACGTAGCCGCGTCTTTCGATCGTGCCGATGGTTGCCGCGTAGGTCGACGGCCGCCCGATCCCTTCCTCCTCGAGCTTCTTGATGAGGGAGGCCTCCGTGTAGCGTGCCGGCGGGGTTGTCTCGTGCCGTTTCGACTCGAGGTTGAGCAGCAAGACGTCCGCGCCAGAGATCGATCCGGCCGCGACGATTCGCGTGCCCCTGGCGAGCTTCGGCAGGACCGTCTCCTGATCCTCGAGTTCGGCCGCGGGGTCGTCGCTCCCTTCGACATAGGCGCGACGGAATCCGGCGAACTCGATCGCCTTGCCCGATGCGGTGAAGATGGCCGCCTCGCCGTTGGTTCCGGTGCCGGTGATTTCGACCGAGGTCCGGAGCACGCGGGCATCAACCATCTGCGACGCCATGGTGCGCTTCCAAATCAGTTCGTAGACGCGGAAGTCGTCGCCGGTGAGACCAGCGTTGGCAGGAGTGGCGGCGAAGTCCGACGGGCGGATAGCCTCGTGCGCTTCCTGCGCGTTCTTCACCTTGGTAGCGTAGCGGCGAGGACCGGCGTAATAGCTGTCGCCGAACATCTCGCGAATGGCCGCGGCGGACTCGCCCAGGGCTTTCTCGCTCAGCGTCGTCGAGTCGGTGCGGTGATACGAGATGTGGCCTTCCTGGAAGAGACGCTGCGCGGCCTGCATCGTACGTTCGGTGGAGAATCCGAGTTTCCGGCTCGACTCCTGCGTGAGCGTCGAGGTAGTAAATGGCGGGGCGGGCCGCTCGGTGCCGGGCTTCTCCTCGACCGATGTCACCGTCCACGGGAGGTTCGCTCGCAGCGCCTGCACGAGCCCGTCGGCCGCTTCGCCGGAAATGACGCGGGCATTCCGGCCGATGAAGGCTCCCTGCGGATCGAAATCCTTGCCGGTGGCCACCCGCTGGTCGCCGATGCGGGCCAGCGTGGCGCCGAACTCCCGGCCCTCGCCGGACAGCTTGGCCTCGAGATCCCAGTAGGTCGCCGACCTGAACGCGATGCGTTCCTCTTCGCGCTCGACAATCAGGCGCACCGCCACGCTCTGAACCCTGCCGGCGCTCAGTCCGGTCTGGACCTTCTTCCACAGGACGGGCGACAGCGTGTAGCCGTACAGCCGATCGAGAATCCGGCGGCTTTCCTGCGCCCGCACGAGGTTCTCGTTGACGTCGTGGGCATCTTTAACGGCTTCCCGAATTGCCGATTCAGTGATTTCGTGGAACACGATCCGCTTGACCGGAACTTTCGGCTTCAACACCTCTTTCAGATGCCAGCTGATCGACTCGCCTTCGCGATCGGGGTCCGTCGCCAGAAAGACTTCACTCGCGCCTTTGAGCGCCGCCTTGAGCGCCTGCACATACTTGCGCTTGTCGTTCGGAATGACGTAGTACGGCTTGAAGTCGTTGTCGGTATCGACGCCAAGCCGGCCCCACTTCTTTTTCCGGATTTCATCGGGAATCTCATCCGCCGACTCCGGCAGATCCCGGATATGCCCGAAGCTCGCCTGGATATCGAAGTCGTTGCTGTCGAGAAACCGCTGAATCGTCCGCGCCTTCGCCGGCGACTCTACGATCACGAGTGTTTTTGCCATCTGCTTTGTCACCCTAGCACGTTCTATCGACACGGACGAAACGTCCGCCCGGCTCCCGCCTGAGCGCGCCGGCCAGTTCGAGTTCCAGTAACCGCGGCAGCAACTCAGCCACAGAAAGGCCGGATCTGCCCGAAATCTGCTCCAAATCGACCGACTCCCCGAGCAGCAGTGCCGCCAGCACGCGGTCGGCCGGCTCGACCGGCGCCCCCGTTGACGCGCACCTTGCGCCTGCTGACGACAGGCCGAGTTCCTCCAGGACGTCGTCCACGGTCTCGACAAGGCGCGCACCATCCCTGAGGAGCCCGTGCCCGCCGCGGTTACGGCCGCTCAGCACGTTTCCGGGCACCGCGAGGACGTCGCGGCCCTGCTCGAGCGCGCATCGAGCCGTGATGAGCGAGCCGCTCTTTTCACCGGCCTCGATCACGACGACGGCGCGTGCCAGTCCGCTGATGATCCGGTTCCGCCTGGGGAAGAACACCGGCCTCGGGACGGTTCCCGGAACGAATTCACTGATCACGGCGCCACGTATCGCCATCTCCGCCGCCAGGTTCGCGTGCTCTGGCGGATAGACGACGTCGGCGCCGGATCCGAGGACTCCAACGGTCACTCCTCCGGCAGCCAGCGCACCTCTGTGAGCCGCCGAGTCCACGCCTCGCGCAAGGCCGCTCGCGATCGTGATCCCACGAGCCGCGAGGTCGCCAGCCAGGCGTTCAGAAACGTTGAGGGCATACGGCGAACCGGCCCGCGACCCGACGATTGAGACGATCGGATCAGCGAGGGCGCCAGGCTGGCCCGACACCCACAGCACCGGAGGAGGGTCTGCAATTTCCCGCAGCCGTGCTGGATAGCTGTCGGCGTCGATGCTGACTGTTCGCAGACCGGCGGTGCGTCCGCGTTCGGCTGCCTCGAGAGCGCGGGCCATCACCCACGCCGGATCGGTCCACGCCGGGGCTTCGCCCCCGCCGCGGGAGCCACTGAGACACTGCGCATGGAGAATGGCGTCTGGCGTCTGGCCGTTGCGCAACTGCTCGGCCACAGTTCGCCACCGCCAGATGGGCAGGAGCGAGAGCGCGATCAGGTCGACCGCCGTGGGCATGTTGGGCTCCCCGGCGGATGAACCCAACCTGCAGGTACATCCGCCGCAATTTCGCGCGGAGCCCGACCGTGCTCAGTATACCGTCCCGCCGGTCGACGACCGGTGACATCAGGAACAACGTTTCGTAAGTCGCCGGCGTCTTAATCGTGCAAAGCTGCAGGAATTTCACGAGGGTGGCGTGGCATATCGCTTGCTCGGCCGTGTCTCTACCGCGCTGTAACTCTTGTTCGCGGAGATTCGAGTCGCTATAGTGAGCTCACACCGGTTCAATATGCACATGCGTTCGGTTGGCTGTGCGCTCGCGCTTTCGCTGCTCGTCGTCGCTCCCGCGTTTGCCGACGCGAGGAGCGAGGCAAAGTCGCAGGTGGCGTTCGGCATCGATGTCGCGCAGAAAGGGCTGTGGCGCGAAGCGATCTATCGTTGGGAACGAGCCGTCGAAATCGACCCGACATATGGCGCAGCGCTGAACAATCTGGCCGTGGCTTACGAACACGAAGGCCAGTTGGACAAAGCCCGCCAGGCGTATGAAAAAGCGCTCGTCGTAGAGCCCAACAACACGCAGATTCGGCAGAACTACGAGTTGTTCAAGGAAATCAATGACCGGACCGGTGCCGAGAAGGAAAAGCCGTAGCCGCATCGTCGCGATGTCGGCCGCAGCGGTCGCCGCCACCATGATGGCGTGCGGTCCCGTGTCGTACGAGATTCCAATCGAAACGCCGATTCAACCAAAACTGGATGTCACCGCATTCCAGCGCGTGCTGATCGCGGGCTTCGTCGCCGGGGGCACCGACGACGTGGATACCAACCAGGAAACCGTTCGCCTCCTCCGCAGCCAGCTCCGCTCGAAGTCGTCCCTGCGCGTCATCGACGCCGATGCCATGCCGCTCCTCGAGATCGCCCAGGAGCAGAGCCGCTCCGCGCCGCCGGATCCCCAGGACGGCCCGTCGCCAGCGCGGGAGAGCGGCGCGGCACAGAACACTGACAGAACGACGGCGGCAGTTGCCCTTCCGCCGCGGATCAAGGAAGAAAAAGATCTCGAACCGTACGAACGCCTCTTTGCCAACACCTCGTACTGGAAGCGGATCGGCGAGGAGTATCAGAACCCGTTGATCGTCACTGGCACGGTGCTGTTCATGCCGCAGTCGCGCTCGGGATTCGTCTCCCGCGACGTCGAGCAGTACGACTCGTTCGGCCGGCGTCGCGTCATCCCGACCCGCACCTACATGGAGCGCAAGGGGTTCATGCTTCGTCCGAAGTTCGTGTTCATCGACGGCCGGTCCGGCGCGACGATGTACTCGGAGAGCTACCGGGAAGAGGTGCTCTATAACGCCCAGCAGAGCACTCCAGCCTTGTCGTCCTACTTCGAACTGATGGACCGCCTCGTGCCGAACTTCCTGAGCACGTTGAGCAGCCAGAAGATTCGTGGCACGCGCGTCCTCCTGAAGTAAGTCCGTCAGTTCAATTCATTCAGCCAACCTGAGCAAATTCGACACTCGTGTGTGTGCGAACGTGACACATGCGATCCCGCCTCATATACAATCGCGCGACCTAAACCCTTGTCGCTACGGGATCTAGCCGGGCGCGCCGAAACGGATCAGTCGTTGCCGAACCCGGATGCACAGCGGATTGCTGATGAGTCTCACAACGCCAGATGCCCGTTACTGCTGAGCGGAATCGCCGGAGCCGCGTGGCTGCCGTTGCCGGCGTCCTTCTGTTCACAGCCGCATGCGCTGCCGCTCCAACAGCCCCGACGGCGGCCGGAACCACGAGTTCCACGGGTATCGCCAATCTCGATTCGAACGTTTCGTTCTGCATCGACGAGATCAACCGGTACCGGGTGAAGGCCGGCCTCGCTCCGCTCGAACGCTCTCCCGCTCTCGACGAGTTCGCCGCGCTGGCCGCCGAACACGACGGAAAGAGCCGCGTGCCTCACCAGTACTTCAAGATGACCAACGGCGGGGGCGTTGCCATGGCGGAGAATCAACTGCTGCTCTGGAAGGGTTACTCCGCTGCGGAAGTGATTCGGCAAGGGCTGGCGCAGATGTGGGCTGAAGGCCCGAGCGGCTCCCACTATCAGATCATGACCGGCAAGTATGGTCAGGTGGGCTGCGGTATCTACTCGAGCGGCAAAGAGGTCAACGTCAGTCAGGATTTCCGCTAGATTCCGCTGCCACGACGGCTTCGAGCCAACTCAATCGGCACTAACCCCTTCCCAACCGTACGTTTAGGTAGTACACTACCCCCTTTGCACAGGTGCCGATTATGTACGCAATCGTTCAGACCAGCGGTCGACAGGTCAAAGTGACTCCCGGAGCCGTCTTCCTCGTGGACGGCACGGCGGGAGAGCCTGGCGCCGAGTTGACGCTGGAGCAGGTGCTGCTCGTCGAAAAAGACGGCGGCGAAGTGATCGCGGGCGCGCCATTCGTGGCGAACGCGAAGATTCTGGCTGTAGTGGAAGGTGAAGCGCGCGGCCCCAAAATCCGCGTGTTCAAGAAGAAGCGCCGCAAGGGCATGCGCCGGACCAAGGGTCACCGCGCCACTTATACGCGTCTTCGCATCAAGGACATCGTTCTCTAGGTTCAGTCATGGCTCACAAGAAAGGTCAGGGCAGTTCCCGGAACGGCCGGGACTCCAACTCGCAGCGCCTCGGTGTCAAGGCACACGACGGCAATTTCGTCACGGGCGGCACGATCATCGTGCGGCAGCGTGGCCGTCGCTTCAATCCCGGGCTGAACGCCGGCCGCGGCAAGGACGACACCATCTTCGCCAAGATCGACGGCAAGGTGCGCTTCGAGGATCACGGTGCCAAGGGGCGCCTGATCAGCATCCTTCCGGTCGAACCAAACTGACGCGGAATCTAGTCATCTTCTCGTCAGCCGGCCGGACGGCGCACTGCAAGATGGCCAGATGATTTGATGTTTGTCGACGAAGTAGACGTTCACGTCACGGCGGGCCACGGCGGTCGCGGTTGCCTGGCGTTCAGGCGCGAAAAGTACGTCCCCCGCGGCGGTCCGAGCGGCGGCGACGGCGGCCATGGCGGCTCGGTCTACGTCGTCGCCAGCCCCCACGTCAATACACTGATCAGTTTCCGCTTTCATCCCGAGTTCGATGCGCCGAAGGGTGGTCATGGTGAAGGCTCGAACCGCACCGGCCGCGACGGCGAAGACCTCACGCTGAAGGTCCCGGTCGGAACCTTCATCTACGACTACACCGGCGCCCCTGAGATCGCACCCCGTCTGATCGCAGACCTGGCACACGAGGGCGACCGCGTGCTGGTGGCAAAGGGCGGCCGTGGCGGCCTGGGCAATGCGCATTTCGCGACGTCGACCAACCGCGCACCCCGCAAGGTTCAGCCGGGAGAAGACGGCGAGGAGAAGTTCCTCCGCTTCGAGCTGAAACTGCTTGCCGACGTGGGCCTGGTCGGCTTTCCCAATGCCGGCAAGTCGACGTTGATTGCCCGCATTTCCGCAGCGCGACCAAAGATCGCCGACTACCCCTTCACCACGCTCACGCCGAATCTCGGCGTCGTCGGCCTGAGCGACGAACGCAGCTTCGTCGTGGCGGACGTGCCCGGCTTGATCGAAGGGGCGCATCGGGGCCAGGGCCTGGGACACCAGTTCCTCCGGCATCTCGAGCGCACGAAAGTGCTCGTTCACCTCGTCGACGTATCGAGCGTGTCTGGCCGCGATCCGGTCTCGGACATGGACATCATCCGACGGGAACTGCAGCTGTTCGCGCCGGAGCTCGCTGTCAAGCCACAGTTGATCTGCGCGAACAAGATCGACGCCTTAGACGACGAGGAACGCGCCGCAGCCGTCGAGCGCCGCGCAAACGAGCTGGGACTCCCGTTTTTCCGAATATCGGGAGTCACCGGTTCGGGCGTTCCGAAGTTGCTCGAAACCGCATGGCGCGAGCTCTCTGCCGCCCGGGAGGCCGATGCCGCGGAGGTCGAACTGCAGGACGCTGGCCACGCCATCGACGAATGACAGCCCGTCGCATCGGTCTGCTTGGCGGTACCTTCGATCCGATTCATCTCGGGCACATCGAACTGGCGTCGCTGGCGCAGAAAACGCTTTGGCTCACGCAGGTGCTGGTCATTCCCGCCAACGTCCCCCCTCATCGCACGAAGCCCCTCACCTCGAGCTTCCATCGGTTTGCGATGACGGCTCTGGCAGTTGCGGGGCGCGACGGATGGCAGGCCTCGGACGTCGAACTGCGGCACGAAGCGCCGTCATATACCGCCACGACGCTCGGACGATTCCACCAGCAGGGTTACCAGCCCACTGAACTGTTCTTCCTGATCGGTGCCGATGCGTTCGCGGAGATCACGACGTGGCGCGACTACCCGCAGATCCTGGACCGAGCGCAGTTTGCCGTCGTGTCGAGGCCTGCGTACCCGGTTGCCCGACTGCGCGAGCAGTTGCCCGGCCTCGCGGACCGGATGGTCGCCATCGAAGAAGGCGGGGAACCGCCGGCCAAGCCCTCGATCATTCTGATCGATGGAAAGACCGCGGACGTTTCATCTACTGCGATCCGCGTGAAGCTCTCGGCCGGAGAGTCGGTTGAAGGCATGGTCGACGATCGCGTTCGACAACACATTGCGCAACATGGACTTTATCGATCGTCTGCGCCCGACCGGCAGACATTGAGTCCCGTGAACGATCCTCCGGCAGGCAGGTTGCATGGCCAAAACTGAAAAGCGGAAGAAGACGACCAGGCTTCCCAGGCAGATCGCGCTTGCGGTGCAGGCGGCTGGCGACAAGAAGGCGACCGACATCGTAGTCCTCGATCTGCGAAAGGCCGCAGGATTCACGGACTACTTCGTCATCTGCTCCGGATCGAACAGCCGACAGATTCGAGCCATTGCCGACAGCGTGGTCGACGCGCTTGGCGCCGAAGGTGAAAAGCCCGCGCACGTCGAAGGCAACGACCGCTCGGAATGGATTCTCCTCGACTACTTCGACTTCATCGTGCACGTGTTCGCTCCGGAGACCCGCACGTTCTACGCGCTGGAACGCCTCTGGGGCAATGCGGAGCAGGTGCCCGCCGCGGAAGAATCCGCTTAGCTGCCGGAACCTGTCGCCCGGCGCACCGGCATCCGGCGCCCGGGCCATGACGCGCGAACTGCTGGACGCCCTCCTGGCGGTGCTGCTGGCGCCTTCGTGCGGCGCGTGCAACGAACCGCTGCTCCACCCGACACGCGGGTGCGTCTGCCCGGACTGCTGGAACGGCGTCATTCAAATTGCGCCGCCGATTTGCACCCACTGCGGCGGCCACACGAATCCAGCGAACGCCGCGTTCACGCCGCCAGTTTGTTCGCACTGCGTTGGCGCCACGCCGGCAGTATCCGCGGCCAGGGCCGCGGGCCTTCACGTCGGATCTCTTCGCGCCATCGTGCATGCGCTGAAATACGACGGACGCCGTTCGCTCGCCACGCCATTGGCGGCGCTGATGCGCTCGGCCGGTGCCGAACTCATAGAGTCGTGCGATGCCGTGGTGCCCGTGCCGCTGCATCCGTCACGCCGCCGGGAGCGCGGCTTCAACCAGGCTGAGGACCTCGCGAGACATATCGGCCTGCCCGTGGTTCGCGCCTTGAAACGGACCCGGCACACCGCGACGCAGACGGCGCTTCCTGCGGCAGAACGCCAGGCAAACGTGGCCGGTGCATTCATCGCGGGCCGGCAAGCGAGACAAATTCGCGAGAGGACCGTCCTTCTCATCGACGACGTTCGAACAACGGGAGCCACGCTCGAAGCGTGTGCGAGCGCGCTGAGGGAAGCAGGCGCGCGAGAGGTGTGTGCGCTTACTGCAGCCCGAGTCGAGACGCCAGGTGGGTGAACACCTCTTCGGCGATTTCGTCCTTGGACCTCTCGCCATTGAGGAGCAGCCATCCGTCGCGCGTGGCGAGCCGGTGGTAGCTGTCCCGAACGCGCGCCTGGAGCGTCAGGTCCCGCTCGTAGCGATCGCGATCGACCGACTTGCGTGTCACGGCCGTCTCTGGCGCGATGTCCAGCATGACGGTGGCCGAGGGGCTCGGCAGGAATCGCTGGACATCGGTGAGCCATGCCGCGTCGAGGCCAAACGCCTCACCATAGGCAACGCTCGACGCCGTGTACCGATCGCTGACCACGAACCACCCATCGGCGAGCATCTGCTGGAGGGCGGCTCTCCACTCGTACCGGTTCGCGACGTACAGCAGTTGCATGACCTCGGCGCTGTACTCACGTTCCCCGGCGAGCGCCCTGGCAAGCTCGTCGCCGATGTGCGTGTTGTAATCAGGAAAAGAGACCAGCCGCACCTTGTGGTCAAGTGCCGTCAATCTGTCGCGCAGGCGTTCGGCCTGGGTCTGCTTGCCACTCTGGTCGAGCCCCTCGAAGACGATCAGGTGTCCGCGCATCGATGGTCAGCGGCCCGAGGCGAGCGTCGGAGCGGATTCGAGCGCGAGCATGTCGTCGACGGTCTGCCTTCGTCGAATGACTTCCCAGCGGCCGGCATCCACCATCACTTCAGCCGGAAGCGGCCGGCGGTTGTAGTTGGACGCCATCGCAGCGCCGTAGGCACCGGCGTCACCGATGGCCAGGAGGTCGCCAATGGCAAGCGGACCGAGGTCGCGGTCGCGTCCGACGACGTCGCTGCTCTCGCAGACCGGGCCGACGATTTCGTACTGACGGAAAGTCCCGTCGGCGGCCTGGACCGGTTCGATCCGGTGGTAGGCGTTGTAGAGCGCCGGCCGCATCAGTTCGGTCATGCCCGCGTCGATGACGGCGAAGTCGCTCACGGCGTTCCTCGGCTTGAGGTCGATGACACGTCCGAGCAGGACGCCCGCGGGACCGATGATGGAGCGCCCGGGCTCCAGCACAATCGGGAGCCCCGTCGGTCGAACGGCTTCGACGATGGCCTCGACATAGTCGCGGAATCCGAGAACCGGCGAACCGTCGTAGGAGATGCCCAGGCCGCCGCCGACATCCACGTATTCGAGCTCGATGCCCTTCCGCAGCAGTTCGAGCGTCATCTCCGCGACGAACCGCGCTGCGCCGCGCAGCGGCTCGATGCTTGTCACCTGCGATCCGATGTGCACGTGGACCGCGACCAGTTTCAGGAAAGGCCGTCCATCCAGCGTCGCGAAGAGCTCGCGCGCGGCGTCGACCGGCACGCCGAACTTGTTGATCTTCAAGCCCGTCGAAATGTGTGGATGACTCTTCGCGTCGATGTCGGGGTTGATGCGAACCGCCACACGCGCGGGTCGACCCAGGCGCTCGGCAATCGCCTCGACACGCGCCAGTTCCCCCGCCGACTCCACGTTGATGGCCTTCAGTCCGAGCGGCGCCGCCTGCTCCAGTTCGGCCGGCGACTTGCCGACGCCGGTGAACACGATGTCCCGCGGCGCGAAACCCATTCTGCGCGCCACGTCGATCTCCCAGATCGAATTCGCGTCCGCGGCGCTGCCGAGCTGTTGCAGCAGGCGGCCGATGGCCAGACCGGAGTTGGCCTTGAGTGCGTAGTGCAGCGCATGCTGGTATCCGCCGAATGCCTCGTCCAGTGCGCGAAAGCGTTCGCGAATGAGAGCGGCGCTGTAGACGTACAGCGGCGTCCCCTCGGCGTCGGCAATGGTCTGAAGGTCTACGCCGTCACACACGAGGGTGCGGCCAGATCGGAAGAATCCAGTCACGAATCGACTAACGACTATACCACCTGATATCATCGCGTGATCTCTCACCGTTCATCCATGTCTGCCGATCATTCCGCGCCGCCGGACGAAACTGAAGCTCTGATCCAGCGCTGCCTGCGCGGCGACCAGGCCGCCTGGGAGCGCATCGTCCGTCTCCATTGGCGCCGCGTATTCAACGTGGCGTACAAGTTCGTCGGCAAGCACGACGAAGCGGAAGACCTGACCCAGGACATCTTCCTCAAGATCTTCAAGTCGCTCGATACCTTCGACCGCCGGGCCAACTTCCAGACGTGGCTGATCAGCGTCAGCCGGAATCTGTGCATCGATCACTATCGAAGCGTCAGGAAAGAGCGGCAGACGATCGATCGCGACGTCGACGCGAACGAACTCTCGCCCGCCGCGGCCGAACCGGGGCCCATCGCCGCACTGGAGCAGCGCGACCGGGTGACGCTGCTCCGCGACGCGCTCACCTCACTGCCGGAGTCGTTGCGGACGGCGGTGATCATGCGCGACATCCAGGAACTCTCGTACCAGGACATCGCCGCCCGCCTGCATTTGCCAGAGGGGACCGTCAAATCGCGCATCAACCGCGGCAGAACCGAGCTGGCGCGCCAGATTCGCCGGCTGCGCGGCGATGATTACAGCCCGAGTGGGTCGTCTGCAGACGGTGGCCCGCGCACTGGAGCATACCGATGAACGTGAAAACCGAGCAGTCCGGCGCCATCTCAATCGTCAGGGTCGGCGAGACGCGGATGATGTATCCGATGCTCGCCGAATTCTCCGGCGCCGTCTCTGCGCTGATCGCGGGAGGAGCCCGCCGGATCCTCATCGATCTGAGCCCGGTCACCTATGTCGACAGCGCCACCATCGGCTGCTTCATGGATTTGTACCGGACGATCTCGGGTGTCGGTGGCGCGCTGAAGCTGGCCGGCGTGCAGAAACGCGTCGAGACCATGCTCACGATGACCGGCACACAGAACTTCATCCAGCTTTTCTCCGACGAAGCGAGCGCAGTCAAGAGTTTCGGGGCATAGCCATGCGCACCATCAAGACCACCACCGGCTCTGAGGTCGCCCTCGACGGGGATCTCCTCGCTATCATGGAGCTGCTCTATCGGGAGGTCACGGCGAATCGGGTGCTGGAGCGGACCTTCGACGACATGGTGAAGGAAATCCACCATCTCATCGATCAGATGAGCGAGGAAGAGCGACGGGCGTACTTCGTCGAGAGCCTGTTCCTGAATACCGTGCGCTACGAGAACGACAAGCTCGAGGCATACATGAAGAAGCTGTCCAGGAAGTGAACCGTGTCGCTGAACTACCTCGCGACCCGCTTCCGGTGCACGTGGCCGTGGGACATCCTCGTGATGCTCTGCGACGGACGATTCGTCTGCGGCTGCGCCGACCCGTACGGGCAGCGGGTCCTCGGCGATGCGCGTTCAGGTTCGGTGCGCGATACGTGGACGGGACCGACGATTACGGCCCTGCGAGCGGACCTGAACGCAGGCGGCTCGAAATTCTGCGGCGACTGCGCCCTGAAACTCCCGCTGAAAAAAGATCAGGCGCCGACGGTTCGTCCGGTGGACGCCGGGCCGCATCCAGGGCGGATGTACATCGAGTGCACCGCCGCCTGCAACATCTCGTGCACCCAGGCCTGCTGCGCCCCTGAGACCGGCATCACTCGCACGCGCCAGGCTGGCATGCTCGACTTCGAGCTGTTCAAGCGGGTCATAGACGAAGTGGGCCCCTCGCTGGGACGGATCGACTTCTTCAACTACGGCGAAGCGTTCCTGCACAAGCGCGCCGTGGAGATGTGCGAGTACATCAAGTCGAACTTCCCGAACATCTACCTGTACACGAGCACCAACGGCCTTGCGCTGTCGGAGGAGCAGTCCCGTCGCCTCGTGCACTCGGGGATCGACGAGGTCACCTTCTCCATCGATGGAGCGACGCAGGCCAGCTACGAGCAGTACAGGCAACGGGGCAAGCTCGACATCGCCTTTCGGAATCTACGGGCAATGGTCGACGAAAAGCGGCGAACGGGACGCGACCTGCCCTACCTCAACTGGCGTTACATCCTGTTCAAGTGGAACGACAGCGACCAGGAGATGGCGCTCGCCAGAAAATTGGCGCAGGAGATCGGGATCGATCGGCTGTGCTGGGAAATCACGGATCACCCCGAGGACGCGTTCTCACGCCGGTTCGTGCCGGGTACGCCCGAGTTCGAGACCATCCGTCGCGAAACCTGGGACGACAGCAATCTCGGGAACGCGATACCTGGAGCCACTCCCAGGGCCCGGATTCAGGTGCGGCCGCCCGTCCCGGGTCTGCCGCTGATCGGCGCGCGCAGGCGGGCGCTGACCGTCCG
>Ga0207701_10004284_pt1 | contig 14510 bp, 10 predicted proteins | sample KBSSwiSSwithPhiX_FD_184294 | JGI IMG/M metagenome (GOLD analysis project Ga0207701, IMG submission 184294) | Switchgrass rhizosphere bulk soil microbial communities from Kellogg Biological Station, Michigan, USA, with PhiX - S5 (SPAdes) (version 2) | ecosystem: Environmental > Terrestrial >... | reverse complement strand
GTTGCCCACAAGGAAAAGATCAAGACACTCAGAACCAATGTCGATTCGCTTACGCTAACGGCAACGCCTATCCCAAGAACGCTTCAGTTCAGTCTTATGGGAGCAAGGGATCTGAGTATAATAAATACACCTCCGCCTAACCGTCAGCCGATACAAACAGAAGTGCAGGTGTTCAATGAAGATTTTATCCGCGATGCCATTTATTTTGAATCTGAAAGGGGCGGACAGGTATTTTTCATCCATAACCGTATCCAGGGTTTAGCAGAAATGGCAGCAATGATCCGCGGACTTTGTCCGGACCTCAGTGTTGGTTTTGCACATGGACAATTGGAAGGGCATGAACTGGAAGAAAGGATACTGGATTTTATTGATAGGAAATATGATGTGTTGGTCTGCACTAATATTGTTGAAAGCGGCGTGGATATCGCTAACGTGAATACTATTATAGTTAATAATGCTCACCAGTTTGGACTGAGTGACCTGCATCAACTAAGGGGCAGGGTCGGACGAAGCAATAAAAAAGCTTTTTGCTATCTGATGGCACCATCGATCAATGCACTTCCCACTGACAGTCGGAAAAGGCTTCAAACCCTGGAACAATTCAGTGACCTGGGATCAGGTTTCCAGATCGCGATGAGGGATCTTGATATCAGGGGTGCAGGAAATTTATTGGGAGGTGAACAAAGCGGCTTCCTCGTTGAGATAGGTTTTGAAATGTACCAGAAAGTACTCGATGAAGCAATCCGTGAATTGAAACGAACATCGTTCCGTGAACTTTTCAAAGAAGAGATTCAGAAACAGGATGATTTTGTGCAGGATTGCACAATTGATACTGATCTCGAAATTATGATCCCTGATGTTTATGTTCAAAGCACTGCGGAGAGACTTTCGTTATATACGAGGCTCGACAATTGTCGCGATGAAAAAGACCTCAAAGAATTTCACCAGGAAATGCTGGACAGGTTTGGTAAAATACCACCACAGGTGGAAGACCTTTTTGTTACTGTCAGATGCCGAAAGCTTGCAGTGGAATTAGGGTTTGAACGTATGGTCCTTAAATCGGATACCCTTCGCTGTTATTTCGTCAACAATCCGGACTCACCCTATTTCGCTTCCGAGGTCTTCAAAAAATTGCTGGATTATGTACAGACCCGTACCAATAAGGCTAGGCTGAAGCAAACGGGCCGAAATTTCCTCCTTATCGTCGACGATGTAATGTCGATGGAAAAACTTTTCACCTTCCTTACCGACATGCGCGAATATAAAATCAAAGGCATCGAAGAATCTACGCCTTCACTCTGAGAATCCTTCTAACATTTAGCATCGGCAGGCTGAGGTGGTTTCTAAATAAACTTATATAACCGGGTTGCGAAAATGCAACTTTATTGGGTTAAATTTAATCTAATACAAAAAACCTCCGAGCGATGAACGATCAAACCAATCCCAGGACTTACTTAGGTCAGGACACTGCACCTACATATGTGCCTACCAGCGATGAAAAGACCATGGCTATCTTAAGTCATGTGCTGACATTGTTTTTCTGGATATTTCCGCCATTGATTATTTATCTTTTGAAAAAAGATGAGTCTTCTTATATTGCCGACCACGCAAAAGAGTCGATGAATTTCCAGATCACCATGGCAATAGTTGGATGCATCCTTTTTATTACTATTATCGGCATTCTCCTGTTGTGGGTATTAGGAATTGCAGTACTGGTTCTGGTAATCGTAGCCACGATAAAAGCCAGTGAAGGGAAATTGTACAGATATCCTTTTACATTAAGGCTGATCAAATAAATCTGATTAGGATAAAAAAATTGCAGATGTCCGGTTATTAAACCAGGCATCTGCATTTCTTTTAAAAGATAACCAGGATCAGAGTGGTCTTATCCAGATATTTCTGAAACTGGTCGGATTGCCATGATCCTGGAGGAAGATGGGTTCTTTGTCACCATGTTTATTATATTCCGGAACGCCCCTGTATTCTGTATTTCCCCAGATCGTAGTATTATACTGTACGAGTACACCATTTTGCAAAACTGTAATTTTTGCTGGTGACTGTACACGTCCGTCGGGGTAAAATCTTGGCGCAGTAAATACGATATCATAAGTCTGCCATTCTCCCGGAGGACGACAAACATTGACAGCTGGCGGAGTTTGTTTATAAATACTTCCTGCCTGTCCGTTTGAATATGTCCGGTTATTGTAATTGTCCAGCACCTGCAATTCATATTTTCCCATCAGGAAAATTCCGCTATTCCCACGATTTTGTCCATCTCCTTTAACTTCTGCCGGGGTGCGCCATTCAATATGTAGTTGGCAATCACCGAATCCCTGTTTTGTTTTGATGCCACCCGATTTTGGTGTAACCGTCATAGCTCCATCAATAACTTGCCATTTAACGGTTCCGCTATCAGAAGTCCAGGCATTAAGATCTTTTCCATTAAACAGAACGATGGCATCGCTTGGTGCATCCTGTGAAGTTTTTCCGGGAGTTACCACAGGTACAATGGGTACCCATACTTCTGAGAGTTTAGGGTCTCCATTTTTCCTGTCAGGTTCTGTCTGTGCTTGTGAACTTAAGGCCAATAAGAAAGTAACAAAAAATAGACTTAACTGCTTCATGAATCAGAATTTTGGAAGTATTAAATTGTTATGATAAACTGGTGTGATCAATTTGTTAGCCTCAGCATCCGTAAACATGCCTTTGTCTTTATCCCAGTTTAATTTTTTACCGGTACGGTAAGCTATATTTCCCATCTGGCAAACGGTAGCTACCGTTGCGCCAGCCTGGATAGGTGCATTTAATTTGCTGAATTCGCGACTCTTGACCACCTCTATAAAATTCTTTGTATTGTTGGCCAGGCCATCGTCTGATTTTTTTTCAGCTGCGATTGCTTCCATCCTGTTTTTTTCCGGAATCACTTCCCAACCGGCACGGTCAAGAACGAGTGTACCGTTATTGCCAATATATGCAATGCCATGATTCCTGCTATAATTACCATTATCGATGGCCTGGGCATGTTCCCATAGCAGGATAAAATTTCCGAAATCATAGACGGTTGCCAAAGTATCCGGTGTGTCGCCGGCATCCTGGGGGTAAGCCATTTTTCCGCCACTAGCCATTACTGTTAGTGGGTCTTTGGCATTCATTCCCAACAGGCCATAGTCAATGAGGTGAACGCCCCAGTCGGTCATTAATCCACCTGCATAATCCCAATACCACCTGAAATTAAAATGGAATCGGTTTGGGTTAAATGGTCTTAACTCTGCAGGACCCAGCCACATATTATAATTCACTCCGGGGGGTGTTGGTTCATCTGGTTTCACCGGAACATTCTGCATCCAACCCTGGTAGGCCCAGGTTTTCACCATCCTGATATTTCCGAGTTTCCCAGATTTGATCACTTCCATTGCCGATTGGAAATGCGCATTACTTCGTTGCCACTGACCAACCTGCACTACTCTCTTGTATTTTTCCTGTGCCGCCACCATCACACGACATTCTGCTATGGAATTACCAATAGGTTTTTCAACATAAACATCTTTACCCATTGCGCAGGCTTCCGCCATAATAAGGCAATGCCAGTGGTCGGGTGTTCCAATGATGACTACATCCACATTTTTATCGCTGAGCAGCTTTTTGTAGTCGCCATACTGAACGGGTTTCATTTTGAAATCCTTTTCCAGTTCGCCAGCTCTCTTTGCAAGCACATTTGCATCCACATCGCAAATGGCGGTACACTCAGTGTCGGGGTTAGCTTTCAGCATTGCGCTGAGATCAGACCATCCCATTCCATTAATGCCAATAGCACCAATGCCAATTTTGTCATTTGGAGAAAGTCTTTTCCTGATATGGGCGAATGAATCTTCAGGAAGACCGGTCAGGATACCGAAGCCGGCCGTAAGGGCAGCAGAATTTCGAATAAACAATCGTCGTGATGAGCTCATAGCAATAAAAGTTATGCGATCAAATTACAAACTAAATGGATGCGATAACTCTAATGGTCAATAGTTATTTCCGGCAAAAGAATATTATGCTGCAATTATTTCTTGAACTGAACTTTATTTTGCAGTGTTTTATTTTGCTGGCTTTCGTCGAATAGGTTGAGAACCAGTGTCAAAGTTTTTCCATCTTCTGAAACTGTAGCCAGTTTGTTGCTATAGCTGGTGACCTTCCCGGGGAAGTGATAAATGCTGGTATATTTCATATCGCCCATCATCCCTTTCATCATATTCACTGCCATGGCCATAGAATCATTTGGCTGCGGTTCGTTAAGTCCTTTCATGGCACTGTTCAAGCCGGAAAGAGAAGTGTCATTGCAACTGAATTCGCCCGATGAAAAACTAAAAAAATCACCCGTTGTTACCACACTGTCTTTCTTATTTTTTCTTTTCATAGCCTCATTAAGCGCTTTGATATTTGAAAAACGGAAAGAAACTGAATAAGTATTTTCATCTTTTTTCTCTTTCCTGATATCTGTAATTCCGGGAATTCCGCTGAAGTCTCCCAGCATATCTGCTACAGAATCTAATTTGGTTCCGTCCAACTCTTTAGTACCAGTGCTGTCAGGAGCAAATGCTTTCAGCATGTCCAGCATTTCTTTCATTTTAGACAAGTCAAGTGTAGATATATATTTTCCTGATCCATTTTTTTCAAAAAAGATCTCTTCCGTTATATTCAGGCATCCTGTAAGCAAAAGACATAAGCCGGAAATGACAAGCAGTTTCTTTTTCATATCATAAAGTTAGGAAAAGAAAAAACCATCAGTAATGGATACTGATGGTTTACTATAAATTATGTTGGGAGGGATTACCAGCCTTTTTTGGCCACACCGTTGGCAATTGCTTCAAGTGCTTTGGCTTCACCCAGAAGAGCAGTCAATTTGTTGCCTTTACCGTCATTACCCTGGGCCATATATCCGCCTTTAGCAGTACGTGTGATCACCGCATCATGAATCGGAACATTTTTTTCTTTTGTTTTAACATTGTAAGCCGTGAGGAAATTTTTTGTGTCTGCCATAAGAATTTGTTTTTAGTAATAAAATTAAATATCAAGATTAGCATAACGTGCATGCGATTCGATAAACTCCCTTCGCGGAGCCACTTCGTCGCCCATCAGCATACTGAATATACGGTCTGCTTCTGCTGCGCTTTCTATGGTGACCTGCTTGAGGGTCCTCGTCGCCGGATTCATGGTAGTTTCCCATAACTGAGAAGCATTCATTTCACCCAGACCTTTGTATCGTTGAACGTTCACCGAATCTTCTTTTCCATGGGCAAATTTTTCCACTAATGCCCTGCGGTGATCTTCATTCCACGCATATGCCTGTTCTTTTCCTTTTTTCACCAGGTAAAGAGGAGGTTGCGCGATATACACATAACCCTGCTCTACCATTTCCTTCATATACCTGAAGATAAAGGTAAGGATTAGGGTGGCAATATGACTGCCATCAATATCGGCATCCGTCATGATGATCAATTTATGGTATCTGAGACGGCTGGTATCGAGGGCTTTGGGGTCTTCAACTGTTCCGATTTTCACGCCCAGTGCGGTAAACATGTTTCGGATCTCCTCATTATCATAGATCCGGTGTTCCATAGCTTTTTCCACATTCAGGATCTTACCACGAAGGGGGAGGATGGCCTGATAATTCCTGTCGCGACCCTGTTTGGCCGTTCCTCCCGCCGAATCACCCTCAACGAGGAATAGTTCACATTTTTTAGGGTCCCTTTCAGAACAGTCGGATAGTTTACCTGGCAGGCCACCGCCGGTAAGAACCGTTTTTCGCTGCACCAGTTCCCTGGCTTTACGGGCTGCTGCACGAGCCTGGGCGGCCAGGATCACTTTATTGATGATATTTCGCGCTTCTTTAGGGTTTTCTTCCAGGTATGCGATCAAAACCCTGGAAACAGTGTTGTCGACAATACCGATAACCTCAGAATTGCCCAATTTAGTTTTAGTCTGACCCTCGAACTGAGGCTCGGGAACTTTTATTGAGATGATAGCACTAAGCCCTTCTCTAAAATCGTCACCTTCCACTTCCACTTTGGATTTCTCGAAATAGCCCTCTTTTTTACCATAGGCCTGAAATACCCGGGTAATTGCCCTGCGAAAACCGGCCACGTGGGTGCCGCCTTCAATAGTATTTATATTATTGACATAGGAAAAAATGTGTTCACTGTAAGAATCACTGTAATTGATAGCCACTTCAACCATCACATTGGTGTCCGTATCGTGACCTTCCATGAAAATCACTTTTGGGATGATGGAATTCCTTTTTGCACTGGAATCCAGCATTTCCACAAATTCCACGATACCACCCTCACTATAGAATTCTTTCAGGTAAATATCACCGTTATCATCTTTCTCTCTAAGATCAGTTAAGGTGATACGGATCTTGCGATTGAGGTAAGACAATTCACGCAAGCGGCTTTCCAGAATTTCTTTGTTATATACCAGTGAAGTAAAGATTTCTGCATCTGGCCAGAAATGTACTTCGGTGCCGGTATTATCAGATACACCAATTTCCCTTACAGGATATTTTGGAGCACCCCTTTCATACTCCTGTTCAAAAACTTTTCCCTCGCGATATACCTGTACGTGCAAAGTGCTGCTCAGTGCGTTTACGCAACTGACACCAACACCATGCAAACCACCGGATACCTTGTAAGTATTCTTGTCGAATTTTCCACCTGCATGGAGAACCGTCATCACCACTTCCAGTGCAGATCTTTTTTCTTTTGAATGGATGCCTGTGGGTATACCCCTTCCATCATCCCTTACGGAAATGGAATTGTCTTCATGAATGGTGACCTGGATATTTTTGCAATATCCGGCTAATGCTTCATCTATAGAATTATCAACAACTTCATACACGAGGTGATGCAAGCCCTTGACACCGATATCGCCAATGTACATCGCAGGACGTTTCCGTACTGCTTCCAGACCTTCAAGAACCTGGATACTTTCTGCGCCATAACCATTGGAAACCGGGGATAAAATCTCTTTACTTTCTGTAGTCATATTTTCACTAAAAACCGATGGAAGATTTCTGCCGTTTGTAATCCTGCAAAAATAGCGAAAAACAGCCGTATAGGCAAGGAAATGATGGTGCTATAACGATATGTTGACAACTTCGCAAAACGACTTAAACGTTGTATCTTTGCCGTTCATGTCTGGTATTTACGATATGCTCACAATTGCCCATAAACAGCCTGTTATGGAGGGTGAACTGGAACTGCTAACCGAAAAGGAAAAGCAGATCCCGGGTACCTGGAAATACACTATCAGGCGCTACCGCAGGCATCCGCAATGGATCGCGGAAGATACCGGCATGTTTGTATACCATGTACAGGAAAAAGAGCCTTCCCAGAACCATATGGAACTGCGGTTCTGTGTATTGGGCAATGCTTATTGCCAGGATAAACAAGCCGACTGTGACAATTGCAGGATCAACGGTTCACCCAATTGTTCTCATAAAGTTCCTACCGTTGATATTCTCCATTTTCGTTTTGAACACGCCCATCTTTCCCAGTTCGTAAAAGGGATGAAAACCGTTAGTAAAACGGATGATGTGCTGAACTTCAGACATACGGCATCTTTTTCAAGGACGTTGACCTTATGCGGTAAAATGCGACTTACTATTGAAGCGCTGTTAAATCATAATTATACGGACAGCCTGGAGAACATTTTTATCAATGCCCAGACACAGATCCTGTTGTTATATAGTATGGAATGCATGGTGGGTGAAAAATCTGAAAACCTCATCGTCTGCAAATTCCTCAACAATGAACTGGATCGCGAAAAGATCACCCGTGCCAGGGAAATCCTCATCCAACATATTGGTGACCCCATAACCATTAAGGAACTCAGCAGGAAAGTGGCCATCAATGAATGTTACCTGAAGAAAGGATTTAAAGAAATGTTCGGCACTACCATATTCGATTTTTACCAGAACCAGCGTATGGAACATGCAAGGTTCCTGCTCTATGAAAAAGGGCTTAGTGTTTCTGAAGTTTCTGCTTTGCTGGGTTATTCTTCTATTTCACATTTTTCTACAGCATTCAAAAAACATACAGGAATAAAGCCCTGTGAATTGTTGATTCGCTAGTCCATTGATCTACTCATCGGTTACCCGACACCGGGATAATGTTTACAAGTAAGGAAAAATTCTAAAGTGATTCGTTTATAAGTATTGTCATCCTTAGGTCATATTTTGATGATATGACAGTACTATGATATAGTTCGGTCTACAATGGTGAATCTTTGCACCTGAAATGTCACCGAAGCCTTTTTTCTTATCAGCCTGCTTAATTTTTTGCCAGTCAATCCTTGCACAACAAGACAGTTCAGCTTTCAAAAAAGACCTGGACGAAGTTGTGATCACGGCTACACGAAGTGAACGAAAATTGTCAAATGTCGCTGTTCCAACAACGATTGTCCAGGGCAAACGGATCATGCAAAGTGGTTCATTAAGATTGAATGATATACTTGGTGAACAAACAGGATTGTATATCACCCAGTCATTTGGCAAAGGATTACAAATGCAGGGGCTTTCTCCTGATTACACATTGATACTTCTTAATGGTGAACCCCTGATTGGTCGTACTGGTGGAGTACTTGATCTCTCCCGGGTAGCCGTGGGAAATATTAAAAAAATTGAGATCATCAAGGGACCATCTTCTTCATTATATGGCTCAGAAGCTTTGGCCGGAGTGGTCAATATAATTACCGATCAGGCATACACGCAAAATTTAGCAGCTACACTTCGGTATGGAAGATTTAATACCATTGATGGAACCATTAATGGTTCGATGAAATCCGGGAAATTTTCCGGTACTGCTTTTGTCAACTCAAACAGTTCAGAAGGATATAGCCTGGTACCGGGATCAATACAGAAAACGGTAGAGCCATACTGGCGCTTTACAAGCCAGGTACAAGCTGCCTATAATTTTAACTTGAAAACCAGGCTCAGCGCGTCTTTGCGGTATGCTTTGGAAGATATACAAAATAGTATTACGGTGCAAAACCTGGGTCAGACAATAGTCTCTTCAGGTAAGGAAACCAACAAGGATATCAATTTCGCCCCGGTGTTAACTCACTCATTCAATAAGCGCTGGAAAACAAATTTACGCGGTTATATATCCACGTTTAGTTCTGAACAGAAACTGGATGTAAAAACCCAGGACATCAATTATAATGACCAGTTCAGGCAGGCTTTTTACCGCATAGAAGACCAGACAGAATTTACCCTTAGCGAAAAACTCATTTTCAATGGGGGTGCTGGTTATATAAGAGAGAATGTAAGTTCAACCAGGTATGATTCGCTCTCTGAAAAACATTATAACAATATCGGCTACCTGTTTTTTCAAACGGAATGGAAACCGGTTAAAGATCTTTTGGTTATAGCCGGATTGAGGTTTGATGATAACCAGGCATATGCTTCCGTGTTCAGTCCGAAGATTGCCTTACGGTATGCGATAAACGAAAAATGGAGCGCTACAGGTTCTGTTGGCCGCGGTTTTAAAGCTCCGGATTTTCGTCAGCTATACCTGAATTTCACTAATGTTGCGGCAGGCAGTTATTCAGTATTCGGATCACTTGTTGCTACAGAAGAAGTTGACAGACTTCAGGCAGCAGGTCAGATTGAAAATATCACTCCTGTTTATGAAAAGCTGACTGATCTAAGTCCGGAAACATCGACAGGATATAACGTGGGATTGCATTACAATGCTCCCGGAAAATTTAGTGCAAAAGCAAATTTTTTCAGGAATGATGTCAATAACCTGATTATAACGGACATCATTGCCTATAAAACCAACGGCGGTCAGATCTACAGCTACCTCAATGTGAGCAGGGCCATGACCGAAGGCGTTGAACTGGATGCAACTGCAAAAATCCACAGGCTGTTTACTTTATCCGGAGGTTATCAATTCCTGATCACAGCAGACAAACAGGTATTGGATGATATAGAAGCTGGTCTTGTTTTTACCCGCGATGCACAAACAGGGATTTCACGTAAAATGACCCGGAGCGAGTATGGTGGGTTGCCTAACAGGTCCCGGCATATGGCTAACATCAAATTATTTTTTGAATCTCCAGATGCGAAATGGTTTGCCACAACAAGGGCCATTTGGAGAAGTCGTTGGGGAACAACAGATATTGACGGCAATGGCATTATAAATCGCGAAGACGAATATGCTGATGGTTTTCTGACCCTGAATTTAAGCGGTGGCCGTCAATGGAAAAATGGTTTCAGGGTAGTAGCGGGAATTGACAATGCACTCAATTATACGGATCCAACTAATCTTCCCGGTGTTCCCGGTTATGAATGGTATGTGACGCTGACATATAACTTCTTCGAAAAATTTAAACATTGATTATTAAACAAAGAGAAATGAAAACAATCACGAAAGGACTAATTGGAATTATGGGGATCGCAATTTTTGCAGCGTGCGACAAGAATGATAGTGACACTCCAACTCCACCACTTACTGTAAATACCGCTAGTGATGTAATGGCAGATACTATTATTGGAATTGCAGCGAGCGGACAACCGTACGGCAGTGGTAAATACACATTTTACAGTCTTGAAAATAATGCCATTGTAGCTTCCACTGATTCAAATACTACAAAATGGGATATTGGTCTGAGAGGTACTACCATTATCACCAATAGTGGAAACAGTGGTCCTGCAAACGGCGGAGCTTTTGTATATGTTGGTGTTTTTGATGACCTCGATACGATACCAACTGATTCTGTTTTCCGTGTGGATAATGCACCATCTGCATATGCTATCACAACCGGTAGCGGAAGGGGATGGTATACTTATAATGCCCCTACAAACCTTGTGACGCCTACGCCTGGAAGAGTGCTTGTGATTCGTACTGCGAGTGGTAAATATGCAAAAGTCGAAATCTTAAATTATTACAAAGGCGGAGTAACACCTGATGCAAGTGCATCTGATGACGATAAACTTAAGAAACAACGTTATTATAAGTTCAGGTATATATTTCAGCCTGATGGTGGCAAAGCATTCTGATTAACGGAATTTAAGTCTGCATAAAACGAGACTTCTTCTCTTCCGTTAATTCAGTGAGAGAAGAAGTCTTTTTAATATTATTATTCCTGGGGGAACCAATAGAAATTATTCCTTGAAAGACGATTGGGATAAAATGGGAGAGGGAAGCATTTGCTCCCCTCCATCCCTAATCCCTAAACCCTGGAAAAAATTAGCCTTACAGGTTTTGCATCCTGTATCTGACCATGAATATTTTGTTGAGTGATTCTTCTCTGTGTATGAGTGTCGAATTCCGGTTGAAGAAAACCTTAGCTCGCTGCTTTGCAGAAGGCATTAATAACGCAGCAAATAACCGTCTTAACGGGTGATTTGTTGTTTTCATCGGAGGTAGTTTTTTTAACGGATTATGGTTAAATGTTATCCTTCCATTACTGTGCCAAATGCCAGAACCTATTAGCAGCACAGAAATTTTACTATCTTATTAACGTGATGCGGCCTTTATTTAGTATTGGATTTTCTTGCTGAACTCCTGTCAGAGCCTGCATTTTGCCTTTTAAAACACTTGCGGCTTTTGTTAATCCTTCCATTCCAACCAATTGCCGGTCCACCGAACACTATTATTTTTTTTATTCATTTATAGAAAATCATAAAAAACCAGATGATCAGTGTGGTTTGGCTTTTCAACAAACTACATATTATATTTTTTGATTGTTTTAAAAACTCTGGAAATGAATATGTTATTTTCAAATTTGGAAAACTGCAGTTTTTTTGGCGCGCATAGTAATGAATCAGTATTTGGAAATTGAGAGCTTGTTTAAAACCTCAAGAAACTCGCCCCTTATTCTATAACTTTGCCCTCTTTTTATACTATGGAGTCCAGATACCAGGAATTTTCACAATTGAACCTACCCGCCTTTGAAAAAGAAATATTGGCGCATTGGCAGGAAACCGAAGCATTTGAAAAAAGTGTTTCCCTAAGAGAAGGAGCGGAGCCTTTTGTATTTTATGAAGGACCTCCCAGCGCTAATGGTCTGCCCGGAATTCACCATGTGATCGGACGTACATTAAAGGACCTGGTATGTCGATATAAGACAATGAAAGGCTTCCAGGTAAAACGGAAAGGTGGATGGGATACCCATGGTTTGCCGGTTGAACTGGGAGTGGAAAAAGAACTGGGCATCACAAAAGAAGATATCGGTAAAAAAATAAGTGTTGAGGACTATAATCTAAAATGCCGCGAAGCAGTTCTCCGGTACAAGGACCTATGGGATGACCTGACCCGTAAAATGGGATATTGGGTAGATCTGAATGATCCCTATATCACTTTCAATAATGAATACATTGAAACCTTGTGGTGGTGCCTGAAGCGTTTATACGATAAAGGATTATTGTATGAGAGTGTAAGCATCCAGCCTTATTCTCCAGCTGCCGGAACCGGACTTAGTTCACACGAACTCAACCAGCCAGGAACGTATAAAGACGTGAAAGACACATCCGCAGTGGCGATGTTTCATTTACCGTTAGAGACCAATGTAAATCATCCACTTTATCAGCAAATTTTTGAATCATCGACTAAGGATTCAGATAAAGAACCTACCGGTAAACTTTATGTATTAGCATGGACCACAACACCATGGACGCTTCCATCAAACCTTGGATTAACTGTAGGTCCATCTATTGATTATGTATTCGTCAAGACTTTTAATCCATATACACACGAGCCCTGTACTATTATTGTTGCGAAAGCATTGTTGCTGAAACATGTTAAGGAAGAGGCCGGAAGCCTTGACTTAAGTGAGTATAAGGAAGGAGATAAATTAATTCCATGGAAGATTGTCGGCACTTATAAAGGCGCGGCATTAGAAGGTTTGAGATATGAACAGTTGATTCCTTTGCCAGCCAATACGGTTGAACAAATAAAAACTATAACACCTGAAGCTGATCCCTTCAGGGTTTTGGTAGGAGATTTCGTGACCACTGAAGATGGAACCGGAATTGTGCATACTGCTCCTGCTTTTGGTGCTGATGATTTTCGCGTTGGTAAGAAAAATAATATTGGCATACTCACGCTGGTGGATCGCGAAGGAAAATTTCTTGATGGAATGGGTGAATTCAGCAAACGATATGTCAAGAATTATAAAGACGATCCGGCATACCAGGACGTGAATGTAGATATTGCCGTTAGCCTCAAGAAACAAGGACTTGCATTCAAAGTAGAAAAATACGAACATAGTTATCCGCATTGTTGGAGAACCGACAAACCTGTATTGTACTATCCTCTCGATGCCTGGTTTATTAAAACGACTGCCATCAAAGATCGAATGGTAGAATTGAATAAAACTATCAACTGGAAGCCAAGATCTACTGGTGAAGGTCGTTTTGGCAACTGGCTGGAAAATATGGTGGACTGGAACCTCAGCAGGAGTCGATTCTGGGGTACGCCGCTTCCGGTCTGGAAGACGGAAGATGGGGAGGAACAAAAATGTATTGGTTCGATCGAAGAATTAAATAGCGAAATCAGAAAAGCCAGTGAAGTTTTAGGTGGCGATGTCAATAAGCATTACCTGCACGAAGGGATACTTGATCTGCATAAACCATATGTTGATGAAATTGTGTTGGTCAGCCCCAAAGGTGAACCAATGAAAAGGGTTCCGGATCTGGTGGATGTGTGGTTTGACTCCGGAGCAATGCCTTATGCACAATGGCATTATCCATTTGCTAACAAGGACATGGTAGATAATGGGAAAGCATTTCCTGCCGATTTTATTGCCGAAGGAGTTGATCAGACACGCGGTTGGTTTTATACCCTTCATGCCCTTGGTGCACTTTTATTTGATTCGGTAGCTTATAAGACTGTAGTATCAAACGGACTTGTGCTGGATAAGAACGGTAATAAAATGAGTAAGCGCCTGGGAAATGTGGTAGATCCATTTAAAACCATCGAACAATATGGCGCTGATGCTACAAGGTGGTACCTGATCACCAATGCCTCACCCTGGGATAATCTCAAATTCGATATTGACGGTATCAAAGAAGTTCAACGTAAGTTTTTCGGTACCTTATATAATACCTACCAGTTTTTCGCTTTATATGCCAATGTGGATGGTTTTACATTTCGTGAAGCTTATATTCCATTGGAACAAAGACCCGAGATCGACAAATGGATACTCTCTTCCCTGAACAGCCTGGTAAAAAAGGCTACAATTTACATGGAGGATTATGAACCCACCATGGCGGGAAGGGCAATTGAAGATTTTGTTGATGAACAACTGAGTAACTGGTATGTGAGGTTATGCAGAAGAAGGTTCTGGAAAGGGGAATATGAGCAGGATAAAATAAGCGCTTACCAAACACTTTACGAGTGCCTTGAAACTATTTGTCGATTAACTGCACCGATTTCACCATTTTTTGCGGATTTCATGTACATTAACCTCAATAAAGTTACCGGTATAAATAGAGTAGCATCTGTTCACCATGCTTTCTATCC
>Ga0207701_10004283_pt1 | contig 14510 bp, 15 predicted proteins | sample KBSSwiSSwithPhiX_FD_184294 | JGI IMG/M metagenome (GOLD analysis project Ga0207701, IMG submission 184294) | Switchgrass rhizosphere bulk soil microbial communities from Kellogg Biological Station, Michigan, USA, with PhiX - S5 (SPAdes) (version 2) | ecosystem: Environmental > Terrestrial >... | reverse complement strand
CCCCACGGCCCGAGCTCGTGGGCCAGTTGCCGCGTCAACCCGATCTGCGCCGCCTTGGCGGACGCGTACGCCTGGATGCCGGTGAGGCTGATGCCCAGCCCGGCGCCGCTCGAGATGTTGACGATCCGTCCGCTATGCGCGGCCTTCATGCCGGGCGCCACCGCCTGCGAGAAGTAGAACGCGCCGGTGACGTTGACGTCGAAAATCGCCTGCCACTCCTCTGGCGAAATCTGCTCGAGCGGCCGGCCCACCTGGCCGAGCACGCCGCCGGCGTTGTTCACCAGGATGTCGACACGGCCCGAATCCGCGGCCGCCGCGGCGACGCACGCGTCGACGGCAGCGCGGTCGCGGACATCAGCGACGACCGCGCGACACGATCCATTGGCACTGCGGCAGAGCGCCGCGGTCTCGCGGAGCTCGTCATCGAGCACGTCGCACGCCCAGACGTGTGCACCGCGCGCGGCGAACGCCATCGCGATCGCGCGCCCGAAGCCGTGTGCGGCGCCGGTGACGATGACGGTCTTTCCAGTGAAGTCGAGGTTCATGGAGTGGCGGTGTGGGAAGCAGCGGCGGCAAGGGCATCGAGAGCGTCGAGCGACTGCGGACGCTCGCCGCGTTCGATCTGCAGGACGATCGCGTCCCACGTGCCGCTGAGCGCCTGCGGCGTGAAGGCGGGGACGCGGACCGTGAACTCGTCGATCGGTCCGGTGACGCGGAGACCATCACGCGCGATCGCGTCGACGTGCTCGACAACCGTGTCGACCATCGTGACGTCGCCGCCCGCGCGCGCGAGATATGCGCCGAGCGTGCCGCCAATCGCTCCCGCGCCCCAAATGAGTGATCGCATGGTTCGTACCGTACGTCGCGCAGCCCTTCAGGGCTGCCCGCCCCATGAACCCGTCAGCAACTCGCGCGTCTCGTCCACGGCAATCTCCCAGAGCGCGAGCATCTCCGCGTCCGGCCGCTGATACATCCCGCCGAAGTTGCCGTCGCCGAGGTACTCACGCAGCGCGACCGGATCGAGCGCGCGCACCCGCGCCATGTCCACCATCGGGCGCTGCGCGTCCGGCATGCTGACGCCGGGAAGGCGCGTCCACGGAAAGTTCTCCATCCACGAGCCGTGCGACGCCACCGGATCGATCGCCTGCACTTTGGCCCACGTCCGCGGCGCGTTCCACCAGTTGTGGAAGAGCACCCGGCAGCCGCGGTGATCGGCGGCCCACTCGAGCGCGAACTGCTGCACGGCGTTGTTGCCGCCGTGGCCGTTGACGATCAGGATGCGACGGAACCCGCTGTGGGCCATGCCGTCGAGGATGTCGCCGACCAGCCGCAGGTGCGTCTCGACCCGCAGCGAGATCGAGCCGGGGAACTCACGGAAGTACGGCGTGACGCCGTACGGCACCACGGGAAACACCGGCACGCCGAGCGGCTCGGCGGCCTCGGCCGCGACCCGTTCGGGGAGGATGCAATCGACCGTGAGCCGCAGGTGGCTGTGCTGCTCGGTGCTGCCGAGCGGCAGTACCGCGCGGTCGTCGTGCCGCAGGTACTCTTCCACCTGCATCCAGTTCATGTCGGCGATGCGCACGTCGATCCTCGGTCATCCGTACGTAGTGAAGCCCCTGCGGCGGGACGGCCTCGAAGGCCGTCCCCTACCGGCCGAGGTAGGCGTCCTCGGTCAGCGGCTCGCCCGGTGATGTCGGGCCGGCGCCCATGGTGACGAACGTCATCGTGAAGGGTTCGGTCGGTGCCGATCCGTGCCAGTGCATCGTGTTCGCCGGAATGTAGGCGGTGTCGCCCGGCGCGAGCTGGCGGATCGGTTGTCCCTTGATCTGGAGCCGGCCGTTGCCGGACTCGGCGAAGATCAACTGCCCGGCCGCGTGCATGTGCCAGGTCGCGTTGTGTGAGCCGGGCGCAAAGATCCGGCGGCCGACCGAGTAGCCGGTCGAATCCAGCATCGCGGTCTTGCCGGTGAACCCCGGGGCCTCGACCGGGACACCGGTCGGAGCAGGAGCAGGCGGCGCCGCCGGCTGCTGGGCGTAACCGAGACGGCCGGAAAGCATTCCGGCGACCATCCCCAGGCAGACGAACGTGGCCGCGGCGCGACCCGCGCGGAGTGCTCGCACCATAAACCCTCCCTGGACGTTACGCGGCCTGCCCTGAGCGAGGCCGCAGGCCGAGTCGAACGGGCCTGCCCTGAGCGAGGCCGCAGGCCGAGTCGAACGGGCCAACGGTATCATGAAGTAATTGAGCTATTCTTCCCGGGCACGTCAACGACTTGGAGGAGACCGCCGTGACGAGAGTCCACCGCCGCTTCTGCCTCTGGCTCGCAGCGACATCTGTTCTGGCCGTCACCGCGCATGCGCAGACGCCTGCGCCTGCCGCGAAGCCAGCCGCCGCGAACACGGCCGCGACCGCCGCTGCGGCCGATCCGGCGTGGCCGCAGCGCGCGGTTGCCGATCCGACCGCGCTTGGCTTCACCAAAGCGGGCCTCGACGCGCTCGACGCGCGGATGAAGCAGGCGGTTGCCGATGGCGACACCGCCGGCATGACGATCCTCCTCCTGCGCCACGGCCAGGTCGCCGACTTCAAGACCTTCGGCCAGCAGACGCCAGACAAGCCGATGGCGCTCGATTCGCTGTTCCGCATCTATTCGATGTCGAAGCCGATTACCGGCGTCGCGATGATGCAGCTCTACGAGCAGGGCAAGTGGCAACTCGACGATCCGATCACCAAGCATGCACCCGAGCTGGCGAACCTGAAGGTGCTGACGAGGGACAAGGACGGCAACGTCGTCACCACCGCTGATGGCAAGCCGGTCCTGACGACGCCGAAGAAGCCGGCAACCATGCGCCAGTTGATGAGCCACACGGCCGGCTTTGCCTACGGCCTGGCCGGCGACGATCCGGCCAACAAGGCGTTCCGCGACGAGCGCGTGCTCGCCTCGCAGGATCTCGACGAGATGATGAAGAAGATCGCGGGCATCCCGCTGCTCTACGAGCCGGGAACGAAGTGGTCGTACTCGGTCGCGGTCGACATCCAGGGGTACCTGGTGCAGAAGCTCTCGGGCCAGAAGTTCGGCGACTATCTCAAGGCGCACGTCTTCGGCCCGATCGGCATGACCGATACCGCCTTCTTCGTCTCGCCCGACCGCAAGCCGCGCTTCACCGAGGTGTATCACTGGGACCGCGACAAGAACCAGCTGGTGATGAACGTGCCGCGGACCGACCGCGGCGGCTTCGAGGATCCGGCGCGGCTCGAGTCGGGCGGCGGCGGCCTCGTCGGCTCGACGCACGACTACGCGCGGTTCAGCCAGATGCTGCTGAACAAGGGCGAGATCGGCGGTAAGCGGATCCTGAAGGCCGACACAGTCAAGCTGATGACCGAGAACCATATCGGCGGGTTGCAGGTGGGGGTCGACGGCACCAGGCCGCAGCCGGGCGCCGAGACGGTACGTTTCGGCCTCGATTTCGCGGTCTATGTCGACCCGGGCAAGGCCGGCCTTCCGTACGGCAACGGTACCTTCTACTGGGGCGGCGCGGCCGGCACCTGGTTCTGGATCGATCCGGTCAACGATCTCGCCTTCATCGGCATGATCCAGATGCAGGGCGGGAACCGTCCGAACGGCCTCAATTTCCGCGCCGACTCAGCGAAGCTGGTTTACGCCGCGCTGGCGCCGTCGGCGACCAAGTCGTCCGAGCGGTAACGCTGTGAACGGGAAGAAGGACTTGATGCGGCGCGTCGCTGCCACCGCGGTCGTGCTCGCCTGCGCACCGCTGCTCCTCGGATCGTCACAGGCCGATCGCACGGCCGCGAATCCGCGCTGGAGCGCGAGCCGCACCGCGGACGGACATCCCGACCTACAGGGCATGTGGACCAACTACGATCCCACGCCATTCGAACGGCTCAATCCCGGAGAAGAACGCCCGCGCGAGCTTGGCGTCAGCACCGCCGACTGGCTGATACAGGACAGTCCCATCAGCCCTCGACGGCCGTCGATGGTCGTCGATCCGCCGGACGGCAGAGTCCCGATCAAGCGGGAGGCGGCTGAACGGCGGGATCGCGACTACGCGCTTCGCGCCGACTCGATCGAGCACTACGGGCCGTGGGAGCGATGCATCACGCGTGGGGTGCCGGGAGCGATGTTCCCGGGCGCCTACAACAACGGGCATCAGATCGTGCAGACGCGCGACTACATCGTCATCCACTCCGAGATGATCCACGAAGCGCGGGTGATTCCTCTCGATGGCCGTCCGCATCTCGGGCCGGCGACCGCGTCGTGGAGCGGCGACTCGCGCGCCCGCTGGGAAGGGGACACGCTGGTGGTGGACACCAGGCACTTCAACGGCAAGAGCTGGATCGCGACCAACGCCGCGGCCGGATGGTTGAGGGGCATTCCGCAGAGCGAGGCCTGCACCCTGGTCGAGCGCTTCACGCGTGTCGACGCGAAGACGATTCAGTATCGAGCGACGATCGAGGATCCGGACGTCTACACGCGCCCCTGGACGGTGGCGTTTCCGCTGAACAAGGACGACGGGTACCGGATTTACGAATACGCGTGTCACGAGGGGAATCACGCGCTGGAGAACATGCTGAGTCAGAGCTCGAAGCTGAAGCAGAACAAAGATTGATTGGACTCCGCGTCACACAAGGAGCGCCATGGCCACCAGCATCGTCTCGCGACGCGTCGGTTGGCTCGCCTGCGGCTTGATTGCGATTGCGGCGCCCGCCTACGCGCAGCTCGCGCCGCCCAACGCCGCGGGGATCACGTTCGGCCACGTGCACCTCAACGTCAAGGACATCAACGTCCACCGGAAGCTGTGGGCGGAGCAGTTCGGCGCGGTGATCGTGGAAAAGGGTCCGCTCGTCGCGGCCAAGCTGCCCGGCATGCTGATCGCCTTCCGCCAGGCTGAGCCCACCGGTAGCTCGGAGGGAACGGTGATGGATCACTTCGGCTTCAAGGTGCAGAACCTGGCCGAGATCCTGGCGGCGTGGCGCGCCGCGGGCTATCAGGTCGGACGGGAGTTCACCGGTTCGGAAGGCTTCCCGAACGCCTACCTCTTCGGTCCCGACAACCTCAAGATCGAGATGCAGGAGGACAAGACTCTTCCTGTCAAGATCTCGGCCTATCACGTGCACTTCCTGCTGGCCGATTACGTGAAGCTGCGCGACTGGTACGTCGACACCTTTGCGCTCGAGCCACGCAAGCGCGGGACGATCGCCACGACCGCTGATGCTCCGGGCATGAACTTCTCGTTCGCGACGTCCGCCGCGCCCACCATCGGCACGAAGGGACGGACGATCGATCACATCGGGTTCGAGATCACGAACCTGAAAGCCTTTTGCGAGAAGCTCGAGGCCCGTGGCGTGAAGTTCGACCTCCCGTTTCGAAGCGTTCCCGCGGTCGGCCTCGACATCGCCTACATGACCGACCCGTCCGGCGTGTACATCGAGCTGACCGAAGGCTACAGCAAGTATTGACGCGCGGCCGCTACCTCGAAGACGTGGTGCGCGGTCCGGTCTTGAAGAGCGACAGATCGATGGCATCGCCCATCGCCGTGTAGCCGGCGTCGCTCGGGTGCAGGTAGTCGCACGAATCGTATTTCTCGAGCAGCTTCTTCGGATCGTTCGGATCGCGTGCCGCCTTGTCGAAATCGACGACGCCGTCGTAGCCCTTGCCGGTTCGAATCCACTCGTTGAGCGCCTGCCGCTTCGCTTCACCGGCTTCGGTGTAATAGGCGGCGCCCCAGAACGGCGTCAACGTTGCGCCGATCATCTTGATCCCGCGCGCGTGGGCCTGTTCGATGAGCTGCTGGTGCGCGGCAATCAGATCCGCGGCGGTCGGCGTCGGGTTCTGCCGCGCGTTGCCGATGTCGTTGATGCCCTCGAGCACGATGACATGCGTCACACCGGCGAGCGACAGCACATGACGCTCGAACCGTGCCAGCGCGTTGATACCGGCGCCAACCGCCCGCGTGTCGACTCCCGCAGGCACGGTCGCCTCGCTCAACACGCGATTCCCGCCGATGCCGGCGTTCAGCACGCCCATCTTGATCCCTTGCGCCTGCAGCCGCCTGGCCAGTTGGTCGGGCCAGCGGCTGTTCGTGTCCGGCGTCGAGCGCGACCCGTCCGTGATCGAGTCGCCGAAGGCGACGATGGCGCCGGTTGCGTCGGGCGCAACCACGTCCACCCGTGAGAGCAGGAACCAGCTCTGTGTTCTCCCGGCCTCCGGCATCGTCGGTTTGCCGACGTGGTTGCCGGTCTCCGAGATGTAGCTGGTCTGGAGCGCGCCGCCGTGCATCGTGAGCGTGGACGGCGCGTTGGTGGTGCCGGGCAGATAGAGGTCGATGGCCATGTCCGACATCGGCGGCACCGTCAGGTTGACCGGATCGCTGTAGATCACGGCGTTGGCGGGAATCGTCATCGTCGGCTTGCCGCTGAAGGTCAGCGGGCCGCCTGACGCCGCCTGGATGGCGCCCTGCTTGTCGCGAAGCGCGAGATGGGCGCCGCCGATGGTCACCGGCGCGGTTCCGTAGGCGTTGCTGAGCACGACGCGCGCTTTCGATCCGCCGACGGTGGCGTGGACGATTTGGCGCAGCGTCTGATTGGTGAAGTGGATGAACGGCGGTGGGGCAAATGTCTGCCCTGGCGGCGCGGCGACAGGCGGCGCGGGAGGCGCTGGACACCGGGTGTTGGCCATGAAGGGCGGCAGCGCTGGTGCCGGCAGCGACGGCGTCTGCGGGCGGCCGACTTCCGCGGTCGCCCAGGTGCCAACCCAGCGATCCGAAGTGGCACCCTGTGCGGCCGCATCGGGCTGCATGCGACCGAACACCAGAGCGAGCGCGAGCACGGACATCGCCGCGAACTTCGGACCGCGTTGTTTCCGCACGAGCCGCAGGATGGAATTCATGTGCAGACTCCTCATTCCAGCCGCATCAAACAGCAACTGCGGCAGCGATTCTACTCCTGCCGCGCCGCCGCGGGACCCGATCGACCGGAAGGGCGCCATCGTCTGTCTCCTTCGAGATCTACCACTCGATTGGACGGCGGTCCCTGAAAAAACCGCCGGTCGGCCCATCGTCGGGAAGCGTCGCGAGCCAGATTGTCGTCTCGACGCCTTTCTCGATCGAGCGCGGCGCCGATCGGCCTCCCATGTCCGTTCGCACCCAGCCCGGATCGACCGCGTTCACGAGGACACCCGAGTTGCGGTAGGTCTCGCCGAGAATTCGCGTCAGCGCGTTGAGCGCCGCTTTCGACATCGAGTACGCGGGCGCGTAGGTGGACATCGTCGAGAGCTGGCCGGCGCCGGACGAGACGTTGACGATCCGCCCGTAGCGGCGGGCGACCATGCCCGGCACGAATACGCGGCAGGTTTCGATCACGCCGAACAGATTCGTGTCGAATGTCTGCCTGAAGTCACCTGCGGAAATCGACAGCGCGTCGTCGTTCTCGCCGAGGAGGACGGCGGCGTTGTTCACCAGCACGTCGACGCGGCCCCACTTGCGCTCGATCGAACGCGCTGCCGCCGCAATGCTTGCCTGATTGGCGACGTCCAGCCGTGCGCTGATCGCGTGCTCGGCGAGATCGCCCAGGGCGGAGCGCGCACGCTCGACGGCGGCGAGGTCGCGGCCGGTGAACGCGACAGAGTAGCCGTCCGCGAGCAGCTGCCGTGCGGTCTCGAGGCCCATGCCACGATTGGCGCCGGTGACCACGGCGACGCGTCGATCACGCATGGACGCCCGCGCGCTCACCAGGCGAATTTGAAGAGGGTGGCCGTCGAGCGCCGCGGATCCGGCTTGTCCGAGTTGCTGACTTTGTAGTTTTCCGGCACGCTCGCCCAGTCGCTGTAGATGTTGCCGCCGACATAGAAGCCGGGCTTGATCTGGGTTTCGGGCGAGGATAGCGGCGGCGTGGAGAAGAGCGTGTAGGCGCGCTGCGGCTCCGACGGTCCGGGGCGATCGTTCTGCGGCACGTACTCGGGCACGCCGTCGCCGTCGACGTCCGCCCGTATCCAGTCGACGTGGAGCAGCCGGTGGTAGGTCCGGTCGGAGATCATCGCGGGAAGCTGGGCGTTGAACCGATCGACGATCGACTGCGCATCGGCGCGCGACCGCGAGATCGCGAAGTGCAACTCGCGTGTGACCAGCGGCGTCGAGCCAATCTGCAGCCGCGCGCCCGATTCCGTCGGGTAGTTGCTGACGATGTAGTGGATGACCAGCTCGTCCATCAAGGTGTATTCAACGCCGCCCTTGAGGAGCTCGCTCAGGCTGTCTTCTTCGCTGCGCGAACGGACCCAGACCGGCCCGGCGCTGTCAATCGCGTCGCCGTACGAGTAGCCCTCGACCACCGCCACCCGCTTCCCCTTCAGATCGGCCAGCGACTTCGCGGAGACGTCGGCGGCGCGCCGTCCCACGAGGACGAGACGATTCTCCAGATACGGCCGCGAGAAGAGCAGCGCGCGCTCGCGGTCGGGATCCTTCCACGCCGCCGCGCTGCCGTGGAACAGACCGGAGACGAGCGATGAGGTGAACTGCGGGGCGGCGACGATCGTGGTCTTTGCGCTGATGCCGACGCGGCCGAGCGCGGCCTCGACGAGATCGAGCGCGAACCGCGGCTTGCCCGGGGCATTCGTGAACGGCGGCCATGCGGTCGAGACCAGCGTCAACGGCGCGGATTGCGCTCCCAGAATCAGCCAGAGAGCGGGGCACGAGAGGACGAGCACCAGGGCGCTCGTCATGCGGAGGCCGGACCGCGGTTCGTTGAGGGTGCGCATAGGCGCAGTATAGCTGCCGGTGCGGCCATCGCCCGGTCAATTGCCGCGGCCGGCGCTCATCGCTTGCGGCGCGGTTGCACGGAGTTTGACTTCTTCTTCCCCGCCTTGACGCTGATGTAATGGTGCGCGCCCGTGACCAGATCACGCAATGCGTCGGGATGGACCCGCGAGAGCCGGACGAGCACGCACGGGTAGTCGAGGTAGTGGTCCTTCAAGTAGTAGGTGGCCGGGTCGTCCTCGATCAGCGCATCCCGATCGGCGAAGTCCATCATCACGACCAGCGTGTTCGGCTCCGCCGATTTGTTCGCCGCGATGCACACGAACATCCGGCCGCGCACCTTCAGCGTCGGCTGACCCCAGCTGGTCGTCACTTCCACGCCCGGCAGCGTGCGGCCGATGGCCTCGACGTGCTTGAAGCTCTGAGGCATCGTGGAAGATCACGAATTGCGTGATCGGGTAATTGATTGATCAATCCAGTCACCCAATTCAATTACCCGATTACCCGATTACCCGATTACCCAATCTATCGAGTCCCCGATCGCGTCTCGGTCGGCGAGCGCGGCCCGCGCGGCGGCGTCACCGTGAACGTGAAGCGGAGGGCGGGAATCTTGTTGCCCGGATGATCGTCGGCGTAGGTCAGCTGCGGCAGCCGGTATAACTGCTGCGGCTCGGTCGCCGGCCCTTGATAGATCCCCGGATAGAGATCGATGAGATGCGCACCCGGCTCGCCCGTCGCGGTGAAATTGATGACGACGTCGCCGTGGCTGTTGAAGCCGCAAGCGTAGCCCATGTAGGCGTTGTCGTACGTCGCGACGTAGATGTTGTCGTACTCGGTCCAGCCGACGCCCTTCAGGTGAATGGTGACCGGCGTGCCCGCCGGCCCGGAGCGCGGCGACATCTCGACGATGCTGGTTTCGACGGCGAAGTGCGCGCGCGCCACGACGTCGTCGCCGCGGCGGACGGCGAGGCCATGCAGGCCGCCGAGATCGTCGGGGATGGCGAGCATCCGCTCGATCCGGCCGTTCGCGTCCGCGTTGATCTGGCCGAGCTCCTGCTCCTCAGTGGTGAAGCCCGCTTCGGTCACGCGGCTCCCGGCATAGGTTTCCCAGACGAGGCGCATCGACGCGCCAGGCGCGAAGCCTTCGCCTTTCAGCACGGCGCGCGTGCCGACCGGGCCCTGGGTCGGCGCGAGCGACAGGCGCGCATCGGATTTCAGCGCGTCGCTCGACGGTATCGGCTGCGGCTGATAGGGCTCGGCGTACGCGGCATCGCCGGAGGGGCCCGCCGTCGTGCGAAACGTGAACTGCGGCCGTGGCAGCGCCGCGACCGGCGACTGCTCGTAGTTCAAGTAGCCGAGCCCCTGCCAGCCGGTGTACAGCTTGACGATGTGGTCCCCCGCCGGACCTGCGGCGCGGAAGCGCGCGACCGCCGACCCTCGCGTGCCCGCGGCGGTGACAAAGCCGAGCTCCTGGTTGTCCCAGTTCACCACCCAGGTGCTCTCCATCGTGCGCCAGCCGAGGCCGGTGACCTTCAACTCGATCGGCGTGCCGACCGCGCCCGACGAGGGCGACAGCGCGAAGGTCTGCGTGAGGTTGATCGCGTTCTGCGCCGCCGGCTTGCCGTCGATGAGCGCGATCACTTCGTGGACGCCGCCGTAGTCCTCGGGCACGGTGAAGCGCGCGTCGAGGCGGCCGCCGGTATCAACCGGAAACTGCCCGAGCGAGGTCGTGGTCTCCGCGTACTTCTTGCCGCGGAAGTGGTAGTAGTCCTCGATCACCCAGCCGCCCTTCACCGTGCCCCAGGTGAGGTCGACGGTCTTGCCGGCAGGGAGCCCGCTGACCGTCGCGTGCGCGACGGTGCCGACAATTGCCGGCTTGTCGTACGCGAGGTCGAGGGTCGCGACCTCTGGGCTGGTGGAGGATGGGGACGCCGCGTTGGCCGCGGCCTGCGTGACCGGCGACCGCGAGCAGGCTGGTAGGGGCGCGCAGCATGCGGCCGCGAGGAACAGGCCGGAGAAAAGCGCGCGTCTCGTGGGCGGCACGGCTCGCCGCGCTCAGGGAACGATCGTGATCTGCGAGGCCTGCACTTCGAACGGCTGGAACTCGCCGGTGCGTCCCTGCGGATCCTTTGCCGTCACGGTGTATCGCACGATGCCCATCGGCGCATCGTCGGGCACCGTCCACTTGAGCACCCAGAACTCGCGCTCGGGTTGGCGCTCGTTCTGGCGATCGCGCATCGGCAGGTCCATCGTCTTACCGGCATAGTTCAGATGAACGACGAGCTCGGTCGCGCGGTCGCGCTTGCCGGTTGCCGGGTTGATGGCGGTCATCCGGAACCCGACCGGTTCGCCGCGCTTGAACTGGTTGTTCAGGAGGCAGTTCTTGGCGTGGCCGGGCGGATAGAAATAGGTGACGTCGCCGTAGACCACCAAATGCTCGCCCGACTGTCCTGCCAGGCGCGAGGGGGCGAGGAGCGCGACCAGCACCAGCGCCGCGCAGCCGCACAGGTTTTTCACGCGGACAAGGTAACACATCTCCCGACGACGCGGACCGGCAAGTGTCCGGCGGGTGCTACACCTTCGTGGCGGCGAATCGGAGCCGGACGTAGTCGGCGATCCAGGTGCCGTCGCCATCGCGCAACTGCGGCTCCAGCGCCGTGCGCACCTCCCGCAGGTACTCGGCGCGTGCCTCTCCTGAAAGGCCGTCGAGAAAGCTCTGCGCGAAGGTTTCCAGCCAGCCGATGACATCGCCGGGCAACGGCGTCGGACGCGGGATGAGCGCGATGCGGTCGACACGAAATCCCGCCCGCTCCAGGCGCGCGCCGTAGTCCTCCGGCGTCGGGAAATACCAGGGGGCGCGGCTCTCTCCGTCCAGCCCGCGCCGGTTCAGTGCCGCGACGAGCGCCGTCCGGATCTTGTCGACGCAGCCAGACCCGCCGAGCTCGGCGACAAACCGGCCGCCCGGCTTCAGCGCCCGATGCACGCCGGCAATCACCGGGTCGGCGCGCTTGATCCAGTGCAGCACGGCATTGCTGAAGACAGCATCGAACTCGTTGTCGAACACGAGCGCTTCGGCGCTCATCAGCCGCGCATCGAGCCCGAGCGCTGTCGCTGCCTCGATCAGCGGTGCGCTCGAATCGACGGCAACGACCTCGCACCCCAGGTCGACCAGCTTGCGGGTCAGCACGCCGTCGCCGCAGCCGAGATCGAGAATGCGCTCGCCAGGCTGTGGTGCGAGCAGCTCCACAACCGGCGACCCCAGGTCGGACACGAACCTGGCATTGCGCGCGTACGTTTCGGGGTCCCACGTTTGTGAGGTCGACATCCGCGGATCAGGGGAGATCATGAATTGGATGATCGGGTAATCGGGTCATTGATGGTCAAACTAATTTCCAAATTCTATGACCCGATTACCCGATCATCCAATTCGCGCGTTCCATAGGATGATTGGACGTGCCCGCTTCGTCGTCTGCGATACCGAGAACCCCGGTTGCCCCCACGCGCGCATCGCTGTTCCTGCTCGGCATGGCTGCCTTCATGGTCCAGGCGGATGCGCGCGTCATCGATCCGCTGCTCCATGTCGTGGCCACCGACTTCCACACCAGCGTCCCGGCGGCCGCGATCGTCATCTCGGCCTATGCACTGCCCTACGGCCTCTTCCAGCTGCTCTATGGGCCGGTCGGCGATCGCATCGGCAAGATCCGTGTCGTCGCGATGTGCCTCGCGATCTTCTCCTTCGGAACCTTTGCCTGTGCGTTCGTGCCGGACATCGCGGTGTTCGCCGCGCTCCGCTTCCTCACCGGCGTTGCCGCCGCGGCAGTCGTGCCGATGTCGCTCGGCCACATCGGCGACACGTTCCCGTACGAGGAGCGGCAAGTGGCGCTGGCGCGATTCATGAGCGCGCTGATGATCGGCCAGATCGTCGGCAGCACGCTCGGCGGCATCTTCGGCGAATACGTCGGGTGGCGCTACGTGTTCGTCGTCTTCGGCATCGTCGCGCTGGCGGTGTCGGCGCTGCTCGCGCGCGACGGGCGGCGGCTGGAGGAACAGCGAACGGCGACGCGGCGGCTGGGCCCGGCACTGCTGATTGTGCCACTCGGCGGCACGCTGATCTTTGCCGGGTTCCTCGGGATCGTGCCGGTCGCCTGGTCGGTGGTGCTCGAAGCGATCGGCGCGTGCCTCTTGATCTACGCGCTGGCGTCACAGTACCGCAGCCTGTTCAGGCGCCCGACGGCGCCGCTGGTGCTCGGGACGGTCCTGCTCGAAGGCCTGTTCGTCTTCGGCGGCCTGGCGTACCTCGCCTCATCGCTGACCGATCGATTCGGCGTCAATTACGCATATGCCGGGCTGATGGTCGCCGGGTTCGGATGCGGAGGTCTCATCTACAGCGGCTCGGCCAGGCAACTGGTCGCCCGCGCGGGAGAGCTCGGCGTGCTGTTGCTCGGCGGCGCGCTGCTCGGCGTCGCGTTCGTGTTCATCGCGGTGATGCCGTCGTGGCACTGGTTCGTGCCGGCGGTGATCGTGCTGGGCATGGGTTACTACACGATGCACGGCACTCTCCAGACCAAGGCGACCGAACTCGCGCCGCAGATGCGGGGGACGGCGATTTCGCTGTTCGCCTTTTTCTTCTTCGTCGGCCAGGCGCTGGGCCCGCAACTGCTCGGCCTGGTGCTGAAATCGCGTGGCTATGCCGGCGCATTCTCGGTCGCCGGCATCGGCCTGTTCACGACCGCCGCCGTCTCCAGAACGCTGTTCGCCCGAGCCGTGAAACCGTAGTCACGACGGGTATCATGTGCGCAGTGCGACCGATTGCCGTCTCCCTCATCGCGCTGCTGTCGATGGCGCAGGCACGCAGCAGCCCGCCCGATCTGCAGGGTGTGTGGGCGTTCGCCACGTTGACGCCGCTCGAGCGGCCGGCGGAGTTCGAGGGGAAGCCGTTTGTCAGCGAGGCCGAGGCGGCGGCGTGGGTCGACCAGCAGCTCGAACGTAACAACCGCGACCGGCGCGACGGCGGCGCCGCGGTCGACGTCGGCCGCGCGGTCAACGACTTCTGGTTCGAGCGCGGCACCGCGCTCGCCTCGCTCGACGGCAAGCGGATGACGTCGATGATCGTCGATCCGCCCGACGGCAAGCTGCCGCCGCTGACGCCGCCGGCGCGAGAGCGCGCGGCGGCTCGCGCCGCGGATAACCGCGAGCATCCCGCCGACCACCCGGAGAACCGCTCGCTGCAGGAGCGCTGCCTCGCGTTCAATGCCGGGCCACCGATTCAGGTCGGCCCGTACAACAACTTCGTCCAGATCCTGCAGTTCGGCGATCGCGTCGTCATCTTCACCGAGATGATCCACGACGCGCGCATTGTCTGGCTCGACGGCCGGCCGTTTCCGCCCGCGCCGGTGAAGCTGTGGCTCGGCGCGTCGCGCGGCAAGTGGGAGGGGAAGACGCTGGTCGTCGACACGAAGAACTTCAACGGCAAGGTCGGCTTCCGCGGCACCGGCGACAAACTGCACCTCGTCGAGCGGTTCACGCGCATCGGCGCGAACGAATTGCTCTACGAGTTCACTATCGACGATCCCGAGACCTTCGCGCGGCCGTGGACGGCGCGGATGCCGATGACGCGCAGCGACGCGCGGATCTACGAATACGGCTGCCACGAAGGGAACCACGCGCTCGAGGGGATCCTCCGCGGCGCGCGCTACGCCGAAAAGCCGTAAGAGCCGGCCCATCCCGCCGTCCTGCCGCGCG
>Ga0207701_10004282_pt1 | contig 14512 bp, 15 predicted proteins | sample KBSSwiSSwithPhiX_FD_184294 | JGI IMG/M metagenome (GOLD analysis project Ga0207701, IMG submission 184294) | Switchgrass rhizosphere bulk soil microbial communities from Kellogg Biological Station, Michigan, USA, with PhiX - S5 (SPAdes) (version 2) | ecosystem: Environmental > Terrestrial >... | reverse complement strand
TACTTGAATTGATTCCAAGTCCGGCTGAAAAAAGCCAGCGCTTGCCCATTTTCTTTTCCGCCATTATTCCCCCCGCGAAATGCCATCCATTCTGTTCAGAGATGTTGGTATAGGTCTGGTTATTATTTCCGGGAACAGGTGATGAGCTTAAATCTGCAGCCATCATCTGTGGAAACACACTTAATGGCTCGGTAGGAAATGCTGGTCCGGCAGCCAAATAGACGGACAAATTCCACTTGCGCGGTTTCGTTTTTGTCGGGATTTGAGTTTTTGCTGTTGTATAATTATTTGCAGAGTCAGCCATGCTGAGTTTTTGTGCAACAGCCTTGTTGCTGTCAACACTCATTGCAGTAATTCCTGCATCAGATTTTGCAGCTTGATTATTTTCTGCCAGGGGTTTTGAAATAGCAGTTGCCTGTTCAGCAATAACGGCCTGTTCAACTGTTGTTTCGTTAACCGACTTCGTGACAGGTTTATTTTGTCGGGGTGAGGAACCTAATCTTGTTGTATTTTTTTTATTTGTTGAATAAAGTGCCCTTTTGGTTGATGGTTCGTTTTTACGGGTTGTTTGAACGATGACTAATGGTGTTGTTTGTTTTTTGTCAGTTGTTTTGTCACTAGCCAACGCAGTTTTTGTGGTTGCGGTTTCGCTGTCAGTTGTTTTGTCGCTAGCCAACGCAGTTTTTGTGGTTGCGATTTTACTGTCAGCTGAATTGTCAACAGGTAATGCAGTTTTTGTGGTTGCGGTTTCGCTGTTAGCTGATTTGTCAATAGGTAACGCAGTTTTTGCGGTTGCCGGTTCAGATGTTTTGCCAGTTTCTTTTTCAGGTTTTGTAACGGCCAGTGAATTGATCTCTTTATCTGAAATATATGTTTGTGTATTTGAATACCAGAGAGTGCCTCCAATAAGTGCTGCTACTAATGGAAGCAACCACCAGATCACACGCCTTTTTTTACCGGGATGAAGGCGGTCATAAATGGCCTGCCAGTCAGAAGGAGAAGGTTCCAACCGGAATCCCTCCATCTTTTCCTGCATCAATATTTCCATTGGATTATTTTCTGACATAAGTATTTTCTTTTTCGTTCAACGTGCTCATTATCCATTGCGCGAGTTGTTTTCTCGCCCTTAAATATTGACTCCTGCTGGTAACTTCGGTGATCCCAAGTAACTGGGCAATTTCAACGTGAGTATATCCTTCTATAGCATAGAGGTTAAAAACAGTTTGATATCCAGGTGGAAGTTTCCGGATCAGATCGGCAAGTTCCCGGGCTTCCAGATTTTCCAATGGTGTAATAACAGGTTGCAGATCTGAAGTTTCAGGAATATTCCGGTCATCTGTCCATTGCATATTCCGGTGATCGCGAAGCCAATTCAAGGCAGTATTTACCATGATCCTCCTGATCCAGGCTCCGATCTCTCCATCTCCCTTCCATTGATGCAGGTTTTTAAAAACCCTGACAAATCCTTCCTGCAAAACATCACTGGCTTCCATGGAATTCTTGGTATACCTATAGCAAATAGCCAGCATCTGGGGCGCGTAGGCCTCATACAGCTGCTTCTGTGCAGCCGCCTGGTTCTTTAAGCATTTAGCTACAACCTCCCTGGCATTTAGCATGACTGGTAGTTTGACACGGGACTAATTAAGAACGTTGCACCAAAAATGATTTTATATACGCCTGAAAATAGAAAAGTTTTGGTCAAAATGGTTTCAGATACTTCAGGTTGCAGAATGTTACTGATCATCAGGAATTTAAGGAGGAAGTAAAATCATATAGCGGACGGATGACTTGTTGGGCTGATTTTATCAGCGGATCCAATGCGTCGAGAGATAGCGTTTGCTGAAGGGATTTTATCCGGCTGAGTTCTTCATTGAACTGGTGGAGTTCATGGTTGATTTCTTTTCCTTTTTCCCTCATTTTTGCTTCCCAGCCTGGTAATTCGTCATCTTTTTCCGGTTTTTCAGGCAGGTTCCTCCAATATTCATCAATGGCATCCTGGATTTTAAGAGCATCAAGTATTTCTTTTGAGCTGTTTAGCTGGTCTGATGTAAGGCTCTCTGGCCTCACCCCGGCAAGTGCCATGGTGGCTGTTTTTATGATGGAGTTAATGGAAGACATATTGTAAATTTGCATAAATCTGCTGACATGAAGAGGCTTTTGTTGGTTTTAGCGTTGTTGGGTTTTATGGCATTGGGTGAACCAGTTATTGCCCAGTGTTCCATATGCACAAAAACCGCCCAACAACTCGGTCATAAGCCTGCCAAGGGATTAAATTCAGGTATCCTCTACCTGATGTTTGCACCATTTGCTATTGTTGGTTTTGTCGGCTACAAGTGGTGGAAGAATAATAAGTAAGAACCGGGTCTTTTGCTCTTATTTATTAACATCTTTTCTGATGATGTAGGTAATGAGACTATTGCTCTGATTTTTTGAACTATTTATTGAAGATGCAAATAATGCATTAGTCCTTTCTGCAATTAAGATGACTATCATCACAAAACGGCGGGGTCTTGGTTTGTTTGCATAAGCAGAATGAAGCCTCTTCGGGTTCCCTGAATTGAACTTTCAGGCTTTTAAATGGCATTCCTTCAATTGTTTTGTGTTTCCCGTCACAGAATGGCTGCTTTTCACTCAGCCCGCAGGTACACCATGAATAGATCTTTTCAGCTTCCACAGCTACTGTAATCGGTTCGTCGTTTGCTATTCTGGCTTTATCCATGTTGAGTATTATGAAAAGAAAATATTTTGCATTGAATGACTCAATTGCACTGCAACTATATTTTCATTTATTGTTGATGATTTTTTACAAAGCTATACAGATTAAACTTTCCCTCATGTATAGACGCTTTTATATTTCTTCCGAGTTCTTCTTTGGAAACTTTTTTCATCCTTTCATTTCGTATCAATTGGTAAGCTCTTTCCGCCAGCAGCCAGTATTTCCTTTCATGGTTAGCCTCAGCACTCAACTTGAGATCTATAGCATTCGCAAGTTCATCGATCCCCGATTTTTCCGAAGCAACGGTTTTAATGACAGGAATTTCCTTAGTCGATGAATGCGCCAATAACCCTAAATGCCTGGCAAAATTTTCTGATTCCGGCCGGTCTGCTTTATTGACCACAAAGATGTCGGCTATTTCCATCAACCCGGCTTTCATCGTCTGGATTTCATCACCGGCTTCAGGAACCAGCACCACAACCGTGGTATCTGCCAGTCCGGTAATTTCTATTTCGCTTTGTCCGACCCCCACTGTTTCAACAATAATAATATCAAAGCCTGAGGATTTGAGAAAATCCGTGATCTCGATAATTCGAGGATGTAATCCGCCAAGAGATCCACGGGTAGCCAGTGAACGGATGAACACGTAAGGGTTATTATACCATTCGCTCATCCTGATCCTGTCGCCAAGCAGGGCACCCAGGTTGAATGGGGACGACGGATCCACACAGAGCACAGCAATTTTTTTACCCTGCTTCACAAAATGCCCGATCAGTCCATCTACCAATGTACTTTTCCCTGCACCCGGAGGACCGGTGATGCCAACAACACGTGAACTCTGAGTTTCAGGCAATGCCATCAACAGTTCTTCAAAGCCGGGGTATTCATTTTCAATGAAAGAAATACCACGGGCAATGCTTTTAAAGTCGTTTTGCTTCGACTTTTCATAAAGGCTTTGCCAGTTCGTCACTTATTCGTCGTTTAGTTTCTAAATTCGACCAAATGTATGCTACAACAAAATTAATTTGACAAAGGACAATGTTTTAAGCCGTTATATTTTGCCATTACTGGTATTAGTGATGATAGCTGGATTATTCTGGTCAAGAGGATTGTTGTCGACCTCACTAATTGTCTTCATATTTATTTCAGTAATTTTTTATGGCAGGCAGGGGTGGTCAATGATGAAAGAATCTGCATGGTTATGGGGATTGATAATCTTATTTATTATTCCTTTTATCTCGAGGGCCTGGAGTGAAGATCACTATCAATGGACGAGAACGGTTCAGACCAAAATCCCGTTACTGCTCTTGCCATTTTGTGTAGCTGCTTTCATGAAAATTTCAGCAGGAATGCATCGCTGGTTATTTGTTGCACTGGTGATCTTTTCTTTGGTTGCAACATTGCTGAGTTATGGGTCATTTTTTTCCGGGAACTATGCAGTGGAGGAAAACCTGAAAGCAAAACTATTACCTGTTCCAATGAGCAATGATCATGTGAGGTTCTCATGGTTGTTGCTGGTGGTATATATTTTTTTGATCGATGCATGGATGGGGTTAAGAACAGCCGGAAATGCATGGAAGAAATGGATGCTGATTTTCGTAATTATTTATTTCGCGATATATTTTCACGTGCTTGCGGCAAAGACGGGGTTGCTGGGATTCTACCTGGTAAATCTGATTGCGTTGCTAAAATATGGAAGAAAAAAAATCCTGGTTCCGGGAACTATACTGCTTTTATTTATCCCGTTACTGGCATGGTCGTTGGTTCCTTCTTTTAGGAACAGGGTAAAATTTGTGCTCTGGGATTTCCAGAATTATTCAAGAGGAAATTATATCGAGGGATTATCTGATGCACCCAGGATTTTGTCGTTCAAAGCCGGTGCCAGTATTGTTCAGCAGCATCCTTTATTGGGAACGGGTGCAGGCGATGTTTTACACGATGCTGAAGAATGGTATGCTGAGCATGCGAGTTTTCTAAAGCCTTATGAACGACTGTTGCCGAGCAACCAGATTTTATATTATGCATGTGCGGCAGGAATTTTGTGCGGACTTGTTTCATTTTGTATATTCCTATACCCGTTTTTTATGAAAAATTTCCGGCATTATTTTTCATGGATATCTTTCCATGTTGTTGCTTTGATGGGATTTCTATATGAGATCGGGCTGGAAGTTCAGTACGGCGTTTTTATTTTTGGATTTTTAGGTGTATGGCTTTATTGCAGGATAAAGCTGGGACTACATCTGGATAATTTTAAATAAGCATTTGATTAATATTTTATTATTTTGATCACATGACCAATTTCATTCCCATATTTCCACTTGCCCTCGTGGTTTATCCGGGGGAGGAATTGAACCTTCACATATTTGAGCCTCGTTATAAACAACTCATCACTGAATGTTTTGAGCAGAAAAAAAATTTCGGTATTCCTTCAGTCCTGAATGAAAAAATGGCTGATCTGGGAACTCTTGTAGAGATCGGAGAGATTGTAACAACAGAAGAAAATGGCGAGATGGATATCCGCACCAGGGGCCTGAAGGTTTTCCGTGTACTGGAAACAATTCCCAGTGTGCCCGAAAAATTATATAGCGGTGCCATTGTAAATTATCCCGACAATGATGACCAGGGAAATCGTGAACTGATGCAGAAAGTCGTGGCCGGAATTAGAAAACTTCACCAGTTATTGAATGTTAGTAAAACATTTACGAAACCGGATGAAGACCTGAACAGTTATGATGTTGCGCACCATGTCGGTTTTTCCATTGATGAAGAATACGAATTACTGGGACTTACCATGGAGTTGCAAAGGCAGGAATATTTACGCAGACATCTTACTAAAGTAATTCCGGTTGTATTGGAGATGGAAGGATTAAAAGAAAAAATAAAACTCAACGGGCATTTCAAAAACCTGACGGGATTTCAGTTTGATTTGTGAGAAATAAATTCTTAATTATAAAAAAAGCGCAGCATGTTTTAAATGCTGCGCTTTTCTATTTAAGTTTTGTAAGAACTATTCGTTAATAATATTTCTTCATTACTACGAGTGAGTAGATAATACCCGGTATGATAAACAGGAAGTAGAGCAAGAGTGCAATCCACCAGTCGTTCCCGGAGAAACCTGTAATTATACCAATCGCTAACCAACCCAGTGCGAAGATGGCCATCACGATGTAAAGCCATTTAGGAATACTTCCACCTGCATTTTCATCGTACATGGTTTTGCGCAATTTTTTCTGAGCCCATTTGAGTTCCAGGGACTTCTTAATACCCAGGTGTTTGCCGGTCATTTGATGGTATTTTGCCGGAGTTAGTGCAAGGAAATCTTCTTTGGTAATGTTTGCCAGTGAAAAATTGGCAGTGATTGCTTTTGGAGCGTAAAGTGTTTTCGGAACACTCCAATCCGGAGCAGCCTTGTGTTCACGATCAATGCCTGCAACTGTAGGAAGAACAACTGCAGCCGGCTGAACGAAGGAGGAGAATCCGAAGAAGACAATTGAACTTAACAGCAGAACAGAAATGGTTTTAGATATTCTCATGGCTAAACTGTTTTTAAAATGTTAGGTGTTAACTAAATATATAAATAAAATCAATACGATTACCTTGAAAATGGATAAGGTTAGATGATCTGATACGGAATTTGGTATTTACCTATACTTTTGCCCCCATGGTTACACTTTGCCTCGATTTTGGTAATACCAGGCTTAAATATGCGGTATTTGATAATGATCAGATGCAGGAAGTGCAGGTGTTAGAAAACGATGGTAAGGATCTGATCACTGAATTGATTCAGAAATATCATCCTGAAAAATCCATTCTTTCTTCGGTTATCGATCATGATCCTGCAGTTGAATCTATATTGGAAGGGAAAACCAAATTCCATATGCTTTCCCATTTGACAAAACTTCCATTTACTGTCCCGGTAGGAAAACCGGAAACTATGGGTGCCGATAGAATTGCGTTGGCGGCAGCAGCAGTAAAATTTTTTCCTGGAAAAAATAACCTCGTAATCGGACTCGGAACTGCCATCACTTATAATTTTATAAACAAGTATAACCAGTTCCTCGGCGGAGGAATTTCACCAGGGATGGAACTCAGGTTTAAATCGCTGAACGACTATACAGCCAAGCTTCCGCTGATAAAAAAGGACTGGAATTTTCCATTGGTAGGCTATGATACCCGTACCAATATACTCTCCGGAGTGATCGTTGGAATGGCCAAAGAGATCGATGGAACCATCGACGCATACCTTGAAAAATACCGGAACTTTAACGTGGTGTTAACCGGGGGTGATAGTTCATATTTCGCCCTACACCTTAAAAACCCGATATTTGCCGACCCTGATTTTTTATATAAAGGACTTTATGCCATTAGTGAGCACAACAACTAACTGTAAGAAATATCTAACTATACTGTTTATCAGTGTTTTAATCGGTTCCCAATCCCTGGCGCAGGAGAACTCTCCTTACTCCCGATATGGCTATGGCGACCTCAATCCTACCCAAAATGTGGTAAATCGAGCTATGGGAGGCTTATCACTTGCCTACTGGGACGTTCAATCCATAAATTTTACGAATCCGGCATCTTATGCCAATTTGAAACTAACCACATTTGATGTGGGCTTGGAATATATCAGCAGAACGCTTCGTTCCAATGATCAGGAACAGGGCAAATACAATTCAGCCTACCTGATCCCTACTTATGTAAATCTTGGATTTAACCTGAGCCGGAAAAAGAAATGGGGGATGAACCTCGGTCTTAAGCCAGTCTCACGGATCAACTATGAAGTCAATTCGAGGACCCGTTTGGTGGGGATAGATAGCGTAGGATATCGTTATGCAGGCAGCGGAGGTAGTTACCAATTGTTCCTGGGCATGGCTTATGGAGGGAAAAGGCTCAGCGTTGGTTTTAACGCCGGTTACATGTTCGGAAATAAGGAATACACCACCAAGCTGTTATTTCTTAATGATTCTGTACAATACCTGAAGGCAAATTATGCTGACTCTACAGATTTTGGTGGTCTGTTTGCCAAGATTGGTATTCAATACACTGCCGTACTTTCCGGCAATATGAACCTTCGTTTAGGTGGAACATTTGGTTTGCAAAACAATATGAATGCGTTTCGTAATGTAACACGCCAGACTTTTGATTTTACTGATCGCGGAATACAGCCATTGGATAGTATATATCGTGTAGAAGGAGAGAAGGGTAAAATTGTTTCTCCGGGCAATTATGGTTTTTCTGTAATGCTGGAAAAAATCGACAACTGGATGTTCGGTGGTGAGTTCAACTATACCGATTGGAATAGTTATACATATTTCGGGCAATCGGATGCAGTTAAAAGCAACTGGACGGCAAGGATAGGCGGACAATTAATTCCCAATATCAATTCAAAAAGTTACTGGAGCCGTGTTGCTTATCGTGCAGGGGCTAATTTCGGACCCGACTTTGTAGATCTGGGTTACCAACTTAATACCTGGTCATTGACATTTGGTACCGGCCTCCCGGTTCGTCGAAATGTATTTACCAATCAGTACACTACTATAAACACTTCGTTTGAAATTGGCCGAAGGGGAAATAAAAAAGATCAGGTTCGTGAAAATACTTTTCGGGTTGCAGTTGGTTTCAACCTGAGTGATATCTGGTTTAACAAACGCGAATATCAATAAACCCATATGACCAATGCTTTTGTGCGCAGCATTGTCATTCGTTTACTAACAGTTACCTGTAGTTGTGTTTTTCTTTTTCTTTCCTGTGTGAACGATGAGAATGAAGTAAAGGAATTACTTTCAAAAAAACTTGGTGTTGACGAGGCTCATAATGTTGAAGCCTATATGAGCAGCACCGGCCTGATGAAAGCAAGGCTCAGGGCCCCCCTGATGTTAAGATACCAGGACACACTCTCAAAAGTTCAATTTCCGGAATCCATGCATGTTGATTTTTTCAATGACTCAACAAAAATCGAAAGCCAGCTTAATGCCCGGTTTGGTGAATATTATGAATCACAGAACAAAGTGTTTTTGAAAGACAGTGTAAAAGTCTTTAATAATACAGGTGATACGCTGTTTTGCCAGGAATTATGGTGGGATCAGAATTTGCAGAAATTTTACACGGATAAACCCGTCAGGATCCATCGTCCGGATATGATCCTGATCGGTGTTGGATTATCTGCACCACAGGATTTCAAAAGTTTTGAGATATACAAAATATCCAACAGCATCCTTCGTGTTAAGGACGATGTGATGAGTACAGATAGTATTCCTCCAGCCGATAGTACTACCAGGAGATTCTCGCCCCGGGATTCCTTACGGAAAAACTAGCTTCCGCTTATTATTCTGTTTTAACTTAGATGGTATGGAATACCGTTATATGGGTCGGACCGGCCTGCAGTTAAGCATTTTGTCATTTGGATCATGGGTTACTTTTTATAAACAGATCGAGGACAATACTGCCGATCAACTCATGGGCATGGCCTATGATGCCGGCATTAATTTTTTCGACAATGCCGAAGCATATGCCGGTGGTGAGAGTGAATTAATGATGGGAAGAGTATTGCGTAACAAAAATTGGGATCGCAGTAGCTATGTAATTTCTTCGAAAGTGTATTTCGGTCTTCACGGGAAAAATAACAAACCAAACCAGAACGGACTCGGCCGGAAACATATAGTGGAAGCCTGTGACGCTGCCATTGCAAGGATGCAGGCAGAATACCTCGATTTATATTTCTGTCACCGGCCGGATGTAAATGTGCCCATTGAAGAAGTGGTCTGGACCATGCACAACCTCATTTTGCAGGGCAGGATTTTATATTGGGGAACATCACAATGGAGCGGAGCAGAAATTATGGAAGCTCATCGCGTGGCTCAACAGTATAATCTTATTGGACCGGTAATGGAGCAGCCTCAATATAATATGTTCGAGAGGTTCAAGATGGAGCAGGACTATCTACCGGTATTTAAGAATGTAGGATTGGGAACAACCATATGGAGTCCGTTAGCAGCTGGATTTCTGACAGGTAAATATCTTGAGGGAATTCCTTCTGACTCGAGATTGGGTATAGAAGGGTTTGCATGGTTAAAGCATCGTTGGCTACAGGAAGAAAAAATTGCCAAACTTAAAAAACTTGTTGCCGTTGCAAATGAGATGGGTGTATCGATGGCCTCGCTTGCCATTGCCTGGACAATTGCCAATCCAAATGTAACAACAGCTATACTTGGTGCAACGAGGCCGGAACAACTTCAGGAAAATCTAAAAGCCCTTCAGGTAGTAAAAATGCTTAACTCCGACATCCTGAACAAGATAGAAAGCATACTCCAGAATAAACCATTCATGGATATCTCATGAAAATATGCAAATGCGAATATTTGCATATGTGCATATTCATTTAGTAATTGTGCAATGATTAGAATTATACTACTGCTGCTAACGGTTTTCTGTTTCGAGGCGACCATTGGTCAGCCTGTCTTTAGTTACGAGATAAATCACCGGAGACAAAATTCTGATTCATCTGATCAACGCATACAAATCGGTTACACATCACCGGTAGTTGTTGGAGCGTTGAGAACAATTACATTCCGAAATGTATCGAAGGATACATTAACGATAAGCAACCTTGTTCCTTACCCGTTAAGTAAAGCTGATGTTTATATTACAGGATGGGGAGATCATCCACTTTCACGTGCACAGCTTTTTTTACCGGGAAGGATACCGGTAAATGTGGTGTTGCCGGATAATGCCTGGGAACTTGGGTATGCATCCAGAAGACTTAATGATTCGATAAATGAATGTGCGCTGTTGCGACGTGACAGAGAGAGTGTTGAAAATGGACAGCGTAAAAGGTTTGAGACCATTTTATATCCGAACGGAAACGTCAGCTACCAATATTTTTCTTCAGAATTCAAGGGTAGTTGGCAGGAAGGTTTGCGCATGATTTTCCAGGAGAAAAAACTTTATGACCTTTCGGGTTTTGACAATTCTTTATATGCAAGAAAGGACCTTGAATGGATAAGGCATTCCTATGTGATGCATCTTATAATGGCATGGGATAAAAATTTTTATGATTCAGGGAAAATACAATTGCAGACCTTTGAAACAAAGGGTAAATATTTGTACGGTGGTGATGATGTGATCGGAATTTGGCCAACATGGCCTTCACTGGGACTTGACCAACGTAACCAGTTTGATCTTTACAGGGATCTGCCCGGTGGTACCGTCGCCTTAAAAACTAATTTCAAGCAACTGAGGGAAATGGGCACAAAGTCGTTCATTGCTTATAATCCCTGGGACCAAAGCACGCGGAAAGAAAGCCATTTATCAGGATTAGCTGATCTTCTCCGGCAAACCGGTGCCGACGGTGTAATACTTGATACCTGGGGGCAATCGAGTCGCGAATTTCAGTCCACTGCCGACAGCGTAAAAAAAGGTGTTGTGATGTATAGTGAAGGAATGGCCATACCTAAAGATATGCCTGGCATTGTAAGCGGTCGTGTGCACAATGCGCTTTATTACGTGCCAATGCTCAATCTGAATAAATTCATAAAACCTGATTTTGCCATTTTCCGGGTTGCTGAATTATATAAAGAACCGATCAGGCGCGAATTTGCCATTTCATTTTTTAATGGTTACGGAACGGAGCTAAATGTTTTTGCACCGGGACAACCCTCATGGGTAACCGAACAATACAAGTGGCTGGGAAAGACCAGTAGAATTCTCCGGGAGAATACTGAAAATTTTACGACCGGTGTTTATACTCCATTAGTGCAAACAATTGCAGATAGTATATGGGTTAATAAATGGGAGGCAGGTAAGAAAACCGTTTATACCATTTATAGTATTGTGCCTGCAGGCTATTCGGGATTTCTATTTAATGTGGAGCCTGATACTGGATATCATTTTGTTGACCTCTGGCATCATCGATTATTAGCGCCAGTAAAAAAAGGGAAAGACTGGAGTGTGGAAGTGAGTACGGATGCATTTAATGCATCCTGGCTGGGCACTAACAATGAAGGTGAAGTGGATTGTATTGCTAAATTGCCAAGCCAGATAAAAGCCATACTGAATGGAGATGAATTGATGATTGAATCTCCGCGGGGAAATGAATTGAAGATTTGGTCCGGTGCTCCATCCTATGAAAAACAAGCTGTCAGGTTGCCGGGAGGCAGACATTTTTTATCAGTATTCAGGTTATTCGGCAGTTATGAGGGGAAAATAGTTATACAATTGATGCAGGATGGAAAGCTTCTTGATGAAGCAGTAGTCAACATAATTCCCGGTCATGCCCGTAAAGTTTCCATAGTAACAAAAACAAAACGACACAGCATAGCACCGTCTGGCATGGTAAAAATTCCCGAAGGGCCATTTACATTTCATGCCACTAATGGCGATGAGTTTATTCCTTACCCTTTGCAGGATACGGGCAATCAATTCCTGATGGAATATTTTTATATGGATAAATATCCGGTTACCAATGCGGCATTTGAACAATTTATGAATGCGACGCATTATAAACCTAAGGATACGGTAAATTTTCTCCGGCATTGGGTTAAAGGAAAGATTCCAAAAGGGCAGGAAAAATTCCCCGTCATTTTTGTAAGCTTTGAAGACGCTGAAGCTTATTCGAGGTGGGCGGGAAAACGACTACCAACAGAAATTGAATGGCAGTATGCCAGCCAGACCAGGTCTTTAAATGAATGGCCCTGGAAGCAAACGGTACCGGTTACACGAAAAGAAGAATCCATTACAGAAACACTCACTGTAACCTCCATTGAAGGTATAGATTCGGGATTTTGCAATCTTGGAAACGGTAAATTATACCCGGTAGGAAAATATGCTGCCGGTGTAAATCCAAATGGTCTTTATGATCTGGTGGGCTCGGTTTGGCAACTTACTCATGATGAATATGTCAGTGGGAATTACAGGTATATCATCTTGAAGGGCGGAAGTTATTTCAAGCCATCTTCCAGCTGGTGGTATGTACAGGGTGGACCCAGGGAACTTCATTACAGGCAGATGCTGTTAAGGGTGTCCCAGGGATTTGAAAGAAATGGAACTGTGGGATTCAGGTGCGTTGCAGATTAAGTGCAATCATAGTTTTAGTGGGAAGCTGTATATTCATGAAAGGAATTATTTTCTGTTCTCCCTGCTGATAATGTAGGGAAATAATCATCCATTTTTATGAGTTTCAAAAATAGAACCGTCTTTATTACGGGAGCCAGCAGGGGTATCGGAAGAGCAATTGCATTAAGGCTGGCCTCAGAGGGTGCCAATATAGTTGTAGCCGCAAAATCGGTGGAAGAAAATCCCAAATTGGGAGGCACTATTTTTTCTGTGGCAAAGGAGATTGTAGAAGCGGGCGGGAGTGCTCTACCTGTGGTTTGTGATATACGCAATGATGAACAGATCGCTGAAGCTGTAGCTAAAACCATGGAAACATTCGGAGCGATCGATATCCTGGTTAATAATGCTTCGGCAATTTCACTGACCCCTGCTGAAATGACAGAAGCAAAAAGATATGACCTGATGCACGACATCAATGTCAGGGGTACATTTTTCGTAAGCAAAGCATGTATCCCCCACCTGAAAAAAGGCATCAATCCCCATATCCTTAACCTGTCTCCTCCAATCAACATGGATATTAAATGGTTTGGTGGTCACGTCGCCTATACTATGAGTAAGTATAACATGAGTATGATCGCCTACGGATTGTCGGCTGAACTCAAACAATATAAAATTGCTGCCAATACATTATGGCCGCGGACAACCATCGCAACCGCTGCGGTTCAAAATTTGTTGGGCGGTGAAGCACTGATGAAAATGAGCAGAACTCCTGAGATCATTGCAGATGCTGCCTATTATATTTTGAAAAGGCCATCCGACAAGTGTACGGGTAATTTTTTCATTGATGAGGAGGTGCTGGAATCAGAAGGTATCACGGATCTTTCACATTATTCGGTAGTACCCGGAGCTCATTTATATCAAGATCTTTTTTTATAGCCAGGATTTATTAATGAACAAATTGTAATCTTACTGTTATGGATAGGAGGAAGTTTCTAAAAAACGGTTCAATGGCGGGGATATCGGCGGCTGTTTTAGCGTCGGCTTGTAAAAATGAAGAAAAACAAGATCCCGGTACTTCAAAAATTTATCCTGCTGTTGAATTCAAGGATGAATTTTCATTGAACGAAATAACTATTGACGAGCTGCAACAGAAAATGATAAAGGGAGAACTCAGTTCCCGCTCTGTCACCGAAATGTATTTGCAGCGGATTGAGGCCATTGACCGGTCAGGCCCCGCTATTAATTCAGTTATCGAGATTAACCCTGATGCTGTAGCTATGGCAGATGCTCTGGATACGGAGAGAAGAGGGGGCATGTTTCGCGGGCCGCTCCATGGTATACCCGTTCTCTTAAAAGATAATATCAATACAGGCGATAAGATGATGACCACAGCAGGTGCATTGGCATTATCAGGAAATATTGCATCCTCAGATGCTTTTATTGTAAAGAAACTCCGGGAAGCAGGCGCCGTCATTTTGGGAAAAACCAATTTAAGTGAATGGGCCAATTTCAGATCTACCCGCTCATGCTCGGGATGGAGCAGCAGGGGTGGACAAACGAAAAATCCGTCTATACTTGACCGTAACCCATGCGGTTCCAGTTCCGGTTCTGGTGCGGCAGTTGCTGCAAATCTTTGTACTGTAGCTATTGGAACTGAAACAGATGGTTCTGTAACTGCTCCTTCATCATTTTGCGGTATAGTAGGTATCAAGCCAACGGTCGGATTGTGGAGCCGCTCCGGCATCA
>Ga0207701_10004278_pt1 | contig 14515 bp, 11 predicted proteins | sample KBSSwiSSwithPhiX_FD_184294 | JGI IMG/M metagenome (GOLD analysis project Ga0207701, IMG submission 184294) | Switchgrass rhizosphere bulk soil microbial communities from Kellogg Biological Station, Michigan, USA, with PhiX - S5 (SPAdes) (version 2) | ecosystem: Environmental > Terrestrial >... | reverse complement strand
GGCCCGATCGGCGCATCGAACGACGCCAGCCCGCGCGCGTACACCGGGTAGAACGTCACGTTGCCGCGATTGGCATCTTCCGTAATCCGTCGAAATTGCACGTCGCTGTTGATGGCGGCGAGCGTCTGAACGTCTGCCTCGCACTCGCGCCTCCGGGATTCCGTAAAAGGCCCGCGTTCCGACGGGGGTTTCACGGGAGGCTCGAACGCCCGCGGTGTGACCACTCCCATTCGGTTGCTGACCTGATCCGCGAGACGCGGATTCGGCTGGTACAGCACCCAGCCCTCCGTCACCAGGACGACTGCCTTACGCTCGTCGCGGAGTCCGGCCAGGTGAGTCATCAAGTCGTCCAGCGCATCGAGGGTCAGTTTCTCGCGGCGACGATTGATCACCTCCTGCAGCAACGGGTTCCCTCGCACGATTGGGTTCGTGCTCTGCTCTGGCGGAAGGCACTCCTCGTAAAGGATCTCCTTCGGGTCCTGCCCCGCAATGCGCGCGCGACGGCCCCACCATGTCTCGCTCACGATCTTCTCAATCACATCCGTCTTGCGCCCGAGGGCGATATCGCTGCCCGCCATTTCTGGCGTCATCAACGCCACGAGGTCGTCGGGCCCGAGGACTCGATTGAGAAAGGCCGCGAGCGGCTTTCGCATGTTCGCCGAGCCTTCGGCCTGGGTGTGGTAAGTGTCGAGAAAAATGACGAAGACGCGTGAGCGGGGATCGCCGGCAGCCTCACGGCTGCCGCGCAACCCGTCTACTTCGACTCGCGTCGCTGGCGTGGTGGCGGACCGAACCACCACATGCTCGAAGTCCTCGACTTTCTGGGGAACGCCGTCTTCGAGCACCTCGATGTCGGCCGCCTCCAGATTGTTGACCGGCTGCCCGTCACGCATGGCGTACATGTCCACGCGTACGTAGTTGGCGCCGGCACGGAAGGTGGGTTGACCGCGATCCTGCGCCGTCAAGGTGGCAACGGCAGCAAGGGACACAACGAAGACGAGTCGAGTACGCATAAGCCTCGACGGGGAGGGCTGGCTTGGGAAGTCTAAATCAAATCCCAATGTCCGGGGCAGTTGTTCACGCAGGACGTCGTCGTCTGAACCACGAGCGGACTTTTCGGATGATGACCGCTGCAAACAGCACGATCAGGACGAGGAGCGCTCCCGCAACCACAAGCGCGGCAATGGGATACTTCAGCGCCAGAAAGCCAAGCCCGACGACGAAGATGTCCTCGCCAATGCTGAGAATCCAGTTCGAAAAGGGTTCCGGGCTGGCGTTAGCCGCTGCGCGAGTGCTGGTTTTCGTCAGGTGGCTTCCGGCCGCGACCGTGCCGCCGAGGATCGCGATGAGCGCCTCGACGGTCGGCGACGCATCGCCGAGCGTCGTGACGGCGATCAACGCGCCACCAATTGGCCGAACCGCGGTGTGAATCACGTCCCACAGCGAGTCGACATACGGGATCTTGTCCGCAAAGAACTCGATCAGGTACATCACCACCGCCACGCCGATGACGATGTCGCTGTTGAACGCCTGAAATTGAGGCGGCAGGCTGACCCAGCCATAGCGGGATGCCAGTCCCAGGATCGCCACCGTCGCATACAGGTTGACGCCCGCGGCAAATGAGAACCCGAGCGTGCGCCCGAGCGTGATCAGGTCCATATCGGACCCTCACGAAGCAATTTCGCGACCTCGCCGCGCACGAGAGCAATCAGCTCATCGCGATCGTCCAGTGTCAGGCCCGTTGTCGGCACAGGCTTGCCGATTCTCACATTGACTTTGACGGGTCTGACGATGGGACTCCCCTTCCGCATCGCCGCGCGGCCTCCGCTGATGGCAACCGGAACGATCGGCACCTGCGCCTGGATCGCCATGATGAACCCTCCTTTCTTGAACGGCAGGAGGTCTCCCGTGCGGCTGCGTGTGCCTTCCGGGAAGATCAGGAACGAATTGCCGGCCTTCAGCGATTCTGCTCCCCTGGCGATCGAACGCATCGCGCTTTCGCGGTCGTGGCGCTCGATCGGAACGAAGCCGCCGACGTCGAACACCGTCCCCATGATCGGGAACTTATGGAGCTCCGCCTTGTAGAGGATGTGAAGCCGGCGATGCAGCGCTTTGAACAGTACCGGCGGATCGACGTTGCTCTCGTGATTCGAGCAGAACACCACCGCCGTTGGCGGAACGTTTTCCCGGCCGCTCACGCGATAGCGGATACCAGCCAGCGCAAGCGCCAGCGTCGCCCCGAAATGCCCCAGGCCCCACATCGCGCCGCGCCATTTGAACGCCACACCGAGCAACAGCGCCAACGGGGCCGCGACGGCGATGTAGGCCAGGATCAGGAGATAGGCGATTAGAGAACGAACGGCAGCGACGGCGGTCATTGGCGACTACGGAAGATAACTCCCAACGCCCAACTTCTCCCAAAGTGCTTCGTGCTCTTCGTGGCCTTCGTGGTTCCGTTTGGGAGTTGGAATTGGGAGTTTCTGTACAAAAAACCGCCCGGAGGGGCGAGCTCCGGGCGGGGGCGAAGAAGGCAGAGATCTACGAACGTCTACGAAGCGCGCGCCGCGCGGCGCTGTTGGGGAACCACGGGCACAACCGCCGCTTTCACCGGCTTGGCGACCTTCGCGCGCGCCGTTGCACGCGCCAGGTTCCGCGCCTTGACCATGAAGCACCGTTCGAGCGCGCGATCGACCTCAGCCTCGACTTCAAGCGCCTTCTGACGCATCACTTCGGAAATCTCCGAGATGATGAGCGCCTTGGCGCGATCGAGCATCCGCTTTTCGCGGAAGGACAGGCTCTTCGACTTGCTCAGGAACGTCAGGCTCTTGAGCACGTCGGCCATGTCGTAGATCGACCCGGTCCTCATCTTGTCCGAGTTGTCCTTGAATCGTCCCTTCCAGTTTTGATGGTTATCGATCTTCCCGTCGCTCAGGAGGTCGAAAATGCGATTGACCTCTTCGTCGGTGATCGCCTTGCGAAGCCCGACGCCATCAACATTGGCGACAGGCACCAGCACGGTCGTATCGTTCGCGACGATGCGCAGGTGGAAAAAACCGCAAGTAGTACCAAGAATTGTCTTCTCTTCGATCCGTTCGACGATACCGAGCCCATGGTTCGGGTAGATGACCTTGTCGCCGACCTGGAATGTCACGTTTCCCCCGTAGCGGAATGTGGTGGTAGGACCGGACTTGCGTCCGTTCGCTGCGGTTGAAGCGGCTCGCCTGGACTCGAAGACCGCCGGTTGCAGCACCCATAAGTATAGCCCACTTGCCCCATCGACTCAACGCGAAATGGCCGAAAAACCATTGTTTTTGGCACTTCGGAGCGATGGCCTGCCCGTTCGTCGTCAGCGTGCGGCTTCGCAGACACGATCGCCACCGCCGCTAAATTCTGGCTGGTGTGCGACTTGGCTGGAAGGCTCCGCCGTGGGTGACTAAGAAAGCGGGTTGGGTGCAGCTCGTCCGTTAGGTCCGGGCGCGGGCCATCGCGAGTTCGACGATCTCTTCGATCAGCTGCGAGTAGGTTCGGCCGGACTTCCTTGCTGCCATGGCAAACTCCGCGCGCGAGCTAAGCCAGGGATTCGGGTTGACTTCAATCACCTGCACACGGCCGTCAGGCTGAAGACGCATATCGACGCGCCCGTAATCACGCAGCTCCAGAACCTGATATGCAGCAACCGCCGTCTGCTGCAGTGCGAGAACGGTTTCTTCGGGGAGATCGGTGGCGACTGCAGACTTGGTATCGCGGTACGCCTTCGTTCCCTTCCCCCATTTCACTTCGGCTGCGGCAATTCGTGGCGTGCCGTCGGGCAGCTTCGACAGGTCGAGTTCCACCACCGGAAGCGCCTCCGGTTTGTCGTTGCCAAGGACGCCGACATACATTTCGCGTCCCTCGATGTATTCCTCGATCAGCACTGGCGAATCGAAATTGGCGTGGAGCCAGTCCATCCGCTCCATCAACTCACGGATCGACGTCACCACAGCGCTGAACTCGATGCCGATCGACCCATCCTCTCGTGCCGGCTTGACGATGACCGGGAACTGGAGGTCGTGGGAAAAGTCCAGTCGCCCACGGAAACATTTGGCGAAAACGGGAGTGTGAATGCCGTGAAACGCGAAGATCTTCTTCGCGACGGCCTTGTCCTGCGCGAGCATCAACCCGTTGGCACCGGTGCCGGTGTAGTTACGGCCCAGCAGGTCCAGGTATGCCCCGATCTTGAAGTCCGCCGTGTCATCGTCGGCGAACGACTCGGCCAGGTTGAAAACCAGGTCGCAGTCTGCCTTGGCAAGTCCGAGCAGGCTCTTCTGCGTGCCGTCGAGCTCGTACATGACGGGTTCGTGACCAAGCTTTGTCAGCGCTTCGGCGACTTCGTCTTCGACTTCTTTTTTGTCGAGCGTCCGGACGACGGGCGACTTTTCCGTGGAAGTCCCCTGCTCCTCCGTTTCGTCAACGAGGACGCGGTCGTACAGAACGACGATGCGCAACGAACCCATTCGGCTAGTTGGTAGTTTGGAGTTGGTACTGTCTAGTAGACATCAATGCTCGAATTTTCCCCTCATCAAAAAATTCATGGCCAACGTCGTGGCCAACGCGGTGACTTCCACCAGGTAGCGCGGCTCTTCGCCCACTTCGCCCCACAGCTTCATTCGCTCGCACGTGCGACAGATGGAATCAATTAAGCCATTGACGATGGGGCGCTTGACCCCCGTCCAGTACGTGATCTTCTCAACCAGATCGGACCGGTAGCGGCCGACGATGCCGGCCGCGGGGCGCGATTCCTTACGCTTGCGCGTCAGGAAAATCTGCCCGAGATGCGCGTCCAGCGCTATGTCAATTCGGGCCTGACGCTCGTCGGCGGCCTGCTGGTAGAACTGCTCCACCGTGACACCGATGTCCTCGGGTGTGATGTCCACTTCGCCTGTCTTGACGATCGGCTCGACGTCCGCGAGCGCGCGCGCCACGCGCTCGACGTAGCGAAGCTTCTTGAGCGCCGGCCAGCCCTTGTACTGCCGGCGCCAGGGGCTGCGCGGCGTCAGCCAGACGGCGAATGTCTCGGCGAAATCCTCGTCAGGGTGTTTCTGGGCGTACCAGCCTTCGATGTGACGCACGTATTCCCGGCTGAACGGGATCGGTTTGTAGTCGTCGCGGTAGGCCCTGAAGAACGGACCGAACAGGCGACGCCATTCCGGAGTGGTGTAGAGGCGGTACGCGTAGTTGAAGACATGGCCAGCCTCGTGGCGCATGTACATCATGATCTGCCGCTCGTTCTCGAGGGCATCCACCTCCTTTTCGAGCTTCCGCAGCTTGGGATCGGCGAGATAGAACGGAATGCCCAGCACCGGCTGCTGATCCGGACAGCCCCACTCGTCGGTGAGGTAGCAGACCGGCCGGAACTTCTTGAAGCCGCGCCGTTCGAGCTCCTTGTAGAGTTGGCGGACGTAACCTTCGACCGGTGACCCCTCGACCCTGAGCCCCAGCTCGCTGACCTTTTTCCCGAGGACCCCGCGGATCTCAGGGTCCAACGCCTCGAATCTGACCACGCGCGGACTACGACCGCCTTTCCTGCATCAGCGCGTGCGGTCGCGGACCGGCATGGCAATCTGCCCGATCGACGAAACGTGCGGTGTCTGCCACGCCGGTCATCTTAGTCTCGATCTACGAATCGTCGCGGCTGCTGTCTTCGTCGGTGTGACGCCGCGAACGATCCCAGTCGCCGCGTGCCTGATCGCGGTTCGGATTGCGGTATTGCGGTGTGGTGTGCTCCTGGACGATCTCGGAACCGATATCGCCCAGCACTTCGCGTCGGACTTGCTGATCTTTCTTGAGATCTCTGCTTTCGCCTCGTCTCCGATCAGCCATTACTCCCTCCCTGTGGATCGTCGTAACGCACTCCGTGACGAGTGCCACTTGTGATCATAATGGCCAAAATGCCACCGTCGTACGAACAGCTGGGACTCTTCTACCTCGGCCGCCGCTTCGACCTGAGCGCTGGCACGCGCCTTCCCGAGCCCATCCTCTATGACTCCCGCGATCTGGTGACACATGCCGTGTGCATCGGCATGACCGGCAGCGGTAAGACGGGCCTCGGCATCGGTCTCATTGAAGAGGCGGCGATTGATCAGATCCCGGTACTCGCTATCGACCCCAAGGGCGACCTTTCGAATCTACTGCTGACGTTTCCCAACCTCGCGCCATCAGATTTCGCACCATGGGTCGACGAGCGGCAGGCGCAGGCGCAGCAGATGACGCGCGAGGCAGCCGCTGGTCAGATTGCCGCGCAGTGGAAGCAAGGACTCGCGGAGTGGGGTCAGGACGGGGCGCGCATCGCGCGTCTGCGGTCGGCTGTTGACGTCCGCGTCTATACGCCCGGCAGCCGCGCCGGCGTGCCGCTCTCCGTGCTCAAGTCACTCCGCGTCGGCGCTGACGACCCGGAAGATGCAGCAGCTCGCGCAACGACGGTGGCGGCCAGCCTGCTCTCGCTTGCCGGCATCGACGATGCCGGACCGCATAGCCGGGAGCACGCACTGGTGGCCGCCCTGCTGACTCAGGGCGACGGGCAGGCCGACCTGCCGCGACTGGTCGAACAGATCCTGCGGCCACCGTTCGATCGCGTCGGCGTGATGGATCTCGAAACATTCTTCCCGGCGCGCGATCGACAGGCGCTCGCATTGCGATTCAACAGCGTCCTCGCAACGCCCGGCTTCGACGTCTGGACCACGGGTGAACCGCCGGATCTGTCGACGATGCTGTTCACGCCCGAAGGCAAGCCGCGCATTGCCATCGTGTCCGTGGCCCACCTGGAAGACGCGCAACGCATGATGGCCGTTTCGCTGGTACTGAATGCCGCGCTCGAGTGGACGCGAAAACAAGGCGGCAGCTCCTCGCTCAGAGCGCTCCTCTACATGGACGAAGTGTTCGGCTACCTGCCGCCGGTGGCGAATCCACCGTCGAAGCTGCCGTTGCTGACGCTCTTGAAGCAGGCCCGCGCGTCCGGCGTTGGCGTCATGCTCGCCACGCAGAATCCGGTCGATCTCGATTACAAGGCCCTCTCGAACACCGGCACCTGGTTCCTGGGCAAGCTGCAGACGGAACGTGACAAATCACGAGTCCTCGACGGCCTCGAGGGCGTGTCGAGCTCGTGGACGCGTGAGCAGCTCGATCAGACGCTCTCGGGCCTCCGGAGTCGCGTCTTCCTGATGCACAACGTCCACGAAAAGGAGCCGGTCACGTTCGAGACGCGGTGGACGCTCTCATATCTGCGCGGACCACTCACGCGAGACGAGTTACGGAAGGCCATCGGCAGCCCGGCAGCCCCAACGCACCACGCGCAGGAACCAGTCGCAGCGGCGTCGTCCGCATCGGCCCCCGCAGCCGACAAGCCCGTGCTGCCAACCGGCATCAACGAATACTTCGTTCCGACTGCGGCCTCGTCCTATGAGCCGGTGCTGTACGGCAGCGCCCGCGTCCAGTACACGGACACAAAGCGCGGGATCGACGTCACGACCGCTCTGCAAGCCGTCACTCCGATCACCGATAACGCCGTCGCCGTCGATTGGGACCGGGCGTCCTCGACGGACGTAGCGCCCGACGCGCTGTCGAAGACCCCGGCCACTCCCGCCGCGCGATTCGGGATCCTGCCGGCTGCTGCCCGCAACCCCAAAAACTACGCGGCGTGGGCCGATGACTTCGAGCAGTGGGTCGTCCGCACGAAGCCGCTGCGTCTGTTTGCGGCGCCGACCCACAAACTGAGCTCCACACCTGGAGAAACCGAGGCGGAGTTTGCGGTACGCGTGCAGCACGCCATCCGTGAGAAACGCGACGCTGCAGTGGAAACGCTACGGGCGAAATACGCACCACGGGTGACCCGCGCAACGGAGAAGATGCGTCGCTTGCAGGATTCTGTCGCCCGCGAAGAGCAGCAGGCGTCGCAACAGAAGCTGCAGACCGCCGTCTCGTTCGGGGCCACGCTGTTGGGTGCTGTTCTGGGCCGGAAGGCAGTGTCGATGTCCACGCTGGGACGCGCGACCACCGCGGCCCGCGGGGTTAGCCGCTCGATGAAAGAGGCCGGGGACATCGCTCAGGCCCAGGAACGCCAGCACGAAGCGGAAGCAGAGCTGAAAGAGATCGAAGCGGAGCTGGAGCGCGAGGTTCAGGAGCTGCAGAGCGCCGGGCCGGACGCCGCCATCGAAACGACCGAGATCAAACCGAAGAAGGCGGGTGTGGACGTGCGGCTGGTGGCGCTGGTGTGGAAACCATCGGGTTCGTAGTGTCCGCCTTCAGGCGGACTGGGTCCGGCTAAATGGGTCCGGCTAAAGCCGGACACTACGGGCTTCCATTCAGCCACTTCTCCCAGGCTTTCGAGTTGAACGGACGTCCGAGGAATTCAGTGACGAGATTCGCCGCGGTCTTCGAGCTGCCAGGCAGGAAGATCGTCTCGCGGTACTTGCGCGCGATGCCGGGCTGCGTGAGATCGCGTCCCTCGAACTTGCTGAACAGATCCTTGCCGATCACCAGCGACCACATATAGGTGTAGTACGCGCTGGCGTAACCGGCTTGCCCGATATGTGGGAACGAGGCCTGCCGTGCTGTGCCGTCAATGAACGGGATGTCGACGTACCGCGCCTGAATGTCCTTCCACAGCGCGGCCTGATCGACGGTGGCCGGATCGCGGTCGTGATACGAGAGCGACACGCGAGCCAGCACCATCTGCTGCGCCACCTCGAGACCCTGCCCGAACTCACTGGCGCGGCGCATCTGTTGGACGAGCGTCGCCGGAATCGGTTCTCCCGTCTGGTAATGTCTCGCAAACGTCGCCAGGGTCTTCGGATCCCACACCCATTCTTCGAGCATCTGCGACGGCGCTTCGGTGAAGTCGCGCTCCATCAGAATGCTGCTCAGCCCGTACCACGGCTGGTGACCGCCGGACAGCCGGTGCACCACATGGCCAAACTCGTGGAAGAGCGTCCGCACCTCGTCGTGCGTCATCAGGCCGGGATCGCCGGGTTGATTGCCGGGCAGACTCGCCGCCAGCACGACTTCCGGAACCAGCCTGCCCTCGCGCCCGGCGCGGACCGTGAACGTCGTGGCGCCGCTGGCGGTCTTATTCATGCGCGGGTGCAGGTCGAGATAAATGCGACCGACCATCCGATCGCCGTCGTGCATCTCGTAGACGCGAACGGACGGATGCCACACAGGAACGTCGGTGACCTGCTTGTAGGTCACTCCGAAGATCGTGCTGGTCACGCGAAGCACGCCCTCGAGAACCCGGTCGAAGGGAAAGTACGGGCGCACGCGCTGCGAGTCGAAGTCGAAGTTGGACCGCCGCACCAGCTCTGAGTAGTAGAGGCGATCCCACGGTTCCAGCGTGCTCGCCGGCACATCCTGCTGTTTGCGCCGCGTCAACTCGGCGAGCTCTCGTGTCGCGCGCGGGCGAGCGGCGTTGACGACACGATCGATGAACGACGAGACGACCTTCTCGTCCCCGGCCATCCGGACCTGCGTGTCATAGGCGGCCCAGTTGCGGTAGCCAAGCAGCGCCGCGATCTCGCCGCGCGTCCGCAGGATCCGATCGAGGACCGCGATGTTCTCGGGAGCGGCAACGTTGTAGGTGGCGACGAGCATGCGGCGCCGCAGCTCGCTGTTCTTCGCATACATCAGCACCGGCCGCGAATCCACGGCACTCGTCGTCACAGTGACGGCTCCGGAGGCGTCGGCGGGATGGCGTGCGATGAAGTCGGCGGGCAAGCCGTCCAGATCAGCCGGCTTGACGTCGGACAGCTTGCGCGAGCCCTCGCGGATGTTGCGGGAGAACTCGTTCATCGCCTGCGTCAGCCGGTCGCGAAGCTCCTTGAGCTGGGCGCGCGTTGCGTCGGACTTGTCGACGCCAGCCCTGGCAAAGTCGCGCAGCTCGCGGGTCACGTACAAACGCGTGCCGGCATCGGCCCGGCGCAGATCGATCGCGTTCAACGCCGCGAAGACGTCGGTGCGAAGAGGGATCTCGTCGAGGAATGCGCTGACGGTTCGATCGAGGTCCTCCGCCATCTCGCGCGTGGCGGGGTCGGGGTGCAGCTCCGCCATGATCCCGACCTGCCCGGACGCGGTAAACAGCTCGTCGAGCAGTTCGTCATACGGCGCCAGCGTGTTCGCGACCGTACGGGCACCCGTCACCGCGAGCATTGCATCGAGCAGCGTGCGCGCTCGCGTCAGACGTGTATCGACGACGCGCTTGAGCGACGCGGCGTCGGTAACGCCGTCGGTGAACGGTGTGGTGGCAGCCTTCTGAGCGGAGGCCCGAGGGCTAAGGCCTAAGGCCGAAGTAAGGACACAGGCGGCGACTGCTACGCGGAGCACTCGCCGTCCATCACCTCAGGGTTGAACGCCTGGTTCTCACCGAGGTCGATCAGATCCTGTTCCCCGACCTCGTTCGGCAGCAGCTGCGCCAGGTCTTTCAGCGCATCGGTCGACATCGATGGAGGTACACGACGGAAGAAGGCACCGAGCTCTTCGTCGCCGTCGCGGTGATCGCGGTAGAGGGCCAGCAGACGGTCTACGGCATCCGTCAGCCGATGGACGGGCACTTTCGACACGACCTTGCCGAAGTGCGCCACGCCTTCGTCGGAACAACCGCCGCCGACCAGCACGAAGTACTGCGGCACGGCGCGCCCCGCGACTTTACGCACGCTGCCCTGGAAGCCGATGGAACCGATGTGATGCTGGCCGCAGCCGTTCGGGCAGCCGCTGATCTTGATGTGCCCTGACGAGACCATGTCCACCACTTCAGGACGCGCACTCAGGTGCTCGGTCAGCACCTGGCCCAGGCCGCGCGACTGCGTGACCGCGAGACGGCAGCTCTCCGCGCCCGGGCAGCTGACGACGTCACTCAGACGGCCGGCATCCGGAGCTCCAAGACCCGCGGCGACCAGCCTGTCATAAAACGGCTGAACCGACGCGGTTCGCACCCAGCGGAACAACACGTTCTGATCGACGGTCAGACGCATCGCGCCATCCGAGTAGGCATCGGCAAGATCGGCCAGCACGCGCATCTGACCGGCCGTGAAATCTCCAAGGGGCAGACGCGCCACGACATGGCAGTAGCCGTTCTGCCGCTGCCTGCTGACGTTCGCCTGCATCCAGCGCAGATAGGTGTCCGCCAGCGGCGCCAGCTTGACGGCTCCCGGCACGATGCCAGGGCCGGTAAGCGGCGTGGCCGCTGCCACCGCGACGGCCTGCAACGTGGGCGGTTCCGCCGGCGTCCACGAGGGCTCGGGCTCGGGCTGCACCGCGTCCGGATCGAACGACAGACGGGCGCCGCCTTCGCGACGGAACTCCTCGAGGCATTCCTCGAAGCGCGCGCGGAAGCCGTCCCAGCCGAGCGTCTTCACCGTGAACTTCAGACGGTTCCGCTGCCGATGCTCGTAGTCCCCGAAACGGTGGAATACACGGACGACCGCTTCCGCGACCTCCAGCATCTCTTCCACCGGCAGGAATTCGTAGAGCACATATCCGGACACGGGCAGGATGGACGTGCCTCCGGCAACGGTGAAGCGGAAGCCCTTGCGACCGTCCTGAATACGAGCGCGCAAGCCGATGTCGTTGATCGAGGCAAAGGCGTGATCGGTACGGCAGCCTTCGAACGCGATCTTGAACTTGCGCGGCAGCACTCCGCTGAGCGGATGGCGCAGGAAGTACCGCGTCATCGCTTCGGCGTACGGCGTCGGATCGAAGATCTCGTCCTCCGAAGTTCCGGCGTAGGGGCAGCCGGTGATGTTGCGGACGGAGTTACCGCACGCCTCCCTGGTGGTCAGGCCCTCTTCGGCAAGCTCGCGCATCGCGCTCTCGCAGACGGCAAGCGGAACGAAGTGGAACTGGATGTTCTGCCTGGTGGTGACGTGACAGAAGCCGCGGGAGTATCTGGACGCCACGCCGGCGAGCGCGCGCATCTGCGACGAGCTCACGATCCCCTGCGGGATCTTGATCCGCAGCATCTGGACGTTGTCCTGACGCTGACCGTAGGTGCCGCGCACGAGACGGAAACGGCGCCACTCTTCAGGCGCGATCTCGCCGCGCTCGTACTTGCCAAGCATGTCGACGAACTCGTCGATGTCGTGCTGCTTCGCGAAGTCGAGCCGCGGCCGTCCGAAGGTCATTGGGTTTTCTACTACCGCCATAGCATCCTCACACCACCAAACCGCCAGAATGAACCACGAAGGGCACGAAGATCACGAAGATGACGTCTTGGTGGCCCTTGCGTCGTGTTCTTCGTGCTCTTCGTGGTTCACCCTCTTGTCTTTGCTGGCCGCTTCGAGCGCTTCCCGAATCTGAACGACTTCTCCGACCACGAGCACGCCGGGAACACCCTCCGGTGGCGTGGCCGTTCCGACGTCCTGCAAACGCCCAGTCCACGTCCATTCATCCTTCGTGGCAGCGCCACAGACCAGCGCCGCACGCGAATCCGCCGCCCAGCCATGTGCCTGCAACCGCTGCGCGATCACCTCGCGAACCGCCACGCCCATCATCACCACCAGCGTGATGCTGTTCGGCCGCACCGCGTTCAGTGCGGCATCGAACGTTTCACCGGCATGCCCGGCAATCACGAGGAAGCCGGACGACATGCCACGATGCGTCACCGGGATGCCGGCCAGCTCCGGCGCCGCGACAGCCGTTGTCACGCCGGGCACCACCTCACAGGGTATCCCCGCACGGGCCAACTCCAGCGCCTCTTCGGCGCCGCGGCCGAAGACGAAAGGGTCGCCGCCCTTCAGCCGCACGACGCGCTTGCCTTCTCGCGCCGCACGGATCATCAGCCGGAAAATCGTCTCCTGCCGCACACTCGCACGGCCGGCGCGCTTGCCGACACAGAAGCATTGGGCGTTGGTCAGCTTGCGCAGCGCTTCAGCGTCGATCAGCGCGTCGTACAGCACGAGATCGGCTTCCTGAACGCGGCGCAGACCTCTGACCGTCCACAGCTCTACGTCACCGGGACCGGCCCCCACCAAAGACACGCGGCCGGTCGCCGGGCGATCAATTCCCAACGCCCAACTCCCAACTCCCAAACACACCTGTTCCCACCTGGGAGTTGGGAATTGGTAGTTGGAAGTTGATCTTCATTTCTTCTCGTACAAACTGTTCAACGCTTCCAGCAGCATCGGGCGGCGTCGCTCCATCGGAACACCGGCCTCTTTCCAGAAGGCCCGAGCCCGATCTGCGGTCTCCATCCAGCGGTCGATGTCCTGAGGCAGCCAGTCATCCAGCCCTTCCCTCAACAACCCCGCAAGTGCCGGCGCCCGTCCGCCGGTCGATATCGCGATCGTCACGTCGTCCCGCCGGACGATGCCGCCCAGGTACGCGGTGGCGTGCGCCGGATCATCGACGGCGTTGACGAACAACGCTCTCGTCTCGGCGGCCGCCTGCACGGCGCGGTTCACGTCCGGCGGCGCCGCCGCAACAACCCACCACACGCCGTCGAGGTCAGCGGCCTCGAACTGACGACGATGAAGAGTGACACCCGGCTTCTCAAGCGCCGGGTTGATCTCCGGCGCCACGACAGTCACTGCTGCCTTGGCCGCGAGCAGTCCTGCCAGCTTCGCCGCCGCCACCGTGCCGCCGCCAACCAGGAGGACTCGCTTGCCGGCCAGCTTCAGGAAAACTGGGTAAAGCACGGTCCACCAACCACGAACTAACAACTACCAACTAGCTAACTAGCCAACTAGCTAACTAGCCAACCGCCGTTACGGCTTGAGGCGCGACCCTCTCGAAATCCGCGAGGCTCCGTCCAATCCGTATTGGCGCGTCGACGCGGCCGGCCATCACCTCGGCCGTCTTGTAACCGTTGCCGGTGACGCAGATGACCACCGACTCCGACGGCTTGATCGCTCCGCGCTGAATCAGCGCGCGCGTTGCCGCGACCGTCGTGCCGCCGGCGGGCTCTGTGAAGATTCCTTCAGTGCTGGCAAGCAACTGGATCGCGTCGAGGATCTCCTCGTCACTCACCATGGCGCCGCTGCCACCGGTCTCGTTCACCACCTTGACGACCTGGAACCCGTCCGCCGGATTACCGATCGCCAGCGACTTGGCAATCGTGTTCGGCTTGACCGGATCGGGGAACTCGAGCCCCTGCTCGAGCGCGCGGATGACAGGCGCTGACCCCGCGGGCTGCGCCGCGTGAATCTTGGGAAGCTTGCCGCTCACCAGGCCCACTTCCTTCATCTCGCGCAGACCCTTGTGGATGCGCGGCAGCAACGTCCCGCCGGCGACCGGCGACACGATGTGATCCGGATAACGCCAGCCGAGCTGCTCCACGATCTCGAACCCCATCGTCTTCGCGCCTTCAGCGTAGTAGCTGCGAAGGTTGATGTTGGCGAAGCCCCACTTGTACTGATCCGCAATCTGCGTGCAGAGCCGGTTCACGTCGTCGTAGTTGCCTTCGACGGCGACGACCGTCGGCTTGTAGATTGCGGCGCCAAGCACCTTGTTCGGCTCGAGGTCATGCGGAATGAAGACGAAGCATGGCAGACCG
>Ga0207701_10004274_pt1 | contig 14523 bp, 18 predicted proteins | sample KBSSwiSSwithPhiX_FD_184294 | JGI IMG/M metagenome (GOLD analysis project Ga0207701, IMG submission 184294) | Switchgrass rhizosphere bulk soil microbial communities from Kellogg Biological Station, Michigan, USA, with PhiX - S5 (SPAdes) (version 2) | ecosystem: Environmental > Terrestrial >... | reverse complement strand
ATAGTCGAAAGCCTTGTGCAGCGCCCGGCCTTTGGCGTGGCCCGCCTCGTCGTAACCGAGATCCACGTCGCGCTCCATGCGCGAGAAGATATCGAGGACCAGGACGGCAAATCCTTCATGGGCATAGCGCGCCGCCATTTCGCGCAGCGGCAGATTGATGCCGAAGATTTCCGGGATCATGACCAGGCCCGGCGCCGGCACCTTGAGCGCCCGGTGCAGGAATGCCCCGACGCGGTGGCCATCGAACGACGCTACTTCCACCGGCTCACGCACGACGTCGATCATTGCCCTTCGCTCCAGATTGCCGGTCGAGCGTAACGGCTCGGTCTGTCACCGACAACCTGAGAAAGCCCACGGATTTGAAAAGCGAGCCAATGCGAATAGAATGCGCGTGATGCCTCTGCCGCCACCGCTCGTTCTCCCGGCCCATTCACGCATTCTGGTGGTCTCGCTGCGGCGCATTGGCGACGCGCTGCTGACGACACCGCTGATCCGCAGCCTGCGGCGAGCCTGGCCCGATGCAAAAATCGATGTACTGACGTATCCCGGCCCCGCCGGCATCATCGAAGGCAACCCCGATGTCGATCGCGTTATCGTCGCGCCGGCGCGGCCGACGATTGCCGAGACAGCCGCACTCGTGTTGCGCTTGTTCAAGCGATACCAGCTGGCGGTTTCGACCCAGCCCGGCGACCGGCCCACGTTCTTTGCCTTACTTGCCGGACGAACCCATGCCGGCCTGACCGACGCAGAGGGGCCTCGGCTCGCGCACCTGATCAAGCGCGGCGTGCTTCACCGCAGCGCGCCGGCCGTGGAAAGCATCCACCGCGTCGAGCAGATGCTTCGGCTCGCCGACATACTTGGCATTCCACGCGTAGCCGAGTTGGTTTGCCCGGTGGCGGCGGCTCCTGAGAAGATTCCGGTGGGTCCCTATGCGATGATCCACGCCGCCCCGATGTTCCGTTACAAGCAATGGACCCCCGCCGGCTGGCGTGCGCTCGCCGCAGGTCTCCGAGAGCGCGGCCTTGAGATCGTTGCGGTCAGCGGACCCGACGCGGCGGAACGCCGCTACCTCGACGGGGTGTGGCTGGGCACCGTGACGATCCATCAGTTCTCCTGGCCGCAGAACGTTGCGCTGCTGTCGCGGGCACGCCTCTATGTCGGCACGGATACGTCGATCACCCATCTCGCCGCCGCCACGGGCTGCCGGACGCTGGCGCTGTTTGGGCCGATGGATCCCCGCGTCTGGGGGCCGTGGCCGGTGGGCGGCCTCGACGCGCCCTGGCAAGCGAGCGGAACGATCCAGAATCGCGGCAACGTCTGGATCGTGCAGAACCCGCTGCCTTGCCTACCTTGCACCTTCGAAGGCTGCGAGCGGCACATCGAAAGCGGCAGCGTCTGCTTGGAGGAACTCACGGCCGAACAGGTGCTGGCCGCGGCCGATCAGGCGCTTGCCAGGGCGCCGCACGCCGCCCTGCCTTGACCGGCGGCCCCTGCCCGCTTCAATGTCCGGCGTGATGTCTCCTCGCCCGAATCTCGGCCCTAAGCCCCACCTCGGCTACACCCAAAGCCCGATCGATCGCGCCGCCGAGCGGCGTCTCGACGCCGCTTGGCTCGGTGCGTGCCTTAAAGAGCCGCGCACGCAAACCTACGTGATCGGCGGCGAGATGATCGTGCTGAAAAAATGCGACAGCCTGCACGATCCGGCATTCACGCTGGATGAGGCACAAGCGCTTGCGCCGAGCACCGAAGCGGTTTTCCTCGGCCTCATGGACGGCGCCGGGCGCTTCGGCACCGGTATCAGCCAGGCCAGCGCGGAGGCGCTCAAGCAACGCAACGATCTCTTCGTGATCGATCTGCGCTCGATCGCGATCCAGGGACTTGTCGCACCGGAGCATCTGCCGCCGCTCGCCGAAGCCAAGGCCATGCTGCACTGGCACGCGCGTCATCGCTTCTGTTCGAACTGCGGCGCCAAGACCGACTTGGTGGACGCCGGCTGGAAGCGCGCCTGCCCGGCCTGCAAGGTCGAGCATTTTCCCCGTACCGATCCGGTCGCCATCATGCTGGCGGTGCGTGGCGATCGTGGCCTGCTCGGCCGCTCCGGCCGGTTCGCGGCCACCATGTGGTCGTGCCTTGCGGGCTTCGTCGAGCCCGGTGAAGCCCTCGAAGACGCGGTGCGGCGCGAAACGCTGGAAGAGGCCGGGATCAAATGCGGCCGCGTGAAATATCTCTATTCGCAGCCCTGGCCGTTTCCGATGTCGCTGATGAACGGCTGCCTCGCCGAGGCGCTTAACGACGACATCAAGATGGACGCCAACGAACTGGTCGATTGCCGCTGGTTCACCAAGGACGAATGCGCGGCGATGCTGGTGCGCCAGCATCCGGACGGGCTGACCTGCCCGCCGCCGGTCGCCATCGCCCACCACATCATCCGCACCTGGGTGGAGAGCGATGGTGAGCTCTTCTAACGCTCCCGTCATCCTGTGCGCCGGCATCGCCGTACAGGACATCGTGTTCCGGGTCGAGCAATTTCCGCAGCCCGGCGGCAAGTGCATGACCAACGAGTTCATCGTGATCAGCGGCGGCTGCGCGGTCAACGCCGCCATCGCGGTGGCCCGGCTCGGCGGACGCGCGCGTTACGCGGGGCCGCTTGGCGACGACAACGACAACGTCAGCAATCAACTGGTGGCGGAGATGGCCCGCGAAGGCATCGACACCAGCGGCGTCGTCCGCGTCGCCGGAGCCACCGCGCCGGTGTCGGGCATCATGGTGGACGCCGCGGGTGAGCGGATGATCGTCACCCATCGCGACAAGCGGGTCGAGACGGCGCGCATCGCCGATCCCGATAAGCTCGTGACGGGCGTGTCTCTACTTCTCGCCGACAACCGGTTTCCCGCGTTGGTGCGGCCGGTGTGCGAGGCGGCGCGGCGGCGCGGCATTCCGGTCGTGCTCGACGCCGACCGGCCCAGCGTTGAAGACGATCCGCTATTTGCCATCCCGACCCACGTCATCTTTTCCGGCGAATGCCTGCGCGCTACGACGGGCCTCGACGATTTATCCGCCGGCCTGCAACGGATGGCGCCGCGCACCAGCGCGTTCCTCGCCGTCAGCGACGGCCCCGGGCCGGTGCGCTATCTCACCGGCGGCGCGGTGCGCACCATGCCGGTCTTCAAGATCGAGGCGATCGACACGCTGGCCGCCGGCGACGTATTTCACGCCGGCATCGCGCTGGCACTGGCGGAGGGCTGCGACCCGGTGTCGGCCATGCGCTTTGGCGCCGCCGCGGCGGGCCTCAAGTGCACCCGGTTCGGCGGCAGCATGGGCGCGCCAAAGCGCGCCGAGGTCGATGCGTTCCTGGCGCGCCAGAGCTAGCGCAGTAGCGCCATCAACCCCGCGTGCGCGGCTTTGAGAGTGGCACATCCGTCGAAATCGGACGGCCGTCGTACCAGGCGCTTTCCTTGCAGAACCCTCCGAGACCGGAGACCGCCGCGCGGCATTGTTCAATGGTCAGGTACCAGCAGCTTTCCACGCCACCGCCGCCGAAGCTTCCAAAGACCGCGCACCAGCGATAGGGGTCGGCTTTCGCCGGCGTGCTGACGGACAAGACCATCACCGAAAACAGGGCTGCAATGGCAATGCGCATGACGGCCTCCCTCTGAAAAGAAGTCCCGGCACGGACCGGCTTTCATCGGCAATAACACCGCGCACGAACGATTATTCCCGCTCGCAGCACTTTGAAACAGATCAGGTTATTTCTTCTGCACGGAAGGGCATGGCGCGCCACACGGCGCACAGGCGCCGACGAAATCCTCGGGCGAAACCGGCCGCCCACCCGACGGCGAGGTCAGATGCTCCGCCACGAGCGCGGTGAAGGCGATCACAAAGACGATGGCATAGACGAGGCGCATGCCGTCACTCGCGCGACAGGCCGAACAGCGGCCGAAGCTTGATGCCGATCATGCAGCCTGGCAGCGCGGCGAGAAACCAGACCCAGCCGTGCAGCGAGCCTGACGCAACGCCGCCGATGAAAGCGCCGATGTTGCAGCCGAAGCCAAGACGAGCGCCCCAACCCATCAGCAGCCCGCCGACGGCGGCGGCGAGCAGCGATTTCAGCGGCGGCCAGGGATTGCGTGCGAACGGCGCAGAGGCGGCGGCCGCAGCCATGGCGCCGAAGATCATGCCCAGGTCGGTCAGGCTCGAAGTGTCGCTAAGAATCGAGTCGCCGAGCGCACGCTTGGGCCCGGCCCACTGCCAGAATTCGGCGTGGGAGAGGTCGGCACCGAACAGTGTGGCGATCTTGGCGCCCCAGACCGTGAAGCCGAAGGTCACGCTCCAGGGATGATGGCCGGCGGCGAACACCGCAATGCAGAGCAGCCCGATCGCAATCGCGCCGAACACGATCTTTGGCGATGGCGTGATCGACACTCCGCGCCGTTTGGCGATGGCGATGCCGATGAGCGCCGCAACAGCGAGGCTTGCCCATGTGGCGGCGAGGCCGCCCCACGGTCCGAAATAATTCGAGGCCAGGATCGGATCGATACCGCCGCGCCGCAGGAAGGCCGGCAGGTGCAGGCTGCCGATCACGCTACCGGCGATGAAGAAGGCGAGCGTGATGATCATGCGGCCGGAGCCACCGCCGGCCGTGTAGAGCGTGCCGGAGCCGCAGCCGTTGGCCAACTGCATGCCGATGCCGAACACAAAGGCGCCGACAATGAGCGACGGCCCGATCGGCGCGATGGCGCCGCCGAAGCCCGGCACCAGCGCCGCAACCGGAACGATGGCAGCCGCCGCGATGGCGATCAGCAGCAGGCCGCCGAGAAAGCCATCGGCCTGGCCGCGCACGATCAATCGTCGCCACGACGCCGTAAAGCTGAACTCGGCCTTGAGGAATACCGCGCCGAGCGCGAAGCCGAGGATCAGCAGCGCCGCGGCCGCCGGCTGTCCGTCGAGCAGAACGAGCGCGATGAGCACGACGAGCGCCAGGCACGACGCAATCAGGAACGGCCAGTCGAGACGCGGTGCAGGCACCGCGGTGACGGATGGAGTTGCAGCGACGCTCATGCGATGTCCCAACAGATTGGTGCGCGGCCTAGGAGCCGAGCCCCAGCGCCTTCTTCAGATCGTCGAGGCGCGTGCGCGAACTCGCGATCGGACGACTCGGGTTGGCGCTCCACTCGACCATCGAGCCGGGATAGAGCCGCACGTCGGGCCGGCCCAGCACGGCCGAGAGCACAAACCAGTCGGTCGCCGCCCAGTGTCCAGTGTTGCAATAGGTCACAACCGGGCCGGTCGGCAGCTTGGCGGCGATCCTGGCGAGCTGGTCCTTGGGACGGAGCCGATTGGTCGCCGGATCGTAGAAGGAAGCGCTGTCGAGATTGATCGCGCCCGGGATGTGGCCGTAGGCCTTGGAGGCCGCGGCCTTCTCCTTGCCGTTGAAGTAGCTCGCCGGGCGGGCATCCACGAGCGTAGCGTGCTCGTTGTTCTCCACACCCGCAAGCTCCGCGAGAAGCCCCTCGTCGAAGCGGAGCGAGAAAATTTTCGGCGTCGGAACGGTCTTTCGGGTGTCAACGGGATAGGCCGCCGCTTGCCAGGCGGCAAAGCCACCGTCGAGAATCGAGACCGCCGGATGGCCCGCCACCTTGAGCGTCCAATAAACCCGCGCGGCCGCGCCGAAGTCGGTTGCGCTGACACCGGCCGGCACCACAATCACATGAGAATCCTCGTCGATCCCGGTTTCGCCGATGAGTTTCTCGAGTTCCGCCTTGTTCGGCGGCTGCAGCACGCCGTTTCGCGAAACGCGCCAGCCGGCCTTGTCGTAGTCGCTGTGCACGGCGCCAGGAATATGGCCTGCATCATAGACCGGGGCACCCATCCGCACGTCGATCACCGCAATCTGCGGATCGCGGAGATGATCTTTCAGCCACTGCGCCGACACCAACGGCTCAACCGGCGCGGCCGATGCCGGCACTGCTGCTACTGCGGCTGCGGCGAGAACCGCGGCGACGAAAACGCGCCTGACAGCGGATGCGGACAACATGGTGCTCTCCTGCGCGGCGTCTCCGACAGACAGAGCCTGATGCCCTGACTAGTCAAATAGAATATATTACTATATAAACACAAAACGCCTGAATAAAGAGAAACTATATTCCATACTATCGAGCTGTGAAAGATAATTATCCTAGCCAAGCGGAGTTTTCCAGATGGACGCCATCGATCGCAAGATTCTCGCGGTGGTGCAAGAAGACGCTTCGCTCTCGGTTGCCGAAATCGGCAGCCGCGTCGGCTTGTCGTCGACGCCGTGCTGGAAGCGCATCCAGCGGTTGGAGGCAGAGGGCGTCATCACCAAGCGGGTTGCCCTGATCGATCCGACCAAGATCGGACTCGGCATCACGGTGTTCGTCTCGGTCGAGACTGGCGATCATTCGCAGGAATGGCTCGGCCGCTTTGCCGAGGTGGTGGGTGGCATGCCGGAGGTGATGGAATTCTACCGGATGGCGGGCGACGTCGACTACATGCTGCGTGTCGTGGTGCCCGACATCGCGGGCTATGACACGTTCTACAAGAAGCTGATCGGCACGGTGCCGCTGAAGAACGTGACGTCGCGCTTTGCGATGGAGAGGATCAAATCGACGACAGCGCTGCCGATCCCGTAACGCTCGCTATGGAACGCGCGCCACAGAGGGCGACAATCGTGGGCGCATGTAGATTTGGTCGTGCAGCGTCAATGTTCCGCTGATGACATAGCCGATCACCGGCTTATAGGAGTATTGCACCTCGCTCCAGACCAGCGAGGTGTTCGCAACGTTGAGCGCGGCCGGCAGCGTCACCGCTGCGCCTTTAGCCAGCGCAGTGCCGTTGACCGTGTCGCTCCAATCGACGGTCGCCTTGCCGGCGGCGTCGATCAAGACGCTCGTGACCGTCACCTTGAGATTGCTGACCGGAAATGGCGCCATCACGGCCGAAGAGGCATTGAAGGCGTTAGTCATATCGGAATTGCCGATGCTTGCCACCTGGGACACCAGGTCGCCGATGGTGCGCGCGGTCAGCGTCACCTTACGGTCGGCGCCGATGCCTTGGGACACTTCAACCGCTCCGAGATAGAGCGTCAGCATCAACGGCAGCAGCAAGGCGAACTCGACCGCGGACACGCCGCGCTCGTCGCCAATCAGACGCCGAAGCCGACGCTCGATCGATCCCATGAAAGACCAAACGCTGTTCATGATCACGGCCCGATCCCTAATACGGCTCGTTGCGGAATGCGATGGTGGACATCAGCAGGCGCTTGCTGCCTGCCGAGTCGGCCAGGTTGAGGCCGAGCAGCGACACATACACCGGCCACTGGTACAACAAGCGCACCACCACGATGTCACCCGGGCCGCCCGGCTGATAACCGAAGGTGCCGGTCTGCAGGACGCCGTTGGCGTCGACAGGTTTGCCGGTGTTGATCGCAGCGAACGAGGAATAATTCTTCACGTCGACGTAGAGGCCGGCGGAGCAATCGAACAGGCCATAGATCTTGGCGCAGACGGCATCCTTGAATTTGGTCTGGTCAAAGCCCTGGGTCTGCGCCTGCCCGGTCATGATCAGGCGCGCGCTGTCGGCGCCGGCTGTCTCCAGTGCCTGGCCCGCGAAGAACACGAGCGCGGTCTCGATGATAGCGAACATCATCGCCAAAAACGGCGCTGCGACCATGGCGAATTCTACGGCGGTCGCGCCGTCCTGCTGACGGATGAACCGACGCACAATGGCCCATTTGAGCGGCTGCTTGATGGCACGGCTCCATCTGGCCTGCATGTTTCCGAACATGGTCCTCACCCAAACCTGCGGCGGCAAAAGTTCGCCGTGCAGCCTTCTTTTTATCAGGCAGGGGTTGTCGAATTGTTGCGGCAGCCCCGCAGAACGGTGCGATTTGCCTTTACGCACCGCTAACCACGAACGACCGATGCAAGCGCGCTATTTCTTTTCCGAAGGGGCTAGCGCAGCGCCGAAGGCGTTGACCGCATTCAGGTTAGCTCCGAAGAAGCCCACTGAATCGCCGAGCGTGATCCGCCGTTCGCAATCCGGCATGCAGCTATAGGATTCCCGCTCGATGCCGCGAAAGACCACGACGACGGCGTCGCTCGGGCCGACCACCTGGATCGGGTACTCGACCAGCGTGGCGCCGGTGCGATCAAGCGCAACCAGGTTGGTCATGCCGTAACTCTTGGCGGTGAGCACCACGACGCCGCCGGGCTGCACCGCAGCGTCGGCGATCAGCGGATTGCCGATAACGAGGGTGGCGGTGCGTTCAGGCAGTTTCACCAGTTTGGCCTGGTCCAGATTGACCGTGATCGGCTCGCGGAGGGTGCTTTCTGCCGCCGGATCGGCAGCAAGAGCAGTTTTCGAGTGCGTGACGGCGGCAAAGGCAACAGCCAGACATCCTAGTCCAGCAAACAGCAACGGCCGGTGGCCGCGCCCAGCAACGAACACCGTCATCGAACTCTCCGCACGCTTTACAACCGGCAGCCAGGCACACGGCCGCAGGGGACAAAACCAGGTTGAGTTGACAGCAAATTGGTGAATGAAGTGCAAAGCCAAGGTCTTGCGCCGCCCACCGCAGGGCCGGCCAAAGACGCCATTCAATCGAGGCCCCCACTCTTGCCTCCGCCATCCCCCAGCAAGTACCGCAAACTTAAAGTAGCAGCTCAACCGATATTCAATATTCACAAGATATTCTAAGCCGACTTGAATGCGGATACTTTTATGTTACTGCTCAATACGTTGTTAACCACGATCCTAGCTACCGCGAAAGCTTGATAGTCCATCGATCGGATTAACCGGGTTGCAACGCCCCCCTCGCTAGGTTCCGGCATGGTCCGAAATGGGCCGAATGGCCCAGGGCCAGCTCAGACAGCCACGTGTGGATCCGAAGGAGTTACAGATGAAGACCCTCGTTTCGCGTTTTGTGAAAGATGAGTCCGGTGCGACTGCCATCGAGTATGGTCTGATCGCCGCGGGCATTTCTGTTGCCATTATCGCTGTTGTGCAGGGCCTCGGCACCAAGCTGGCGGGGACCTTCGGCAAGGTCTCAAACGCGCTGAACTAACACGCGTTTCGGCATTTCATGCGGAAGGCTCCGGCAAGTTCCGGAGCCTTTTCGTTTTGCAGACTGCGAACGCCGGCTCTGCCAAGGCCGCAAATTTTCCAGACAATTTCTAAGAAAATTGACGGCTCTATTTTACGCAGCGTTTTAGACTTGGTCGGTAAAACCCTGACGCGCCCGGAACCTCCGGCGCGGCTCAGTCAGGAGATCAGAACGATGTCCCTTATTACTCGCTTCCTTCGCGACGATAGCGGCGCCACCGCGATCGAATACGGCCTGATTGCCGCCGGCATCTCAGTGGCCATCATCGCCACCGTGACCAGCCTTGGTGGCAAGCTCGTAACGACCTTCGGCAAGGTAGATACCGCACTGAACTAGCCGGCTTGGCGCCCTGAACCGGCGCGCTACTCAGATTCACCTCCGCCGCGGCTCCGGCCGCTGCGGAGGCGAATTGCATTTCAAGGACGACGATAACGAAACCGCAACGAGCGGCCCTTAAATTGGCCGCTCGTTGCAGAGGAATGGTCATGCTGACCGACGCAGTCCGGCTTCTGGTGTTTCCCGCCTTGATGGCATTCGCGGCCTCAAGCGACCTTTTCACCATGACGATCTCGAACCGGGTCACGCTGGCGCTGGTCGGCGGCTTCGTTGCGATGGCTTTCATCAGCGGGATGAGCCCAAGTGACGTGCTCGCTCATGCCGGGGCGGCCGCCACGGTCCTTGCGGTCACCTTCTTGTTCTTCGCCCGCGGCTGGATCGGCGGCGGCGACGCCAAGCTCGCCGCCGCAACCGCGCTGTGGTTCGGTTTCGACCACTTGGTGGTGTACCTGCTCTATGCCTCAGTCTTTGGCGGCGCTCTCACGATTGCGATGATCCGTTTCCGGATGATGACGTTGCCGCAGGTATTCGCCGACCAGGAATGGGTTAAGCGCCTGCATCGGCCCGACGGCGGCGTGCCTTACGGCATTGCGCTCGCAGCCGCAGCGCTGCTGATTTATCCCTACACCACCTGGATGCAGCTCGGCTAAGCAGCGGCTTTCCACCGGGCCGCAGGCGCGCCAGCACGCCTCCACAAGGCGCGCATGTACCGCGCGCTAAACGCATTTTTCCAATCAAGAGATTTTTAACCGCATTTGGATACGCCCCGTTAACCACGAATTGACCTTTAGCGGCTTAAATCCGAAAGGGTTCGCTCCAGCACCGCGGAGCCGCACTAGGTCAACGAAAACGGTCGTGTACCGGCCGTCGTGTCACGTAACAGAGTGAGTGCAGCGTTATGAAAGCCGCGTGTATTCTAGTTCTTGCCGTCGCCCTCGCAGCGGGCGGCGCCGCCGCGTTTCTCATCGGCAGCGACGAAGAAAAGAGACCTGAGTCGCCTCCCGTCGCCCAGATTGAGAACCCCACCGTGCTGATGGGTGTGGCGATCACCAGCCAGGACCTGCAGTTCGGCACACTATCACTCGCGCTCCGCAGCCTGCTCGACGCCAGCGCGGTCAGCGAAGACGACGACCGCAAACCCGACATCAACACCGTCCTTTTCGGTGTCAGCACCAAATGACGACGCTTCACAGGAGCAAGTCCATGACGAACGCAACGCTAATCCGCACCGCCACCTCGGCGGCGCTGATCGTCATGACATTGCTCGGCCGCTCAACGCCGGTCATCGCGGCCGACCCGGGCAGAGTTGCCCCAGCTGTCCAGATTCTAGGCGATAAGGCAGCGCAGTTCATCCCGCTCGGCGTGAGCAAAAGCATCGTGGTGGACCTGCCTGGCGACATCAAGGACGTACTGGTGGCCGATCCCAAGATCGCCAACGCGGTCGTTCGCACCGCCCGCCGCGCCTACATCATCGGCGTCGCGGTCGGCCAGACCAACGTCTATTTCTTCGACGCCGAAGGCAGGCAGCTCATGGCCTTCGACATCGCGGTGACGCGCGACCTCAATGGGATTCGCGCGGCTTTCAAGCGGGCGCTGCCGACTGCCGATGTCGCCATTGAAGGCCTCGCCGACGGGGTCATGCTCACCGGATCGGTTGCGAGCCTTGCTGAATCCCAGCAGGCCTTCGATCTGGCGGCCCGGCTCGCTGGTGACGGCAGCAAGGTGGTCAACGGAATTACGGTCCGCGGCCGCGACCAGGTGATGCTGAAGGTTACCGTCGCCGAGATTCAGCGCGACATCATCAAGCAGCTCGGGATCGACCTCTCCAGCAGCGGTCTGCAAAGCGGACAGGCCGTGTTGAGCTTCGCCAACTTCAATCCATTTCCGGTGTTCGGCTCGCCGCTGAGTGGCAGCAACAACATTAGCGCGAGCTATCGTGGCGTCACCGCGACGCTTCGCGCCATGGAGCGTGCCGGTGTCGTACGCACGCTGGCGGAGCCCAACCTGACTGCGATCTCTGGCGAGTCTGCAACCTTCCTGGCCGGCGGCGAATTCCCGGTTCCGGCCGGTTTCAGTTGCACGGGCACGCCGTCCGTCTGCCAGACGCAGATCCAATTCAAGAAATTCGGTGTCGGCCTGAACTTCACTCCGATCGTCATGTCCGAAGGGCGCATCAGCCTCAAGGTCATGAGCGAAGTCTCAGAGCTTTCCAACGAAAACGCCATCACGCTGGCCCAGGGGGGCCAGACGCAGACGGTCCCCTCGATCAAGACCCGGCGCGCAGAGACCACGGTCGAGATTCCGTCGGGCGGTTCGCTCGCGTTGGCAGGCATGATCCAGGAGCAGACCAAGCAACAGCTCAACGGCATTCCCGGCCTGATGAATCTTCCGGTGCTCGGCGCCCTGTTCAAAAGCCGCGACTTCGTCAACCGGCAAAGCGAGCTGGTGGTTCTGGTCACGCCCTACATCGTTCGCGCGGTCGCGCAGAAGGATCTTTCGAGGCCCGATGACGGCTACGCGGACGCCTCCGATCCCGCCACCACCCTGCTCGGCCGCTTCAACCGGCTCTACGGCACGCCGGGACAGGACAATCCGCGCGAGCAGGGCTACCGCGGCAATGTTGGATTCATTCTCGATTGAGACACGCGACGAGGAGACGATCGATGTACTGTGACATTCTCAACGTCGCGCGCCGTCGCGGCGCCGTCCTCGGCGCCCGCGGCCTGCTGATCGCGGGCTTGGCCGCGGCGCTGACCGGCTGCAACACCACGACGGCACAGGACACCACCGGCGGCATTCCCAGGGCCTATCGCGAGCGCCACCCGATCGCCTTGAAGGAAGGCAAGAAGACGCTGGTGCTGTTCGTCGGCGCCGGCCGCGGCGGCCTCTCGCCGATGCAGCGCGCCGAAGTGCTCGCCTTTGCGCAGAACTGGAAGCGTGACGCCACCGGCGGCGTCACCGTCGAGCGTCCGGTCGGCGGCGCCAACGACCGCGCCGCCAATGATACCTTGCAGGAAGCGCTCTCGATCATCGTGCAGGCCGGCGTGCCCAACAGCGGCATCGGCGTGCGGTCCTACCATCCGGTCGAGCGGAACGCGACCCTGCGGCTGCATTACCCGCTGGTGGTTGCGGACGCCGGCCCCTGCGGACTGTGGCCCGACGACCTCGGCCCGAGCTACGACCCCAGACACTCCGAGAACCGGCAGTACTACAACTTCGGCTGCGCCACGCAGCGCAATCTGGCCTCGATGGCAGCCGAGCCGGCCGACATTGTGCAGCCGCGCGCCGAGGGCCCCGCCTACACCGCCAAGCGCACCTTCGGCATCGACAAATGGCGCAAGGGTGACAGCCCGGCGACGACCTATCCCGATGGCAGCAAGGGCGCGATCAGCGATGTGGGCAAATGATCAGAACGGCACTGCAGACCGTCACGCCTGAACCTGTGCCGGCCGAGGTCGCCCCCCGCGACGAGCACATCGCGCCGGCGCCGCGCGTGTCCGTCCAGGCGTTCTGTGAGACCGTCGAGACCGCGGCAGCGATTCAGTCGGCCGGCGAAGACCGGCGTCTCGGCAAGGCGCATGTCAAAATACAAATGGGCGGTATCACAGCCGCGATCGAAGCCTATCGCGGTTCACCGACGCCCAATGTCATCATGTTGGAAGCGGACGGTCACGGCGACAGCATTCTGACCGGCCTGGATGCACTAGCCGAATTCTGCGACGCTGGCACTCGTGTCGTCGTGGTCGGACGGACCAACGATGTCGTGCTCTATCGCGAGTTGGTTCGGCGCGGCGTCAGCGACTACATGATTTCGCCGGTCGGCACCATCGACGTGGTGCGCTCGATTTGCGGCTTGTTCTCGGCGGCCGACGCCAAACCGGTCGGCCGCATCGTCGCGGTGGTCGGCGCCAAGGGCGGCGTTGGTGCCTCCACCGTCGCTCACAATATCGCATGGGCGGTGGCGCGCGATCTATCGCTCGACAGCGTGGTCACCGATCTCGATCTCGCCTTCGGAACCGCCGGCCTCGACTACAATCAGGATCCGCCGCAGGGTATCGCCGATGCCGTGTTCTCACCCGACCGCATCGACACCGCTTTCGTCGATCGCTTGCTGTCGAAATGCACCGATCATCTGAGCCTGCTGGCAGCGCCGGCCACGCTGGAGCGCGCCTACGACTTCGGTCCCGAGGCGTTCGACGGCATCTTCGATGCGCTGCGATCGACCATGCCCTGCATCGTGTTGGACGTTCCGCACCAATGGAACGGCTGGACCCAGCGCACGCTGGTGAGCGCCGACGATATTCTGATCGTGGCGGCGCCTGACCTTGCCAATCTGCGCAACGCCAAGAACCTGTTCGACTACCTGCGAACCGCGCGCGTCAACGATCACAAACCGTCCTACTGCCTCAACCAGGTGGGCGTGCCGAAGCGGCCGGAGATCAAGCCCGCCGATTTCGCCAAGGCGCTGGAGGATCAGCCGGTGGCGGTCATTCCGTTCGAGCCGCAGATGTTCGGCGCCGCCGCCAACAACGGCCAGATGATCGCCGAAGTGTCCCCGAGCCACCGTACCGCCGAGACATTCCGGCAGCTTGCGCAGCTCCTGACCGGACGCTCCGAGGTGAAAAAGGCCAAGGGCGGCCTGCTGACACCGCTGCTTAGCAAGTTGATGAAGAAGTAAGCGAAACAGGAAAGTTCGGAAACGTGTTCGGTAAGCGTAGCACCACCGATGTGAGACCGGCGCCAACCGCGCCGGCAGCAGCAGCAGCAGCAGCGCCGAAGCCGGCAGCCGCGGCGCCTGTGCCGCAGGGCAACGACCGGCTTACGCCACTGTCCTCGGCCGGCCTCGGCGCGCCGCTCGTATCCGCGCCGGCAGCGCCAGCCCGCCTCGCTATGCAACCGCCGGCAATGGCAACGGACACACGGCGCTCGGAAAGCTATTACGAGACCAAGGGCATCGTGTTCGGTGCGCTGATCGAAGCGATTGATCTGGCCCAGCTTGCCCGTCTCGACACCGATGCGGCGCGTGAAGAAATCCGCGACATCGTCAACGAGATCATCGCGATCAA
>Ga0207701_10004273_pt1 | contig 14527 bp, 13 predicted proteins | sample KBSSwiSSwithPhiX_FD_184294 | JGI IMG/M metagenome (GOLD analysis project Ga0207701, IMG submission 184294) | Switchgrass rhizosphere bulk soil microbial communities from Kellogg Biological Station, Michigan, USA, with PhiX - S5 (SPAdes) (version 2) | ecosystem: Environmental > Terrestrial >... | reverse complement strand
AACGAATAATTTGTCTGGCTACAAACCTGACTTAGGATCTGGTGGAGAAATCCGTAGGGGTTCGAGTCCCCTCCCTGGCATTTTTTATGAGGCGATTAACGTGGGCGACACAAAGCCGGCCCAGAAAAAAGACTTGATTCTTTTTCGGCGGACGAGCGTATAATCCGGAGTGCCGTGGGAAAACCTTTATTACGCGAATGCGTGCAGTGGTGTCGTTTACGCCGGGCCCGTTACGCCCAAATCGGGAATGATTTCTCCACGCCATTTCGCGAAAGACGTCTTCTGCTCTTCTTCTGCAAGTCGTTCTCCCTGAAGTCAGTTTTCTGAAACGGTGAGATTCGCTAACCATGAAGAGCGCTGCGGTATCTCTTGAAGCTGCGAACATTCGACGAGCAGCGCCGAACGAGAACATTCGCAGCGCGCTTTTCGATCGCCATCTTCTGATAACTGGGTTGTGGGTATTCGCTGGGTATTATCTTGGCTGCAAGGTCGGGTTTTCACTGACGTTTAAACCTCACCCTGTCTCTGTTCTCTGGCCTCCAAATTCTGTCCTGGTCGCAGCCCTTTTGCTGACGCAGCCACGCAACTGGTGGGTTGTATTATTGGCGGCGCTTCCAGCGCATTTGGCGGCCCAATTGCAGAGTCAGGTTCCACCGCTGATGATTTTATGCTGGTTCATCAGCAACTCCTGCGAAGCCATAATTGGCGCCGGTTTGATGCGCTACCTCGTAGGCGGCCCTGTTCGTTTCACGAGGCTTCGCAACGTAGGCCTGTTTTGCCTTTGTGTAGTCTTTATCGGCCCGTTTTTGTCCTCGTTTTTAGACGCTGCATTCGTGGTGTGGAATCGTTGGGGGCAAGATGGATACTGGGAGTTGATCCGGATACGGTTGTCGTCAAATGCCGTCTCAGCGTTAATCATGGTGCCGTTGATCGTAACATGGGTTACGAATGGAGTTCAGCCAGTTAGAGCAGCATCACGTGCGCTTTACGTGGAGGCATGCGCGCTTTTTCTGGGTTTGTTGGCGGTCAGCTATGTTGTCCTCTATGAGTTAAGAGCGGGAGCGGATCTAGCTCTGCTTTTCCTCCCTCTGCCATTTCTACTTTGGGCAGCGGTACGGTTCGGCGCTTTGGGAGCAAGCACCGCCATTTCGATTGTCAGTTTCCTGGCGATTTGGAGCGCATCCCACGGACATGGACCATTTTCGGGTGAAACAGCTGAACAAAGCGCCCTCTCAATTGAAATATTTTTGATCGGTGTGGCGATTCCGATGTTATTTCTGGCGGCCTTGATCGAGGAGCGCGTAACTCGAGAGAACGATTTGCGCGAAAGCGAGTCACGTTTCCAAATCGTCGCCGATGCGGCCCCGGTTCTCATCTGGATGTCCGGCGTGGACAAGCTCTGCACTTTCTTTAACAAGCCATGGTTGGATTTTACCGGTCGCAGTATCGAGCAGGAGCTTGGAAACGGCTGGGCTGAGGGGGTGCATCAAGATGACTTCAAAAGATGCCTGGAAGTTTACACCCGGGCATTCGATGCGCGGCAGCCATTCGTTATGCAATATCGCTTGCGACGAAACGATGACGAGTATCGCTGGATATCCGACCAGGGCGTACCACGCTATGACCCGCAGGGAAGGTTTGCCGGGTACATCGGCTCGTGTGTCGATGTTACTGATCTGGTGAATAAGGACCAAGCGTTGCGGGAAAGCGAAGAACGGATGCGTGTGGCCGCGGAGGCCATCAATCTGGGCATTTGGGAATGGGACCTTACCAAGGATGAGATTTGGGCCACCAATGCGCGACGAGCGCTTGTTGGATGGCCGGCTTCCGGCAAAATCGCGTTGACCGATTTTGTGCGCAGACTGCATCCCGAGGATCGCGATCGGGTACAACAAATAATCGACGATGCCATCCACAGCGGTGAAGATTTTGATTCCGAGTATCGGTTAATTCTCCCGGACGGAGTCGTGCGTTGGATGTCAACGCGCGGCAGCGTCCAGTTTGATAGCGCCGGAAAGCCGGCGCGGCTTTTGGGAATCAGCATGGATATCACGGCGCGGAAACAGGCGGAGCTTGATGCGCAGCGCGGTCGCGCGGAGCTATCGCATCTCAGTCGCGTGGCGTTGATGGGTGAAATGTCTGCCTCTATCGCTCATGAGTTGAATCAGCCGTTGGCTGGAATTCTCAGTAATGCCGCAGCTGGACAGCGCTTTATCGATCGTGGGGACGTTGATCTGCGCGAAATTCGCGAAGTGCTCGGTGACATCATTGCAGATGGCCGCCGCGCCAGCGACGTAATTCGTGGCATCCGCGGCATGGTGAAGAAGGAGAAGATGGCGCGCCGGTCGGTGGATCTTAATGAGGTCGTAACGGACGCATTGCGCATGGCATCACCCGATGCGCTGCTGCACTCGTGCCAGCTGGAAACGTCGCTGGATCCAAATTTGCCCGCGATTCAGGGCAATCCAGTTCAGCTTCAACAGGTCTTGCTGAATCTCGCGATCAACGCATTCGACGCGATGCGAGAGATACCCACCTCGAAACGGAAGGTCGTTATCGCGACGCAATCAAGTGGCGATGGCACGGTTCGCACGAGCGTGCGCGATTATGGTGTGGGCGTTTCCGAGGAGATGCAGAACCGTCTTTTCGATCCTTTCTTCAGCACGAAAACGGAAGGGCTCGGAATGGGGTTAGCCATCGTTCGATCCATCGTCGAATCGCATGGCGGCACGATCACGGCCGAAAATGCCGACGGCGGCGGCACCCGGTTCGAATTTGTTGTTCCCGTGAACGGCATGTCTTCCACATGATCCCTTCGAATAGCCTTGTATTTTTGATCGACGACGACGCATCGGTTCGAAAAGGCGTATTACGGTTGCTGCGCTCAGCCGGTTATAAGAGCGAGGCATTTGAGTCGGCATCAAACTTTCTCACGCGCGAACAGCACGCCGGGCCTGCGTGCGTTATCGTGGATGTACAGATGCCCGGGCTCAACGGCATCGATCTGCAAAGTGTTTTGATTCAGCGGCGCCGGGAAGAACAACTCGTCTTCATCACCGGCCACGGCAACATCCCGATGTGCGCGCAGGCGATGAAAGCCGGCGCAGTCGATTTTCTCCCGAAGCCGTTTCGAGCTACCGAACTCCTGCAATGCGTCGAGCGCGCGCTGGCGCGCTCCGCCGACCAACGACGGCGGGGCGCCGACAAGGCCGAAGCCCGCCTCCTTTTGGACTTGTTAACGCCGCGTGAGTTCGAAGTGATGCAGCTCGTCGTTACAGGGATGTTGAATAAGCAGATCGCAAGTGAGCTAGGCACTGCGGAAAAGACCATCAAGGTTCACCGTGGCCGCGTAATGAAAAAACTGGGCATCGTGTCGGTCGCGGAGTTGGTGCGTTTGGTTGAAACAGCCCAAATCGCGTCCCTTCGGTCGTGTGAGACTAAAGTCTAATATGGACGAATCGAAAGCTCGCATAGTGTTGATTTGGTGTGCATGCTCCACGCCCCAGTTTGATCTGTCTGCTAGACGATGATCCCTCTGTATTGAGAGGCCTCAATCGGCTTCTCATGTCGGCAGGTTGGCAACCTGAACAGTTCAGCGATCCAGGCGCGTTTTTGAGCTACGTGAAAGTTCATCGACCTACGGTTGCCATCATCGATGTTTGGATGCCGCTCATGAACGGCCTCGAAGTTCAATCACGGGTACGGGAGCTTTCGCCGTCGACGCGCGTGATCATGTTTACCGGAAAGGATGATCCGCTCGTTCGTTCTACCTCGCTAAAAGCCGGCGCGTCAGCTTTTTTCACCAAGCCATTCGACGACGAGGAATTTCTCACCGCGGTTCGGTTCGCCCTTTCGGCAATGTGATCTGTCGAGAGCGGTTTTAGGCGAACAGAGAATAATTCGACTGGATTTATACACGAATATTGTGTATTCCAAGAGGGGACCTGAACGAATGCCAACTTCTACTGAATTCGTTCCAATCGATCGGCCGAAGACACATTCCAGGATCTTTGCGCACACACGCTGGGACGTCATCCCTGTCGCAGCGGCCGTTCTCCACTGCGCTTACTTCTTCGGGATGTTTTATCTTTTCCCACGCGTGTCGCTCTGGGTGATGCTGATTCTCGGTTTCATTTATTCGGTCAGCATTTCGTGGAACATCAACGGCATTTCCCACAACTTCATTCACAATCCCTATTTCCGTTTGCCGCTGCTGAATCGCCTGTTCAGCATCATGGAATCGATCACCGTTGGCTTCGGCCAGGTTTTTTACGAGTGCATTCACATGCAGCATCATAAGGGTAACGCCGACCGGCCTAAAGAAGACGGTGAGACCATTGATTGGATTTCAATTTACAAGCACGGCCATGACGGTGAAGCGGAACATCCGTTGAAATACACGTTTGGCAGTTTCTTTCGCGAAGATCCCAAGACCGTCTTCAAGGAATTAAAACGCAAGAACCCGCGTCAGGCATTTTGGGGAGTGTTTGAATTGGTCTGCTTCGTCACGACTTTTGTGATCCTTGGCATTCTTAACTGGCATTACATCTGTTTCCTTTTGCCGTTTTGGTATTTTGGACATTGCCTCTCGTATTTGAATGGTTACTACCGGCATTACGGCGGCAATCCAGACGAGCCGATTGCCTGGGGCGTGAGTACCTACGGAAAACTCTATAATTGGACGTGGTTCTACAACGGATATCACGCGGAACATCATTTCCGGCCAAAAGTGCATTGGACCCGGATGCAGGCACTGCGCGATCAAATTGTCGAGCAACAGCGCAGGGCGGGAGTGCGCGTGATCAAGGTGCCACACGCGCTCGGTTTTCTTGACTCCGAATTGCCGACTGCGGATCTAAGAGACAACAATAGAGAAGTACGCTCCGAGTCGGTTGCCTAGCACGGCAAAGTCCGACCTGCTCCACATCAAAAAGGTGGTTACTAAAAACATGAAGGGCGAACCAATCTTGCCCACTGATGAAGACCTCGCCGGCGTTGAAGAGCCCTAAAAGGAAAACAAACGGCCATGACAGTTTGCGTGCGCACAACGGCGATGCTTTGCATGATCGTGATTTTAAGCAAAGCCTCGGCATTCTCCGGAGCAGCGGATTTTCAACCAACCGTCGCGAACAAAAATAAGCCGTCGGGCAAAGCGCCGGAAGGGATGGTGTGGATTCCGGGTGGTGAATTTTCCATGGGCGCAGCGGTGGGCGGCGAAGGAAGTCATGCGATGCCGATGCCTTCGAATGACTCACAGCCCGTGCATCGCGTGTACGTAGATCCTTTCTGGATGGATGCGACTCCAGTGACGAATGCGCAGTTTGAGAAGTTCGTTAAGGCAACGAATTACGTCACCATCGCTGAACGCGCTCCAACAAAAGAGGAGTTCCCAACTGCGCCCGAGGAAAATCTCGTGGCAGGCGCAGTTGTTTTTGCGCCAACGGATCACGAAGTCCCGCTCAACAATCATTATCAATGGTGGAGCTACGTGAAAGGCGCGAACTGGCGTCACCCATTCGGTCCGGAAAGTGAGATCAACGGCAAGGAAAATTACCCAGTGGTGCACATCGCGTATCCGGATGCCGAAGCTTACGCGAAATGGGCGGGTAAACGTTTGCCGACCGAAGCGGAGTTTGAATTTGCCGCGCGCGGCGGATTGTCAGGCAAGACATATGCGTGGGGCGATGAATTTCGTCCCGGCGGAAAATGGATGGCCAACACATGGCAGGGAACGTTTCCGGTGAAAGATGCGGGCGAAGACGGTTACGCCGGCATCGCACCGGTCAAATCGTTTCCGCCAAATAGCTATGGGCTTTACGATACGGCCGGAAATGTTTGGGAATGGTGCAGCGACTGGTATCGTCCTGATTATTACGAGACACTCGTCAGCAAAGGCGGCGTCGCGCGCAACCCACAGGGGCCGGACTCGCCGTTTGACCCGGCGGAGCCTAACGAGAAGAAGCGTGCCCATCGCGGCGGGTCGTTTCTTTGCAATGAGCAATATTGTTCGCGCTACATCGTCGGCACCCGCGGAAAAGGCGAAGTGAACACGGGCACAAATCATCTCGGTTTTCGTTGCGTGAAATCAGCTTCGCAGGCGGGCGCAAAATGATCATCTCGAGGCAGAGTCCAAAACCATAGAAGTATCTATTTTCAGATGGAGTTTTTGAAACCCGGCGGCAGCAGGAGACCGCTCGCTCGATCGACTTATCGACTTTCTTGTCGGGCGGAGTGATCGCCCTGGCCCGACTATCGCCGAGATTCGCAATCGCACGCTCGAGCACCTCAGTGGCACACAGCGCGGACGATTGCTCAGTACTAAAAATGTCGCTTCGCCAGACTGAATCCTTAACCGGCTTTGACTTGCGCTTAATAGGCCTAAAGTCCCATACCCGGCTTAAGGGAGTTGGAGAACACTGCTTAAGATTCGATCAAGCGTCCGGGATCCCAAATTGTCCACGATTATGAGCAGCGATCGTAAAAGAGCTGAAACATCCGAAAGCACGGAACAGAAGCGCCGGGAAAGTGAAGAGCAGCTCAATTTGCTCCAAACGATTACAACGGAATTGACGACAGCCGAGGATCTGTCGTCCGCGTTGGAAGTTGTGCTACGTGACGTTTGCGAGAAGACGGGCTGGATGCTGGGACACGCATGGGTGCCAAATCCATCAGGAACTGCTCTTGATTTGGTTTCGGCTTGGTATTGCGGTGATGGCGAGCTCAAACCGTTCAGGAGTGCCTCCGAGGCATCTCACTTTGGACACGGCGTTGGGCTTCCGGGACGCGTGTGGGAATCGAAACAGCCAGCGTGGGTCGAGAACGTCACCGACGACCCTAATTTTCCGAGATCGGCGGCTGCTCGGATCGCAAGTTTGAAGACGGGCGTTGGAATTCCGATTCTTTCAGGCAACCAAGTCATCGCTGTCCTCGAATTTTTTATGCGCGAGTCGCGTGCGCAAAATGAGCGTTTGCTAAACGTGATCGCATCAGTCGCCGGCCAACTGGATTTGCTTCATCGCGCTACGCGCGCCGAGGCGGCGGCAAGGGAGCGTCAGTTCCGGACTCTTGCAAACTCAATATCCCAGCTCGCCTGGATGGCCGACGGTGAAGGTTACATTTTTTGGTACAACGACCGCTGGTATGATTACACCGGCACGACGCTCGAGGAGATGAAAGGATGGGGTTGGCAGAAGGTCCATCACCCGGACGAAGTCGCTCGAGTCGTCGAACGCATCAAAGTCGCCTTCACGACTGGTGAGCCGTGGGAGGATACTTTTCCTTTGCGGAGTAAAACTGGGGAATACAGGTGGTTTTTGTCACGCGCGCTCCCCATTTTTGACGCGGAAGGCAAGGTGGCGCGCTGGTTTGGGACTAACACTGACATCACCGAACAACGACAGATCGAGCAGGCGTTGCGCGAGAAGGAGGAACAATTTCGCACGCTAGCCAATTCGATACCCCAACTCGCGTGGATGGCGGATCGTGATGGTTACATCTTCTGGTACAATGATCGCTGGTACGATTACACCGGCACGACGCTCGAAGAGATGAAGGGATGGGGTTGGCAGAAGGTCCATCATCCGGATGAAGTAGACCGCGTAGTCGAACGAATAAAAGTCGCCTTCACGACTGGCGAGCCGTGGGAGGATACTTTTCCGCTTCGCAGTAAGAGCGGCAAGTACAGGTGGTTTCTATCTCGTGCGCTTCCGATCAAAGATGAAGTCGGGCGAGTGGTCCGTTGGTTCGGAACCAACACCGATGTCACCGAGCAACGGGAATTGGAGCAGGCATTGCGCGAGAGTCGGGACCAGTTGGAGCAAAAAGTAACGCGCCGCACTGCCGAACTTTCCCGCACCAACGAAATCCTGCGCTCCATCCTGTCGAACATGGGCGATGCCGTCGTCGTCGCGGACAAGGATAATAACTTCCTCGTCTTCAATCCGGCGGCAGAACGCATGTTCGGAAAAGGAGCAATGGAAATGCCGCCGGCCGAATGGCCGCAGCATTATGGACTGTTTCTGCCGGACAAAGTAACTCCGTTTCCACACGATCAGTTGCCCATCATTCGCTCGATTCGCGGTGAGGAAGTCGACAACGTTGCGATGTTTGTGCGGCACGAAAAAGCGCCGCACGGTCTCTGGACGGAAATCACTGGTCGCCCGCTCCGTGGCGCTGACGGTGACTTGTTAGGCGGCGTTGTCGTTTGTCGCGATATTACTCAGGTTAAGGAGGAAGAATTCTTCCGCGCCGGACAAAGCCGGGTTTTGGAAATGATCGCGTCGGACGCATCGCTATTAGAGGTGCTGAAAAGTCTTGTTCTCCTCATGGAAGAACAGGCGGAAGGACTGCGTTGTTCCATTCTTCTGTTGAACCGGGATGGTAAACATGTACGCCATGGTGCGGCGCCTCATTTGCCCAAAGCTTATATGGAAGCGGTCGACGGCCTGGCCATCGGACCGCGCAACGGTTCATGCGGCACCGCGATGTACACGCGACGGCCGGTCGTTGTGACTGACGTCATGACGGATCCGCTCTGGGCAGATTATCGTGAGCTAGCGCAGATTTGTGGCCTATGCGCCTGCTGGTCGACACCGATTCTCTCTCCTCAAGGTGACGTTTTGGGCTCATTTGCGATGTACCGTCAGGAAAAACGCGGCCCGCAGCCTGAAGAAACGCGGCTGACGCAAATCGCCACACACATTGCCGGGATCGCGATTGATCGTCAGCGGCAGCAGGAGGTTCTACGGGAACGCGATGCTCGTATTAGCGTGGCTGCTGAGTCGGCCGACCTAGCTTTCTGGGTTTTGTATCCGGAAGGCGACGCCTGGATGAGCGATAAGGGACGCAGAATTTATGGCTTCGATTCAAAACTTCCTTTGACCTGTGACCTGATCGTTTCAAGGATTCATCCCGACGAACGAGCCGCAGTCAAAGCGGACTACGATCGTTCCTGCTCCCTGCATGGAGCGTTCGAGAGCGAGCACCGCCTTCTGTTACCGTACGGCAAGACGCGTTGGGTGATTATGCGAGGACGCTGTTTGCGCGATGAGCACGGGAATCTTTTGGAAACAATTGGTGTGACACTTGACGTGAGTGCTCAAAAACAGGCCACTCTGCAGGTGCAGGTTCAGCGCGAAGAAATGGCACATCGAAATCGTGTGTCCCTGATGGGCGAAATGACCGCATCATTTGCGCACGAGCTCAATCAGCCACTTACCGCCATCGCAAACAATGCCTCAGCCGCGCGACGCTTTCTCGAACGTGGAAACATCGACGTGGAGCTCTTGCGAGAGTTACTCCACAGCATGGTAGCGGATAGTCAGCGCGCCGGCGAAGTCATGCGAGGTATTCGGAGCCTGGTTCGCAAGGAACCAAGTGTGCATACATTGTTAAACCTCAATTCAATCATTACCGATACCGTGCGACTCGTGAGTTCGGACGTGTTGAATCGGGAAAGCGTCGTTACGACCGAGCTGGATCCTCATCTTCCCCAAGTGCAAGGAACTCTTGTTCAAATTCAACAAGTGCTGCTGAACCTGATCATTAACTCGCTCGATGCGATGGAAGGAATTCCGCCGACAGAACGCCGGGTCATTGTCAGTACGCGCTCCGATAAGGGCGATGTGGCCGAAGTCAGCGTGCGCGATTTTGGAACGGGATTGCCAACGGATCGCCCGGACAAGGTTTTCGATCACTTCTTCTCCACGAAACAAAAAGGAATGGGCATGGGTCTCGCCATTGTTCGATCGATTGTTGAGGCGCACGGCGGCACGATTACCGGCGAGAATGCTTCTGATCGCGGCGCGCGCATGGTTGTTCGCCTGCCGGCTGCCCGGGGAGAAATTCAAAAAAGCAAGGCGGCGGCATGAGCGAATCGCCTGACGCGCAAGCGAATGAGGTCTGCATCGTGGATGACGATCCTTCTGTGCTCAAATCGATTCGTTTTCTGCTTGCGTCCGAAGGGTTCAAGGTCCGCCCTTTCAATAAAGCAGAAGATTTTCTGGCGCACGCCGGCGCCCATCATGTGCCGGTGGTCGTGACCGACATATGGATGGATCAGGTAACCGGTTTGGAACTTCTGGCGCGACTCTGCGCCATCTCACCGCGTACAAAAGTAATCGTCATCACTGCGCGTGAAGATTTGGCCGCGCGCGCCACAGCCATGGCCATCGGCCCGGTCGCATTTTTTATGAAGCCGTTCGACGACGAAAAATTCATCGCCGCGGTGCGCGATGCGCTCGGTCCGGCCTGAATTTCTTACTTCCGCCTTTTTCCTTCTTACTTCAGACGTAGGACTTAAGTCTTATTGCTGGCTTTCGTTAGTGGCGCCAAACTGAGAGCGACATGTCCCTCATCGCATGCGTGCGACCATTGCGTACGCCATTCTCGACTCGTGGACCGGACTCTCGGATTTCGCTGCGTGTCCCGATCACAGGGACAGCCAATACAAACGCGAACAAAAAAGAAAACCAAACCTATGAACATCATCAGCCTCATTATTGAAATAATCAGCGGTGCAATCGGGGGCAACGTGGCGGGTGCAGCCATGAAAGAAAGTAGTCTGGGAACCTTGGGGAATTCCATCGCCGGAATTGTTGGTGGCGGTTTGGGGGGCACGATCCTCCAAAGCATAACGGGAAATGTGGCGACTGGCGGCGGCTCGCTGGATCTGACGACCATCCTGAGCAATGTCGCCGGTGGCGGTGTGGGTGGCGCCATCCTTATGGCCGTTATTGGCCTTATCAAAAATCAGATGGCAAAAAAGTAACGAGTGGTGTTATCGATAGTACCAAGCGCCATTTCGCGGTTCGCAACAACCAACCGACACAAAGAAAATATGAAAATCAAAAAGCCTAAACCAAACATCATATTTATCTTCGCCGCCGTGGCCGCCACGCTCTTTGTGGCTGGTTGCGCCGAGATGGGTTCGGGAAATACAACATCCTTGCTCTCAGCGGCTGGATTCCGCGTGCGCACCCCGCAGACGCCGAAGCAACAGCAGATGTACGCTGCTTTGCCACCTTACAAGGTGGAGCGTGCCACAGTACAAGGACACGTTTTTTATGTGTATAAAGACGAGAAGGCAGGCGTCGCCTACGTCGGTCGCGAACAGGAATACCAGAATTACCAGCAGTTGGCTATCCAGCAGCAGATTGCCCAGAATTATTATACAGCAGTGGCAATGGACCGCGCAGCCGCATATGGTTGGTACGGAGCGTGGGGACCTCGCGCTTTCTGGTGGTGAACGCAACGCGCCAATGCTAGCGCATAACGGCTCGGAACTTAGAAGAATGAAAGACTCATCGCTTAAGCGGATGATCAGAAGCGCGACGTGCTTTTCAAAGATGGCAACAATGATCTCTGGTGGCAGCCTGTTGCTACTTGGAGCTTGCGAAAAACCGTCATCGCAGGCATTGGCAAGTCCGCCGCCAGCGGAACAAAACCGCCCAGGTCAACTGACGAGTGGGCTTCAGTTTAAACAACGGCAAATCGCGTTCCTCAACCGTATTCGTGACGCTGATCCGCAGAAACAGGTCATTGATCGCGCGATGCTCAACGAGCAAAACGAGCTGGGTTTGATTCTCGATCGCAGCGTGGAGATGAACAGAATTCCTGACCTGATGCGTACGATGTTGACACAGATGGCAGGCGAATTTCCAGGCCAGGATTTAACCGTGATCGCCTACACGCCTTCAAATCCGCCCCGAAAGGTGGGTACGGCTTATCTCAATTCCCGCACAAAGGAAATGAATTACGTACCAGAATACTAACTAAGACCCAAACCAGAAACCAGAAAGGAATAATCCAATGATAAATAACATCGATGACTTCATGAAACGCTTCGGCTCGCAAGGAACCGTGGATGACGAAGAAGCCGTGCAACTGCACGATCTGTTTGTGTCCACCAGACCCGAGCACAGCCAGTTTGACAATCGCACCTATCAACATGCGGCCACTGAATACCTCGGAAAGCTGCCCGATGATCAATTTCGGGACGCTACCCGGAACGCCGTTGCCCAGGTGCCCCAGCAACAACGGCAGGATTTACTTGGCGCCTTGCTCGGGGCAATGCAAGGCGGGAGCGCCGGAGGAGGCGCCGGAGCAGGCGCCGCAGCAGGCGGCCTTGGCGGGATCGCCCGCATGCTTGGGCTTAGTTCGACTGATCCGAACAAAATGACCCAGGACGATGCGACCAGAGTGATAGATTATGCGCGGAAGGAAAATCCAGACGCGCTGCGTCAAACAGTTCAGGAAAAGCCGTGGTTTGTGAAAGCCATGGGCAATCCGGTTGTTATGGGCGCGCTGACACTGGCTGCAGCCAAGCTCTTAACTAACCTGAAAAACAAGGCGTGATCCCCATTTAATCGTTACATCAACACTAACAACAAATAGAAAGGACCTGTTATGGGTTTACTCAGCAACCTAATGTCAAAGATATTCGGTCATCCAAGCGCGACTGTGGCGGCAACGGGCGGAGCATCCGCTGCACCAGCCGCTGCCGCACCGGCTCCGGCCTCAGCCAGCGCACAACCAGCGGCGGCTCCGGCAGCCGCGCCTCCACCAGCCGCTCCCGCGGCCCCAGCCAGAGTCGTAGACGTCGCAGCCATCCTTGATGGATTCGCTGCCAACAATCCCGAAAAGCTGGATTGGAAGAAATCGATTGTGGATCTCATGAAACTCGTGGGAATGGACAGCAGTTTCAAAGCGCGCAAGCAATTGGCGCAGGAACTTAATTACACGGGCGATCCAAACGATTCAGCATCGATGAATGTCTGGCTGCATAAACAAGTACTGATAAAAATAGCGGAAAACGGTGGGAAAGTTCCTCAGGAACTGCTCAGCTGATTGGGCTCCGTTCCAAACCGAAATGCACGTTCAAAGAAAGAATTCGTTATGTCCGATCAAACTACATTCACACCTGAGGAATGGTCCCAGATCCGCGCCGCGCCGATGCTTGTAACCACCGGCGTCACCGCGGCGGACCCGAGCGGTATCTTTGGCTCGATTAAGGAAGCAGCAGCCGGAATGCACGCGATGATTGCTTCGCTGCAAGCCGGGGGACCTTCGGGTCTGTTGGGATCCTTGCTGGCTGACAAGAGCGCGCCGAGCCTGCCCGACTTCAAGTCGATGCTGGGGGAAGGCGACAAGGCGAAACAAATGTCAAATCTCAAGACCGCGATTCTCGGCAAGATTCGCGGCACCTTGGACATCCTGAAGCAGAAGGCCTCGCCGGAGGAAGTGACGTCGTACACGGCCATGCTCTCGAAGGTGGCCGACAATGCGGCGAACTCGGCAAAGGAAGGCGGATTCCTCGGCTTCGGCGGCACTCGCGTGAGCGCCCCGGAACAGGCCTTTCTCGACGAGTTGAAAGCGGCACTCCATAAATGATGTGTTAAACCAGATGATGGAAGGCTCAGGAGGCCAGCCATTAGGAGGGAAGTCGGGCAGAATTAGATCAACCAGCCCTCAACTGTGAACGCAAACCTGTTCGCCTCGCTGGCCATCGGGTTGGCCCGGTTGCCGGTCCTTTACGGCGCTGCTGAAAGCGATCCGTGACGGTCGAATTCAAGCGTTAGCTGAATGAAATGTCACTGACCTTCAGGTGGCAGCATGCCCTTTGCTGTCGACGCTCGAACAAACAGGTGTTGACCGCAAGTCGGCCTTTGTCGGCTCATTGCTCTGTATCATTGCCTGGCGTTTGATCCGGAGAAGAACAGGAAAAAATCCGGATACTGAATAGGGAAGGACGAACCCGCGGCCAAAAGCTGGATCCTCATCAGCATGAAGGACGGTTGGAAAACCATTTTTCCGCGTGCTGGGACGAAGCAATAAAGCTTTGTCACAGGATTGTAACTATGACAGGATTGTAACCCGCGGAAAAGCGGACGTAGCGTCGGCATAATTTACCGAGGAGGCACAACGACTGTGGAGGCACCTGGAACTCTGGAGGCGCTTAGCCGCACGTTCCTCGACTCTGCGCTCGATTGCATCGTCACCATGGATGCAAGTGGGCGGGTGCAGGAATTTAACCCGGCTGCGGAGCGAGTATTCGGCTTTACCCGTAGTGAGGCAGTTGGTAAAGAACTGGCCGAACTAATTATCCCGCCAAGACTTCGGGACAGACACCGACTAGGCCTGGCTCGTTATCTTAAAACTCGCGAAGGCCCGTTAATTGGAAAGTTAATCGAAATCGAGGCACTCCGCCGGGATGGTAGCGAGATTCTGGTAGCACTTGCGATTAACGCAACCAAGGTCAATGGGTCGCTGATTTTCACGGCCTACTTACGCGATATTACCGAGCGAAAACGCGCCGAAGAAACTAACCGACACCTGGCTGCCATCATTGAATCTTCGGGAGATGCCATCATAAGCAAAGATCTCGACGAAATAGTTACCAGTTGGAACAAAGAGGCGGAACGGCTTTTTGGCTATGAGGCTGACGAAATTATCGGCAAACCGATCAGCGTTTTGGTCCCACCCAATCGCCACAATGAAGAGCTGGGAATCATCGAACGGCTTCGCCAAG
>Ga0207701_10004272_pt1 | contig 14530 bp, 10 predicted proteins | sample KBSSwiSSwithPhiX_FD_184294 | JGI IMG/M metagenome (GOLD analysis project Ga0207701, IMG submission 184294) | Switchgrass rhizosphere bulk soil microbial communities from Kellogg Biological Station, Michigan, USA, with PhiX - S5 (SPAdes) (version 2) | ecosystem: Environmental > Terrestrial >... | reverse complement strand
ACAACGGTGAATGGGGATACGGGGTTGTGGTTCGTGCCGACGGGCGAGATTCTGCCGGCGAAGAAGTGGTCGGTGAGCGCCTACCGCGTGAACTTCGATCGGAACCAGGGGTTCACCGACGTGTCGGACTGGCCGGTGACGTTTGGGTTCGGGGCGGCGGATCGCGCGGAGATTTTCGGGGCGTGGACGCTGGTGCGGCGGGTCGATCGTGACGTCCGACCGTTGTTCGTGTCGACCGAACCGGTGGCGGGCGGGCTGGTCAACGAGGCGCCGTTCATCCGCCAGGGCTGGTCAGACAACCAGCTCGGGGACCTGTGGCTGGGCGCGAAGATCAATCTGACGTCGCAGTGGCGGCAGCAGCCGGCGGCGCTGGCGGTCCGCGGGATGGTGAAGGTTCCGACGGCGAAGACCGAGGACGAGGGGGTGGGGACCGGGAAGATGGATCTGGCGTTCGACTTCATTGGCAGCAAGGAAGTGAACGAGCGGGTCGAGTTCTCGGGGTATGGCGGCTTCATCTTCCGCGGCGATCCCGACGGGATCGATCTGGCCAACGGGCTGCGGTATGGCTTCGGCGTCGGGGTGCCGTCGCGCAAGAGCCTGCGATTCACCGCCGAACTGCACGGCGAGCGGTATCTGAGTGACTCGGTCACGATTGAGAGCCCGATGGTGACGCCGCTGATTGCCGCCGATGGCACGGCGCCGCCGCTGGTCACGGAGTTGAACTCGCCGCTCAATGCGACGTTCGGGTTGACGTGGCAGGGGAGCAATGGGGTGTTTGTCGGGGGCGGGATCAACTGGAACCTGAACATGAAGGCGCGCGACAAATACTTCAGCGGGTTCGAGGATCGGACGGGGGATGCGGCGGGCTGGCAGTTCCGCATCGGCTATCACCCGGGGGTGCGGGTGTATGTGCCGCCGGCCCCGCCACCACCGCCGCCGGCGCCGCCGGTGGCTGCGGCCCCGACCCACAATTTGACGGTGCGGGCGCAGTGCAACCCGTGCACGGTGCCGGTCGGGCAGGTGTCGACGGTGACGGCGGTGGCGATGGATTCAATCGGCTGTGCGGTGACGTATAGCTGGAGCGCGCCGACGGGCACGTTCTCGGATCGGACGAATCGGCAGACGCCGTGGACGGCGCCGCAGCAGCCGGGGACGGTGCCGGTGACGGTGACGGTGACGTGTCCGCAGGACGGCAAGACGGCGAGCGACACGGTCAACATCCAGGTCACGGCAGCGCCGGTGCGGGAGTTCACGTTCGAAGACGTGCACTTTGACTTCGACCGGTATTCGCTGCGGCCGGAAGCGACGCGGGCGCTGGATGAAGCGATCGCGACGATGCAGGCCAACCCGGATCTGAACATCGAGGTGGAAGGGCATACCTGCAACATCGGCACGGCGGAATACAACCTCGCGCTGGGCGAACGGCGGGCGACGGCGGTGCGCGACTACCTGACGAGCCGCGGCATCGGCGCGAACCGGTTGCGGACGGTCAGCTACGGTGAGGAGCGGCCGAAGCACGACAACAGCCGCGAAGAAACGCGCCGGCTGAACCGGCGGGCTGCGTTAGTCGTTCGACTGCAGCGGTAGCAAGCGACTCACGCGGACGGAAAAAGGGGCAAGGGACAAGGTCCCTTGTCCCTTTTTCCTTTTCCTTTTCCTGTGCCTATAAAGGCCTCGTCATCAGCAGAAGTTCGTCAACTCGTCGAGGCCCTCGGCGGTTCCGATGAAGTACGACGCGAGGCGGCGATTGCGCGGCTTGCGGTCATCGGGCCACGAGCCGTCGACGCGCTTCTGCAGGCGTACGCCTCCACGACCGATCGCGACATGCGCATCGCGGTTCTGCGGGCACTCGAGTCGTCCGGCGATCGGCGTACGATCCCGATTGCGAAACAGGCGATCGTGTTGGGAGGAGATCTCGCGGTCGCGGCCGCGGCTGCGCTCCGTGGATTGATCGACTCGCCACACGAGGCGACGGCTACTGAAGCGCTGGACCTGCTCGTCACCGCCGTCCTCGACACATCGGCCGAACGCGTCGTTCGCATGACGGCATTTGATCTGCTGCGGGCGATACCCGATGGCGCGCGCGATCGTATTCGCGAGGCGCTGAAGACCGATCCCGATCCGCACATGAAGGCACGCGCGCTGGACTCATCGAACAGCGTCGCCATGGCCGACGCGCTCTGGCAGGACGCCCTCGATGGAAAGTTGCCTGACTCCCCTGCCATCCTTCGCGACGTCGCGCAGACTCGCGCGTCGTCGGTCGGAGTGAGTTCAGTGCAAAAGATGATTGACGCCGTACGGGCGCGAGAGGGGACAGCTACGGGTCGTCGGCGCGCCGAGTGGCAGGCACTGCGAGGAGCCCTGCATCAGGCGCTTGCGCTGCGTAGGAGCCGTGTCGCCGTTTACGATCTCCGCGAGTCTCTCGAGGACGCCAGGGGACCGCTGCCCTCCTCGTTCCTTGCGGCACTCCATGTGATCGGCGATGAAACTTGCCTCGAGCCTCTGGCGGCGGCGTACGCACGGGCGGGCAGTGAGTCGAGATGGAAATCGCAACTGGCCGCGGCGTTTCGTGCCATCGCCGGGCGCGAGCGAGTCACCCGACGTCGCGCGGTCGTCAAGCGAATCGCCACGCGGTGGCCCGAGGCGGCCAAAGAGCTCACCGCCGCATCTGGCCGTGCCGGTCTAAAAGACCGCACCACCACGTCTCAACGGCACCTCGAATAATCGCGACACACGAGCGGCGAATTCCTCGGCAGACCAGGCCTTGACGTCAAGGCGTGGCACGCGTGCGGCATCGAATGAATCACCAAGCACACGATCGTCGCACGACATTCCCCACCGGCAGGTCGTTCTGACGATGGCGGCCGTTTTCCGGTCGACAGCACCATATGGATACGCAAACAGTTCGACCGGCTGACCAGTGATGCGTCTCAATTCCGCCTGACAATCACCGATTTCCGCAACTGCCGAAGTGGCGGTGTCAGGCAGTGAAAGGTGATTCACGGTGTGCCCCCCGATGCTGACGCCGGGAAGCTGAGCCAGCTGTCGCACTTCATCGGCAAGCAGCGGTCTGGCCCGCGGAGCAACAACCCCCGACCACGCTTTCACCCAGTCAATCGCTCGCTGGCGCTCGGACCGCGATGCATGAACAAGCCTCTCGTGCAGGCGCCAGTGAGCGACCTGTCGTTCGTCCGGTGTCGTAGTCTGAAAACTCAGCGGAATGCCTGCGCCATGCATGTCGAGGACTGCGGGAGTCGAACCTTGCAAAAGCGCGCGTTCGAGGGTGTCCCACCAGTATTCCATCGCGCCCGTCAGGCCGGACGTTGTCAGAAAAAATGCAGCAGGGATTCCGTGGGATTGCAGCAGAGGTGCCGCGATCCTGAGGTTATCTTCGTATCCGTCGTCGAACGTCAGCGCCACGGCTCGCTCGGGCAGCTCGTCGCCACGCCCGCTGAGCAGGTCTTCTACCGACACGATGTGGCAGTGCGAGTGAAGCCAGAGCAGCTGCGCGTCGAAGACATCGGGTGACATGACGAGGCCATGCACATCGGGCGTCGCATCGATGCGGTGATACAGGAGGACGACGCCTCGCGCGCCGGCGCGGGCTGGCGCCCGAGTCTTTTTCGCGCGGACGCCCGCCAACGCAGGAAAGTACGGATCGTGAGCGGTGAATTCCTCATCGGTCAGGTCGCACGCGCTCAGGCCGTAAAGGAAAGCCGTATTGGTGAGCACGTTGCCCAAGCCCTCAGACGATATGATCGACGGTCCGAACGACGAACGGAGCAACGCGCGGGCTCCGGCAGGCGTCGTCCTCCAATAGTCACCCTCTTCTCCATATTCGAGACAGACTCGGCTCGCCGCAGGAAACGTCGCCAGCAGAACACCTTCAGGTTTCAGGATGCGGTAACACTCGCGAAGGACGGCGCTCATGTCGTCAATCACGTGCAGTGTCTGCGTGAGAATGATGCAGTCATACGTATCCGACGCGATCTCTGGCGCGACACGAAGGTCCGCGAGCACCGTCGCCCGCGGGTTCGTTTCGTCAATGTCCAGAATGTCGTGGCGCCTCACGCGCTGTCCGCCTAGCGCCAAAGTGAAGTCGTCTTCCTGTACTTCCAGCACCGCGCCTCGCACGTCTGAGGAATGCGCCGCCAGGAAATCCTCGATGTGACGCCGGTCGATGGGCATCCCGCGGTCGTACCCCCAGTCGCGACTCACCGGGTCGGTGCGCCGGAAATCTCCCCAGTCGAACGCGTCGCGATGGTGATGCTGTAAGTACGCCTGATGGTGTGCAGCGTCCGCTCGCAGCCGATCGAGTTCAGCGAGCTCGACGTCCCGCTGAGCGAGCAGCTCGCGATGCGCAGTTCGCAATTGCCCGAATCGAATCTCCCGGCTGATAAGGAGCTCGCGCATGTCGTGTTCGAGCACAGCAGGGTGCCGGTCGAGGACAGCGCGGAAGTACTGAAGCCGCAAATCATCGCTGATGTCTGGCAAATCGCGTTCGAGAACACGGCCAACCAGTGGGGGCAAGAGAACGTTCACCTGTCGCCAAGCCAGGACAAGACGCAGCCAGAACTCATACTCGACGAGACCCGACAGGGTCTCGTCGAACCCGTTCAGCGAGTCCCACGCCTCACGGCGAATAGCGAATACCGGAGGAACACTCCGCGTGTCCGAAAGGATCGCGACTGGCGAGACAGCTCCTGGCGTCCAGACCACCTCACCGGTCCCGTCAGCGGTTCGATAGGCAACAGATGGGGCAATGGCGGCCACGGACTCATCACGAAATGTGTTTTCACATTGGTCGATGAATACCTCGTCGAGAGTGAACCCGGCCGATGTGACAACGAAGAAGGATCCCGCGGCATTTCTGACGGCCGCATTCAGCGGCAGGCCCGGATAGATACTTCCTTCGAGCACGATCGCTCCGAGACGGGATGCCACACCGGATACAAGCGACGTCGGCTGTGAGCCGCCGCCTTTGATGAGGGTGAACGATGCCGGCCTCACGCGCTGACGCAGGAGAGAATCGGCGGTACGAACGACATGACGGCCACCTTCGCCCACCTGAACAATGACGTCGGCCCGCGCGGTCATCAGCGGCCTCGCAGTAGCGAGTACAGCCTCCGGAGCGGCGCCGTGACGCGCCAACTCCACGACGCCCGAAGATCGGCGACTTCGCGCTCCAGCTCCGTCACCTTCCACGCCAGGCGCTCATGTTCCTCCTCTCGTTTTCGCTCCTGCCGAGCGCGTTCGGCTTTCCGCGCAACCGCCGCGAGCTCCTCGCGAGCTCGGCGAAGAGCAGGCTCGAGGGACAGAACTCGATCGCGTTCGACCGTCGTAATTTCCCGAATCAGATGCTGGGCCTCCGACTCCTTCGCGGCAAGAATTGCCGGCAGATGCGTCCTGTATGCCTGTTCGTGCTTCGAGATCAGCGTCGTCAACGGACGCCGGTAGCGCGTGTCGTCGAGCATCTCACGGCTCATCGAATCCGAGCGACGCCGGTAGTAGAAGAGCACTTCGGGAACAATCGCACCGTCGAACCCACGCTCGACGAGTCGAAGCCACAAATCCCAGTCCTCGCATCCCTCGCGCATCGACTCGTCGTAACCACCTACGGCCTCGAACGCATCGCGCCGCACCACGGCTGCGCCATTGACGGTGTTACGCGCAAGCAGCGCCGGCAAGTCGCAGCGTTCTGGTTTCCATGTCCAATGCTCGTCCCCGAACGTTTCCAGCCAGTGCGAGACAAACGCCACTGTCGGTTGTTCGTCCAGGACCTTCATCGCCTTTTCGAACCACGTGGGCGCCAGCTTGTCGTCAGCGTCCAATGCGCAGAACAACGCACCGGTGGCGTGCCTGGCGGCATGGTTGCGCGCCGCGGGCAAGCCCTGATTCACCGTCTTCAAAACCGTCGTCCGTGGCGCCTTGAGTGTCGCAACTGTGTCCCGGGTCAGCGGCTCGGTCGACCCATCGTCGACAACAATGATTTCAAAGTCCTGGAATGTTTGTGTGAGTACGCTTTCAATCGCCTCACCGATGAATGCCCCGTGATTGAAACAGGGCATCAGAACGGATATGCGTGGAGTCATCGGGCGTGAGGACGCGCGGAGATTGCCGCCTCCGCGGTCAGCAGCTCGAGATACCGGTTGGCAACCAATTCGGCGGCACCCGAGAGGACGATGCGGCCGCCTTCGAGGAGCAACGCTCGATCGCAGAACGCCGCAATGGTGCGCGGCTCGTGGCTAACGAGCAGCATCGAGTGTCCGGCGCGATGCAAATCGCGATATCGCTGCTGGCAGCGCTCCTTGAATCCCGCGTCACCAACCGCGAACACCTCATCAAGAATCAGGACCTCGCGCACAGCGCGAAATGCCACCGCATACGCCAGCCGTGCCGCCATGCCGCTCGAATAATGACGGAGCTCGAGATGCGCGAACTTTTCCAGTTCGGCGAATTCGAGGATTTCGCGAGTCGCGGCGCGCAGCTGCTTCAGCGTCATGCCCATCACGGTGCCCAGCAGCTCGATGTTATCGATCGCATCGAGATCGGGGTTCCAGCCAACACCCAGCTCCAGGATCGGGGTGACCGCGGCGTGAACGTCGACGCGTCCGGCATCGACCGGATAGATTCCTGAAACGATTTTCAGCAGCGTGCTCTTTCCGCAACCGTTTCGCCCCATCAGGCCGAGACTCTCACCCTGACGCAGTTCGAAGCTGACCGACTCAAGGACGCGCAACCGTTCCTGAGGACGAGGGCGAAAGAAATCCAGTGCGTGCTCGCGCACCGTGTCGCGCCGGACGCTGGGAATGGTAAACGTCTTCGAAACGCCGGCCACGTCGATCACCGGCTGACGCATCACAGTTCCTCGGCGACTCGCGGGGCTCGAACGCGATAGATCAGAGCGCCAACGCTCAGTACCAGCGCCGCCACGATCAGCAGCAACAGATGCGCGAGCAAAGACGGCACGTGGCCATCGAGCAGAACACTCCGTGAAAACAGAATGATCGGCGTGGGTGGCCAGGCATACAAGTAGGCGTGCATGCGTTCAGGGATGATGCCGATGGGATAAATGATCGGCGCGACAAAGAAGCCCGCGTGGGTTACGACTTCCCATACCTGGTTCAGATCCCGATACCGCATGAAGAGAACGCTCGCTGCCAGTGAAAAGCCGGTCACAATCGCCAGGAACAGAACCAGATAGACCGTATACAGGGCAACGCCGATCGCCGACGGAGCGCGGCCAGTACCACCAAGGAACATCACCAGCACCAGCGAAAACAAGGCGAGCGTAATCACGGCGTTCGACGCTGAGGTGACGACGACAATCCACGAGGGAAACCGTGCCTTCGTCAGCAGGTAACCTTTTGCCCTGAGCGACAGCAACCCGGCCTTCGTCGCCTCCTGAAAGAACTCGTACAAGAACAAACCAATGATGAGGTCGAACTTGTACTGCGGATCGGTCGCAAACACGTACGAGAACACGGCGAGCAGAACGAGGAACATCGTGAGCGGCTTGAGCAGCGCCCAAACGAATCCGCCCATCGTGCCGTGATATCGGGTTTTGAAATCGGTGCGAATGAGCGTCCAGACAAGACCCGCGAATGGTGCGTGACCCTGTCGCACGCGTGTAATCGCCAATGACACCATCGGTGGGGAACCCTGATACTATACGGCACGATCCGCGCTTCGCGCGGTTCCACGAGGTTCTGCCCGGTAGAACCCCGCAGAACCTTATCAATGCCGCCACTTCGCATCCTGCACGTTGTGCCGTACTACGAGCAGGCGTGGGCATACGGGGGCATTCCGCGCCTGGTGACGACGATGACGCGCGCGCTGGCGCGACGGCATCACGTAACAGTCTGCACCACTGACGTCTGCGACAGCCAGACTCGCGCTGCGAGGGCGGGGCCGAATACCCATGGCATCGACGTCCGGATGTTTCCCAACGTCTCGAACGCAGTCGCCTACCACCTTCAGTTCTTTACGCCGATCGGCCTGCGTCGATACCTCCGCGCCGCGGCACGCTCGTTCGACGTGGCTCACATTCATGCGTGCCATAACATTCCCGGGGTGGTCGCCGCGTGGGAGTTCGCGCGTGCCCGCGTGCCGTACGTCGTATCGCCGAATGGCACCGCGCGACCGGTCGAACGGCGCGTGCTCGCGAAGCACCTGTTCGCACTGACCGTTGGCCGGTCGATGTTGCCGGACGCCTCGAGAATCGTCGCGGTTTCTCGACCCGAGGTGCATCAACTGCAGGAAATGGGGATGCCCGAATCGAAGATCGCTCTCATCCCCAACCCGATCGACGAGGCAGAGTTCGAGCGCTCGCTGGATGGCCAGGGGTATCGCCGACGAATCGGTCTCGGCCAAGGCCCGGTGATCGCCTTTGTTGGCAAACTGACGCCGCGCAAGGGGGTCGATGATCTCGTTCGCGCGTTTGCGTCATTACGCGATCCGGCGGCGACGTTGATCGTCGCGGGAAACGACATGGGGGCAGGGCGCCGTCTCGATTCGCTCGTTCGCAGTTTGCGGCTTGGAACACGCGTCATCCAGACGGGATTACTGACAGGATTCGAGCGCCTCGACGTGATGGCCGCCGCCGATGTCGTCGTCTACCCATCGCGCGATGAGATTTTCGGGCTCGTGCCTCTCGAAGCTCTGCTCAGCGGGAGCCCGGTGATCGTCTGCAACGACAGCGGGTGTGGTGAAGTGATCGCTTCGACCGGCGGTGGATTGATCGTTCCGCCTGGCGACGTGCAAGCTTTGACAGTGGCAATTGAGGCAGTGCTTGCCGATCGCGCAGCCTGGCGAACTCGCGCACGAACCGCGGCATTGAGAGTTCGGCGTCGATTCGGATCGCAAGTCGTTTGCGACCAGCTCGAATCGCTGTACTGGACACTCGTGGAACACGAACCCACCGCGCTCAGGATGCGGGCGTGACTGCGGCACGGCAAGGTGTCACCTTCGTCGTTCCGGTTCTCAACGGCGCGCCGACGCTGCGACGCTCGCTCGCGAGCATCGTCGCGCAACGCGACGGGCGGCCATTCGAGATCATTGCGATTGACGACGGCAGTATCGATGGCTCGTGGCGGCTGCTGACGACGCTGCAGCGCGCGGGCGTGCTGCGGTTGTTCCATGGGGAAAGACGAGGCGCAGCGGCCGCCATCAACACCGGTATCCGTGAGGCCAGTCACCCGCTCATCTGTCAGATCGATCAGGATGTCGTTCTTCAACCGGGATGGCTAGCGGACGTGCTGGCGTACTTCGACGATCCGGACATCGCCGCAGTCCAGGGGCATTACATCACGGCGCCGAACGCTGGATTCTGGGCACGAGCAACGGGTCGGGACCTCGAACACCGATACTCACGCATCGAAGGCCGTATCGTCGATCATGTGTGCACCGGGAACACAGCGTACCGGGTGCGTGCGTTGCATCGCGTCGGCCTGCTCGACGAGCGGCTTGGCTACGGTTACGACAACGATTTGAGCTATCGGCTGCAGCATGCAGGATACCGCCTGGCTTTTTGCCGTGCTGCGCGGAGTCTGCACATCTGGCGCGAGGGATTGAGCGGATACCTTCGTCAGCAATTCGGCGTCGGGTATGGACGGCTCGACGTGATCGCGCGCCACCCGCGACGGGTCACCGGCGACGATGTTTCCGGAGCGATGATGATCCTGCATGCGCCGGCAATGCTGATCGCGTTAGCCGCGTTCGCGATGGCTGGAGTGCTGGGGGCCGCGGGGGAGGCGTGGCAGGCCTGGTTTTTCGCTGCAGTGACGATCGCCGCAGTTCTCTTCATCGAGCGATGCTGCGCGGGCCTTCAAGCCTGGCGGCGCACGCACGATCCGGCCGCCCTTGCGTTTGCGGTGACTCATCTTGTTCGCGATGTCGCCTGGTCGGCGGCCATCGTGATGTGGCTGGCGCGTTACGCGTTTCGTCACGATCGAGCGCCCGACCATTCGATGCTGCCTCACGCACGAATGGTCGAACAGCCGTTGCCGGCATCACCGGGGGACGTGTCGCTTCTGGCGGTAGTCCCGGCCTACAACGAGAGTGCGAACCTCGGGCGTGTCATCACCGATCTTTCGAGGATCATTCCGAAACGTCACATTGTGGTCGTAAACGACGGATCGACAGACGGTACAGATGAGTTACTGCCGAAGCTTGGCGTGCGCTGGCTGACGCTCTCGCAGCGGCTCGGGGTAGGCGGCGCGGTGCGAGTGGGAATCCAGTACGCAAAGAGGACTGGCTATGATTATGTCGTCCGCATCGACGGCGACGGACAGCACCGCGCGTGCGACATTGCGCGCCTGCTCGCGCCCCTCGTCGCGGGACGCGCAGACGCCGCGCTTGGATCGCGCTTTCTTCATCGGAGCACGGAAAAACACCGAAGAACACCGAGCGGCCGGCGCGACGCGACGAGGCTTCGCCGTCTGAGCCAGGCGCTGCTCGCGGCCTGCCTCAGCATGGTGACGCGAAAACGTTTCACCGATCCGACCTCGGGATTCTGGCTGTTTGGACCGCGTGCACTTCGACTGCTGAGCGGCCATCACCCGGCCGGTTACGCCGAACCGGAACTGCTACTCTTTTTGAGCCGCAATCGCCTGCGCGTCAGCGAAGTGCCGATCCGCATGCGCCCGCGCGTCGCCGGACGCACGTCCTTGACGACGAGCCGTGCCGTGCTTGCGCTGGCGCGAACGCTGCTCGCATTCGTCGTGGTGCCGTTCCGGCAACTGGTCGAAGGACGGGCGTATGACTGACGTCGTTCAATTGATTTCGATCGCCGTCAGCGCTGCGTTGCTGGTTACGGTGATTGAGCTCGTCCGCCGCGCGCAACTCACCGAGGAGTACTCGCTCATCTGGATTGCGAGCTCGGTCGCTCTGCTGGTCCTCTCGCTCTGGCGAAATCTGCTGGATCTGGCTGCATCGGCGCTCGGGGTTTACTATCCGCCCGCCCTGCTTTTGTTGGCGCTGACCTTTTTCGTCGTCATTGTCTCGCTCTACTTCTCGGTCGTGGTGTCACGCCACCGGAAGGAAATCGAGCGGCTTGTACAGGAAGTGGCGTTGCTCGATGCCGACGTGCGCATGCTTCGCGAATCATCCGCCGCCATACCGGCCGATGACATGGTGCCACACGCCGCGGGCGAAAGCCGCGGCCCCTCCGACGAGCGGCGACTCGGGCGACACTAACACGTACGCCGCATTGAGCGCGGTCACCATCGCAAATCTCACCGGCCGTGTCGCTCTGTGGCCGGTGCGTGCGGCAAGGCGAAGATGGTTGCGGGTGCCGAAGTAAACTCGCCGGGGCGAGCGTCGGCCAATGCTGCGACCTCCTTCATGGTAGGCACGAGCATCCTGGGCAACAACAATCTCGAAGCCGGCCTCTCGGGCCCGCAGGCAGAAATCGATATCCTCGAAAGAAAAGAAGTACGCCTCGTCGAGCAAACCGATCCGCTCGAACACGTCGCGCCTGATGAGCATCACGCAGCCGCTGACCGCATCGACAGACCGCACACGATCGGATCCGAGCGCTGAAAACCGCCGCCCCGCCGCGCGATGCCGCATGCGACCAGTGCTCTCTGAAAAGGAAATCCCGGCCGACGACACATGATCCGGTTCTTCTCGCGACAACAGCACAGGCGCGGCGATCCCAACCCGAGCCTGCTGTTCCATCGCCGTTCGCAGCTGACCGATTGCGTCCGGGGCAAGCACGGCATCGCTGTTCACCAGCAGGACGAATCGTATGCCGCTCTCCAAAACCGCCCGAAGACCAAAGTTGCACCCGCCCGCAAACCCGCGATTGTCCGGTGATTCGACGACCCGTACATTCGGCAATGATCCCCGGAGAAACGACGCGGATCCATCGCCTGAATGGTTGTCGACGATCACAATGTCGCCCGGTGGCGCGAACGATGATTGCAGCGATCGTACCGCGAGGTATGTCTGATCGGCGGTTCGATAATTCAGAACAACCGCCGCGATGTCCGCGACTGGCCGTTGGCTGCTGGCCCCTCGACGTTGCTCGGGGCCACCCTGAGCCTGTCGAAGGATGGCTGCCGGCCCCTCGACCTTGCTCGGGGCCACCCTGAGCGCCTCGACGGGTGGCCGCTCGTTTCTGGCTATTGACTGCGGGCTCGCCCCAGCGCGCACATAGAGCTCTCGCAGCCCGGCCGCATCCTCTTCGAGCGACATCGGTCTTTTTATACGGGCCCTCAATGCTGGCAACAGCTCAGGTTCGTCGATCAAGCGACACAATGCGTTGGCAAGCGAGGCAGAATCTCCGGGAGCAAACAAGAGCCCGTCGACCCCATCACGCACCATTTCGGCCATGCCGCCGAGATTCGAGGCGACCACCGGTACGCCGACAGCAAACGCCTCGCGGATGATGAAGGGCGCGTTCTCAATCCAGATCGATGGCACGACCAGAACGTCAAGGTCCGCCAGTACTGCAGGCATACGAGCGTGTGAAACAGATCCGAGCCTGCGAATCGCCCGGTGTCCAAGGCGGAGCTCCAGCCCGTCGGCAAAACGGCGATCGCCGTGATATGCCGCGCTGCCTCCGAGCACATCGACGACCACGCGGTCCCGAGGCAGCTGCTCGACCGCATCGAGGAAAATGTCGCTTCCCTTTGTTGGTTGAAGCCCTCCGGCAAAGCCGATCCGCAGACGGTTCGACGCGATCCGTTGAATGCGTTCGAAACGAGCGGTGGCGATCCCCTGATCGCATCGGACGATGCGATTCGCCGGCAATCCAAATTGCGCGAATGCCGCAGCGAGCGTTGCCGACGGTGCGAGAAAGAACCGAACGTCGGCAACTGCTGCGCGCATGTGATCGAGCCGGAGCAGGGTCGCCGCGCGCGTCCGCTCCGACGGTGTCGCAGCGTCCCAGGCACGGGCCGCTATGCCGATTGCGACCGACGCGCCGGGAACGGCAAGCGATTGCAGTCTTCTGGCAGAGCGAAATGCAGCGGTCGTCGCAAGCACGCCTGGAGGCAGACACCGTCCACATCCTCCATCCCACGGACCGGGACAGCGCCGCCCGTCGAGATCAACCAGCTGACCGCGATGACAGATCAGCCAATAGTCGTTCAGCGTCATGACCACCGGAATATGTCGACGCGCCGCCTGACGTGGGATTCCAGTCGACAGGCAGGTCAGATGCTGCAGATGGACGACGTCCGGACGCCACTCGTCCAGAAAGTCCGCAGCCAGACGTTCGATCGAGGGATTCGCATAACTCGATTCGTACGAATCGCACGAGTGGAAGGTGTTGTTGACGCTGACCACAGCGACGGCTCCATCCATCCACGCCTTGACACTCAGGTCGCGTGTGTACTCATCGCTGTGTCGCGTAAAAACCGCGACATCGTCACCACTCGCCGCCAGCGCTGTCGCCAAATCGCGGACGTACGCCTCGGTGCCGCCATTGGCGTGAGGCGCAAATCCGTGGACGACCTGCAGGATTCGCATCAGACTCGTCCCGTGCGAAGCAGCTCGCGTCCCTGCCGTGCAGAGCGTGCACCGAGATACTGGCCGACCGGCTGGGCCACACCCAATGCCGTGCCGCGCAGCACGGCACGCCAGCGATGGCGAGGTTCTTGTGCGGCGATGCGCGCGTTTGCCGGGATCGTCGTGGCGATAGCTCGAACCAGCGACGCGAAAGTCGGCACCGTGGCCAGGCCGAAAAGCGTTTCGAGCCGCTGGTGAACGAGATATGTCCGCTGAAGCTCGTAGGCGATCGAACGCTCGTGTGAATGTCGAACGACCGCATCCGGAACATAGGCGAGCTTGAATCCGGCGCCAAGAACATCGCGCGCCCACTGCAAATCCTCCGCGATCGGTGTCGCGGCAAAGCGATGCGTCTGCCACACGCTGAGGCGAATGCACGAGCAGACGTTGTCGAACGCACATGCGGCATGCCGTTGCGAGGGCGACATTCGCGCCAATGCATCAGCCGTGAGTGGTCCGATCACCCGAGGGGTCTCCTGTGCAGCAATCCAGTGAGACAGGTAGTGAGCAGTCACCCGACTGGCCTGATCGCCGGGAAGTTGCCTGGCAAATGTTCCGGCAATCAAAGGATCCCGCAGGAGTGGTTCGATCAGTGCAGAAAGCCAGCCTGCGGTAGCCGGAACCGCATCCTGAACGAGCAGGACCGCACATTCACCCCAAGCCTGTTCGAGCCCGTGATTGCGTGTCTCACCATGGTTGAAGGCATTCGCAGCGACGCTCAGCACTCGCGCGCCGTACTGCTCGAGCCGTTCGATGGTACCGTCTGAAGAACCGGAATCGATGGCAATGACGTCGGGTTGAAACGGACCGTCTTGCGCGGCGATTGCCTCGAGCACCTGGCCAAGCACAGGACCCGCGTTTCGTGTCGGAATCACGATCGGGATCCTGTGGTTCACGTGCACGCGTGCACCTCTGCCGGTTGGAGTACTCGGCGGTACCGCTGCTCCCATTCACGTGCGTCCTGCTCGATTGACTTGACCGCGGGAACACGTCTTGCCAATGTCTCGACCAGTTC
>Ga0207701_10004271_pt1 | contig 14531 bp, 13 predicted proteins | sample KBSSwiSSwithPhiX_FD_184294 | JGI IMG/M metagenome (GOLD analysis project Ga0207701, IMG submission 184294) | Switchgrass rhizosphere bulk soil microbial communities from Kellogg Biological Station, Michigan, USA, with PhiX - S5 (SPAdes) (version 2) | ecosystem: Environmental > Terrestrial >... | reverse complement strand
AACATCACGGGCGGACGGCTCCCGGAGCGTCCGCGCTCACGCTCGGAACCGCTCCCCCGGCTTCGTCCACCCTGGAGGCGACGGCCGGCGCCTCCATCGTCGCGCCGCCCACGATCGCAACGATCTTTTCGGACGGCCGCCGGATGACGTCGAAGATCGGCCGCGGATACAGGCCGATCCAGAGGGCGAGGATGACGAGAGGCGCGAGCGTCAGCTGCTCGCGGAACGTGAGATCCGCGAGCTTCTCGTTCGCCGGGTTCGTGACTTCGCCGAAGAACACGCGCTGGTAGAGCCAGAGGAGGTACGCGGCGCCGAGGACGATGCCGGTCGCCGCGCAGAACGCCCACCAGAAGCTCTTCGCAAAGGCGCCCTGGAGAATCGTGAACTCGCCGATGAAGCCGTTCAGCAGCGGCAGACCCATGGAGGAGAGCGCCATGATCAGGAAGTAGGTCGCGAACACGGGCATCGGCTTCGCGAGACCTCCGTACTCCGAGATCATCCGGGTGTGCCGCCGCTCGTAGATGATGCCCACGAGCAGGAAGAGCGCGCCCGTCGAGATGCCGTGGTTGATCATCTGGAGAATCCCGCCCTGGACCCCGGCCATGTTGAGGGCGAAGATTCCGAGCATCACGTAGCCGAGGTGCGAGACCGAGGAGTAGGCGATGAGCCGCTTCATGTCCTTCTGGACCAGCGTGACCATCGCGCCGTACACGATGCCGATGAGCGAGAGCGTGACCATGATCCCGACGACTTTCGGATGGCGGACGGCGTCGGGAAACATCGGCAGCGAGAACCGCACGAAGCCGTAGGTCCCCATCTTCAGGAGGATCGCCGCCAGGATCACCGAGCCCGCGGTCGGGGCCTCGGTATGGGCGTCCGGCAGCCACGTGTGGAACGGGAACATGGGCACCTTGATCGCGAAGCCCAGGAAGAACGCGAAGAAGAGCCAGATCTGCAGATTCGCAGGCATCTGCTGCGCCACGGCCGTCATGGTCTCGATCGCAAACGTCGGCGCGTGGCCGAGCCCCTTGTAACTCAGGAAGCCGGTCGTGTTGTAGAAGTAGAGCGCGATGATGCCGAGGAGCATCAGCACCGACCCCGCGAGGGTGTACAGGAAGAACTTGATCGCCGCGTAGAGCCGGCGCTGGCCTCCCCAGACGCCGATCAGGAAGTACATCGGCACGAGCATCACTTCCCAGAAGACGTAGAAGAGGAAGAGGTCCAGGCAGCAGAACGTCCCGATCATGAACGTCTGGAGCAGCAGCAGGAGGACGTAGTACTCCTTCTGCCGCTGCTCGATGGCCGTGAACGAGCAGACGATGGCGATCACGCCCATCAGGGTCGTCAGCAGGATGAGGACGAGCGAGATGCCGTCGATCCCGAAGTGGTAGTCGACGCCGAGCGACGGAATCCACGAAGCCTTCTCCACGAACTGGTAGCCGTCACGGGCCCGGTCGAACGCCCACCACAGCGGGAGGGACACGACGAAGTCCAGAACCGCGATGAAGGTCGCGACGGTCTTGATCAGCCCGGCGTTTTCCCTCGGCAGGAGAAAGACGATCGCGAGCGCTCCGAAGAGCGGGATGTACGTGATGATCGACAGGATCGGGATGTGACTGAAGTCCATGCGCCTTCCTTATCCCTTCATCGAAACAATAGATAGACCGCCACGAGACAGAACAAGCCGCCGCCCATCACGAGCGCGTAGTTCTGCACGCGGCCGGTCTGAGCCTTCCGGAACACGCCGAAGAGGGCCTGGAGGGAGTTCGCGACGCCGTTCACGAGCCCGTCGACGACGTACTGATCGAAAGCCGCCGCGATCCACGAAACTCCTTTCGTGATCGCGCTCGCGCCGTTCGGGATGAGGTCGACGACCGTCGCATCCACCTCCCAGAGGAGATTGCCTCCGCCCAGCGCCAGGCCGCGCACGAACACCCGGTCGTAGGCCTCGTCGACGTAGTACTTGCTGGAGACCGTCTTGTAGACGCCCGGCCACTCGGCCGCGAGCTTCGCCGGCGTGCGGCCCTCGCCCTTCACGTACCAGGCGTAGGCCAGATACATGCCGATCGCGGCGACCGCCACGGCGGCGGCCATGAGCGCGAACTCGATCGTGAGCGACGCGTGATGTTCCTTCTCCGAAAGCCCGACGATCGGCAGGCGGATGCTCTTGAGGAACTCCCCGATCCGGTTGCCGCCGTGCACGATCGGGATCCCGATCCAGCCGGAGACGACCGAGAGGAAGGCGAGCACGATCAGCGGCACCGTCATCGACGCCGGCGATTCGTGGATGCGCGATTCCTCCTCGGGCGTTCCGCGGAAACGGCCCCAGAACGTCAGACCCAGCAGGCGGAACATGTAGAAGGCCGTCAGGCCGGCCGTGAACAGGGCCACGGCGTAGAGCAGCTTCGGCATCCAGGGAATCGCTTCGAATTCGGCGTGGAAGACGGCCGCCTTGATCGCGTCCTTCGAGAAGAAGGCCGCGAGGCCCGGCACCCCCGCGATCGTGAGCGTCGCGACCAAAAAGGTCCGATACGTCGTCGGGATCTTCGCCCGGAGCCCTCCCATGCGGCGGATGTCCTGCTCGCCCGCCAGGGCATGGATGACCGACCCGGACCCGAGGAACAGGCAGGCCTTGAAGAACGCGTGCGTGGTGACGTGGAACATGCCCTCGCTGAAGGCTCCGACGCCGCAGGCCAGGAACATGTAGCCGAGCTGCGAAACCGTGGAGTACGCGAGGACCTTCTTGATGTCGTTCTGCGCAATGCCGATGGTGGCGGCGAAGAGAGCCGTGAAGGCCCCGACGACCGCCACGACGATCATCGCGTGGGGCGCGAGGCGGAAGAACACGTTGCAGCGGGCGACCATGTAGACGCCGGCCGTGACCATCGTCGCGGCGTGGATGAGCGCCGACACGGGCGTCGGGCCGGCCATGGCGTCGGGCAGCCAGACGTACAGCGGGAACTGGGCCGACTTCCCGCAGGCGCCGACGAAGAGCAGCAGGCACACGACCGTCATGTACGGGGCGTACGCGGCGGGATTCTGCGACGCGGAGGAGAAGACCGTGGCGAAATCGAGCGTGCCGAAGAGCGCAAAGACGGCGAAGATGCCGAGGATGAACCCGAAGTCGCCGATCCGGTTGACGACGAAGGCCTTCTTGGCCGCGTCGCCCGCGAACTTCTTCTCGTAGTAGTAGCCGATCAGGAGATACGAGCAGAGCCCCACGCCCTCCCACCCGACGAAGAGAATCAGGAAGTTCGCGCCCAGGACCAGGACGAGCATCGCGAACATGAAGAGGTTCAGGTAGGCGAAGAAGCGGCCGTAGCCCTCCTCGTGGGCCATGTACCCGACCGAGTACACGTGGATGAGAAATCCGACGAAGGTCACGAAGGCGAGCATGAGCGCCGAGAGCGCGTCGAGGCGGAATGCCACGTCGACGACCCACTCCCGCGCCGGGCCCGGGATCTCCCCGAGCGCCTGGTTCACGCCGAGCGGGATCCAGCGGTACAGGACGCGCGTCACCGACTCGCCGTGCGCGAACGCCTTCAGCCCGACGTCGAAGATGGCCCCGAACGCCAGGAGGCACGCGATCCCGACGCTGCCGACGCCGACCGCCGTGTGGAGGCCCTTGAAGGGAATGACGGCGTGGGCTTCCCCGTGGCCGTGGCCCGTCGGAGGGTGGCTGCCGGCCACGGGCGGCACCGCGTGGGCCTCCCCGTGCCCGTCCTCTTCGTCATGCCCGTGGCCGTGGCCGGGGGCGTTCTTCGTCCGGTGCGACAGGAGGTACACCAGGCCGTTGATCAGGAAGCCGGCCAGCGGCACCAGGGGAATGAGCCAGATGAGCTGTCGCACCGTCGTCCCTCAGCCCCGCATCGTGTCGGCTTCTTCGACGTTCAGCGTCTTGCGCTGGCGGAAGAGCGAGATCGTGAGCGCCAGGCCGATCGCCGCCTCGCCGGCCGCGATCGTGATCACGAAGACGGAGAAGACCTGCCCGGTCAGGTCCGAGAGGCGCCGCGAGAAGGCGACCAGGTTGAGATTGACCGCGTTCAGCATGAGCTCGATCGACATCAGGATCGTCAGGAAGTTGCGCCGCGCGAGCACGCCGAAGAAGCCGATCGAAAAGAGCAGCAGCGAGACGATCATGTAATGGTTGATCGTGACGGTCATCAGTCCATCTTCTCGAGAGATCGTTTGCCCAGGACCACGGCGCCGATCAGGGCGACGAGCAGGAACACCGAGGCAATTTCGAAGGGCAGCAGGTAGTCGCGGAAGAGCGACCAGGCCACCGCCTCGGTGTTGCCGGCGAGCTTGCCGCGGACCGTCTGGAACGCCGCCGGGTTGACCGGCAGGTCGGGAAGCTTGTCCGTCCAGAGCACGTAGACGAACGGGATGAGCAGGATCGGGAAGAGCAGGAGGGCCACGTCCCACTGGTGCTGGAAAGTCTTGTCCGTCCGGACGGTGCGCGGGTTGACGAGCATGACGACGAAAAGGAAGAGCACCATGATGCCGCCGGCGTACACCAGCATCTGGACGGCTCCGACGAACTCGGCCTGCTGGAGGATGAAGATGCAGGCCACGAGCACGAAAGAGAGCAGCAGGTAGAGCGCCGAGTGGACCGGGTTCTTCGCGACGACGACCGCGATGGCCGCGCCCAGAGCGAGCCCGGCGAAAACGACGAAGAGCCAGCCGGCCGTACCCGTCAGGAGCGCGCCGGCCACGGCCTAGCCTCGCTCCACGACGGTGAACGGCTTGACGTTCGGCGCTTCGCGCCAGTCCGTGAGCTTGCGGATGTCGAGATACAGCGACTCGTTGCGGTCGTAGGCCGCCATCTCGTAGGTCTTGGTCGTCAGCCAGATCGACTTCGGCACCGTCGGGCAGGCCTCCTCGCAGAGCTGGCAGAACATGCAGCGCTTGAGGTCCACGTCGAACCGGTCGAGAACCTTCTCGTTCTTGCCGGCCTCGTTCTTCTCGTTGTGCCAGTCGATGTAGATGATGTTGATCGGACACTCGATCGCGCAGAGCGTGCACTTGATGCAGCGCTCCTCGTCCAGGCGGAACATCCCGCGGAAGCGGTCCGAGGGGAGTTTCTTCTGCTCGGGATACTCGATCGTGACCTTCTTCTTGAAGAGGTGACGTCCGGTCACCGAGAGTCCGTCGAAGAGATCCAGCAGCGTCAGCTTGTCGAGCCACTTCTTCAGCGCCACGGCCGGACCACCTAACTTTCCACCGTCTGCGGCACGGCCGCCAGACGGTCACGCTTCGCGAGCTTCTGTCGGAGCTTCGCGAGCAGATACATCACGACGAAGACGCCGCTGAAGGCCCACGAGAGCCACACGAGGCCGGTGGTTCGTCCCGGGAAGAGAAGGATCGCGAACGCGACCACGAGAATGTTCGCGAGCGAGATCGGGATGAGCCACTTCCAGCCCAGCGCCATGAGCTGATCGAACCGGTAACGCGGAAAGGTCGAACGGAACCAGATGTACGCGAAGATGAACCCGCCGACCTTGAGGAGGAACCAGACTGCGCCCGGCACCAGGCCCAGGAACTGGAGCGCTTTCACGTGCGGGAAGGGCTGCAGCCATCCTCCGAAGAAGACCGTCACGGCGACGCAGGAAATGATGATCATCGCCGTGTACTCGCCCAGGAAGAAGAAGGCGAACTTGACGCCGGAGTACTCGGTGTTGAAGCCCGAGACGAGCTCGGACTCGGCCTCCGGAAGGTCGAACGGGTTGCGGTTGGTCTCCGCGACACCCGCGACGAAATAGATGAAGAAAGCGATCATCCCCGGGAAGAAGAACCAGAGGTGCGTGGCCTCCTGGCGCCGCACGATCTCGACCAGGGACAGCGACCGCGACATCAGCAGCACGGACACGAGCGCGAGGCCCATCGGCACCTCGTACGAGACGAGCTGCGCTGCGGACCGGAGCCCTCCGAGCAGCGAGTACTTGTTGTTGGAGGACCAGCCGCCCAGGATGATCCCGTAGACGCCGATCGAGGTGATCGCGAGCAGGAAGAGGAGGCCGATGTTGATGTCGGCCACCCAGAGCGGGATCATGTTCTTCCCGATCCGCACCGGCGGCCCGAACGGGATGACCGCGAGCGCCGTCAGGGCCGGAATGACCGCCAGGACCGGCGCCAGGAAGTGCACGGCCTTCTCCGCCTTCGCCGGCGTGATGTCTTCCTTGGTCACGAGCTTCACGAGGTCCGCCAGGCCCTGGAGGACGCCCTGCGGGCCCACCCGGTTGGGGCCCAGCCGCGCCTGCATGAAGCCCATGATCCGGCGCTCGGCGAGGACGATGACGAATCCCACGATCGCCGGCACCGTCGCGACGAGCAGGACGACTTTGACGTAGGTCCAGAACAGGGGCGAGAGCGTCACCGGTCCACCTCTCCCAGCACGATGTCGATCGTCCCGATCAACGCGACCAGATCCGAAACGAGATGGCCCTTCGCGAGGCGCGGCAACGCCTGGAGATTGATGAAGGACGGCGGGCGGACGTGCATCCGGTACGGCTTGTTCGTCCCGTTCGAGACGCAATAAAAGCCGATCTCGCCCTTGGGTGACTCGATCGAGGCGTAGACCTCTTCCGCGACCGGCTTGATCACGCGCGGAACCTTACCCCGGATCTCCCCGGGCTCGAGCTTCGCCAGGCACTGCTGGATGATGCGCACGCTCTGTCGCATTTCCTGCACGCGCACGATGTAGCGGTCGTACGTGTCTCCGCCCTGCCGTGTCGGCACCACGAAGTCGAGCTCGTCGTAGCACTCGTAGGGCCTGGCGCGGCGCAGGTCCCACTCGACGCCCGAGGCCCGCAGGATCGGCCCCGTCAGGCCCCACTCGACGCATTCCTCGGCCGAGATCACGCCGACGCCGACGGTCCGCTTCTTCCAGATGCGGTTGTCCGTGAGGAGCTGCTCGTAGTCGTCGATCCGCGCCGGGACGTCGGCGATGAACTCGGCCAGCCGCTCCGTCCAGCCGGGTGTCAGGTCGAAGGGCAGGCCGCCGATCCGCATGCAATTCAGGGTCAGCCGCGCGCCGCAGTACTCCTCGAAGAAATCGAGGATCTGCTCGCGCTCGCGGAAGGCGTACCAGAAGGGCGTCACCGCGCCCAGATCGATGCCCGAAGTCCCGAGCCACACCAGGTGCGAGGAGAGCCTCTGGAGCTCGTCGAGGATGACGCGGATCAATTGTGCGCGCCGCGGGACCTCGACCTGCAGGAGCGTCTCGACGGCGATGCAGAAGGCATGGTTGCTCGTCGCGGCCGCGACGTAGTCCATGCGATCCGTGTGCGGGATCCCCATCGGGTACGTCTCGGTCTCGAAGAGCTTCTCGGTGCCGCGGTGGAGGAAGCCCATGTCGGGCTTGGCCTCGAGGATCTTTTCGCCGTCGACCTTGAGGACGACCCGGAGCACGCCGTGCGTCGAAGGATGCTGGGGCCCGAAGTTGAGCTCCATCTCCTGGACGTCGAAGAGCGTGTGGGCATCCTGCGTGCCGGACGCCGATGGGCTCTGCGCGGCGGCGGCCGACGCCTGCGCCTTCGCGCGCTCGGCGAAGTACGCGGCCTCGTCCTTCTCGGCCTGGGAGATCTTGTCGTCGCTCATGCGGTCATCTCAGGAAACCACCTTGCGGTTGGGATCGTCCTTCGGCGGCCCACCGCCATCCGGCCATTCCTCCGGATAGACGGCGGCGCCGGTGTCGATCCCCTCGAGGGGAAAATCCTTGCGGAGCGGGTATCCGTGGAAGCCCTCCCAGGTCAGGATCCTCCTCATGTCCGGGTGTCCGGAGAAACGGATCCCGAACATGTCGTAGGTCTCGCGCTCGCACCAGTTGGCGGCGAGAAAGACGGTCGCGATCGTCGGAACTTCCTCCCCTTCCCCGACCCCGCACTTCACGCGGATGCGGTCGTTCTTGGAGAAGGAATAGAAGTGGTAGACGACGTCGAAACGCGGCTGGCGGTCCCGCCAGTCGACGGCCGTGACGTCCACGCAGTACTTGAAGTCCTCGGCGTCCTTGAGGTGTCGGGCGACGCGGGCGATCTGCTCGCGCTTCACGACGACCGTGACCTGGCCGACGAACAGCTTGGCGGACTGGACCGTGTCCGGCAGGGCCGCCCGGATCGACCGCACCCACGGATGCTCGGAAGCGTCGACGGCTTCGAGCTTCGGCTTGGGGGCCTCCTTCGGCTTTTCGACCTTTTCCGCCGTGCCCCCGGCGGGTGGCTTCTCTTCTCCCGCCAATCAGGACGCCTTCCGGATGACCTTCATCCGGTCGATCTTCTTCTGGAGGGCCATGATCCCGTAGATCAGGGCCTCGGGGCGCGGGGGACAGCCCGGCACGTACACGTCGACGGGGACGATCCGGTCCACGCCCTGCGTGACGGCGTAGGTCCGGTACGGGCCGCCGCAGGTCGCGCAGGAGCCCATCGCGATGACCCACTTGGGCTCCGGCATCTGGTCATAAAGGCGCTTGACGATCGGAGCCATCTTTTCGACGACCGTGCCGGCCACGATCATCAGGTCCGACTGGCGCGGCGTGCCCCGGAAGACCTCGGCGCCGAAGCGCGAGAGGTCGTGGCGCGCGTCCATGACGGCCATCATCTCGATCGCGCAGCAGGCCAGCCCGAACTGCATCGGCCAGATCGAGGAGCGGCGGGCCCAGTTGATGACCGAGTCCACCGTCGTCGTGACGATATTCTCCTCGAATCGGTTGTCGATCAGTCCCATGCGTTTTCCGTCCGTCCGCCGGAGGCGTCTACGCCCAATCCAGGGCCTTGCGCTTCCAGCAATAGAAGTATCCGACGACGAGGATCGCCAGGAAAATCATCATCTCGATCAAACCAAACAGGCCCAGCCGGTTGAACATGATCGCCCACGGGAACAGAAAGATGGTCTCGACGTCGAAGACGACGAACAGGACCGCGATCAGGAAGTAGCGCACCGAGAAGCGGGTGTCGAAGGCGTCCGTCGAGGGCTCGATGCCGCACTCGTACGGCTCGAGCTTCGCGGGGTTGGGGCGACGCCGCTGCACCGCCCGCGCGACGAGGATCGTCCCGAGCGGCAGCGCCGCGGCGAGCACCGCGAATATCAGGATGGGGAAGTAGTGACCCACCGGAGCGGCATTCTATCGGAGGGGCACGGCGAATCCAAACATGTCGCCGTCCCGATTCGAGTCCGGGATCCCTCGCTCCGCTCGGGATGACAGGCGAAGGCTTACGCTCCGCCTGTCAGATCGTCGCGGTGCCGGCCGCCACTCCCCTGGACTGCACGAGCACCGAGATCTCCTCGCCCATCCCTCCCGGATCGACGAGGCGGAAGATGCGCCACTTCTCGGCGTCGTTGCGCGCAAAGTCGAAGATGCCGGCCTCCGTGAGGAACGCGCCCTGACGCGCGAGGTGATCGGTGTGCAGACCCTCCGCCTCCCCCGCGGCGAGGAGCACGTCCCAGTTGACGTGCGCGGTGATGTCCCGCGTTCCGGGCGCTTCGAGAGGATCGCCGCCGCGACGGCCTCCGGAATGGACGGCGAGCGTGCCCTCGGGCCGCGCGAAAGGATGGTAGAGGATGCGCGCGGGGTGGCCGTAGTCGAAGGCGACCAGCCAACCGCGGGTCAGCGCGCGGGCGAGACGCCGCTGAAGGTCGGCCAGACTCAGAGAGACTTCGCCCTTCTGCCCCGGCGCGAGGGCAATGCCCTGGGACTCGAGGTGCGCGCGGACCGCCTCCCCCGCCGGGGCGGGCGCCCACACGAAGCGTTGGCCGTCGAAGCCGACACGGAGCTCGCGCAGGCCGTCCTCCGCTCCCATGACGCGGGTCACCGGAAGGGCATCGAAGAGCTCGTTCGAGAAGATCCAGCCGGAGACCGAGTTGTCCTCCAGCTCCTCGACGCCCGAGAGAACCCGCGGCGCCGGAGTGATGCCCTTCGAGGCGAGAGCGCCTCGGCCGGCCTGGGATGCCTCGACCGCCGTCACGCGCAGGCGCGAGTGGACCTCCGGCGCGAGGACCGCCAGGGCCTGCGTGAAGTCCTCCAGGAAACGGCCCTCCCCGGCGCCGACTTCCACGAAGTCGACCCTTCCCGGAAGCCTTTCGGCGTCGAACGCAAACACGCGGGCCAGCGCGGCCGCGAAGGCCGGCGAAACATGAGGCGAGGTCAGGAAGTCGCCAGGCTCGCCGATCGAGGCACCTCGGGTGTAGTAGCCGCCTTCGGCGTCGTAGAGAGCCGCGGCCATGAAATCGGCGAAGGAGATCGGGCCCTCGAGCGCGATCCGATCCGAGAGACGTTCCGGCAGCGAGGCCACGCGGCGCGGATTATAGTTTCGCGCGTGCGCAGCCGCAGTCCGCGATTCGGCGCCCTCGCGGCCGCGCTTCTTCTGCTGAGCTCCTGTTCCTCGCGCCGCGAAGGCGCCCTGCCGACATACGAGGAGTATTCGGACGGCACGTCCGTATTCGCCGAGCGGCTCCTGGCAGGCTGGAAGGCGGGCGACGTCCCGGCGGAGCTTGTTGCGCCTGCGCTCGACTGGAGCGGGCCGTTTCCGGGCGACGGCCTCGTGCCGGTCGCGTCGCGCCCTCCTCTCTCGATCGCCATCTTCCGGGTTGGCGCTCCCCCGCCTTCCGTTTCGGGACAGTCCAGGGCCGAAGCCAACGCCGACGCCTTCCGTCGGAGTCTCGCCACGCTGCGCGAACCCTTCGCGTCGCTCGGACGCACCGAAGCCACGATCTTCCAGTTTCGCAAGCGCGGCGAGAAGCGCGAGATCCTTCTCGGGCTGTTTCTGAGCGGGGCCGACCGCAGCGGCGGCCTGCGACAGACCGGCGGCAAGATCCGGATGACGCTCGCCCCGGCCGGCGCGCAAAAAAATGCCTGGCGGATGGAGTCCGGCCGCGTCGAGAGCTGGCTCGCCGCCTCGACAACCGAGCCCCTCTTCGAAAACGTCGCCGTCCGGGCGGGGCTCGCGCGGCCGCACCACGCCTTCCTTCCAAACGCCGCGAAGAACATCCCGATCCCGGGCGAGCACATGCCGCCCGGTGCCGCCGTCCTCGACTTCGATCGGGATGGGCGGCAGGACCTCTTCGTCCCGAGCGGCGACGGCAACCGCCTCTACCGGAACCGGGGCGATGGCACCTTCGAGGACGTCGCGAAGGCCGCCGGCGTCGCGGGCCAGGAGGGCGAGGGCGTGGGAGCGCTCGCCTTCGACTACGACAACGACGGCGACACGGACATCTACGAGACCTACCTCCTGCGCCCGAACCTTCTCTACCGGAATCGGGGCGATGGCACATTCGAGGAGGTCGCCCAGGCCGCGGGAGTGGATCTCAACGACTACTCGACCTCATCCGCCGCGCTCGACTACGACCGGGACGGCGACGCCGACCTCTACGTCCTGGTGTACGGCCATCCCGGCCACGGGCCCACCCTCGAAGCGGACAACGCCCCGCCCAACCATCTTTACCGCAATGAGGGGAACGGGAAGTTCACCGACGTCTCGAAGGCGACGCATACCGACGACCGGCGCTGGGGCCTGGCCCTCCAGTCCGCGGATCTCGACGGCGACCTCTGGCCCGACATCTACGTCGCGAACGACTTCGGCGACCACACCTACTTTCACAACCGGGGCGACGGCACGTTCGAGAATGCCTCGAAGAAGGCCGGCGTCCTCGACCCGGCCTTCGGCATGGGCGTGACCGTCGACGACTACGACGGGGACGGACTGCTCGACTTCTTCGTGTCGAACTACTCGTTTCCCCTCAGCTGGTTCCTGCGCGACCCGCGCTACCCGATGCCGCCTTTCCCCTATTCTCTCGGCCGGCCGCTCGTCTGGCGGAGGCTGACGAAGCTCTCGCGCGGCTCGTCTCTCTTTCGCAATCTCGGCGGCGACCGTTTCACGGACATGTCCGAGGAGGCCGACGTCTGGGACACCTCCTGGTCCTGGGGCTGCGTCTTCGTCGACGCGGACCTCGACGGCCGGGCCGACCTCTTCGTCGTGAACGGCATGGTCACGGGCAAGAACGAGGCCGAGCACGAGATCGACTTCTGGAACCTCATGTCCGTGGAGTTCCGCAACTTCGAGAAGGGCATCCCGATCGCCGAGTTCGGCGACGACTCTCTCTGGGGCCGGCTGCCGAAACGTTTCTATCGGAATCGGGACGGCCGGCACTTCGACGAGCTCGCGGCGGCCACCGGCCTCGAGTCGATCGGCAACCAGCGGGGCCTGGTCGTGCTCGACGCCGACGGCGACGGCGCCCCGGACCTTTTCGCCTCGGGCTTCCTCCAGCCGAATGCCCTCTGGATCAACCGGAATCCGTCGCGCGCGAAGACCCTCGTCGTCTCGCTCGAAGGCGACCCGACGGCGCCGGGCCCCCACCGCTCCACCCTGGAGGCCCTCGGCGCGGCCGTCACCGTGGAGGCCGGCGGGCTCTCACGTACGCAGGTCGTCTCCGCCGGGTATTCGTTTCTCTCGTCCGGTCCGCGCGAGCTGTACTTCGGTCTCGGCGACGCGGAAAAGGCCGACCGCGTCATCGTCAAGTGGCCGTCGGGCCGCGTGAGCGAGCGTCGCGAGGCGCCGGCGGGGCGCCTCGCGATCCGCGAATCGCCCTGAGCCGGCTCACTCCTTGTCGGACGGATCGTTGAAGATCGTCGTCAGCCGGATGCTGCCGTGGCCCGCCTGCGGAAAGCTCGGCTGCGTCCGGTCGCCGGGATCCAGGTTCGACGCCGTGTCGTCCGGCGGGAAGAGCACGAGCGTGCGCAGGAAGTCGATGAGCTCCTGCTGATCCTGATCGCTGCGCGCCGCGAAGGCGTCTCGCTCTCTCTGCGCCTCTCCCCCGTGCCTCAGGATGGCCTCGAAGAGGTTGATGCTGCGGCCGTCGTGGCCGAACGCGATCTTGCTTCCGACGCCCCAGAGCGGCCGAGTCAGGAATTCCTTCTGCGTCGTCCCGTCCCAGTTGCGCTCGTGAAACGCCGGCCCGAGGTCGTGGCGCTTGAAATCCGTGAAGATGTTACGCACGACGAACGGCTGGCGGAGCGGCCGCTTGACGGGTGGAAAACCGCTCGCGTCGGCCACGGACTCGACGAGCGGCGTCGCCGTGGCAAAGAGGCCGTTCAGGATTCCCCGTTCCGGGTCGTAGACGGTCTCGACGTCCGCCACGCGCCGATCCTTGTCGATCGTGAATTCCGGCACGTGGCACGAGGCGCAGCCGATCTGCCGGAACGTCTGCAGACCCCGGCGCGTCGCGTCGGTCTGCCTGTACGTCGCAGGCTTGAAGTAATTGAGGAGGTAGAACTCGAGGTAATCGACGATCGCCGTCGGCAGCTCGCCGCCCGAGACGTTTCCGTTGACGTCGCGGTAGGGATTGGCAACGGGCGGGGCCTCGATCCGGTCGGCCCGGCCATCCAGGAACATTCCCGCAGGCGTCGTGATCCGCGCCCCCGTGCTCGCCGCCGCGGTATCCGGATCCGCGATCTCGAGCCCCATCTCCGCGCGAAGCGCGCCCACGACGAACTCGCGGATGGAAATCGTTCCGCCGTGCGCGAAGAACGGACGTATGCGGAGGTCCGCATCCACGCCTTCGATCCCCGACTCGTCGAAGCTGCCGTCGGGCCGGGCCGTGATCGCGCCGAAAGACACGCCCTTCGCAACCAGCGGACGCGTGACCGCCACGCCCGTGCGTCGGGCCTCGGCGCGCGCCTGATCCCGCGCGACACGGAGACTGCGCGTCATCTCGTCGGCGAGCATTTCCTTCAGGCCCAGGCCGAACAGGTGGATGGCATCCCGGCTGTCCGGGCGCGTCACGACGTCGCCTCCCGCGCCCGCGGACCCGCGCGGCCGGCCATGACAGCTCGCGCAGCTGTCCGAGAGGCCGGCGCCGATCGTGAAGGTCGTGTTGATGTCGCCGAGGCCGTCGTCCACTCCGGGACCCTGGAGCTGGATTCGCGTGAACTTGCGTTGAAAGATCTGGCGGCCTCGCCGGATGGCTCGGAACGGATCCCGGCTGATCAGGAACGAGGCGGAATCCGGAGTGTTCCAGTCACCCCGGCCGGCCCCGATCTGCTCCGCCAGCGACTTGGCGATGCCGTCGTTGGCCGCGTTGGGCGCCTGCGTGCGGTCGATCATCTGGCCCTGCGCGGCAGCGGCCAGGATCCCGATTCCACAAAAGAGGACGATGGCGAACCCCGGGGATCGACGTTTCGTAGGCATGTCGGTGTTCTCCCAATGAAGGAAATCGGGAAACACCGCCGAAACCCGCCACCCTCACCAGCCGAATACTCGGCATGGTGCGCGAAATTGTTTACGCGCGCTTCATGGGCGATGGCGTCGTCGCCAGCGCCTTCAAACTGGCTTTCCAGATCCCGAATTTGTTTCGGCGGCTCCTGGGCGAAGGCGCTTTGTCCGCGGCCTTTATCCCGATCTTCAAGACCAAGGAGAAAACCGAAGGCGAAACGGAGATGTGGCGGTCGGCCAATGCCGTGATTTCAGGGATGGTCGTTGTGGCGACGGCGATCATCGCCCTGGTGATGCTAGGAATTTCCCTCGTCCTGGCCGTGCATGACT
>Ga0207701_10004270_pt1 | contig 14531 bp, 12 predicted proteins | sample KBSSwiSSwithPhiX_FD_184294 | JGI IMG/M metagenome (GOLD analysis project Ga0207701, IMG submission 184294) | Switchgrass rhizosphere bulk soil microbial communities from Kellogg Biological Station, Michigan, USA, with PhiX - S5 (SPAdes) (version 2) | ecosystem: Environmental > Terrestrial >... | reverse complement strand
ACCCGGCCCACTTGGGCGTCAGGGCAAGAGTCGAGGATGTGCTCGCCGCGCTGGCCGGTGTCGAGCTTCCCCGCAGTGGCTGGGCAGAACACGAGCTCGCGGAGTGGCGTGCCCGCCTGACCACCGAAAATTCGACGCCGGTCGCTCACGAGCCCGTGCTCGGCGAGATCGCGACGGGCTCGGTGCGTGAATTCTTCCGCGTCCTCGCTGATGCGACGGACAGTCGCGCCATCTATGTCACCGACGCGGGTCTCCACCAGGTCCTGACGCGCCGGTACGCTGTCGCGACGCTGCCACGCGGTCTACTTTGCCCCAGCGACTTTCAGTCGATGGGCTTTGGTCTGCCGGGTGCCATCGGAGCAGCGTTGGCCCGCCCGGAGGCCTGCGTGATAGCGTGCGTTGGAGATGGAGGGCTGGCGCTGTCGGCCGGAGAGCTGCTCACCGCAGTCCGTGAGGGCATCGACCTCGTGGTCGTTGTCTTCAATGATGGACGGCTGAACCTGATCCGCCGTCAGCAGGTGGCCAGGTCTGGCTACGAATCGGGAGTCGGGCTTCGCAATCCGGACTACTCGGCGTTAGCAGAGGCCGTCGGATGCTCTTATTTTCCCGTCGCCGGCGACCTCGAGTCGCTCGCGCGGAAAATCATCGCGACTCCGGGTGTCCGCCTGGTCGAATTGCAGCTGACCGACACACCGACCTTCCACCTGCACCAACTTCGCAGCGCCGTGCGTGAGCGGGTCCGTCCGCTGGCCACTCCAGGATTCTGGCACGCGCTGAAAGGCCTCGTCGCGCGTTAACCTGGATAGGGCGCGACCACTGGGCGGTGCCCGGCCGCTGAAACTTTCATCTCCCGCGCGACCTGAAGCCTCCGCCCCGAGATGAGCGCTGCTGGAACTGCCGGTCGCCGCGCTCCCGCGCCGCGTAGTCGCGCTCGAGTTGTGCACGTTCCCGGGACTCGATCGACTCCCGCTGCGCGCTTCCTCGATCGTTGGTGCGCGCCTGCGTAGCAGGGGCTACCGGAGTACTGGCCGCCGGGACTGCAGGTGCAACCGTGGGTGGGGAGGGGCGATCGCGTGGCACGTAGGGCGAGGACTCCGCCGGCTTCCACTGGCCATTGTCGTAGCGCTGCCAGCCATTGTCCGTCTTTTTGTATATGTTGCCGTTGTATCCGGCGTACGTGTCGCCGCTGCCGCTCTGGCCAACGGTCGTTCGGCCGGGACCCTCGCCCGACACCGAAAGCGCCTTTCCGCCACCGCTGCCTTCGATGGCGGTGGCGCTGCGGCCGTCATTGCGCACGGTGTCCGTCGTGATCGATCCATCGGCGCCGGTGATCGTGCTGGAGCCGCGCCCCAGCGACTGCTCGCCCGACATGGTGTACGTGTTGCCATCCCCCGATGTCACCGTGCGTTCGCTCGAGACGGTGCCGCCCTCGCGTGACCGTTGCACTTCGCTGCTGCCACCCTGTGATGTCTCGCGCTCGACCGTCGTCGTTCGATCGTCGAAGTCCGTGCTGCGCTCCGATTGCACCCATTCGTCCCCGCGCTCGACCGTGCGCTCGGTGTCGAGGCGATTCTTATCCTGGTCGTAGTAACGCTCGGTCTGGGTGCCGATGCCCGTGCGCGGGTTGTAGGTTTCCCCGAAGCTCGCCCACTCGTCGCCGTCCCATCCTGTTTCAACGTAGCCGTAGCGGCCGGTTCGTGGGTTGTAGCCCTGGGTGAACGAATAGCCGCCGTATGGTCCGTACCAGACGGAGCGCGAGCCATAGCGGCCCGTCGTCGGGTTGTACCAGCTGCCATGGCCGTAGGATCCCCAGTACGGGTAATAGAACGGCCCGTGAATGTAGGGCGGGTAGTACCAGCCTGTCCCGTAGTAGGCGACACCGAACGCGAGGAAGACTCCAGCCGCATATGCGTCGGTAGAGGAATACTCGATGTCATCGTCGGAGGAGTCGGTTACTTTGACGTCCGTCACCGCGTATGACGGCGAGTCAGGCGGAATCCCGTAGATCGCCGCAGGGACGTCGGCCGTCGCAGCCCACGGACCGATCGGAGAGTCTCCCACATACCATCCGGCGGCGTAGCACAAGTAGAACCGATTCTGGTACAGGAACACATCGAACCCACTGTTGACGGCCCGAGCGACCTGCGTGCCAGGGATCGTCTCGAACTTCGGGTCACCTGCATACGTGACGTCGACGGCCGGCGGGCTGCCCTTGCTGATCCTGATCTTTCGCGGTACCGAAGCCTCGAGCGCCGCCATCTTCGCCTCGACCGTCCCCGGCACGCTTGCACGCACAGCTGATCGTGCGTGATCTTCCGGAATCGCAGAAAAGGCCTTCGGCAGGTCCTTCGAATACGCCCACGCGCCTTGGTCGAGGTTTGTCGTCGTGAACCATCGTCCCGCAACGAGGAGGTACCAATTCGATTCGAGCTTGAAGAGCGGGCTTTCGGTGTTTGTTACCCACTCCAATCCGCTTGCGCCCGGGATGGTTTCGAGCGCGGGTTTGCCCTTGGTGACTATGAGCTCAGTCGGACGATCGGCAAACACGACCTGTGGTAGGGCGCGCGTGCAGTTCTTCAGCGGGACTGCCTTGCGGACCGTAGCGTACTCCTCGCCAGACGGAAGTGAGGCAAATCCCCTTGGCAACGTCGTCGCCGCCTTCCAGCCCTGATCCAGCTTGCCGGACGTGAGCCAGCAATCGCCTGAGAGCAGGTAATACATGCCGCTGCCTGTGGCATCACGGTACAGCGGCCAGTTCGCGTTCACGATGACTTCGAGGCCTGTGTTCGGGACTGCCGATGGCACAGGCGCGCCATTCACGAACAGCAAGGCAGTCGGCGTTGAGCGCACCAGAATCGGTGGAGGCGATGTGTTGAAGCCGGCGGGCGCGGTTTGCGGCAGAACTTCGTCTGCGAGCTGAGCCAGGAACAGATCGAGCTTCACGCCGATCGACTCGCGGGTGGCCGCATCCATGACCGCAGCCGTATAGTTGGCCGGGACGGGTTTCGCGAACGTCACGTCCGTCACTCTTGGCGAGCGGATCGTCACCGTGCGCTTGTCCATATCGACGACTGTGTCTCCGGCCACCGTTGCGGTCCCGTACTCCATTGCTGTCTGGCCGGAAGGTGTCAGAGAGAAAGCAATCGTCGAAGTGAAATGCTCGAACTCCGTCCAGCTGCGCACCTGTGGCGCGTGAATGGTCAGGGTAAAGCCCTCGATGTCACGCTGCTGCGGGAAGAGGGCGCTCGCTGCGCCGTCAGTGCCTGCTTGCGTTGTCGCAGTCGTGGCTGCCGGCAAGTCTGTCGTAGACAGCGCGGCGATGAAGGCGAGAAGCAGGGGCCGGGCGAAAGTCATCCATCCTCCGCGGTGATACCCTAGATTGCTCCTGCCAGGCTTCTTGTATCAAGGCGCGCTGGCTCATCGCTTCCAGCCTCCCGGTTCGGGATAAGTTCGGTATTCTCCGCAGGCCCGGAGATCAGGCGGGGTAAGGAGCTATCAGAGCATGAAGGCAATGTCGTTTGCTTCTCTGCCTCTTTGGACAATGGCAGCCGGAGCGTTCGCTTATCACTCGACCGCTGGCGGTGCTACGCCACTCCTGCCTTCGAAGAGTGAAGTCAAGGCAGTGATGAGCCTGGTGGCCGACTACGCCCAAACTCGCTATCCCGCTAGTGTCGAGGCCTATTGGGATGATGGTGTCTACCACATCGGCATGATGGCGCTGTTCGATGCGAACAAGAGCGGCGATACGCTGGCGTACACCGAGACCTTCGGTAACTACAACGGCTGGATCCTGGACCGAGGTGTAATCGCCGCCAACCGGCACAATCGCCTGGCAGCTGCGCAGAGCTGGATCGCCGCGCATGCTGCTTCTCCTGTCGCTCACATCGCCGATACCCGGGCAGAGATTGCGGATCAGACCGCTTTGAGCTTGGCCGAGGTGACATCCAGCGCCTATTTCTCTGTGGATTCGCAATTCATGGCGTTGCCCGCGTTTGCCATGATGGGGAAGCTGGACCACAACGACAGTTACTTCGATCGCCTGTATGAGCTGTTCAATTACACCAAGTCCACGCTGGGTCTTTACGATTCGTCGGCGCATCTCTATTACCGGGACCCGAGCTATATCTATCCCGCCAAGAAGACGCCGGGCGGCGCTAAAGTCTTCTGGTCGCGCGGGAACGGTTGGGCGTTGGCGGCCTTGGCCCGCATTCTTCCCCAGTTGCCGGCGAGCGATCCGGCGCATGCAGAATACGTCACCACGTTCCGGGAGATGAGCGCGGCGCTCAGGGCGGTCCAGCGATCGGATGGATTCTGGAATATGAGCCTGTATGACCCGGCCCATTACCCCGGTCCGGAGGTGACCGGTACGGCACTATTCGTTTATGGGATGGCCTGGGGCATCAATAACGGCCTGTTGAGCAAATCCACCTACAGACCGGTGGTAGCAAAGGCGTGGAACGCCATGGTGACGACGGCCGTGCATCCGGACGGCAAACTGGGATACGTACAGGGCGTGCACCAGCAGCCGATACCTATAACGCAGGTGACGTACGAGTCCAGCTCCAATTTCGGCGTGGGAGTTTTTCTCCTTGCGGGAAGCGAAGTCGTGAAGATGGCCGTGGATGGCGAGAAGTATGAGGTGGAGGATCTGACGGCAACCGTGTCGTCGGGTGACCGTCAGGAAGACGTGGGCGACGTCTGGGCGAGCGGCGAGAAGTACAGTCGCGGTGTGCTGAGCGGAGTCGGCGACTACATCCAGTATTCGGCATGGCTGCCTGCGCCCGGTGTGTACAACGTAAAGATCAGGTTCGGGAAAGGTGCCGACCTGGGGCGATGGCAGTTCTACAAGGCGGGAACCAAGGTCGGCGCGCAGCAGGACGCATACAGCAATGCTTTCGCCTTTTCCGAGGTCAACCTGGGCAATGTCACCTACGGTACGTCCGGCAATAAAGTATTCAGGTTCAGCGTGACCGGCAAGAACAACGCGAGCAGCGGATTCGCCACGGCCATCGATTATGTGATGCTCACCAGGCAATGAATCATTCGCGTCGACAACTGGCTGCTTGTTGCAGCTGGCCTTCAACTCACCAGACGATAGCCGCGTTCGCGGCGGCGTTTGCCGATAGCGCCCAGTGTGATCAAGCCGTCCTGCAGGGAAGCGACCCAGCTGGTCATGTAGCGACCACGGGATGCGCCGCTCCTACCGACGACTCTGGTCAGTATCCAGTGGCCCCAGAGGTCCTGTTCCAGGTGCGTGCGGTAGTAGCGATTGCCGCGCTCCCAGCGCAGCGCAACCCAGGAGGACGTGTCTAAGGGGGACACATTTTTCATAATCTGATTGTAGCCGCCGCGCGGCTCGCTACTTTGCGGCCGGTTGTGACGTGGATCACAGATTGCTATGAACGCCGGATCCGCTGATGCGGCGAAGCAGCGTAGGAGGGCCGAATCGAAATCCTCGGGCCTCAGATCGCGGGCGAGAAAGATCGAGCCGCGGCGAGTGCCCCGGTTTGCTAGTACCGGGGCGCTCACCGCCAGGTGCGCACGCCTGTGCGCGAAAACAACCAGGTCAGAGCGGGTCGTATTTAAACTTGGCGCCGGCGAGCGCAGCCTCGTACATCAGCCCACCCTTGATGATCGAGAAGGAGGCCATGCCGTTCTCATAGCCGGTGCGGGTCTGGGTCGTCGCGTCCTTCTTTCCGGCGCTTGCGCCTGAGGACGTACCGGTCGAACCTGCGCTGGCAGACGCTCCCGCCGTGATGGCGACGGCACTGGCTTTCGCCCCGAACTCGAAGTTACCCGACGTGAAGTCCTTGAATGCCCTGTCATCCTCGAAAAAGACGAGCAGGCTGTAACCCTGTGCGCCCGCCTGCCAACCGAAGCTCAACTGGTTCATCTTGGCCGTGCCTACCTGCTTGCCCTTCTCATAGACACACCCCGACCCGTGAGCTCCGCCGATGCCGAGTCCGGCCTTGCCGATTGTCGGGAAGACCGCATAACCGTAACTCTTCTTGAAGTAGCCGGCGCTTTCGCCGGCATCCTGGAACAACTTGAGCGTTGCCGCACACTCGGCCGGATCATCATCTGCGAGGGCCAGAGAGCCAAACGTCGAACTCAACGCCAGGCTCATTAATACTGCGAATAGCCGCTTCATCTCATTCACCTCTTGTTGTCTCAAACGCCTAAGGGAAAACTGATGCGCCAGCCGGATCCGCAGTCCGAGTGCGGAGGCGCTGGACGGTTTCCAAGTACAGGCCTGACGATCCAGGTCCTCCTTGACGAAGCGCGGCAAGGCCACGGGCAATGCCTCGCGCGGATAGTCATTCTGGATTGCAGATGACCCTGCAATCGCGGGGTGGCAACGAAAAACCCAGCGGCACGGGTTCTCCCGTGCCGGAGCGCTCTTAACTTAACGGTCTGAGGGCCTTGCTCGCAAGTAAAATGCTGGATGTCGCCAAAGAGTCTCGCATGCAGCGAGGCGTGGATGGTCAGGAGGAATGCTCCTCCTCGCGCGCGCATCGACGGCAGCTGGCGGTCGTCTTGGAGCGCCGTCGTCGGGGGCAAGGTCACCGGCAGGGTTCGGTAGCCGGTTCGGGACAGGTTCGGTCGCGACGGCGCTAACCCGTTGACTCGATTGGACCGCTTGAACCAAGTGGCGGGATCGAGGCTTCCTTTTCGAAGTCCCAGGTTGGCGTGTCGGGTGACTGCAGGTCCTTGCGGTACACGTGCGCGAGTAGCGTCCACGTCAATAAACTGGCCCGGGCGAGCGGCTGGCGGACATTCTGACGTCGCGGCCGTGCGCTGCGCAGCCGCGGAGGAGAATATGGAAGCGCCAAAGCATTTCGAGGTCATGGAGGGCTACTGCTGTTATCGGCTATCGGGTCACGGCCCTTTGGCGGAGGCGGCAGGCAAGGTCATAGACGCCATCACTTTTGCTCGGCAACAAAGGATGCACAACCTGCTAATCGATACGACGAACTGGACCGGCCATCAGAGTCCAGACACTTTGGAGCGGTACACATGGGGACAGGCATTCGCCCAGGCGGCCGGTTCAACAATGAAGCTGGCCATGGTGGTGCGACCTGAAATGGTGGACCCTGAAAACTTTGAGGTTACGGTCGCCAGAAATCGAGGACTGATGGGACATGTCTTCGATTGTGAAAAGGATGCGCTGGCGTGGCTTCTGGACCCTGCGTCTGATGAGGGCTAAATGCGCGAATTTTTCATCGAACTGCGACGCCGCAACGTAGTCAAGGTTGCGACTGTGTACGTCGTCGTGGGCTGGGGGGTCATCCAGGCAGCGGACGTTCTGTTCCCCGCCCTGACACTGCCGAAATGGACCGTCACGCTCGTGGTGGCGCTCGTCATCGCTGGCTTCCCGATATCGCTGATGCTGGCGTGGGCATTCGAGCTGACGCCGTCCGGAATCGGGCGCGACAATAAAAAAACGGTCTCGACCGATACTCCTATCGATCGGCGGATCGAAACTGCGCCGGTCCCAATCGGTGCTACGACACATCTGGAGGCCCGCGAACAGCGGTCGCTCGCCGTTCTCCCGTTCGTGGATATGAGCCCCGGACATGACCACGAATATTTTGCCGACGGCCTGGCAGAGGAACTGCTGGACGCGCTGGCGCGGGTGGCGGATCTGCGTGTGCCTTCGCGAACGTCTTGTTTTGCGTTCAAGGGGAAGGACGTGGACGTTGCGATGGTGGCTGAGCGATTGCGGGTCTCGCACGTGCTGGAAGGCAGCGTGCGCAGGTCGGGCGAGCGCATCCGCGTTGCCGCAAAGCTCGTCGAGACCAGCCGCGACACGCAGCTCTGGTCGGAAATCTACGACCGGCAGATCGAGGACATTTTCGCGATCCAAAGCGACATCGCACGCCAGATCGTCAGCTCGCTGCAATTGCGGTTGCTACCGCAAAATGCCATACATGCCACGACACGGGATGCCTCAGCCTACGAGCTCTACCTGCGGGGGCTGAACTTCCTGCATCGCTTTGGTCCCAAGAGTGTCCGCTTCGCGATCGACATGTTCCGGCGCGCAACCGAACTGGACCCGAAGTTCGCGAAGGCCTGGGCTGGCCTGGCGAAGGCCCACGCCTCGCTCGCCATCTATTACTCGGGGGGTGCGGCCGATCTGCAGTCCTCCGACGAGGCAAGCTGCCGGTCGATGGAGCTGGCTCCCGGCCTCGCTGAGGCACATACGGCCCGCGGCGTCTCTTTACTGGCCCAGGAGCGATACGACGAGGCGGCAGCGCAGTTTGAATGCGCAGTGACGCAGAACCCACGTTCCTTCGACGCCTGGTATCAATATGCGCGAACGGCGCTCCATCAGGGCGCGCTCGAAAAAGCACTCGAGCTATTCGAGAAGGCGTCGGAGGTGGACCCCGACGATTTCCAATCACCGCTCATCGCGGCGCCCGTCTATCGAAAGCTTGGATACGAAGCTAAGGCGCTCGAGGCAGAGCACCGTGGTGTGGCTCTGGCGGAAAGTCATCTGCAGAGCTATCCGGACAATGCACGCGCGTACTTTCTCGCGACGGCAGCGCTCGATAATCTTGGTCAAAGCGAGAAAGCGTTTGACTGGGCGGACAGGGCCGTTGCGATTGATCCGGACGATGCCACCACGCGCTATAACGTCGCGTGCTTTTATGCGCAGGTGGGAGATACCGACAAGGCATTCGCGTTCCTGCAGGGCTCCGTGACATCTCGCACGTGGCTCGACAACGACCCGGAACTGGATCCCATCCGCGACGATCCGCGGTTCCATGCATTGCTCAGGACGCTCAAGGAATAGGTGGCTGCAATTACTGCGGCCGCGACTCTCACGAGCTTAGATCTACCGTGTACCACTTCCCCATTTCGATGCTGCGGATCTCCGATTCAGCAAACCCGACACTGCCATGCATGTGTTCAATGGCCGAAAGCGCTCGACGAAAATAGTTTTCGCTGACCTGCTGAAGTTGGCCGTGCGAAATGGGTACAGGTTGATCAGGCGGCACATGAAGCTCAATGTCGCCCGATCCAGCTTGCCTGATCTCCACGAAATGCGCGCGACGCGGCTCTCCTTCGATATCAAGCTCGAAATGGAGCCGAGCGCTCAAATGGTCGTCACCCATGAGCTCGACAGGCGTGCAGGCGCTATGCGGATCGTCTCCGGTAGCTTCCTGGTTTCGAATGTCCGCCTTAACGAAGTGCAGCGCGGCCTGTCCCATATACCCTCCATGGCCTAACCTGCACTCGGCTTTTCCCCCAACCCCAAGCGACGCCAGGCCGGCGTTTCGATCATGACTGCGGGCAAGCATAGCGCCCGGGCCAGCGACATAAGCTGGCAAAGGGCGTGAAGCACGTCACAGTTTTGCAAGGCTCGTTGCGGCGGTGCGCAGAATTTCCATGTTTTCAAGGGTTTCGCATCCAGCATGCGTGCGGCGCTGACCACGAGGGTCTCGGCACCGACGGGGCAAACCACCAAAGCAGCGACAAGCATCGCCAGCAGCCTGATCCGGGCGCGACGCCTAGCCATGACTCTTGTGTCCGGGTGAGGAGGGGGGTGAAATGACCAGCGCATCGCCTGGCGACAGCGATCGCTGCGAGCATGGTCCACCGGCGGGGGTGTCGCCCACTAGAGGCAGATCAACGTCGTGAGGCGCGGAGGTACAAGTGAGCCAGTGGATGTACAACCTTCCAGTTGCGTGGATGGCGATCGTTATCTTCCTCGCCACGTACGTGGCCACGGGCGGTCTCTACGCGCTGATCATGGCCGCTGCGAAGGGTGAGCGCGCGCGCGCATTCAAAGCCGTGTCGCCCGGCATGCTGCCGCCGCTGGGGATCATCTTTGGCTTGTTCGTGGCGTTTCTCGCAGCACAGGTCTGGAGGGATTTCGATCAGGCACAGGCGGCGGTGAGCCGCGAGGCCAGCGCATTGCGCGCGGTGGTAATGCTCATCGAGAGTTTCCCGGGAGACCCGCAAGCGCGCATGACGAGCCTCATTCGCCGTCAGATCGACGAAGCCGCAACCCACGAATGGCCTGCCATGTCTCGGCGCCGCGCGGCGCTGACGATGGTCCCGGTCGCGTTGGCGGAGGCGCTGCAGTTGGCCCTGGCTCTTGAGCCGCACACGAATGGCCAGATTGCAGCGCAGCGGGAGATCGTGGTCGCGCTGGAAAACGCACTCGACGCACGCCGTCAACGCATCATCGTCAGCGAGTCGACGGTCAACTGGGTTAAATGGGCCAGTGTCCTGTTACAGGCCCTGTGCGCGTTGGTTGCAATAGGGCTCGTGCACAGTGACAACCGGGCCACCGCGGCCATCGCGATGGGCATCTTCGCAACCGGAGTCGCTGTCTCAGTCGTGCTGATTGCCTCACACAGCGGACCGTTCTCCGGGCAGATATCGGTCGGGCCTGACCTGCTGTTGCAGATCAGGCCCCCGCCGAACCCGTAGCGGCAACTCCCCGGCCGCCTTCCTCAATTCATGATGGGGGCGAGTGCGTTTTGGATTCGCTGCATCTGTGCCGTCGTGGTGAACTCCGTGAGCAGCCGACCGAAGTGTCGGTGCTGCACTCCGCTGACGATGTATTGCCAGCGGTAGGCTTTGACGAGGAGATCCTTGATCGCGTGCTGTTCGTCATCCCTGAAGTTGCGATCGCAGAGCCTCAGGAAGTACGCGGAATCCACCGCGGCCTGTCCTTGCACGATGCCGTCGACTGAGCCTACGAGGTCGATCAGGTCGCTGACCGCGGCATCCCGTTCCTCGGGCGTCAGCCTGGCATCGACCCGCCGCCACTCGAGCTCATCCAGAATCACGTGCTGACATTCGTCGCGCCAGTGAAAACGGAAGATGTCCTTGAAGAGGGGCGAGACCGAGGCATCCTGGTCGATGCTGTGCTCGTAGTGGCTCTGCACGAACAGTTCGATGTGGCAGGTGAGCGCGAGCACGGCCCATGTGGACTTCGATAGCACCACGCGCGCAACCTCGTTCGGGTCCGCGACGGTGGAGTAGCCGCGGGGCATGCTGTGGGCGATGAGTGCCTCGACGCGCCGAAAGAGCTCCTGATGCTTGAGCTCTTCGTCGCCGAAGCGCACCAGCGCCTCGAGTGCCACCTGGTCACCGAGATAGTGTTCGCGCGACTGGTCGAGGATCTTCGCGCCAATGAACCGCTCGACCAGCCCGAACAGGTAGGCATAGGTACGCCCTTGGACCTGGCTCAGCGAGCGCCTCTCGGCTTCCGTCAGGAAAGCGAGCTCGTCGACCTTTGAGAGCCCATCTGGCAGGAACTTGTGGCTGAAGTCGAACTCGCGGCCGCGCAGCACATCGCGATCGATCTCCCAGGGCGCCTTCTTGGAAGCCTTGATGCAACGGGCATAGCGAGCGGTGTCAGTGAGCGCCTCGTTCAACGTCTGGATGGCAGCATTCATGTGAGATCTCCTCAGTGCATCGGTTGAATGGCCGGCATTCTGAGGAGGGTGACCAGGCCGGAGCATGAGCCAGATGACTCATTTTGCGGTGGGTCGGGTAAGGACGAATGTCCCTCCCGCGCGAGCACGATGGTCTTGGCGCGGGAATCCACAGCGAGCTTGCTGAAGATGCGTTACTTCGCCACCAGGCTTGCGCGGCGTTGCTGCTCCAAGTGCACCTGATCCAGCGTCAAGTGAGTTTGTGTTGCGATCACTTTGACGAGCGTGTGCTCTGGCGTCCGCGGCAATGAAAGTGCATGCAGGCGCTCCCAGGTTGTGATTCGCACCTGGGGATCGTTGCCCGCCGAGCTCTGAGCTTCCAGCGCCCGCAGCCGCACTGCCGCGCGCTCGTGTTCAGCTCGCTCCATTGCCTGGCGATGATCCGCCACGATTTCGGTCACGCCAAGTCCAGTGTCATCGAATCGTCGATACAATGCCATTACTCCCTCCGAAGCAGCCCTGCTGTCAAAGCAGCGTGCGAGCTGCGGACGCGAATCACGTCGAACGCGTCGACAGATAAAAAGAAGAGCTACGAGCCGTGAGCACTATACGCCGTCACCTTCCTGCTCGTTCTGGTTTCGAGCGAGCTATGACAGGCGACCGCCGATTCAGTACGCCTGTGCAGGCGAGGAGTATTATTGCGTAACCTTGCACCAGACCATCCGCTTCACCCGCAGCGTCGACGAGGTGCGACTCGCGTACGCGGAGTCTGGTACCGGTCCGCCGCTCGTGAAGGCGGCGAACTGGCTGTCACACCTCGAGTTCGACTGGCAGAGCCCGGTGTGGCGTCACTGGTTCGGCTTTTTCTCCAGCGCTCATCGGCTCATCCGCTACGATGCCCGTGGCTGCGGTCTCTCGGACTGGGACGTGGCCGATCTGACCCTGGCCGCGCAGGTAGCCGACCTCGAAGCGGTGGTGGAATCGGCACACGTCGACCGCTTCGCCCTGATTGGCATCTCGCAGGGAGGCGCCGTTGCGGTCGAGTACTCCATCCGCCACCCCGAACGCGTCTCGCACCTGGTGCTATACGGTGCGTTCGCGCATGGCTGGAAGCACCGCGGTGAGCAGACCGCTCGGCAGCATCGCGCGCTCAACGAGCTCGTGCGCCTCGGATGGGGCCAGGAGAACCCGGCGTTCCGCAAGTTGTTCGCTACGATGTTCGTGCCGGATGCGAGCGACGAACAGGAACGCTGGTTCGCCGATCTCATGCGCGTTACCTCAGAGCCGGAAATCGCCGCGCGGCTTATCGAAGCCACCGGGGACATCGATGTCGTGGACAGACTTCCCGCCGTTACGGTCCCTACGCTGGTCATCCACGGCCGGGATGACGCGCGCGTTCCCTATGCGCAGGGGCGCGCACTCGCGACCGCAATACCCGGCGCGCATTTCGTGACGTTGGAGAGCCGCAACCACATCCTGCTCGAGGCCGAGCCCGCCTGGGCGCGCTTTCGCGAAGCGTTCGAAGAGTTCACCGGGCATAAGGCTCCGCAGGGCGAATCCGCTCGGAAGGACGTGACCTTCGACGAGCTCACCGCGCGCGAGCTCGACATTCTCGGCCATCTCGCGCGTGGCCTCAGCAATGCCGAAATCGCAAAGCGCGTCTTCATCAGCGAAAAGACCGTCCGGAACCACCTGACGAGCATCTTCAGCAAACTCGACGTCGACTCACGGGCCAAGGCCATCGTGCTCGCCCGTGACGGCGGGCTCGTCAAGTAGCGGGCGAGACACTCGGCCCACACCTTGCATCCGAAAAGTGAGCCGTCGGCTCAAGCTCCGATTCAGAACGCACTCGTTTGATCTGAGCCGAGAAAGCTGCGTCGCCAGTTGCCGCCAAACGCCGGGTGCGCACTAAGTTAAGAAGCCGTCTGCGGCCGTGGCGATATCCTTTACACCGTCGGGATTATGACCGTCGACAGCAGGCATTTCTTCAGATAAATCAATGCACTGTGGTGGTTGGCACGGCTCGTGCATTTCATACGCTGCGAGGAAGTTAGGACGGGCCGGCGGACGGCATCAACACACCACTTGATCGAAACATTAGTAATCCAGGAGAAACTTTCAATGACGACGTCACGGACTCGAATGCAGGCAACGTTGCTCGGAGCAGCGGTCGCCCTGGCATTCACCAACGCCGGCGCCGCGAACATCGACCTGACCGGTGGCTACAACATTTGCGCAGCGACCGATGGCGCGACCGTCTGCAGCGCCAACGACAGCAGCGGCAGCACCGGCTCCGGCACGTTCCCCTCATTCGTCGGGACGAACGGGGGGCGGCCGCCCACCTTCATCGTGTACAACACGACAAATCCGACCGACGACGGCAACGAAGTCGGCAACGGGGCCCCCAAGAACCGCGATGTGACGCTCGGCGATTTCGCCGTGACGCAAGTCGGCGGTGTTGATGTCTTCACCTTCGTGCTCGACATCAACCAGACCAATCCGGATCCGATCCTGTCGCTGAATCACGTGTCCATCTTCATGGGTGATGGCAGCCTGACGGACTACGACGCCGGCGCGGACACGCTCGGCGGCGTAGCCGCGACGTGGGCGATGCCCGTGGACGACCTGATCACGCTCGACTACTCGCTGGCAGCGGGCAGCGGACGCGGCGACATGTTCCTGTACGTGCCGATCTCGTTCTTCGCCGGATTCGGCGTCGACGATCATCTGCAGCTCTTCAGCTCATTCGGCAATGATCCCAACAACAACAACGATGGGTTCGAGGAGTGGTCGTACCTGAGCTGCACGCAGACAGACGCCCCCTGCTTCACGCCGCCGGATGACGTCCCGGAGCCAGGCACGCTTGCGCTGCTCGGCCTCGGCTTGCTCGGAGTGGGCATGGCGCGACGGCGCGCGACGGCCTGACAGACTCTTTCTCCAGTCGAAGGGAAGCGGCCCCGCAGGGCAACCTGCGGGGCCGTTTGTTCGTGGACCGTCTACGCGCGTTCTGCAACTAGCGCGAGTAGGTTCTGCTGACGCACTCTGTTCTCTCTGGGGCGCTGCGAACGCTGACCGCATTGATCGCGATCAGTCTAGCAACCATCTTTTGCCTGAAGGCCGGCGAGTAGGGCTCTG
>Ga0207701_10004268_pt1 | contig 14538 bp, 10 predicted proteins | sample KBSSwiSSwithPhiX_FD_184294 | JGI IMG/M metagenome (GOLD analysis project Ga0207701, IMG submission 184294) | Switchgrass rhizosphere bulk soil microbial communities from Kellogg Biological Station, Michigan, USA, with PhiX - S5 (SPAdes) (version 2) | ecosystem: Environmental > Terrestrial >... | reverse complement strand
AAGGCCGCGCGCTACGACACGGGCGCGGCCAGAAGGCCGCGCGCTGCGACACGGGCGCGGCCAGAAGGCCGCGCGCTGCGACACGGGCGCGGCCAAAGGCCGCGCGCTACGTCACAGGCTCACGATTTCGTCTCCAGGACGTCCTTGAGCTCGGCGAGGATCTCGAGCGCGCGTCGCGGCGTCGTCTCGTCGATCTGCACTTCCTTGAGCCGCTGCATCAGCTGCTCGGCGACCGCCGACGTCGCACCCGCGGTGTCGGCGGCGAAGAGCGCCATCTGATAGGTCTCGGGACCGCCCTGCGTACCAGACAGCGTCGGGCGGCCGCCGCGCGAGAGCTCGTCACGCTCGAGCCCGTGGAGAATCTCCTTCGCGCGATCGACCACCGTCGCGGGCAGGCCGGCCAGCCGGGCGACCTGGATGCCGTAGCTGCGATCGGCGCGGCCGGGGACGATCTTGCGCAGGAAGATGATCTCGTCCTTCCATTCGCGCGCGGCCACGTGGGCGTTGACGATCCCGGGCAGCGCGTCGGCGAGATCGGTCAGCTCGTGATAGTGGGTGGCGAAGAGCGTCTTGGGTCGCGCGCGGCTGTTGGTGGCGAGGAACTCGGCGACGGCCCAGGCGATGCTCAATCCGTCGAAGGTCGACGTGCCGCGGCCGATCTCGTCGAGCACGACCAGGCTGCGCGACGTGGCGCTGTGCAGGATGTTGGCGGTCTCCTGCATCTCCACCATGAACGTCGACTGGCCGCGTGCGATGTTGTCGGAGGCGCCGACGCGGGCGAAGATGCGGTCGACGAGCGGCACTTTCGCCTCGCGCGCCGGGACGAACGATCCGATCTGCGCGAGGATCGGGATGAGCGCCGTCTGCCGCAGATAGGTCGACTTGCCGCCCATGTTCGGGCCGGTGAGCACGACCAGCTGCCGCGTCTCGCCGTTCAGATCGATGTCGTTCGGCACGAACGCATCGCGCGAGAATCGCTCGACGACAGGATGACGTCCGTCGACGACGACGAATTCGTCGCCGTCGTGGACGTGGGGCTTGGTGTAGTTGGCGACGGCAGCGGTCTCGGCCAGGCCGGCGAGCACGTCGAGCGCCGCCAGCGCGCGGGCCGTGTCCTGGATGCGCGGGGCGTGGGACGCGATCTGCAGCCGCAGCGACTCGAAGATCTGAATCTCGCGCTCGAGGATGCGCTCGTCGGCGCCGAGCACTTTCTCCTCGTATTCCTTGAGTGCGATCGTGGTGAAGCGCTCGCCGCCGGCGATCGTCTGCTTGCGCTGATAGTCGTCCGGGACGGCGCCCAGGTTCGCCTTCGAGATCTCGATGTAGTAGCCGAAGACGCGGTTGAAGCGCACCTTGAGGGAGCCGATGCCGGTGCGGACGCGTTCCCGCTCTTCCATCTCGGCGATGATCTGGCGGCCCGACCGGCTGATCACGCGCACCGCGTCGAGATCAGGATCGACACCGTCGCGAATGGCGCCGCCGTCACGCGCCAGCGCCGGCGGCTCGTCGATCACCGTGCGCTCGATCAGCTCCCGCACATCCTGCAGATCGTCGAGCTCCGCGCACAGGCTGCGCAGCAGCGGGGCGCGCAGGTCGCCCAGCGCGTGCCGGCAGCGCGGGATTGCCGCGATGGAGTGACCGAGCGCGACGAGATCGCGCGGGCCGGCCGTGCCGAGGGCCGTGCGGGCGACGAGACGCTCGAGATCGTGAACGCCCTTCAGCGCGTCGCGAAACCGGCCGCGATCGACGGCGCGGAACGCCAGCTCCTCGACCCCGTCGAGGCGGTCGCGGACCGGTTCGAGCGCCAGCAGCGGCCGGAGCAGCCAGGAGCGGAGGAGCCGTCCGGCCATCGCCGTGACCGTCCGATCGATCTCGTGCAGCAGCGATCCCGCCGTGCCGCCCTCGCTGCCTTTCACGATCTCGAGATGCTGCAGCGTGATCGGATCGATCAGCAGGCAGTCGGATGAGGGCTTGAAGCGCACGGCGCGCACGTGCGCGAGGTCGACCTTCTGCGTGTCGCGCAGATAGCGCACCAGGCCGCCGGCGGCGCGCACCGCGGTGGGCCGGCCGTCCATGCCGAAGCCTTCCAGGCCATGCGTGTCGAGCTGCTCGAGCAGCGTCTGCCGCGCCGACTCGGTCTCGAAGCTCCACTGATCGGCCCGAGTCACGGTGATCTGCAGCCGGCCGGCTTCGGGCAGCTGCGCGAGAATATCGGTCTCGTCGGGGATCACGAGCTCGCGCGGGCGGAGCACCGCGATTTCGTCGTTCACCGCCTGCAGCCCGGCGGTCCCCTCGTACTCGGCGGTGGTGAACTCACCGGTCGACACATCGATCAGTGCGACGCCCACCCGCCCGACCTCGTCCCGTCGTCCGCTGTTCCCGGTCACGATCGACATCAGGAACGCCGGTTCGCGCGCCTCGAGATAGCCGGCGTCGGTCAACGTGCCTGGCGACACTACGCGTACCACCTCTCGACGCACCAGCCCCTTGGCCTTGCGCGGATCCTCGACCTGCTCGCAGATGGCGACGCGGTAGCCCTTGCGCACCAGGCGAGTCAGATACCCGTCAGCGGCATGATGGGGGATGCCGCACATCGGAATGTTGTTGCCTTCGGAATCCTTCGACCGGGAGGTCAGGGTCAGATCGAGCGCCCGCGAGGCGGTCAGCGCGTCCTCGTAGAACATCTCGTAGAAGTCGCCCATGCGGAAGAACACGATGGCCTCTCGATGCTGGCGTTTCGCATCGAAGTACTGACGCATGGCGGGGGTGAGGGTGGTGGGGTTCACGGGATCAACAATTCACAATGCTCAATGCTAAATGCCCAATGCCCAAAGGTTCACAGGGCGCTATCGCCGTTCAACGCACGCCGCACCGGGATCCGTGACCCACTCCCAATTTGGGCATTGAGCATTGAGCATTGGGCATTGGGCATTGTAAGTACCATATTGCCATGCTCGTCGTCGCGCTCGATACCAGCTCTCGACACGGCAGCTGCGCCCTCGCCGTCGATGGCGACGTTCGCGTCGTGCTCGCGAGCGATCCCGCTCTGCCGCAGGCCGCCAGGCTTCCCGCGGACCTGCAGCTGCTCCTGGCCAGGGCCGACGTACGATTGGAAGACGTGGACGTCTTTGCGGTCGCCGTTGGTCCGGGCTCCTTCACCGGCCTGCGTGTCGGGATCGCGACGATGCAGGGGCTGGCGTTTGCGGGTGAGCGGCCGCTCATCGGCGTCTCCGCCCTGGACGCGCTCGCGGCGATCGCGCGCGAGGCGACGACCATCGCGCCGGCGTCGCGGACGGCGACCTGGATCGACGCCTGGCGTGGAGAAGTGTACGCGGCGGTGTACGACGGCACGCGTGAGGTGGAGCCGGTGAGTGTCGAGACGCCCGAACGTGTGTTGGCGCGCCTGGCGGACGGCGCGTTCTTCATCGGCGATGCGATTCCGCTGCGGCGCGACTTGATCGCGGAGCGGCTCGGCGACCGGGCGCGCTTCGCGTCGGATCCGGCGCCGCTGCTCGCCGGAGCGATCGCGCGTCTGGCGCACGCGGCGGCGGTGGCCGGGGAGCGGCCGGCGCCGGATGCGATCCGCCCCCTATATGTCAGGCGTCCTGACGCCGAGATTGCCAGGGATGCACACGCACGGCGCTGACGCGACGTTCTGGGTCGAACCGCTGGACGGAGACGACGATCTCGACGGTGTGCTGGAGGTCGAGGCGCAATCGTTCACGAACCCGTGGACGCGTGCGATGTACGCGTGGGAGCTGCAGAACCGCCGCGTGTGTCACATCTATGTCGCGCGCACGACGGCCTGCCGGGTTGCGGCGTTCTGCGCCTTCTGGCTGGTGGTCGACGAGATCCACATCAACAACGTGGCGGTGCTGCCCCAGTACCGCGGCCGTGGCATGGGCTCCGCCGTGCTGCGCCACGTCCTCAACGAGGCGCGGCAGCTGGGTGCGACGCGCGCCACGCTGGAGGTCCGCGCATCGAACGAAGGCGCCCGGCGGCTCTACGAACGGCTGGGATTTCACCTCGCCGGCGTGCGCCCGAACTATTACTCGAGTCCGGTCGAAGACGCGCTGATTCTGTGGCGCGACAACCTGTGACGGCGCCAATCGTGGGGTCCGGCTTCAGCCGACGCAGGTCGTAGCGTCCGGCTTCAGCCGACGCAGGTTGTAGCGTCCGGCTTCAGCCGGACCTGATCAAGGTCCGCCTCAAGGCGGGCCCCACAGGGGGACGGCGCCTACAGTCTGAAGGTGATTGAGCCCCGCCCGCCGGTGTGCTATGGTGCCTCTCATACGAGCGTTACCTCTGTAACAGGAGAGGAGGGTACGGCTATGAAGGCAGCGGAGACGCAGGAAGTAAAGAGCCTGCTGCTGCGAGAGCACGATCACTACCGCGAGCTCGCCGAACGTCACCACCAGTTGGACGACCGCCTCCACGAACTCACCGAACGGCACTACCTGTCAGACACCGAGCAAGTCGAAGAAGCTACCCTCAAGAAACGCAAGCTGTTGCTCAAAGATCAGATGGAAGAGATCCTCCGCGATTACGCGGCGAGTCACGCCTGAACGGCGATCTCGATCCTTCCCCCGTCAGACCGGGCCCGGCCTTCCGCTTACTGCGTGGAACACCGGACCCGGTCTCTCTCTTTTTGTATGCGCATCGATCCCGCAGGTTGGCCGTTCGTGCTCGGCGGTCTCGTCCTCGCCATCTTCGCCGGGTTCGCAGTCGGCCGGATCTTCGGCGTCGTGCTGCTCGCGCTGTCGACGTTCTTCCTCTTCTTTTTCCGCGATCCCGATCGCACGGTTCAGGTTCCTGAGTCGGGCGTCGTGTCGCCGGCCGATGGACGGGTGATGGTGGCCGGTCAGGCGACGGCAGACGGCTTTCCCGCCGACCAGTGGCAGCAGATCAGCATCTTCCTGTCGCCGATGGACGTCCACGTCAACCGCATGCCGGTCAGTGGCCGCGTCGTCAAGGTCACGTATCGCCCGGGGCGTTTCCTGCCGGCCTACAAGGAGCAGGCGGCGGACCTCAACGAGTACACTGAGGTCGTCGTGGACCACCAGGGCACGCGTGTCGTCGTGCGTCAGATCGTCGGCATCCTCGCGCGCCGAATCGTCTGCCGGGCCAACGAAGGAGATGTCGTGCACGCGGGCGATCGGTTCGGCGTGATGAAGTTCGGTTCGCGGATGGATGTCTTCGTGCCGCAGAGCGCGCGGCTGCACGTCACGGTCGGCCAGAAGGTCCGCGGCGGGATCACGCTGCTCGCGACGCTGGACGCGCCGGCAGCGAAGGTCCCGTCTGCACAACCCGCGGGCGCCGCATGAAGCCTGATCAGATTCCGTACGTCCCGCAGCGTCTCCGCATGTTGCGTCCGCTGCGCCGCCGTCAGACCGACATCGACGCGCGGCGCGCCAGACGCGGCGTCTACCTCTTGCCGAGCATGTTCACCATGGCGAACATGTTCTGCGGCTACGCCTGCATCGTCTACGCGATGCGCGGAGAGTTTGCGATCGCGGCGCCATTCATCGGCTACGCCATCGTGCTCGACATGCTCGACGGCCGAGTCGCGCGGATGACCGGTACGAGCTCCACGTTCGGCCTGGAGCTGGACTCGCTCGCGGATGTGATCTCGTTCGGCCTCGCGCCCGCGATCCTGTCGTTCCGCTGGGGGCTCGAGCCGCTCGGACGGATCGGCTGGGCGGCCGGATTTCTCTTCGTCGCCGCGGCGGCTGTCCGTCTGGCGCGCTTCAATATTCAGTCGGGCGGCCAGGACAAGCGCTACTTCGTGGGGCTGCCCAGTCCGGCGGCGGCCGGCGTGCTGACCTCGACCGTCTATGCGTATCCTGCCGGACTGCATCTGCCGATGCACGCGGTGCCGGTGCTGGCCGTCGTGATCGTGCCGGCGTTGCTCATGGTCAGCACGATCCGGTTCCGCAGCTTCAAGACGCTCGATCTGCAGCCGCAGCCGCGGCGCAACTACACGGTGCTGATGCTGGTGGCGCTCGGGCTCGCGCTGGTCATGGCCAATCCCGAAGTGACCCTTGCCGTGATGGCGTACGCCTATCTCGCCTCGGCGTTCGTCGGTCTCGCCTGGGGCCGCCTGCAGCGACGGAACGCCGACGATGCGAAAGCGGCGCCGGCGGCGAGTGATAAAGATCCGGCACCCTGACGCCGCCGGGGCCGGCCGCCGTCGCGCTTCGCGCGTGGCTGCTTGGCGAAGGCGAAAGGCCCCGGCCTACAGACCTTCGGCTTCGATCGCGTCGGCGGCGGCCGGCAGTCGCAGTTCCACCGTCGTGCCGCGCCCTTTCTCGCTGCTGACGGCAATCGTGCCGCCGTTCAACTCGACATTGCGTTTCGCAATCGTCAATCCCAGTCCGGTCCCGGTCGCCTTGGTCGAGAAGTACGGCTCGAAGGCGCGGGCGATGGCTTCCGCATCCATGCCGGCGCCGGTATCGGAGACGCTGATCAGCACCGCGGCGGCCTCAGTGCGGGCGGCCACGGTCAACGTCCCGCGGCCAGGCATCGCGTGCAGCGCGTTCTCGACGAGGTTGCTCAGCGCGCGCGACACGAGGCCGCGGTCCACGTACAGCGACGGCAGCGTTTCCGGAACCGTGACGTCGAACTCGATCCGATCCTGAAGACCAGGGCGATACGGCTCCACGATGTCGTGAATGAGCGCGGTGGCGCTGACGATCGCCGGGCGCGCGGTCGGTGACGAGGCGAAGCTGGAGAACTCCGAGGCGATCTGCCGGAGCAGGCGGACCTGCGTCAGGATCGTCTGCACACATTCATCGAGGATGGGCGAGAGCGGCTTGCCGCGATCGGCGTGGACGCGCCGGAGATGCTCGGCGGTGAGCTGAATCGGCGTCAGCGGATTCTTGATGTCGTGCGCGACCTGCCGGGCCATCTCGGCCCAGGCTTCGACGCGATGCGTGCGCTCCAGCTCACGCCGCTGCCGCTGCAGCTCGCCGGCCATGCTGTTGAAGTCCTCGACGAGCCGGCGCAGCTCGTCGGAGGAGCGGGCCATGATGCGCGCATCGAGATCGCCGCGAGCGATGCGTCGGGTGGCGCGCGTGAGACGGTTCACGGGATCGGAAATCCGCTCGGCCATCCAGTAGCCGAGAAACGCGCCGGCCAGCACGAAGAGGAGTGCGCCGAGGAGCAGCCGCCGCGTCAGCGTCGTGATCTGGACCTCGATATCCTGCTGCCGTGACGTGAGCGGCACCGTCAGGATCTTGCCCGCGTGCCGGATGCTCAATGGCGTGGCGGCCACGAGATACTCGTCGAGCGTGCCGACCCGTTCGTGCGTCACGGTCGACTGTTCGTTGCGGAGCTGCAGCGCGCGGTAGACGTCGGCGGGGATGCGCGTCGGCAGCAGGTCGGACGCGAAGAGGTCGCGCTCGCTGGTCGCGTCGAGGTGCGGGCCGTCGAAGATATTGACGTCCTGATCGATGACCCGGCTGACCCAGACCATCAGGTTGTCATCGATCGGGCTGTTGAACAGGGAGGCGAAATCTTCGACGAGGGTGCGCGCCGTCTTCGCCGTGCGAATGGCTTCCTGCTCGATGCTCGAACGCATTTCATCCGCGACGTAGTTGCGCGTCAGGAACGCGAGTGCGGCCACCGGCAGGATGACAGCAGCGACGAACGCCAGAAAAAGCTTGCGGTAGAAGCTGGCTCGAATCTCCCGCAGCAATGCCGGCGCTGTGGCCGTCCTTCGTCCGACCCGCCCGAACAGACCATTGGCCAGCAGGAGCAGACAGTACGTGCCGGCGGCCAGGATGGTGAGCTCCGCGAGGTTCACCAGATGGCCGAGCGGCGTGACGACCGGAAAACCGAGCGCGTAGATGCCGCTGCGATCGCTTTGCAGAAAGACGCTGTACTGGTCTTCTCCCAGGCGAAGGTGCTGCCAGAAGCCGCCCGGCTGCCCGGGACCGCGGTCAGCCGCACCGGCCAGGCGATCGAGCTGCGCCTCGTCCAGCTGCCACGCCGGTTCACCGGTCGGATAGATCTGGCGGCCGCTCCAGCCGTAGAACGCGAATTCGACGCGCCCGACGTCCTTCCTTCCCGACACCTCGTCATCGGCGCGTCCTGAATCCGGCGGGCGGAGCAGCTCGCGATACGGTGTGCGCGACGAAATGAACCGCAGGTTTTCGTAGTCGAGAATCGCGTGCACGACGACCGAGCCGATGCGCGCGCCGCCTGAACAGATGGGACGGCCCGCATGCAGCAGCGGCCGTTCGTCGGCAAAGAACGGCGCGACTTCCCCATAGGGCTCGCTCCATCCGTAGGGGCAGGTCCGCTCGTCGGCGCGGGGAATGGAGGTCAGGTCCTCGGGCAGGTTGAACGCGAAACGGCTCTTCAGATCGCCGGACGGCCCATACAGCTCGATCGAAGAGGTGATCGTCGGGTAGAGGGCGAGGGCCGTACGCTTCCAGACGCTGAATGCCAGATTGGTGGTGACCTCGCCCGCGCTGCCGCGTCGTCCCGCCAGCGACTCGGCCGGCGGCTGGCGCCGATCGGTATCCTGCAGCTCTCGTGCGAGGTTCGGAATGGCAGCCAGCGCCTTGTCGATGTCGTCCTTGCTGTCGGCGAGATTGCGCGTCATCGTGTCGCGCTGCCGGCGTGCTTCGTCGGCGTAGCTCGTCTCGACGTATTCCGCCTTGGAGCGATTGGCGAAATGAAACAGCGTCGGGTACGACGCCATCGCCGGCACGATCAGTCCGAGGGCGAGCAGCGTCAGCCGGAAGGCTTGTGAGCCATGCCGGTAGCGGGCCTTCAGCGCCGTGGCGCCGAACGCCGTCAGCACGATGGCGATCGTGAGCGCGAGCGGCGTGACCACACCGCCGGTCCGGCGGGCGGATGCGGCAAGTGCCACCGGCGCGATCCAGCAGATCGCCGTGACCATCACGAGGCGCCAGTCGTGACGGGGCAGTCGCCAGCGGACGAGTGCCGCTCTCAGGATGAGGACTGCGCCGCCCATCACGATCGCGTGCAGCGCGATCAGCCCGACCTGCAGCGCGGCGCGGCTCGCGTCCCACGGCTGCAGCGAGAAGTGGACGAGCTCGAGCGTCGTCTGCGTAATGGTGTCCTGCAGCACGGCTTCGTGCGCCAGCAGCACGCCGGCGACCGCCGCGCCAGCGAACAGTTGGGTCGCGAGATAGGCCGCCAGGCGTGGACCTGGTTGCACCGTGAGTCGCCGCCGCGCTTCATGAACGCGCCACTTCTCGACCGCGAACCACGCGAGTCCAAGGAGCGCGGCCACCATCAGCCAGGTCAGGACGAAATCGAACGACGATGTCAGCAGGCCGGGGAGGAGGCCGGACGCATACGGAGTGGCCGAGAAGAGGTGCGCGTCGGTCCAGTCTGCCGGTGACGCGGCACGCATGAGGCCGCGGCCGGCGATGATCAGGGCTGCGGCGCCGAGCGTCGCCTTGGCGTAGGGCGCCGGGCTCCTGGCGCGGTTGCGGTAATCGAGCAGCGGTCCAATCAGGAGCAGCACCGTCACGGCGGCGACCATCAGCGCGATCGACGTCGTGGCCTGCCACCAGCGCGCGCGTGTCGCCGCGAGGTCCTCCGGGCGGATGGAGGCGGTGAAGAGCGGCTGGCCGGAAGGGCCGGACACATCGAACACGTCGGCCCCGCCCGGCGGTGTGGCGGTGCCCGGCAACTCGATGGCGACATCCCCGAGACGAGTGGGGAAACAGAACGTCGTCCGCTCGCCGCAGAGCGATCGCCCGACCGGCGCGGCCCGCCCGCCCGCGAGCATCTGCAGAGGACGTTCGGCCGCCACCGTGCCGAGCCTCGCTGCCGAATTGTCGATCGCCGTGACATAGACCAGACGAAGTCCGAGCTCGCTCTCGTCGAGGAACCAGCTCTCCTCGCCCTGCAGCCGCTCCGGCGACAGCTCGGTCGGCCGCCCGGCCCACGCGAGTGGACGACCCTCGGCGTCGTAGAACGTCAGGGCCAGGTCCAGCGGCGCCTGCGCTTCGATGACCGCAGCCGCCGATGCGAACAGTCCGCTGACCGGGAGGGTCCGGGCGCGGCCGCCGGCGGCGGTCAGCTGCGCCTCCGGTCGGTCGAGGGCCTGGCGGGCGACGGTGCGCAGGTCGCGGGTCATCGCCTCGAAAGCGGTGCGGACCTCCGTCTGGATTCTCTCGCGCGCGGCGCGATCGTCGGCGCCGAGCAGCCCTCGCGCGAGGAGCGCGCCGCCGAGGAGCACGGCCAGCGAGGCGGCGAGTCCGATCGAGGCGATACGGACCAATCTGCGGCTCACGCGTTCATTCTATGAGCGGAACGTTCACGGCCGCTCTCAATGACATGTCGTCGGCTTTCACTGCGGACGGTCAGTCGCGTCGGCGGTACAATGCACGCCCCGTGTCTTTCCGGCACACGATGAAAATGGCGCTCAAGCGCGGTGCGCTGGTGGCGGCGGCCAACTGGCCGGTCGCACTCGCGCAGGCGACCGCCGACGCGCTCTTCAAAGTGCTCGTCGCGGCGCCGCTCGTGGGCGGCGTCATTCTCGCGACCCTGGTCATCAACGCCGACATCGACACGCTGGCGTCGAGCGACTGGCGCATTCTGACTGCGGCCCTGATCTCGTCGCTGCTGCAGCATCACGTGGTGCTCGCCGCCTTCCTGTCGTCCCTCGGCCTGGTGGTCGTCGGGGGATCGCTCTTCGTGTTCCTGGTCAAGGGCGGCACGATCGGGGTGCTCGTTCGCGGTGAGCGGCAGGCAGGCCCGCTCGAGGAGCAACCGTTGCAGTTCGGCACCGTCGCCTCGGCGTCAGGCTTCGGCATCGAGCTGTTCGTCGACTCGTGCCGCGCGCTCTTTCCGCGGTACGCGCGGCTTGGCTTCGTGCTGCTGGTCGTGTACCTCGCGTCCGGAGCGGCATTCGTCGGCATCCTGGTGTGGGGATCACGCGCCGGCGAAAGCTGGGGATACACGTCGCTCATCACCATGGCGTTTGTCATCTGGACGACGTTCGTCAACCTGCTGTATCTGCTTGTACAGGTCGTCATCGCTGCGGACGACTGCGGCATCGCCACCGCGGTGCGGCGCGTGGTGGCCTTCCTGCGTCACGAACGGCGGGTCCTCGCCGGCGTCTTCGGCGTTCTGCTCGGCATGGTCGTGTTCGCCACTGGCGCGTCGCTCATCGCGTTCACGGCGCTGGGGCTGATCTTCCTGGTGCCGTTCGTCTGGCTCGCGGCGATTCCACTGCAGCTGCTCGCATTCCTGATGCGTGCCCTCGTGTTCCAGTACATCGACCTCACCTCGATCGCGGCCTATGCCACGCTCTATCGCGCCTTCAGCGCGCGGACGGCGACCGGCCTGAGCCACGCGCAGCTCGGCGTGCTGGTGCCGCCGGATCTCACGAATCCATAGGTTGCATTCAAGGATCGGACCTGGCGGTTGACACCGTGGGTCCGCCTGAAGCCGGGCACCACAGCCGCGAGGCGCCCTGGATTGTCCTCGTCCGGTCCGCCTGAAGGCGGACGCCAGGGGGACGGGGGCTGTCAGCGGCGGGGCGCGTCAGGCGAAGCCGTCGACTTGTCATCGGGCGCAGGTTCGGCTTCCTTCTCGGGCGGCTTCGTCCGGATCCCCAGAATCTGCCCGTCGCGCATGACGACGACGGCCACGACACCATCTTCCGTATGGTCGTTGAGGACCAGCGGCGGCAATGCGGCGACGGTCAGTGCCGGCAGCTCGTAGCTGCCGATGACCATGCCGCTCTCGGACGACAGCATCTGCAGCCCTGGCGCGATCCCGGTGATCAGCAGACCGCCGGGCGTCATCACCGGCGTGGTGACGATCCTGTTCTCGAGCACCTGTTTCCAGCGCTGGTTGCCGTTGCCGCTGTTGAGTGCGCGCACGGTGTTGTCCAGTGCCGCGATGTAGACGCGCATGTCGTCGATGGCCAGGCCCACGATGTCGGCGGCCGCGGTGTCCGGCCAGGAGATCGATCCACTCTTCGCCTCGAGGGCGTAGATGCCGCGGTTGGAGGCGGCGACCACGACCCGAGTTCGATTGGCGGCCAGCGCCAGTGCCTGGCCGGCGAGCGGGGTCGTCCATCTGATCTGTCCATCGGTCAGCGCCAGTGCGGTCACGCGGCTGTCGGTCTGCGCGACGAACACGACGCCCCCGACGATCACCGGGGCGAGCTGCGTAGGGGCGGCAAGCGTCTGCTGCCACATCTCGCGCGCGTCGGATATGTGCCACGCTACGAGTCCGGCCGGAGCGACAGGGATGATGAGGAGATCGCCCGATCTCGTCATCGGGCCGGTGGGTGAGCCGGGTAGCGTGATGCGACGGGTGATCGTGCCGGTCGCGGCAGTCATTTCGATCAGCCCTTCAGGACCGAGGGCATAGACCGTCGTGTCGATCACGTGCACCGGCCACGAGGTCGCGACCTCCGCGGACCAGGCGGGCATGCCGGTTTCCCGATCGACAGCCACCACGCGTCCGCTATCGAGCGGCAGATAGACCCGCGTCCGATCAGCGGTCGCCGGCGCTGTGGCTGAGCCATCGAGGCTGCCCGTCCACGCCAGCGCAGCGGGAAGGATGGGGCTCGCCGCCGCAGGTATCGGCGGCGTCGTCTGTTTGGTCGAGTGCCCCGCACATGAGAGCGCGCCTGGGACGATTGCTACCACCACAAAGGCGCAACATATAGCGCGCCGGCGCGAAGACACCCCTATATAATACGAGCTTCCCGTGTCACATCAGCTCATTCTCGTCCTGGATTTCGGCTCGCAGTACACGCAGCTGATTGCGCGTCGACTGCGCGAGCTGTCGGTGTATTCGGAGATCGTTCCTTACGACACATCGCTGAGTCGGCTGCGTGAGCGGGCGCCGAGCGGCATCATCCTGTCGGGTGGGCCGAGCAGCGTGTCGGACGTCGGCGCGCCGAAGTGCGATCCCGCGCTTTTCGACCTGGGGACGCCGGTGCTCGGCATCTGCTACGGCATGCAGCTGATGACTGACGTCCTTGGCGGCACGGTGCGGCGGTCGGGTCACCGGGAGTTCGGCCACGCCCTCGTGCGCGTGCAGGAGGAGGCCGTCGCGACGGCGCCGCAGCTGTTCGTCAACGTGCCGTCGGAGTTGCGGGTGTGGGCGAGTCACGGCGACGACGTCGGTGCGGTGCCCCCTGGATTTGCCGTCGCCGCCACCAGCGCCACCGTGCCGATCGCCGCGATGGAAGCGCCGGCGCGGCACCTCTACGCGCTGCTGTTTCACCCGGAGGTGGCGCACACCGACTACGGTCTCGAGATCCTGCGCAACTTCGCCTATAACGTCTGCGGCTGCACCGGCGACTGGACGATCGCCTCGTTCATCGAGGAAGCGACGCAGCGCATCCGCGCGCAGGTCGGTGACGGCAAGGTCGTGTGCGGACTGTCTGGCGGCGTCGACTCCACGGTCGCGGCGATGCTGCTGCACCGCGCAATCGGCGATCGGCTCACCTGCATCTTCGTCGACAACGGCCTGCTCCGGTACGACGAGGCCAAACAGATCAACAAGCGCTTCACCGACAAGCTGCGACTCCCGCTCGACTTCGTCGACGCGAGCGACGTGTTTCTCGAGCGGCTGGCGGGCGTGACCGATCCGGAGAAGAAGCGGAAGATCATCGGCGCCACGTTCATCGACGTGTTCGAGAAGCGGGCCACCGAGCTTGGCACCTTCGATTTCCTCGGTCAGGGCACGCTGTATCCCGACGTCATCGAGTCGGCATCGGTGCACGGGCCGGCGGTGGTCATCAAGAGTCATCACAACGTCGGCGGCCTGCCCGAGCGGATGCGTTTCAAGCTGGTAGAACCGCTGCGCGATCTCTTCAAGGACGAAGTGCGGCGCGTGGGCGCCGACCTTGGGCTGGAGAAGGAATTCGTCGTCCGGCAGCCGTTCCCGGGGCCCGGCCTGGCCGTGCGTCTCCTCGGCGAGATCACCAGGGAGCGTCTCGATCTCCTGCGGCTTGCAGACCGGATCGTGGCGGAGGAGATCCGTCGCGCCGGCTGGTACGAGCGTCTGTGGCAAAGCTTCGCCGTGCTGCTGCCGGTGCAGAGCGTGGGCGTGATGGGCGACGCGCGGACCTATGAATACACGGTCGCCATCCGCGCGGTCGAGAGTCTCGACGGCATGACGGCCGACTGGGCGCGACTGCCGCACGATCTGCTCGCCGTCATCTCGTCGCGCATCGTCAACGAAGTCCGCGGCATCAACCGCGTCGTCTACGACATCAGCTCGAAACCGCCGGCGACGATCGAGTGGGAATAGGATGAGCGTGTTCGCGGTTCTGCGTTCTCGGTGCTGGGTTCGTGTTCAGTTCTGGTGTTCGGCGAACTCTGAATCGAACGAAGAACCGAACCCGGAAAACGAACACCCTGAACTGAACACGAACCGAGAACCCAGAACGTAGAAGTTCGAACGTCATGCCCGACTTCGTCCACCTTCACCTGCACACCGAGTTCTCGCTGCTCGACGGGGCCTGCCGCATCGACGAGCTGCTCGACGAAGCGGTGAAGCTCAAGATGCCGGCGCTGGCAGTGA
>Ga0207701_10004264_pt1 | contig 14550 bp, 10 predicted proteins | sample KBSSwiSSwithPhiX_FD_184294 | JGI IMG/M metagenome (GOLD analysis project Ga0207701, IMG submission 184294) | Switchgrass rhizosphere bulk soil microbial communities from Kellogg Biological Station, Michigan, USA, with PhiX - S5 (SPAdes) (version 2) | ecosystem: Environmental > Terrestrial >... | reverse complement strand
ATGCGGGCATCGACTTCGGCGCGGCGTGGGGAAGCCCGATCGTCGCGGCCGCGGACGGCCAGGTGGTCGGGGCGAGCTGGACGGGAGGCTACGGCCGCCAAGTCCGCATCGTCCACGACGGCGGGCTGATGACTACCTATTCGCACATGAGCGCGATGGTCGCTCAGCCGGGCTTGCCGGTGAAGCAGGGCCAGGTGATCGGCTATGTCGGCTCCTCGGGCCTTTCGACCGGCCCGCACCTCCACTTCGAGGTCCGCGATCACGGCCGAGCGATCAATCCGATGACCGCCCGCCTCGTCAGCCGGCCGGTATTCGAGGGCGCCCAGCTGGCCGCGTTCAAGGCTCGGCTGAAGCAGCTGACCTCGATCCCGATGAAGCCGAAGGCACCGCCGGCGACCACGTCCTGAAGTTGTGCGCCGGGCGCAGGCCTGTAGAAGGCGCGCCATGACACTTGCGCGACGGCTTGCATTCGACCTGGCGACACGGCTCAATCCGCGCGCCGACCTGCTGACCTCACTGGCCAATCTCTACGGCACGGACAAAGGCACGGGTCGCCGGGGCCATCACTACACCCGTATCTATTCGGAGCTTCTGGAGCCTATTCGCGAGCGGCCTATCCGCATGCTCGAGATTGGCCTGCTTGGGATGAGGCGCGGCGGATGGGACGACAAACAGCTGCGCGACCGGGGCGAAACGCAGGGGCGCGATGCCCCTTCCTTGCGGATGTGGTCGCAATACTTCCCGCGAGGCGAGATATTCGGCCTCGACTTCAACGATTTCACCGAGGTCAAGATCGAGCGCTGCAAGATCTTCCGCGCCGATGCATCGAGCGCCGACGAACTGCGAGCCGTGTGGGAGGAGATCGGCGGCGAATTCGATGTCATCATCGACGACGCAAGCCACGCATCCGACCATCAGCAGATCACGCTCGGCGCTCTGTTCCCCGCGGTTAAGCCCGGCGGACTGTTCATCATTGAAGACCTCTTCTTCCAGCCCGCCGACCGGGAGCCGGCCGACGCGACCAAGACTGTCGATGTCCTGAGGCGAGCTGAGGTCACGGGCGAGTTCCGAGGGAGCCATCTGGCAGCCGACGCGATTCCCTATCTCGAACAGCATGTGGAACGCGTTGCCTTGTTCGATTCGCTCGTGCGCAAGGGGCCCATCCGGCACCGCGACAGCCTTGGGGTGCTCTGGAAGAAGGCATAGCGCACCCGGACGCAGACGCCGGCTGCGCTGTACATTCATCGCGGCTCAATGCTGATCCTGCTCATGAGCGGAGGTGGATTTGCCAATCGGCCTACCAACCCGGCGGGAGTTTCTCGTCCATGGCTCGGCGGCGCTCGCTTTGGGCGCGGAGGCGCCCGCACTCGCCTTTCCGACTACCGGCAGTCCGCTGGAGTTCATGGTCATCGGAGACTGGGGCCGCGACGGTGCCTTCCATCAGCGGCAAGTCGCTACTGCCATGGCCCAGTTCCGGAACGCGCGGTTCGTGGCCTCGACCGGGGACAATTTCTATCAGCACGGCATTTCAAGCCTCCGCGACCCCAAATGGGAGACATCGTTCCAGCGTATCTATGAAGGCGTTCCGCAGCGCTGGTACGCAGTGCTGGGCAATCATGATTACGGCGGCCGCGTCGAGGCGCAGATCGCCAAGACCTTCCACGACGACCGCTGGCGGATGCCAGATTATTGGTTCGACGTGCGGCTCGACGCCTATGGCCGCCGCGACGCCCATCTGTTCTTCATCAACACGGTCGCCTGGCGGGGAAAGGAAAAATTCCCCTACCCTGCCGAACTGGATATCGAGGTTGAAAAAATTTATGAATTCAAGGCAGGATCAAAATTGTTTATGCGTCCAAGATTCTATAAAATATGGCAGACAAAATTGAAACAGTATGAAAAACGAACTCAGGATTATTATCTTGAAGTGCCTATTACCAAATCCGACACCACCGCTTTTCACCTGGCTGAAGGTTATACCGTAGAGGCCCTGCCTAAGGATAAATCAATTAGTTTTGCAAAGGGCAAATATGAATCAAAGTATTGGTACGATGAGGCATCAAGAACTATTTTCAGCACCGCTAAACTAACGGTCACTTCCCAAGTAATTGAACCCGCCATCTATGAGGAAGCCAGGTTGTTTTTCGATCAGGTCATAGATGACACAAACCAGAAAGTCGTCTGTAAGAAGACAAATTAGTTTCAGATTTATCCACATTTACAGTGATCGAATAAATTGGCATAATCTTGGTAACTATTAATTTATCTTTCTCAAGGGTTTAGGGTTGAAACTAAAAGGGGCTCATTTCCATGAGCCCCTTTCATTTATATGATGCTGAATTTTCAACTATTTTCAGAATTGCTGTCAAATTTTAGCCAAAATCCCATTATTTCGATCAAATTTTTAATCAATGGCCCTCCAAAATGCGATTTTGGATTAAAATAATGGCCTGGGGCAACTAACGCTGCCTCTTTTGCTTTTGCTCACCCTATAGCTTTCTCCAAATGGAAGAGTGTAGGAAGCCGTCAATCCGGAGAAATAATACCAGTCTTTATATTCAGGTCCACCCCTTACAGAACCCTCGATAGGATATGTTCCCGGTGAATTTTTCAATTCATCTCCCCTGAAAGCCATAGCTGTAGCAACAGGCCCTCTTTCCGTCAACAAAATCGACTCATCCACATAAGTATTGCTTAGATCATCCAGGTAATCAGTAAATGTTTTCCTTAGCCCTATCTCCCATGCCAGCGTAATGCTTTCATTTATGGCGAATTTGATACCTGCACCGAATGGAATATTTAACTGTATCAGAGAATATGGCTTTCTGTTTGGATAGGCTTGTAACCCCTGTCCTTCGGTGCTTAGAGGTTTTAACATTATTTTATTACCTGTGCTGTCATAGGTATAGGGATTGAAATGAAACAAGCCTAGTCCTGCAAAAACATATGGTGTGACCCGGGAATATTTTATATCCAGGATATCATAATGTGCCGTAACACTCAACTCAGTAATGTCAGTGAAGAAATTCAAATTCCTGGCTAATAAAGACGGATCGGTATTGTCCTTATCGTCTGCAGTTATTTTTCCAAAACTCAATAGTCCACGGACCCTGAAATGTTCATTAAAAGTATAGCCCGCACCTAAACCAAGCGAGAAATGCGAATTCTGCATGGTATATCTTTTTTCAAGAAGGTCGCCCTGGTAATTGGCGGTGCCTGCAAAAAAATCAGCCGTCCAGCCTTGTGAACTGGCCGACAATAAACTGGCTATGCCGATAATGAAGAGAAATCCTGATTTTTTTACCATCCGAGTTAAGTATCAACCTAAACTTATCTGCAAAATTTAACCGGAAAAGTTAAGATTCCTAATCACGAGCAATGTATTTTTCCCTTTGTTGCCTGTGTTCCCACTATTATGAACGGAAAATGGTGATAAGCAGTCACTTGTACTGTTTGCCTTTTTTCACGACAATGTCTACAGATTGCAGTAAATCAATGTATTTTATCACGTCACCTCTCACTGCAATGATATCGGCATCTTTACCCGGGGAAATTGTTCCAACCTTTTTATCTACCCCCATGAAGAATGCCGGCCAGTATGTTGCAGATTTTATTGCCTGCAATGGATCAACACCCATTACCCTTACCCATACATCCAGTTCATTCCATGTGGACATGCTATGAAATTTCATTGGGATACCACTATCCGTACCAATCATCATTACCACGCCTGCTTTTTGCAGCTGTTTGAATTTATTGACCAGTGTTGGTTTCCTGATTGGTGTAAGTTGAAAATAACTCAGGCTTTCGGGATGTTGAATGGAATGCTTGATATCCTTAATAACTGAGTCTGGCAGATCCAAGTGCCAGGAAGGATCATCCAGCCTTTCGGGATTGTCACGAAGCTCTTCATAATTATATAAGCCTTCTATCGTGGGTGTCCAGAATAATGGGCCGAGACTCATTTTTGCAGTCCTTTCCTGGATGGAATCTAAAATATCCTGTGGGTAACCCGGGGCGGAAGAAAGTCCTGTATGTTCAAAATTGTCGACACCTGCTTTAAGTCCTATCCTGATTTCATTCGGACGATGGGAATGGCCAACAACCTTTAATTTATTTTTATGTGCTTCATCTACTATGGCGAATACTTCTTCTTTCGTCATTTCATCCTGATCAATTAGTTTGATGCAATCGACCCCGGCTTTAGCAAGTTTCTGCACTTTCTCCCTCGCATCTTTTTCTCCATAAATACCCCATCTGAAATCTTCCGTTCCGGGATACGGGCGATGTTGCAAAAATGGACCGGAAACATACATCGTTGCACCTGGAATATCACCCCTGTTGATAGCATCCCTTACTGCGATGCTTTCTTTTAACGGACCGCCCAGGTCTCTTGCACTGGTTACACCTGCCATCAAAAGCTGATGGGCAGAAGCAGGCATGATCACAGATTGGAAAAGGGGCGGGTATTTTTTATCCCAATAGGCGTAATCAGAATGTCCATTGATCATCAGGTGCACGTGCATATCCCAAAGTCCGGGTAACACTGTCATTCCTTCTGTTGAAATGATCTTCGCGCCTGCTGGTATTTCAATTTCACCTATCCTTCCAACGGCTTTGATTTTTTCTCCTTCAATTATTATTACACTATTGCGGAGGGGTTGGCTTCCATATCCATCGATCAGGGTTCCGCCAACGAGAGCGGTTACCTGTGCCTGGATCTGTGTAGCGAAAACTAAAATCCAGCAGGTCAATAATATTTTTCTCATGTTTATGTATTGCAATTAATACTGGAATGTATTAAAAAAATCAGCAGCATAAACAGGCCGGTCAAAATCAATTATTGTGAACCGCCTCCCAGTGAACGATACAATTCTACATAAGCATTGATCTGCTGGCGCCTAACGTCTACCACGTCGAGCTGACTTTGCAGAGCAGTAGCCTGTGCTGTAACTACGTCAAGGTAGTTGGCCATGCCGCTTCTAAATAATAGCATTGCATTGCGGGTTACATTTTGAAGCGTATCTGCGCGCGCAGTAGCAATTTGTGTTTGAAGTTTGAGTTTTTCAACACTGACCAGGGCGTTAGAAACTTCTTCCACAGCAAATAATACTGACTGACGGAATTCTATAACCGATTTTTCGCGTTGAATTTTTGCAATTTCATATTCAGTTTTCAATTCCCGTTTGTGAAATATTGGCTGTGTAACTGACCCCGTGAGCATACCAAACAAAGATGCCGGAATACTGAACCAACTGCTGAATAGTAGTGAATTCAAACCACCGCTGGCGGTAATTACAAAAGAAGGATACATGTTGGCTTTCGCAATTCCCACCCTTGAGTTAGCAGCCTGCAATTGCAATTCGCTTGCTTTTACGTCAGGCCTGAACCTTACCATATCTGCAGGAATACCTGCACTGAACTGATCCGGTATTTGGAAATCATTTAAATCAGACAAAACTGTAATTGCAGAAGGATATTCTCCTGATATCACACGAAGTGCATTTTCCTGTATGGCTATTTGTTGCTCGAGTGCAGGTATCAGCAATGCAGCAGATTGTTTTTGTGCATCTGACTGTTGCACAGCAAGTGCATTTACCTGCCCCGCATCATATTGCAATCGGATAATTATTAATGTACTGTCCCGCAGTTCAAGATTCCTGCGGGCAACTTTTAATTGTTCATCCAGCGAAAGAAGATTATAATATCCCTGGGCAACTTCTGCTACAAGCCTTGTCTGTATTGCTTTGCGAACTTCATCCGTCTGAAGGTAATTGGCTAATGCAACCTGCTTTCTCATACTCACTTTTCCCCATATATCTGCTTCCCATGAAAGCCCGATACCTGCAGAGAAGTTCTCGATATGTGTAACACCCAGGGCGCTATTAAAACTGTTGTTCGAAAATTTTTGTGTCCCGGCAGTGATCTGTGCATCAACAGATGGCCAATAGCCCTGCTTGGATTGCATCACAAGTTGATTGGCTACCTCAATATTCTTGATGGCAATTTGCAGGTCATAATTCCTTTTTATCGTACTGTCAATCAGCTGCAATAGCACCTGGTCAGAAAAAAAATCGTGAAGTGGCAACATCCCCACATTTATCGTATCTGCATATGACGTTGCATCTCTATATTGCATAGGGACTTGTGGGTCAGGTGCCACATATTTGTTTCCTACAGAGCAACCCCAGGTGATCATTACAATGATCAATAATAACCCGGATGTTTTATTGGTCCTCTTCAATGCTAAATATTTTTTATTTACAATGAACATAATCCCGGAATTAAACGTGATGACTTAATGGAACCTGTTCAATCTCTTCTTCCTGTTGATATTTTTTATGTGGCGACAGCTTTTCCTGTAAATGCTGGAATACAATAAAAAGTACCGGTACAATAAAAATCCCCAGCAATACACCAGATAGCATTCCGCCTGCTGTTCCAATACTAACGGAATGGTTACCATTAGCAGAGCTACCCTCTACATACATGAGTGGAATTAATCCGGCAACAAATGCAAATGATGTCATCAGGATCGGACGTAATCGCAGTGATGCACCTTCCAATGCAGATTCAACTATTGTGTGCCCTGCCCTTCTGCGCTGCAATGCAAACTCTACTATCAAGATGGCATTTTTTGATAACAACCCGACCAGCATGATCAAACCGATCTGAACATATATATTATTGTCAAGACCTGCAATTTGTATTGCTATGAAAACACCGATGATACCTGTAGGAATGGAAAGAATTACAGCAAGTGGTAAAATATAACTTTCATATAAACCTGCGAGAAGAAAATAAACAAATACTACTGACATGATAAAAATGAGGAGCACCTGGTTACCTGATTCACTTTCTTCTTTACTTAGTCCTGTTAATTCATAACTATAGCCAACCGGAAGTTTTTTTACGGCTAACGCTTCAATTGCCTTAATTGCCTGTCCTGTGCTTACTCCCTGCTTTGGGGAAACACTTACAGGAATGGAATTATACATATTATAGCGACTAATAGTTTCCGGGCCATACACGTGTTTGAGATTAACTATAGCGCTAACAGGAACCATTTCACCAATATTATTTTTTACAAATACCCCATCAAGAGAAACAGCATCTGCACGAAATGGAATATCAGCCTGGAGAAAAACCCTATAATATTTTCCAAATAAATTGAAATCTGTAGCCTGTATACTTCCATAATATGTCTGTACCGTCATCAGCAGATCGCGTACATTAACACCCATTTGTTTCGCTTTCAAATTATCGACGTCTATTTCCAGTTGTGGATAGTCAGCCTTAAAATCAAGCCGCGCATTGGCAACTTCTTTTTCTTTGGATAGTTCTGCAACGAACTGATTTGCTACATCTCCGAATTTTTGAAATCCTCCACCAGTTCTGTCCTGCAAAACAAATTCAACACCATTAAAATTTCCAAATCCGGGTAAGGTCGGAAATGTGAAAGCAAATACGGATCCTTCTTTTACGGGAGATAATTTATTATTGAAATGACTAGTCAGGTCATCGATCAATTTCATTTCACCTCTTTCTTCAATTGGTTTAAGGCAAATAAAACCAGTTGCATACGATGAACTATTATTAAAGCCCATAGGATTTAATCCGGAAATTGTTACAGTTGAATTAATCGAAGGCTCACCTTTGAGCAAATTGGTTGTTTTGGCAAGTGCTTCGGTAGTTCTGTTCAATGAAGCGCCTGGAGGAAGTGCAAGTTGAAAAACTACAAAATTATTATCCTCATTGGGAACAAATGCTTTTGGTGTTGTATTCATCATGTATACTGTAATGGCTGTGATAATTGCCAATGCAGAAAGCGCCACCCATTTATGAGCGAAAAGGAATTTCAACGAAACCAGATACTTATGGGTGAGCGCTCTAAATCCAGTATTAAATCCATCATAGAATCTCGCTACAAATCCTTTTTTAACCAAGGGTGAGCCATCACCTTCCGGATGATGTTTGTCTTTCAGGAACAGGGCACAAAGTGCAGGACTCAACGTTAATGCATTTAATGCAGAAATAAGAATAGCCACTGCCAGGGTAAAAGTGAATTGTTTGTAAAATACACCCGTAGATCCTTTCAGGAATCCGGCGGGAAAGAATACCGCGACCATCACCAATGTAATAGAAATGATGGCATTGGTAATTTCACCCATCGTACTAATGGTGGCGGGTAGTGCTGCCATGTGTTTTCTTTCCATTTTGCTATGCACTGCTTCCACCACAACGATCGCGTCATCAACAACAATTCCTATTGCAAGAAGTAGGGCAAACAGCGTCAGCATATTGATGGAATAACCCATCATCTGCATGAAAAAGAAAGTACCGATCAGTGATACCGGAACAGCAATAGCCGGAATAAGTGTTGACCTGAAATCCTGGAGAAATAATATCACCACAATGAACACTAAAATGAATGCTTCGATCAGTGTTGTTTTCACCTGGCTGATTGAATCATCGAGTTGCGTCTTAGTGCTGAAAACAACATTGTATTTGATCCCTTTGGGAAAGGATTTTGCCGATCTGTCCATCATTTCAAGAATAGCAATCTGTATTTCATTTGCGTTGGAACCTGACATTTGAAATATGCCCAGTGCAACTCCATCCAATCCATCAGCTTTATTCTCATTTGAATAAGATGCAGAACCAAATTCAATCCTGGCAACATCTTTCAAATAAAGAGCTGAGCCATCCGGATTAGATTTGATAACAAGACTTTGAAAATCTTCGATATTATTTAGTTTGCCTTTGTATTTAATGGCAAATTCTAATGCTTCGCTGGAGTTCTCACCAAATTTTCCAGGCGCCGCTTCAAGGCTCTGGTCCTGTATGGCGCCAAGTACTTCCTGTGGGGTTATTTGATATGCTGCCAATTGTTGAGGATTGAGCCATATCCTTATCGCATAATCTTTCCCTCCGAATATGAATGCATTTCCCACTCCCTGAATCCTTTTAATTTCAGGCAGGATATTTATCTTGATATAATTCTGGAGAAAGGTCTCATTGTACAATTTATTATTGTCGCTGGAAATTTCCAGCACCATGATCATACTGTTCAATTGCTTGGAAGTGGAGATGCCCGCCTGAACAACTTCAGGTGGAAGTATACCTGTGACCTGTGCAACCCGGTTCTGAACATTTACTGCTGCCTGGTCCGGATCTGTTCCCAATTTAAACGAAACTGAAATTGAAGCGGAGCCATCATTGTTGGCAGAAGAAGTCATGTACGACATATTCTCTACACCGTTAATAGCTTCTTCAAGGGGAACAATAACAGATCGCGAAACCACTTCCGCATTTCCACCAGGATAAAAAGCGCTGACAGAAACTTGTGGAGGTGCAATTTCCGGAAACTGTGTGAGCGGAAGATTAAACAAGCCGATCAAACCCAGAATCACCAGCAAAATAGAAATTACTGTAGCAAGTACAGGACGTGTTATAATTTTCTTCAACATAAATCCTTGTTTAATTCACGCTCACAATAACTTCAGGGTTTTCATTTGCCTGGTGCCTGAGGTGTAATTTTAGTTCCTTCCGTAAGCGTACCCATTCCTGCCGTTACTATCCGATCTCCTTGTTTTAGCCCTTCCGTTACTATATATCGGGTATCTGCTTTACCAGCAACAGTAATCGTCTGACGTTTCACGAGGTTACTATCACCAAGCAGATAAACAAATATTTTGTCCTGCTGATCTATTGTTGCCGAAATGGGCACCAGTAACACAGAATCCATATGCTCTTCCATTCTCAGTTTACCTGTATTACCGGAACGAAGTAGTTTATCCGGATTCGGGAATGTTGCACGGAGTGTAATACTTCCGGTTGATTTGTCGAACTGACCATTTACCAGGTCTATTTTTCCCTTATGATTATACGGTACTCCGTTGGCCAGGATAAGTGTAACCGGTCTGAGTTTACTAACGATGTCCTTCATTGAAGTTGTGCTGGTTCCCTGTTGGCTGAGGGTAAGAAATCCTGATTCACTAAGGGTAAAATATGCGTAGATCTGATCAATATCTGATAGACTGGTCAAACCCTGCATATCACCCCTGCTGACTAAACCTCCCAGGCGTTTTGGGATCCTCCCAATGAATCCATTTACCGGTGCTTTTATCAATGTAAAATTCAGGTTGATCTTTGCGGAAGAAACTGCAGCCTTAGCTTGTTCAACCGAAGCTTTTGAAGCATTAAAAGATGACTGTGCCGTTTTCAGTTGTATATCTGAAATGACATTATTTTTCACCAGCGGGGTCAGTTTATCGATCTCTATCTGCGCGCTATTCATATTAGCTTCTGCAACATGAAGATTGGCGATAGCCGTATTCAACTGTTCGCGATATACATTTTCATCAATGCGAAAAAGAGGCTGTCCTGCTTTTACATATGCCCCTTCATCGACCAGGATTTCCTTCAGATATCCATCCACCTGTGCCCTGATCTCAATGTTTATTTTCCCTTCAAGGGAGGCAGTATAATCTTTATAGGTAGTTGCTGAGTCTGCCACGATTTCCATTACCGGTAAACTGGCGGTAGGGGTTTTGCTGTCAGGAGGCGGTGCTTTAGTTGATCCGCATCCGGTCAGTAATATTGACCCGGAAAGGAGAACATAGGATAAACTCGAAATAATAAACCGGTTTTCGAAATACATATCTGGCAGTTGAAAGGATAGTTTATGAAAATATAGAGCGAAAAGATGATCGCCGGGCCTTTCACATGATGGGATCTTGCTTGGATTGCTGAAAGGGTCAAAAGATAATATATTTTTCAATGATTTGAGTTACAGGTTTGTATCAATGTCGGAATGGACTTATCAGGAAGTTAATCCTAACCTGATCATCATTTTACCCGCATTACTAATACTATCATATTGATTTCCACCTGATCATGTTAAGGAACTACATCCATTACTAACGGAAATGGGTATCTACAACAGAATAATTGTTTTTGTTATACAATTTTCATTGATCCTGCGTTATTTATATCGGTAAAACTGAATCTTAACAAGCTTTTGCGGTGAATTGGCTTGCACCTTAACATTGGAATTCAGAATTTGTTAAGCAATGAACCCATCTACATTCATGTAAAAACTGCCCTATGTCAAAATCTCTACTCACCCCATTTCTTTTCCTCGTTTTGTTATCGGCATGTGCACCTTCATCAAGGAATACTAACGGTAAGAAAAACCAGGCTGACCCGATTCCGGTTACATCAAATAACCCAGTGATCAATCCTGATTCATTGATCCAGGGACAAACAGCAATTTCATTGTTTGACCTTCCACAGTCTCAGGATGGTGACATCATTTTATCCAATGGCTTTTATGAAGCAGATTTTAAGAGCTATTGCTTACAGCCAGGCACACCTGCTCCTTCAGGTGCTGATGCATATCTTCAGGCTCCTCTGCGAGGCAATCACAGAGATATCATTGAATCGATACTAAGAAATTCACTGGACCGACCTGATCTCAAGCAACACAATATACAATTGCTGTTATGGTCTGTAGTTAGTGGATCAGAATACAGCAAGCTTGCACCATCAGTAAAGTCAACAGCCAGGGAATTGCTTACTTCAAAACAAATTTTTGTACTGCAGGGCGGTGTAATGGGAGTGGTGAAAACCATTGCCACTTCATTTCCTGATAATGGTGCCAGCAATACTTACAATGATATGCGTCGTTTATTTGAATTGGGAAATAGTTCCTATGAAGCATATGAGAGCATTGCGGTTTTGAGACAACCTTCCATTATATCGCATGCTAATTATAACAGAGACCAATGGTATCAACAGGAGAACGGATATTATGTACGATATTTTCCTAATGGTTATCAGCGTATAAAAATCCAGGTATATGTTCCTTCGGGAACGGTTGGTGAAGACGGAAAAAAATCAGGTGATTACCTGCTTTTTGATCCCGTAACTATGATGGCCATTCCGGCAAATTCCAATGCCCAGCGATTGGGAGTTGGTGCTCCGGTGGTAGAAGTGATCCGTAAAGTGATCGAAATTCAGAAAACACCAAGGCCGGTCAAAAAACCGCCAGTTAACAACCCCAATCCAAAAGGTATTGTCCTGAAATAACGAATTTGGTTCTCTTCATAAAAAAACCCTCAAACACAAAATTTGAGGGTTTTTTATTGATTTTTGATCATGATTGTCGGGGAGACAAGATTCGAACTTGCGACCCCTTGCACCCCATACAAGTGCGCTACCGGGCTGCGCCACTCCCCGAACAAAATGGGTTGCAAAACTAAGATTAAATTCTGTTTTTAAAAATTTAGCCCACAACATTATCTTCGCACAATTCCTATTGCATGACAATCCTCATTCGCAAGGCCCAAATTCAAGATCCTGCTTCACCTTTTCATTTATCTGTAAAGGATATTTTCATCTCTAATGGAATCATTTCCAGGATAGAAGACAATATCAATGAAGCATCAGACCACATTATTGAAGAAGAAGGACTATCAGTAAGTCCGGGTTGGGTCGACATATTCTCACATTTCTGTGACCCAGGTTATGAACACAAGGAAAGCCTTGAAACAGGTGCTGCGGCAGCTGCAGCAGGGGGATTTACTCATGTTTTCCTTGTACCGAATACCACTCCCGCCATTCACAGTAAAAGCCAGGTAGAATATATCGTGGAAAAAAGCCGGAATCTTCCAGCCTGCCTCCACCCTATTGGTGCGATCACCAAAAATGTAGAGGGAAAAGAACTTGCAGAAATGTATGATATGAAATTGTATGACGCGATGGCTTTCAGCGATGGCCTGAATGCGATCCAGTCTGCAGGACTTCTCATTAAAGCACTCCAATATGTGAAAGCGATCAACGCGGTAGTGATACAACTACCCGATGATAAATCAATAGCACCGGATGGTTTAATGAATGAAGGGATTGTTTCCACCAGGCTTGGTCTGCCTGGAAAACCAGCAATGGCGGAAGAGATCATGGTGGCCAGGGATATTAAATTGGCGAGATATACTGAATCAAGACTTCATATCACTGGTATAAGTTCTGCCAAATCACTGGAATATATCCGGAGGGCAAAACAGGGACAAATACAGGTCACCTGTTCAATAACACCTTATCATATGTATTTTACTGACGAAGACCTGGTCAGTTATGATACCAATCTAAAAGTGAATCTTCCGCTAAGGACAAGGAAAGATGCAGACGCCTTACGGGAAGCCATACTTGATGGTACAGTAGATTGTGTAACATCACATCACATGCCACAGGAATGGGACAGTAAGACCTGTGAATTTGAATATGCAAAACCGGGAATGATCGGACTTGAATCCTGTTACGGAGTGCTGGGAGCTTTAGGTATTCCGCAGGAAAGGATCAATGAAGTGTTGAGTAAAAATCCACGCGAAATATTCGGACTCCCTGAATCATCAATTAAAACCGGTGCGAAAGCAGACCTCACTATTTTTCAGCCGGATGTAACTTATCTGTTTTCTACGCAACTAATAAAATCGAAGTCAAAAAATTCAGCCTTTACTGGTAAAACATTAAAGGGAAAAGTTATAGGAACTGTGAGCAGGGATAAACTATATTTGAACGCATAAAACCAACATATGGAACAAATCGCAGTAACTAACAAGTCTAATGTTCTCACTCAATACGGGCTACTGGCCGCATTAGCATCAATCTTAGTCTTTGTTATTTTATACCTGGGCGGAACTTCATTTTTTGGCAGCCCCATTGCTTTTATATCTTACGCGGTCCCGATCGGGTTTGCTGTATTTGCTTGTATCAAGGCAAAAAAAGAAAACGAAGGTTTTTTACCTTTCAAATCAGCATTAAAAATCTGCTTTGGCATATTTGTAATGTGCGCATTCGCAACTTCACTGCTCAGCTATATCCTGTTTAATTTTATAGATCCGGGTTTCAAGGATAGTATGTTGCAACTCACCATTGAGAATACACAGAAAATGATGGCTAAATTTGGTGCGTCACAGGATACCATTGATAAAGCAGTGCAGGGAATGCTTTCCAAAGACATGTTCTCGATAGGTTCAATTGCACAAAGTTTTGTATTTGGATGTATTTTCTGGTTTGTTATTGCACTGATTGTTGCTGCCATAATGAAAAAAAACAGGCCTGAGTTCGCCTAAGTTCAATCTATGGATCTCAGTATAGTAGTACCATTAAAAGATGAAGATGAATCGCTCCCTGAACTTTGTTCGTGGATCCAGGGCGTGGTTAATGGTCAGGGCTATTCTTATGAGGTCATTCTTGTAGATGATGGCAGCCGGGATAAGTCATGGGAAGTAATACAGCAACTTAGCCGGCATAATCCTCACATAAAAGGAATAAGATTCCAACGCAATTATGGCAAAAGCGCTGCTTTGAGCGAAGGTTTCAAGGCTGCATCCGGAAATGTAGTGATAACGATGGACGCGGATCTGCAGGACAGTCCGGATGAAATTCCATCGTTGTATAATATGATCACGGTGGATGAATTCGATATGGTGAGCGGTTGGAAAAAGAAGCGCTATGATAATGTGCTCACTAAAAATATTCCCTCCA
>Ga0207701_10004261_pt1 | contig 14554 bp, 14 predicted proteins | sample KBSSwiSSwithPhiX_FD_184294 | JGI IMG/M metagenome (GOLD analysis project Ga0207701, IMG submission 184294) | Switchgrass rhizosphere bulk soil microbial communities from Kellogg Biological Station, Michigan, USA, with PhiX - S5 (SPAdes) (version 2) | ecosystem: Environmental > Terrestrial >... | reverse complement strand
GTCTCGGGCCGGCCAAGGTCGACGCCGGCGCGTTGCAGCAGCGCCATCGGGTGGTCGCTGCCGCCAGCCCTGAGCAGCGACAGGTAGCGCTGCACGGCGGCCGGCCGCTCCGTCTCGGGAGCCGCCAGGATCTGCTTCAGGATCTGGGCACTCGATGCGTAGCAGGTGGCGTACTGGTACACGTAGTACGGCGTGCCGTAGAAATGCGGAATTCGCGCCCAGGTGATGCGCGACTGCGGATCGTAGTCGATGGCGTCGCCGTTGTACGACGTCAACAGGTCGAAATAGATGTCTCCAAGAACGTCGGCCGTAATCGGCTTCCCCTCTTCCACCAGCTTGTGCGCCTGCAGCTCGAAGTCGGCGAACATCACCTGCGTGTAGAACGTGCCGACGATGCTGTCGATGGCGTGCTGCAGCAGGACGATGCGCTGCCGCGGGTCGGTGGTGCGCTCGAGCATGAACCGCAGGAACAGCGCTTCGCTCAGCGTGGACGGCACTTCCGCGACGAAGATGGTGTAGCTGGCATAGACGAACGGTTGATGCGCGTGCGCGAGCACGGTGTGCATCGAGTGTCCCATCTCGTGCGCGAGCGTGAACACGGCATCGAGCGTGTCGTTGTAGTTCAGCAGCATGAACGGCGGGCAGCCGTACACCGGCGCCGAGTACGCTCCGCTCCGCTTGCCCTTGTTCTCATAGACGTCGATGCAGTGGCCGTCGAGAACCTTTCGCATCTGCTGTTGGTACTCGGCACCGAGCGGCGCAACCGAGCGCGGGAGCCAATCGAGGACATCGTCGTAGGGGTACTTCTCGTCGATCTCGACGAGCGGAATGGCCGAATCGTACGTGTGGTAGGTCTCGAGACCCAGCACGCGCCGCCGGAGCCTGTGGTACCGCTGAAGCGGCGCCGCGCCCGCCTTCGCCTGCGCAACCAGGTTGTCCACGACGGCCGTCGGAATGTTGTTTCCGTGCAGGGCGGCCTCGAGCATCGTCTTGTAGCCGCGAGCCTGGGCGTAGAACCAGTCGCGCTGCAGAATGCCGTTGTACAGCGCGGCGTAGGTGTTCGTGTTCGCCTCGAACGTCTCGTGAAAGGCCCCGAAGGCTGCCGCCCGGTCAGCCTGGCTGCGGTTCGTGGCGAGCAGCGCCCGGTACTGGCCGTAGGTCAGCGTGGCAGACACGCCACTCGGCAACGTAATGGTCGGCGACTTCAGGTCGGCCGTGGAGAGCGACGCGTAGGCGTCATAGGGCGCTGATGAAAATCGGCTGGACAGCGAGAGCAGGCGCTCGCCCTTGTCGTCCAGCACATGCTCCTGCTGACGGTAGAGGTCTTCGACAGCGAACCGGTACACCGTAAGCCGCTCGTCAGTCGAGAGCCACTGCTGGACCGTTGCGAGCGGGATCGCCAACAGTTCCGGATCGAACCAGGCCGACGCCTGCGCGGCTTTGGCGAAGAGGATCTGCACCTGCTGACGCTTCCCGTTGATGTCGTTGTCGCGCTGGTCCTCGTCGTACCGGAGAGACGCGAAGTACCACACTTTGTAAGACAGCTGCCCGATTGCATCGCGCAGCTCGAGTGCGGTCAGCAGTCGATCGCTTCCGCCAGACAACGTCCCCTGCAGCCGCGCGAACTCGTCGATCCTGCCGTCGAGCTCGGCGTACGCCGCGTCCCACGCCGACCAGTCGGGAAAGATCGAGGCGAGATTCCACTTGTAGCGATCGTCGATGTCGGAGCGTTCGCGGAGCGCCACGACAGCGGGCGCATCGGCCGGCGAGAAGAGGTCCATCGAAAAATCATACTTCGACGGCGACGTTCTTGCTCTCTGGTGCGAGGCGCGCTGATGCGCTCAATCCTGGAGGTGCTTCTCGTGGATCATCCGCTCCCCTGGCTCAGATACGTTGACGCAGACAGAATTACGGCGGCCGGCCTGGCGTTGGACGGCATGAAGGTACGCAACGACCGGATGGAAACGCTCGGCAAGGTCAACGGGTTCATCGTCGACGACGGTTCGCTGCGTCCTTACTACGTGGTCGTCGACTCTGGCGGCTGGTTCAAGTCGAAGGATTTCCTGGTGCCGATCGGCTACGCCCGCGTGGACGACGACCGCGACGCGCTGGTCGTGAACCTGCCGAAGTCGCGCATCGAGCGGTTCCCCGGCTTCGATCGCGACGAGTTCGAGCGGCTGACGGAAGACGACATCCGCGTCATGAACAATGCCATCTGCGAAGCCTGCACCGATACGCCCGTGGTCTATACGCCGGCCGATCCGCTCGCATCGGCCTGGGGACGCCCCGAATTCACACAGCCCGACTGGTGGGACACGGCATCGCCTCCTCTTGGCGCGGCTGCCGACCTGACACCAGTGGAGACCAACTTCGTGCCGACCGAGGACTTCCCCGCCACCAAGGTCGCCCGCGCCACCGGCGAACTGCAGGCCGAAGAGCTGCTCGATGAAGAGCGCAAGGGCGGCCGGAAGGGTGTCGGACACGAGACTGAGCGGCAGCGCGAACTGGTGACCGCCCGCGAATCTGATACGAGCCCGCATCTCGACGGCCGCGCTCAGCCGGGAGATGTGCTCGGTCTGGAAACCGGCGGCGAGCAGACGCATGTCGGCGAAACCGCCGAGGACGAAGACAAGCGACGGATGGATGCGCAACGTGAGGCGGCGAAGCGCAGAGACTGAGGGAGATCAGGGGGAACTCAGAACGCAGAAGTCATAAGTCAGAACTGAGTTTCACAACTGATGAACGGAGAGGGCGGCCTCGACGTACGTTGGCGTCGGGTCTGAAAGTACGTGGCGTCGGGTCTTTAGACCCGACGGCAAGAGGGGCGGGTCTGAAGACCCGCCCCCACGTACGTTCCTATTTCCTGCCGGCGACCTCGACGAGCGCACTCGTTCCTACTTCCTTCCCGCGACCTCGACGAGCGTATTGAAGATCATCTCGGTGCCTTTACGCAGCGACTCGATGCTCACTTTCTCGTCGTTCCCGTGCATGCGTGTCAGCTCGTCAGCTGTGATCGGGTACGGGTAGATCCCGTAGACCGGAACGCCGCGATTGCGCCACGCGCCCGCATCTGTCCCGGCCTGGAATAGATACGGTGTCACTTCGGCGCCCGGGAACGTGGCTCGCGCCTGCTTTTCGAGCGCTCGATAAAGTGCGTTGTCCTCGGGAGAGGGACCGATGCTCGACGGATTCGCCGATGCGTTGGCCAGCCGTACGGTTATTGCCGGGTCATCGATCACGTGCTCGAACTGCCTGACGATCTCCCGGGGATCGGTGCCCGGGATGGTGCGCACGTTGATGGTGGCCTCCGCCGAGCCAGGAATCACGTTGCTGCGAAACCCGCCGTTGATGAGAACAGGCGCGATGGTGTTGCGGACGATCGCGTGCATCAGCGGGTCCTTGCTGATCTGGCGGTCCGCTTCGGCGATGGCCGCAGGGTCCGTGCTCGTCACAAGAGCCCGGTAGTAGCCCGCCAGCGGCATCGGCGACGTCTTCGTGAGCACAGCAAGAAACTTCCTGTTGGCGTCGGTGAGCTGAACGGGAAACTCGAAGGTGGAGAGCTTCGTCAAAGCGCGGGACAACGTGAAGATGGCATTGTCCGGCCTGGGCATGGACGAGTGGGTCGATGTTCCTTTCGCGGCGATGATGACGGCAACCGACGACTTGTCGGCGGTCGAGATGCTGACGTACTTCACCTTCCCGTCGTCGCCCGCGATGATCCACCCGCCTTCGTTCAGGGCGAACTCGGCGTCCATCTCGCCCCAGTGGCTCTGCGCCAGCCAGGACGTGTTGTATTGCGCCGCTTCTTCATCGGCCTCGACGAGGAAGATGACGTCGCGGGCGAGCGGCACTTTGCGCTCCGCGAGCTGCATGACAGCGCGCGCGAAGACCGCGATCCCGCCCTTGAAGTCGATGGCTCCCCGGCCGTACACGTGGTCGTCCTTGACGATTCCCCCGAACGGATCGACGGTCCATTTCTCCTTCTCGACACCCACGACATCGGCATGCGCGGCAAGGAGCACGGGCCGCCGGCTCCCGTCGCCCTTTAGACGCGCAATCATGTGCGACTTGCCGGCTTCCGGCGTCGGCACGATCGTGACCTCGAATCCGAGGGGACGCAGCTTGCCGGCGAGGAGATTATCGATCTGCCCTTCGTGCCCGGGCGGGTTGCTCGTGTCGAGCCGAATGATTTCCTGGAGAAGCGCGGCCGTCGGATCCAGTGTTTGCTGGGCCGGCGCAAGGCGCGCACACGCAATAATCGATACCAAGCCCAGAACAACGCGAATTTTCATGGACGTCATGTTGCCACGGAAGCGTGGGTTCTTGAAGAAGTCAGAAGTCAGAAGTCAGAAGTGAAATCAGCAATCAGCAATCAGCCATCAGCAATTAGCAATTAGCAATTAGCAATTAGCAATTCCTAGATTGTGACAAATCTGGCCGAGACCGATCGCCCGTCGATCGTGAGCAGCGCGACGCTCGGCTGAATGTTGAACCGGGCCGGGCCGGCCGCGCCTGGATTGATCACAAACCGCCCATCGTCGGCGACGTGGGATAGCGGCATGTGCGTGTGTCCGTACACGATAACGTCCGCGGAATAGCGTGCGAGCAGCAGGTGCGGCTTCGGACTACCCATCTCGTCGCCGTGGCTTACGTGCAGCGTGAGCAGACCAACGGGGATGCTGCGTTCGCGCGGGAGCATCGGGTCGTGCCGGTCGTCGACATTGCCTGACACGGCCTCGACCGGCGCGAGGGCTCGGAGCGCCTCCAGCACCCCGTGTCCGCCGACATCGCCCGCGTGAACAATCAGGTCGACTCCAGCGAAGACCTGTGAAATCTCCGGCCGGAACCGGCCGTGGGTATCCGAAATGAGCCCGACGACGATGTGTGAGCCGGTGGTCATGCCACCGGTGCCCTGGCATCACTGGCGTGGTAGCCCCGCAGCTTCGGAGTGGACAGCGCCACCCACGCCGTTGCGATGAGGCACCCGATGCCGCCGGTGATCACCGAGAACGGAGCGCCAAATGTGTTGGCGACCGCTCCGGCCTCGAGTTCACCGAGTTGCGGACCCCCGATGAAGAACATCATGTTGATGCCGGTCATGCGGCCGCGGAGCCGATCGGGCGTCTCCAGCTGGCGAATGATGTTGCGCAGCACGGTGCTCACCGTGTCGGTTGCGCCAACCAGCGCCAGGCAGGTGAACGTCAGCCAGAAGGAACGCGAGAAGCCGAACACCACTGTCGCAACGCCATGGCCCATCACCGACCAGACGATGGCCGGACCTCGCCGGCGGATGTGTTCGGTGGCCGGAACCAGGGCCAGGCTGGTGACGAACGATCCGATGGCCGGAGCCGCGAACAGCCAGCCGTAGCCGCGCGCGCCGACATGCAGGATGTCCTGCGCGAAGATCGGCAGCAGCGCCGTTGCGGATGCGAAGAACGTCGCAAAGAAGTCGAGCAGCATCGTCGAGCGGATGAGCGGCGATCGGAACACGAACCGCATCCCTTCGAGCGCAGCCGCGAGCGACAGGTCGTTCTTGCTGCCCGCCTCCGATTCCGGACGCTCGGGAATGCCGCGCATCAGCAGCAACGCGACGATCACGAATCCGAATGAGAGCGCGTTGAAGAAGTAGGCCCACGCGACGCCCGCTTCCGCAATCACCAATCCGGCCATGGCTGGCCCCAGCACCGATGCGGTCTGGAACAGCAGCGAATTCAGGTTGATCGCGTTGGGCAGATCCTCCCGTGGCACCAGGGTTGGCACGAGCGCCTGGCGCGCCGGCAGGTCGAACGACCCGACTGCGGCACCGGCGGCCGACAGCGCGTAGATCGGCCACAGGACCTTGAGCCCGCCGAAGGCGAGCACCGCGAGCAGGAGCGCGACGCCGCCGGCAAGCGAGTTCGTGATCAGCAGGACGCGTCGACGGTCCATCGCATCAGCGACCACGCCGCTGATCATCGAAAACGCGACAACCGGGAGGACGCGTACCAGGCCGACGAACCCGAGCGCGAGCGCCTTCCGCTCGGGAGACACCAGCAGCGACACGTGCCAGAGCAGCGCCGCGTTCTGCATCATCGATCCGGAGAACGAGAGCAGCAGCCCAACCCACAGCAGCCGGAAGTTCCGATGCTGCAGTGCGGCGATTGATACGGGCCAGGTCGTCAAAGAACGGAGAACTTGGAATTTAGTTGGTTGGCGTAGCGTCGGGTCCTTAGACCCGACGGCAAGGGCGGGTCTGAAGACCCGCCCCCCACGTACGGAGACCTACTGAACGTTCAGAAGTTCGACGTCGAAGACCAGCGTGGCGTTGCCGGGTATCGACAAATAACCCGATGCGCCGTAGCCAAGGCTCGGCGGGATGATCAGGGTTCGCTGGCCGCCGACCTTCATGCCAAGCACGCCCTGGTCCCACCCCTTGATGACCTGCCCGGCACCAAGGGTAAAGGTGTACGGCTGCTTGTCGCGCGAGCTGTCGAACTGGCTGCCGTGATGGTTGGCGGCGGTTTCGTTGTAAAGCCATCCGGTGTAATGGACCGTGACGCTCCGGCCGTTGGTGGCTTCTGTCCCGGTGCCGACCTTGACGTCCGTCACCTGCAGGGTGGTGATGTTGCTCATTCCGGTTTCACCGGTCGTGGAGGAAGGAGCATTGTCGTTACCGCTGCATGCGGTGAACGCGCCGAGGAGTCCGATAAGCGTTGCTAAGAGCACGAACTGTTTCATAAGTAATCTGACGATTGTACTAGAAGCACCAGCTTGCCGACGTGCGTGCTCGACTCCATGACGCGATGCGCCTCGGCCGCCTGCGCGAGCGGAAACGTCGCATGGACGATGGTGCGCAGGGCCCCCGACTCGAGCAGCGGCCAGACCTGGTCCTGCACCGCGCGCGCGATACGCCCCTTCTCCTCCACCGACCGCGGGCGCAGGGTCGACCCCGTGATCGTCAGCCTGCGTTGCAGCAGCGGAATCGTGCTTATGGTTGACTTGTACCCACCCAGCTGTGCGATCTGCACCAGCCGGCCGTCGGTAGCCAGGAGGTCGATGTTTCGCTGCATGTACTCGCCGCCCACCATGTCGAGCACGACGTCGACGCCGCGGTCGCCAGTCCGTTCCTTTATGACGCCGACAAAATCCTTCTGTCGGTAGTTGACACAATGCTCGGCGCCGAGCGCTTCACAGGCTGCGCACTTCTCGTCGCTGCCGGCTGTCGCGAACACCCGCGCACCGCGGGCGCGCGCAAGCTGAATGGCAGCCGTCCCGATGCCGCTCGACCCGCCGTGAACGAGAATCGACTCGCCAGCCTTCAACTGCCCGCGCTCGAACACGTTCGTCCACACCGTGAAGATCACCTCGGGAAGCGCCGATGCCTGCGTGAAATCCAGTCCGCTCGGGATGGGCAGGCACTGGGGGGCGGGCGCGGCACAATAGCCGGCATACCCGCCGCCGGCTACAAGGGCACACACACGATCGCCGGCGGCCCAGCCGACTACCTCCGTGCCGCAGGCCTCGATGGTGCCGGCCACTTCGAGGCCCGGGATGTCGGTCACTCCGGGAGGCGGCGTGTAGCGGCCCTGCCGCTGCATGATGTCAGGGCGATTCACGCCGGCGGCAGCGACCTTGATGAGAACGTCGTTCGGACCGATCGAGGGCACGGGCCGCTCGGCGGGAATGAGCACCTCGGGCCCGCCCGGTTCGCGGATGGCAATGGCAATCATGGCGTCGATTCTAGGTGATTGCGGTAAGAGCGTCGGGTGACGACGATCGCTACCGGGCGTTTGTCGTGGAACTGGCGCCATCGGCGCCGAAGGCCGCATCGGTCGTACCCGGCTCGATCCACACGCGCGCGACCGCGAACCAGAGCCCCAGCGCAGCGATGAGGACGCCCCCGAGTGGACGGGCGCGCGTCGACCACAGTCCTTCGAACAGCAGCGCCACTCCGATCGCGAGGTCTACCAGCGTCAGGCCCATGCGGCCGCGAGCGAGTACTCCAAGCACCCTGCCGCGGTCGTGCGCGCGTTCGGTGAACAGGAGATGGCTCCGGAGCACCCCGCCCAATACCGCAGCCAGCGCGATGACCACGAACATCGGGTCGGCAATACCGTGAGACCACTCCTTCACGAGCCAGCCGGCGCCGGCCGCGGCGAAGTAGAGCCCCAGCATCGCGCCCATGTGATTGCGCCACCATCCCACGCCGCCCTGGCCGGCCGGTCGGAGATCGTCAGTGGCGATCGCCAGCAGCACCTCCCCTGCTGACACGAATCGATCGTCCGCCTTCTTCTGGAGGCAGCGCTCGATAACAAAGGAAAGCTGCCTGGGCAGGTCGCCGCGGAGGGTGGCGATGGGTCGCGGGTGGCTTTCCAGGATACGGGCCGCGAGCGCGATGCCCGAGTTGGCGGCAAACGGATGGAGACCAGTCGCGAATTCGTACAGCATGACGCCCAGCGCAAAGAGGTCCGTACGCACGTCGACCGTGCCGCCACTGAGCTGCTCGGGCGCCATGTACGAGGGTGTGCCGACGAGGGTCCCCGGCGTCGTCATTCGCAACGCCGCCGCACTCCCTTCTTGTGGCTGCATGAGCGCGAGCCCGAAATCGAGGATCTTCAGGTGACCGGTTCGCGTCCGCATGACGTTCTCGGGTTTGAGATCGCGGTGCGTGATGCCGCGCGCGTGTGCGGCTGCGAGAGCTGCGATCAGCTCACGGGCGGCGTCCACCAGTTCGCGCGGCGACGGCCGTTTCGCTCCGGAAATCTCTTCGCGGAGCGGATGGCCGTCGATGTACTCGGCGGCGATGGCCACGTGGTCGTCGAGTTCCTCGAGCGCGTAGATCGTGCAGATGCCCGGGTGGTTCAGCGCCGCTGCCGCGCGCGCTTCCTGGCGAAGCCTGGCGCGCTGCGCTTCGTCGCGGACGAATCGCGGTGCCAGAACCTTGAGCGCAACGCTTCTGCCGAGGTGCTGGTCGGTGGCCAGGTACACGCGGCCCATCCCGCCGCGGCCGAGTTCCTTCTGGATGACGTAGTCTCCGAGCGTCGCGCCAGGCTCGAATACCGTGTCCTCGGCCAGGAGGTCCGACACGCGTCCGGCGACGGCCTCGTCGAGGAATGCCCCAGCCGCCGTGTGATGCTCGAGGAGCGAGCGGACTTCGGCGACGACTGCCGGGTCGGACTCCCGTTGCGCCAACCAGTGCTGAATCTCGTCGGCAGGAAGATCGACAGCCTGCTCGAACAGGTTGCGCGCACGTTGCCACTGTGCCGGCGTCATGCGGCTCCGCCCTGCAGCTCGCGAAACAGCCAGGCCCGTGCCATCGCGAAGCGCCGCTTCAGCGTCGCGGGAGAGATGTGCATCGCCTCTGCGGCTTCCTCGATCGACAGGCCGACGAAGTAACGGAGCTCGATGATGCGGGCCTGCTCCGGGTCGATCTGCTCGAGCCTGGTGAGCGCTTCGTCGAGTGCGGGCAGCATCGCGTCCTCGCTGCGCGCGTGAGCGAGCGAATCTGTCAACGACACGCGGTCGAGGCCCGCCCAGCGCTTCTGCGCGCCGCGCGCCCGCGCGCGGTCCACCAGGATCTGGCGCATCGACCTCGCCGCAATCCCGATGAAGTGGTGGCGGTCGTTGAAGACGAGGTCCGTCCCCGCCAGGCGGAGGTAGGCCTCGTGCACGAGCGCCGTGGCCTGCAGGGTGAAACCCTGGCGTTCCCGGCGCATGTAGGCGGCCGCAAGCTGGCGGAGTTCGTTGTAAACGGCGGCGGCCTGTGCGTCCGAATCAGGGTGAAAGGGTTCGGGCTCGGCCACGATTGGTGGACAATTGTAGTGCCGAGACGGCCAATGGTGATTGTCGTGATGGGACCCGCCGGTGCCGGCAAGTCAACAGTCGGCCTTGCCCTTGCCGAACGGCTCGGATGGAGGTTCGTCGATGCCGACGACCACCACGCGGCGGCAAGCATCGCGAAGATCGCCGCCGGCACTCCGCTCACCGACACCGAACGCGCTGGCTGGCTGGACGCCCTGCACCAGATTGTCGAGCGAGCCGTCGAGCGCCGCGAATCGGCGGTGCTCGCCTGTTCGGCGCTGAAATCCCACCACCGGGCACAAATCAGCGAGGGGCTCCGTCTTGTCCGCTTTGTCTACCTGAAAACCCCGCCCGACGTCCTGCGCGAGCGCCTCCGGACCCGGCGAGGTCATTTTGCGAAGGAGACGCTGCTCGACAGCCAGCTTGCGACGCTCGAAGAACCTGGCGAAGAGGCCGCGTTGATCGTCAACGGGGCGGCCGACATCGAAACCATCGTCGGCCATGTCCGCCTGGCATTCGGCGTGTAGGCCGACGTCATCAGCGCTGGACCTGAACCACGCGAAAGGGCAGCTGCCTGACGGTCGCCCTGTTGCCTGCGAGCCCTGACCGCGCCTCGACTTTCAGCACGTAGTCTCCTGGCACCAGTCGCGACAGCGGCACAACCTCCCTGTAGCGAAGAGCCCGTTTGTCTCCACTGAGTTCACTGGAGTCGTGCGACTGTGCGCCCTGGGCAACCGGCTGACCGTCAGGCGTGAGCACGGTCGTCAGCATGTCGATCTTGTGTCGCGCCTTGCCCGTGTTGTCGTAGACCTCGGCGAACAGATCGAGCTCGTCGTTCTGCGGAAACGTGCGCAAGGCAACGACCGGCGACGGCAGCACGGTCCGTAATTGCTCGTCCACCACGGCGGTCACCATGTTGGCGCCCGCCTGGGAGGTGATCATCAGCCCGCTCATCGACAACGGCTCTTTGTAGAAATCGGGAACCTCCACATCGGAGAAGACCGATCCCACCACGTGCTTCAGCGGATCACGCGCCGCAACCTGCAGACGATATCGACCTGGCGGCAGCTCGACCCGGTTGATCATGCGGAGCGCTCCCCGCTCGATTCGCATCCGGTTCTCGCGATCGAGATTGAGAGGCAGCGTGTCGCTTCGCGCGATCCTGACCTTCGACTGGCGGTCGGTGGCAACGAACGAAACCTCGACCTTGTTGTTCGAGCCGACCGCCAGGTCGCGACCGTTCAGTTCGATCGCCACCACGACGGACGCGTTCTTCTTCGACCCCTTCAGGGGCGCTGCAAACAGACGCATCGTGAGACCACTGACCGGCAGCGGGCTCTTCAGCGCCTCGTCAAGTTCCTTCTCATCGTTCCCATCGGAGTTCGGTTTCGAGGGCCTGGCATTAGGTGCCGCGCCTGGTGCGATGTAACCACGGCGCGCCCGCACTGTGAGTTCAGGCCTTGCCACCCTGACTTCGATGCGATGCAGCTTGCCGTCGGTCGCTGGCGCGGACGGGTAGTAGGCCAGCAGGTAGTACGAGCTGTTGTCGCGCACGACACGCTCGAAGACACTGGCGGTATCGTTCCGATTCACGGCGGCAAATCCTCCGCTGTCTTCGGACAGTTGCCGCAGGTTGTCCTGGGAGAGTCGCTCCTCGGTGCGCAGGGAAGACAGGCTGGCGGAACCGGCCGCAAACCCGCTGACCGTGATCGCGTCGTCGCCCGTCGCCGACAGACCTCGCGGATCGAGGCCGTATATCGCGACATTCGAGCGCGTCATCGCAGCCAGCGTCTCCCGCATCGCCGTCAAGCTGCGTTCCCGGCCGTTCACGTAACCATCGTCGAGGAGATTGTTGAGGTTGTAGTTGAGCCCTTCACTGAACAGCAGGACGGATTTGCGGCGACCACGGACGCCCGCGATCCACTGCCCGACCTGGCGCAACGTCGAGAGCATCGACTCCGCATTTCGCGCGAGTTCGGCCTCGTACTGGTCCCGGGCCCCGCCGTCCGCTCCTCCGGAGCCTCGCGCGAATCCGGCCGACGGAATGTCGATCTGGGCGCGTGCGATATTGTCGACGGTCATCGTCGGCGACGCTAGTTGACGTCCCGTGAACGCATCAATGGCGTTCGCGAGCAGGCGCCGATTACTGGTGAACTGCTGCGTGGTGTCGTCTCGCCCGGTGTAGACGACGGCCATCAAATCGTTCGCACCCAGATGGCGCGCAATGAATTGGCCAGCTGCCTGCTTCACGTTCTGCGAGCGAAGCGTATCGACATGCAGGTCGTCCAGGACCATGACGTAGACGCGCCCGTCGAACGGCCGCTCGTTGGACTGCACATCGGGTTCGGCCAGTGCAGGGAACGAAGTGTCCGGTTTGACATCGAGCGGGACATCAACCGCCGAAAACGTCGCGACCGACTGCCGCACTCCGTCCTCGAAGATCTCGAAGTCGTCCCTCGTGAGGCCGGTAACGACATTGCCCAGCTGGTCGGTGACAACGGCGTCGACCTCAACATACTCGACGCTGGTTTTGAAGGTCGGTGCCTGTGGCGCCGATGACTGGGACTGCACCGCCAGCAGCGTGGTGCCTCCCAGGAGCGTGAGAGCCGCGGCACTCCGCTTCGCCCACGCAGCACTCTTCATCGCTTCTGCATCCCTTCTTCGCTGCCTCTTTGCGCGTGGGTGGGAGCATATCAAGGTAATGAGTGCTGCGGCGGGTGAGGAGCTATACTGCCGGAAGTTCCTCTATCAAGGAGTCTTCCGTGAAGAAGCTGATTGCCGTCCTTGCTTTGGCCACGCTCGCCTCCGTCGCGCCGCAGGCCGCGAGCATGACGGGCTACGTATCCGACACCAAGTGCGCCACGAGCGCGGCAGGCAAAGGCACAGCCGCCGAGTGGATCAAGCCGGCAGTGTTCGAGCAGTGCGTCAAGGACTGCGTGAAGGAAGGGTCGGAGGCGGTGTTCGTGACCGAGGACAACAAGATCGTCAAGTTCGACGCGGCGGCCAGGGACAAAATCAAGCCGTTCCTCGGCCACAAGGTGAACATCAGCGGCACGATCAAGAACGGCGTGCTGACGATCGACAGCATCGCCAGCGTGAAGATGTAAGTATGTGGGGCGGGTCCTCAGACCCGCCCCCTTTCTGCTCTCGGTTCACTCACCTGGGGCTCAGGCGCCCTCGGTCACTTCCACGAGCGTATCGGCAATGAGCCCGTGAGCCTCACGGTGCACGGCGATCGCCGCTTCCTTGCTTGGCGCATCGATCAGGCAGAACACTTTCCCGGTGCGCTCGTCGAACCAGTACTTCAGGTACTTGACGTTGTGCTTGCCTTGCACGCTCAGGTCGGCCTTGTGAGCGTTTGTAACGGCTTCAGCCGTGAGTCCTTCCACGTGGTCGTGCACGTCCATGAACAGGGGCATCGGTTGTCTCCTTGTCTGTCAGCGATCGAAGTCAGCGAACGGTGATGGTGCCGACCATTCCCGGGTGAATGGCGCAGTGGTACGGGAACGTGCCGGCAGTCGAATACGTCGACGAGAACTTCCCCCCGGGTGCGACCGAGCCCGAATCCCAGCTTCCCTGGTCGGCCGTCGTCGTGTGCGCGACCGTGTCGGTGTTGGTCCACGTGACCGTGCCCCCGACCGCAATCTCGAGTTGGTCGGGTGCAAAGGCACGATTCCCAAGCGTCGATGCCCCCAGCGGGATTGAGACTGGCGTGCCTCCCTCGGACGGGCCCGGTGCGGGGGCCGGCGCGGGCGTCGGCGAAGGGGCCGCGGCGGAATACCCGTTGGCGCAGGCGCTCGCGACAACGAGAACGCCAATACTTAACAGCAGACGGAACTTGCTCATTTCACTCTCCTCGGGCGCATGAATGACTGGCGCCCACGTGCGGTATCTGCTGTCCTGAACTTCGTGGCGCCGCCGTTTATTCCGAAATCCTGGCAACGACAGGATTGCGGATGCCGAAGCACGGACCGGTTCCGCTTCCGGCCACCATGCGCTTCACCAGGGCGTCCTTGACTGCTCGACGCGCGCGTGACAGTCCCGACATCACGGTTCCAAGCGGCAGTTTCATCGACTCCGCGAGTTCGCGGTACGACAAGCCTTCCAGTTCGCGCCGGCGAAGCAGTTCGCGCGAGCGTTCCGAAAGATCGCTCATCGCCGCTTCGAGACATTCGGCCGCCACCGATTGCAGCAGCAGCTCTTCTGGATCCGGCACCGTCGTGACCACGTCGGTGTCGGGATCCTCGAGGTACGTCACATTCCGCGCATGCGGCTGTGAGTGGCGCAGGTAGCTCGTGTTCCTGACGATCCGCAGGAACCACGCGCGCGCACTGCCGCCGGTGAAGGTGTGGAAATACAGCAGCGCGCGGAGGGCCGATTCCTGCACGACATCGTCGGCATCGTCGGTGCTACGCATGAGCCAGCGTGCCAGGCGGCGGCCCGCTGGCAGATGCGGAAGAACAACCTCATCAAACGTCGGGGCGGCGCTGTCCACCTCGACAAGTTCCTTTTCCGTATCGGGTTGCGTCGTGTGGAGTTCCTGGCAGGCGTTCATCTCTTTCATGCTCAAACTCTGGATGAGTCCAGCTGAATCAACCACTCACGCGACCCGTACGAGGGTCGTACGGGGAGTTCGTACGAGTGGTTCGCGATCGCGACGGTAAGATCGGCGGTGTGATGACCCCGGGTGCCGGAACATTCGCGCGCCACCTGAAGACCCTGCGGGAGGCTTCGGGATTCACACAGGACGAACTCGCGACGATTTCAGGACTCT
>Ga0207701_10004258_pt1 | contig 14563 bp, 13 predicted proteins | sample KBSSwiSSwithPhiX_FD_184294 | JGI IMG/M metagenome (GOLD analysis project Ga0207701, IMG submission 184294) | Switchgrass rhizosphere bulk soil microbial communities from Kellogg Biological Station, Michigan, USA, with PhiX - S5 (SPAdes) (version 2) | ecosystem: Environmental > Terrestrial >... | reverse complement strand
TGCGACGTCGTCTGGTACTCGACGAAGACGTTGCGCTGCATTTCGTGACACGTGATGCAGAACTTCTCGGTATTGGTGAGTTCGAGCGCCCAGTTGAAGGCACTGGCGGCCGGAGCCGCGCTTGTCCGGGACGAGCTTGCGAAAAGGAAACTGCGCCCCTAGTATCGTCTGCGCGAAATCCAAGAAACGGGAGGAGTTCCGAACCTCAGGAACGGGCTAACCCCGATCGCACGTCGAATAGCGTTTCGGGCAGCGCCGCCGAGGTCGCTGACGACGGCCCGCACGCCTCACGGCACCGATCACTCCGCCGAGATGCGCAACGCGGCGGCCGCGGCCCATGGCGCGAACACGGCAGAAACGACGAGCAACGCCCCGATCAGCAGGAAATGGCCTTGTGGGGTCATCCCGGCCGATACCATGTCCACAGCACCGGCGCCGAGAATGAGCACCGGCACGTAGAGAGGCAGGACGAGCAGCGACAACAGCACACCGGAGGAGCGCAATCCAAGCGTGAGCGCGGCACCGATCGCGCCGACGAAGCCGAGCGTCGGCGTCCCGAGGAGCAGGGTCAGCGGCAAGACCGCGAGCGAATGGGCCTCGACGTCGTACTGCAGCGCCAGCACCGGGCTCATCAGCACGAGTGGAAGACCGGATACGAGCCAATGCGCGATCACCTTCGCGACGACGATGCCGCCGAGAGGCGCCGCGCTCAGTAGCATCTGTTCGAGCGTGCCGTCCGCGTGATCGGCCGCGAACATGCGCGGCAGCGACAGCATCGACGCGAGCAGGGCGGACACCCAGATGACGCCGGGCGCGATGGTTCTCAGCAACTGAGGCTCGGGACCGACGCCAAGGGGAAACAGGCTTACGACGATCACGAAGAATGCCAGCGCGGTGAGCACTTCGGCCGGCCGTCGCATGGCGAGAAGGAGGTCGCGATAGATCGCGACGCGCAGTGTTCTCAGCATCCGCCGAGGTCGATGCGCTGCTGCACCGGGGCGATGAGCGGGACTTCCTGATGCGTCGTCAGAATGGCACTGCCACCTGCGCTTGCGTGCCCCTCGATGAGTTGCCGCATCAGCTCGACAGCAGCGGCGTCGAGTGCGGTGAACGGCTCATCGAGCACCCAGAGAGGCGACGTCTTGCTCGTGACCAAACGTGCAAGAGCAACGCGACGCCGCTGTCCCTGGGACAGCACACGCGCGGGCAGCGGCGCGCAAGCCGCGATGCCGAAAAGGTCCAGTGCCTTCAGCACTTCTCGATGCCCCACCGAACGACCTGCCAACGCTGCGCCGATGCGCAGATTTTCCGCTGCAGTGAGATCGTCCTTGACGGCGTTCACGTGTCCGACGTACACGAGATCCTTCCAGTACTCCTCGCGCAAAGTGCGAACGTCCTCACCTCGCCAGCACACCTCTCCGTGCGCCGGGAGCATGAGACCGCAAATGATGCGCAGCAGACTCGTCTTGCCAGTGCCATTCGCTCCGCCCACGCGCAGAACGGTGCTGCCCTCGACCGAGAAGCTCAGTTCGTTGAAGAGCGTACGTTCTCCTCGTACGCACGTAACCGCCTTTACTTCGAGCATCCCGCCGCCGTGCTGTCCGCTACGCAAACCCTGCATTATGCATAATTGCGCATGATCCTCGACAGCGATGTGGTGGTAATCGGCGCCGGATTGAGCGGACTCGTAACGGCGTTCGCGCTCGCGAGAGCCGGTTTACGCGTACAGGTGATCGAAGCCGCGCCGCGCACGGGCGGTGTGATCTCGACGATACGCCGCGATGGCATGCTCTACGAACGCGGACCGAATAGTGCTCTCGACACGCACCCGAGGATCAGCGAGTTGCTCGATCAACTCGGCATCGCTGCCGAGCGGGTCGAGGCAAGCACCGTGGCCTCGCGGCGCTATGTCCTGAGAGACGGCACGCCGGCTGCACTGCCGACATCTCCCACCGCTTTCTTCAGCACCCGTTTGTTCTCGGCCGCCGCGAAGCTCCGCCTGCTGCGCGAACCCTTTATCGCCCCCGCACCGGCGACAGCGGACGAATCCGTCACGCAGTTCGTCACACGCCGGCTCGGACATGAGCTCCTCGACTACGCGATCGAACCGTTCGTCGCCGGTGTGTACGCCGGAAATCCGGACGAGTTGTCTGTGACGGCGGCCTTTCCCAAGCTGTACGCGCTCGAGCAACGCTATGGCAGCCTGATCAAAGGTCAGATCAAGGGTGCACGCGAGCGCGCCCGACGTGACGAGCGAGCGAAGAATGTCGCTGGAAGTTTCTCATTCCGAGACGGTATGCAGACTCTGACCGACGCTCTGACACGCGCGCTGCCGACCGTCCTTGTCGACACCATGGTAACGCGCCTCGAGCGCACTCAGCGCGGCGGCTTTCGCGTCGAGGCGAGCGGGAGCGAGGCTGTTCAGATTGCGAGCCGCGCCGTGGTGCTCGCAGTCCCGGCACCGGTGGCTGCTGACCTGCTACGCGATCACGTACCTGATGCGGCAAATGCGCTCGGCGGCGTGCTTTACGCGCCGGTCGCATCGGTGGCATCTCTGTATGCCCGGTCCGCCGTTGCTCATGCACTCGACGGCTTCGGGTTTCTGGTCCCTCGTGTCGAACAGCGACGCATACTCGGCAGCCTCTTTTCATCCAGCATGTTCGAAGGACGCGCTCCCGAAGGAAAGGTCTTGCTCACCACCTTCCTGGGCGGCCGCCGCCAACCCGAGATCGCCCTGCAGTCGGCCGACGATATCAGTCGCATCGTCGACGGCGAACTTACCGACCTTCTCGGGGCGGGCAGGCCGATCGATACCGCCGTCACGCGATGGACCGCTGCCATTCCTCAATACACGTTGGGCCACCTCGATCGCGTCCGGCGAATAGAACGAGCCGAGGGCGGACTGCGGGGATTTTTTCTTTGCGCCTCTTATCGCGGCGGGGTCTCTGTTGGGGATCGCATCAAGTCCGCGTACGAAACCGCCGAGCGCATACTCCATCACGTGCACGCACCAGTGCACTGAACTTAAGCAGCCACAGGTGTACGACCGTTTTGTACACCTGGCCGCAAGGCCCGATCTCCTCTGACAGGCCCTGTTGCAGGCCTTCCAGCCGCACAAAAAAAACGTACTTCACACGCTGCGGCCGCGCACGTCTCACCGCCACCCTCTTGCAGTCATGTGCTTGAAAGAAGAGTGATAAGTGATCCTCCAGACGTGCAGTGAATGCCCTGGCACGCATGTCGCTCTAGTCACCAGCGAGAAGCAAAGAAAAGAAGCGAGGCACAGCATGAACGCACTAACGAGCATCCTCGTCGTCGACGATGAAGAGATCGTGCGCCGCGCTCACATGCGGACACTCTCGGGCAGTCACTGCACGGTTCGCTCAGCTCCGAACGGCACAGAAGCGCTCACCGCGATGGAAGAGCAGCCGTTCGATCTGGTGCTGCTCGACCTTCGTATGCCCGGCATGGATGGACTGACGGTTCTGAAGGCCATGAAGCAGCGCTGGCCTCAGTCCGAAGTGATCATCATCACCGGCTACCCCTCCATCGAAACGGCCAAGGAAGCGATACGCCTGGGCGCGTACGACTATCTGGCCAAGCCGTTGCCCCCGAATGAAGTCATCCAGGCGGCGAGCGGCGCTCTGAACCAGAAGCGCTGGACCGTCCATCGCGACGCAGCGGCCTGAACCGAACCGATTACGACAACAAAAGGAGATTGTCATGAAGGCGTTACGCAAAGTGCTGGTGGTCGACGATGACCCCGTAGTCACAAAAAGCTTCGACCGCGTCCTTTCGACGAAAGGTTATGCAGTCGTGACCGCTCGCAACGGTGAGGAAGCGCTCAGCAAGATCGCTGCCGAAGATTACGACGTGGTCTACACCGACATCCGGATGCCAGGGATGGACGGTATCGAAGTCGCTGAACGGATCAAGGGTCGCACGCCGTGGCTTCCCGTCGTGATCGTTACCGGATACGGCACGGCAGAGAATGAGGCGCGCGCCAAGGCTGCAGGTGTCAGCGCCGTGCTGCATAAACCGCTCTCGCCTGCGATGATCGAGGGCAGCGCACGCGAAGTGCTCGCGCAGCCGCAGATACACGAGACGGCGGCCCTGCTCGAAACGCCGCCAGCAATCGGCAGGGAACAGGCCGTGCCGCGGAGCGCCGCGAAGACTCTGGCATTCGCTCTGGCTGCCCCGTTCATTGGACTTGCCTTCGCGCTCGCCTTTCCATTCATCGGTCTGGGCATCATCGCCAAGTACGGCGCTGAAGCGGCCTACAAACAACGCGCCCGGATCCTTGGTTTTATCAAGAACGTAACGCTGTTCGTCGCCGGTCCCTTTATCGGTTTGCTGTATGCCGCCTTGTTCCCGGTGATCGGTCTCGGCATGCTCGTGTGGGCGGCGCTCAAAGCGCGCGGCGCGCGCGCCGAGGACGTCAAAGCCGGGCTGAAGACGGTAGCAATGATCATCGCTGCGCCGCTGATGGGTCTTGCATACGTGGTAGCCCTGCCGTTCGTGCTGCTCGGCGTCCTTTGCTGGATCGGCGGCAAGCACTTGTTCACGACGCGGTGAGCGCTTAGGTCGACTGTTGATTCAGATCAACGGAACGGTCGGCGAGAGAGCGTAGGTTGTCTCCCTGAAAATCCAACGCGGAAAGGCAACCTCGCCGCCAGTTTCCGGGGCCTGGTCACCAGGAACGAACATGAAGTGTGTGCACCGCCGGGCGAAGTGCGGGGCCGGGGGTCTTTCAAGCGGTCGTCGCAAGATCTTTCGACCGGAACAGGCTGCGCCGTCGCAGCCGACGAAACGGCTTGCACGGTCGAAGGCTCACGCGTACCGCATTGCCCAGCATCCCAATCGATGTCCTGCCTCCCCGAATCCAGGCACGCGACAAGACGGATCCACAGCTTAGAAGTCCGAATCACCCCGGAGGCATGAGATGGTTCTCTTGATCGTCGTCGTTACCGTCATCGTCTTCATCATTGTCGATTTCGCGCTCCGCATATTTTTCCAGAAGCGGCATGAGTTGAAGCTTCGCAAGGAACGCGAGGCCGCGCTCGATGTCGGCCTGAAGCTCGATGTGTCGGACGAAGCGAGGACCTTGAAGCGGGTCGAAGTGAACAGCCCCAAGGCCAGGATTCTTGCTGTGGACGACGAGTCCATCATTCTGGACAGCTTCAGGAAGATTCTCGTCGTCGCAGGCTACAGCATCGACACGGTGGAAAAAGGACAGGAAGCCCTCGGCCTCATCCTCAAGCGCGACTACGACTTCGTTTTCACCGATCTCAAGATGCCAGACATGGACGGACTTGAGGTCACCAAGGCCGTCAAGCATTTGCGGCCCGACATCGACGTGATCGTCATCACAGGCTATGCGTCGATCGAGACTGCCGTGGAAACGATGAAATTCGGCGCGATGGATTACGTTCAGAAACCCTTCACGGAAGACGAACTCATCGGATTCTTCAACAAGTGCCTGATCAAGCGCAGAGACCGCATCGAGCGCGAGATGAAGCCGACCGTCCGCCTGATCACGCCGTCCATGCAGGATTCCGGTACGCAGAACGAGTTCAATGTACCCGCAGGCATATTCGTCTCTCCGAATCACACGTGGGTCAACCTGGAGATGAACGGGACAGCGCGTATCGGTCTCGATGACTTCGTACGCAAGACGATCGGCAACATCGATCATGTCGAGTTGCCAGCCGTCAACACGACAGTGCGGAGAGGCGAAGCCCTTTTTTCGATCAGGCATGGTGCCAGCACCATCGATATCGCCGCTCCGATCAGTGGTCGCATTACGCTCGTCAACAGCGAGCATGTCGAACATCCCGAGTGGATGAGCTCCAAGCCGTTCGAGCTGAGCTGGATGTGCTGCATCGAACCTTCGGATCTGTCGGGCGAACTGCACGCCCTCAAGATCGGTGTCGATTCGATCAATTGGTACAAGGAAGAGATCAGCAAGTACGACAGGATGGTGAAAGGCGTCGGGCGCCAACCGCAGGCGGGCGCATCTGCGCCGGCAATTTCGGTTACGAACGCTCCGGACGGGCGGTTCCTGGATGAATTCGCGAAGACATTCCTCGCGAAAGCAACTACACCGACCGTGTGATTTCCTCGAAGAGGCAGTGATGATCAAGTCTGTCCTGGCAACCGGTTTCCTGGCACTGCTTCTGGCCGCGTGTTCGGTCGCGACCGGTGACGATCTCAACGCCAAGAACGCGTCTGCCGCCACCCAGCCGGCATCGACAACTCCACCCGGCACGAAAACGTCGACATCCGACGGGAGCGGAATTCCGGCCGAGATCAAGTTTGGGTCTGCGGTCGGTGAAGTCGTGTTCCAGCATCAAAAGCACCTCGGTGATCGCTCCATCAACTGTGTCGAGTGTCACCACCAGATCAATGCCAAAGCGCTGAAATCGCCGCACCCGGAGTACTTGACCAGCACCGCAGTGAATTGTCAGACCTGTCATAAGGACCGGGAGACAACAGTGTACTCGTGTTCCCAGTGCCACGATGCCAAACGCCGAGACATCGCGGATGAAACGCTCAGCGCGAAAGTCGTGATTCACAAGCAATGCCGGAAGTGTCACGACGTAGGCACGGGACAGGATGCGAGCAAGAGCTGCGCTCTGTGCCATCAGAGCAGGAAGGGCTCTTCTCAGGTGCAGTGACGATCTCGGCGGCAGTTACTGAACGCACATGGACGTCGGCGTGTTGAGGTTCATGCGTAGTGGCTGGCGAGCGCCTGACGGAAGAGGTAACGCGCAACAGGGTAAACAGTCGGTCGCACGAACGGTTGCCCGCCACACGTCAGCTGATCGCTCGGGCTTGGGAATCTGGAGATAGCATGGACAGAAGATGTTTCTTGCGCACTGCGGCGACAGCCGTCATTCCTGTACTGCCGGCCAAGTCGGCAAGCGCCGCGAAGACGCTCGAGGACAAGGAATTCGTCGGTGTGCTGGTCGACACCACCCGGTGCATAGGCTGCCGCGCCTGCGAGGTTTCTTGTTCAGAAACCAACGCCAACTTCGTGCCCGACGTCATCAACGATAACGCATTGGAAAACGTCAGAGATACCACAGAGAAGCAATTCACGATCGTAAACCGCTTCAAGACAAGCAAGGGCGAGGTCTTCGTCAAGAAGCAGTGCATGCATTGCTGGCAGCCGGCGTGCGCATCTGCCTGTCTCGTCAACGCCATGGTCAAGACGCGGGAGGGTCCCGTGACGTGGGACGGCGACAAGTGCATGGGGTGCAGGTTCTGCATGGTGTCGTGCCCGTTCGACATTCCGAAGGCCGAATATCACTCGACCAACCCTCGAATAATGAAATGCACGATGTGCTACGACAGATTGAAGGAGGGTAAGAAGCCGGCTTGTGTAGAAGCATGCCCCACCGACACGCTCATGTTCGGACCAAAAAGAGAACTGATGGAGGTCGCACGCCATCGTGTATACAGCCACCCGGACAAGTACGTGCACCAGATCTACGGTGAGAATGAAGTGGGAGGGACCGGATGGCTTTACCTCTCCGCAGTGCCGTTCGACCAGATCGGCTTCAGAACGGATCTGGGCAACACTCCGTATCCCGAGTTCACGAGAGAATTTCTGATCTCCGTCCCGCTGATCGAGTTCGGCGTGCCCGCTTTCCTGCTCACGCTCAATATGCTCACGGATAGAAAGAGCGAAGTGCGCGAAAACGAGGACTGGACAAACCCGGGAGCGGAACATGAATAACACCGCCGCCACCAGCCCTGCCGTTCCAGGCGAGTTCGCGAGATTCCTGAAGTTTCTATGGCATGAGCTGAAACCCCGGGGTAAGTGGCTCACTCCTTTCAATGTCATCTCGATACCGACCATCCTGCTTGGCCTGGTCATCCTGTATTTCCGCTTCACTCAGGGGCTCGGCGCGGTCACCAATCTCTCGCAGCAATTTCCATGGGGTTTCTGGATCGGCTTCGACGTCATCACAGGCGTTGCACTCGCTGGCGGCGCCTACGTGATCTGCTTCGTCGTGGTGGTGATGAGGATCGAAAAATATCACTCGATACTCAGAGTCACGGTGCTGAATGGATTTCTGGCGTACCTCTTCTATTCGGGCGCTCTCCTGCTTGATCTCGGCCGGCCATGGCACATCGCGAATCCGATCATTGGAAACTCGTTCGGATACAACTCCGTGATGTTTCTGGTGGCGTGGCACTTCTTCGTTTACACGTTCGCGTTGTTTCTAGAGTTTTCGCCGGCCATCGCCGAATGGGCACACTTCGACAAGCTTCGCGGAATACTCAAGAAACTGACGCTTGCGACGGTCATACTCGGCTTCACCATTTCGATGTTGCATCAGTCTGGCCTCGGCGCTCTGTTCCTGATGACCAAGCCGAAGCTGCATCCTCTCTGGTATTCGGAGTACCTGCCATTGCTCTTCTTCACGTCGAGCATCTACGCCGGTCTCTCCATGGTCATCTTCGAGGGGACGATCAGTCACCATGTGTTCAAAGATCTCATCGGTGAGAAGACGCACCACGCGCACGACCAGATAGTCCTGGGTCTCGCGAAGGGTGCAGCCGTTACGATGTTCGTCTACTACTTCTTCCAGGCGTTCATCCTTCTGCACGATGCGCAGCGCTTGAAACTGGTGACGGGCTTCTGGGGCTTCTGGTTCCTGCTCGAGATCATCGGCTTCGTCCTCGTGCCGTGTTTCATGTTCGCCTACGGAGTCAGGAACAAGAGGCTTGGAGTAATCAAGGTCGCGGCTATCGTCACAGTGCTTGGCGTGATCTTGAACAGGCTCAATGTAACCCTGATCGCATTCAACTGGTACGCCGTCAATCGATACTATCCATCATGGCAGGAGATCGTCATCACCCTCATGGTCGTGTTCATTGAGGTCTGGGTCTTCAGGTGGTTCGTGACGCGCATGCCGGTATTCAGCAAGCAATAGACGTCAGGAGCGATGATGGAATACTACAGCTATGTGAATATATTCGAGCAGAAAGGCGTCGCTTACATCCTGCTGCTCTCGTTCCTGGTGCTTGCAGTCATGTTGATCAGATATCTGTCCGGGTCCGATGAGAAGAAGTCCCCTCGTGAAGGGGGAGACTCATAGTCACGTCAAGGTCCGTGCTGGCTGACGACCGCGAGGCGCAACGTCAGGATATCCCGCGGCGACACTACGGGTCTCGGTCGAGCGTCTGGAGCGTGCAAACCGCCCGCGCCGAGGTCGCTTCCGACCCGTGAAGCCGCGCCCTTGCGAGCCGGCAAGCTGCCCTGATCTGCCGGACCAGGCGCGTCAGTAATCTCAAGCACCTGCTCCCTGCAGAGCCATCCTAATGAAACCCGACGAAATCGTAACCCGAATAGGCCTGAAGCTCATATTCGCAGTGGCCGCGATCACGATCGCGATCATCGGTGTGTTCTCATACCTGAGCATCAGTGCACAGCGAGATGCCCTGCTGTCGCAGGCCGGCATGCATGCGAACAAACTGAGTGAAGCCATCAAGAACAGCACGCTCACGAGCATGCTCGAGAACAAGAGAGAAGAGGTACACGCGATAATAAATACGGTCTCGGCGGAACCCAGCATCACCGAAATTCGCATACTGAACAAAGAAGGGCTGGTCACCTTCTCGTCGCGTGGCGAGCTCGTCGGCAAATCGGTCGATAAGCGCGCTGAGAGCTGTTATGCATGCCACACAGAGAACGCGCCACTGGAGCGACTCTCGATCGACAAACGAACCCGCATTTATCGGATCGACCCGGACTCGCCGCGCATACTCGGCGTCATTAATCCGATTTACAACCAGCCGTCGTGCTATCAAGCCTCGTGTCACGCCCATACGAAAGAACAGACCGTGCTCGGCGTGCTGGATATCAAGATGGACTTGAAGGATGTGGACAGCCAGATCGCCGACAATAAATTGAGGTTGATCATTTTTGCGCTGATCGCGATTGTTGCCACAAGCCTTTTCATCGCCTACTTCGTCGGCAAATGGATTGGAAGACCTGTGCGCGAGCTGGTAAAGGCAACCAATCAGGTGAGCGCCGGAAACTTCGACCACACGATAGAGAAGCTGGGTAAAGACGAGCTCGGTCTGCTCGCCGGATCGTTCAACAAGATGACCAAGAGTCTCAAGGAGGCGAAACAGCAACTCGTACAGTCGGACAAGATGGCCTCGCTCGGAAGACTCGCTGCGGGAGTGGCTCACGAGATCAATAATCCGCTCACCGCCGTTCTCACATACAGCAGCTTCCTCCAGAAGAGGACGACGGACAACCCTCAGGTGCAGGAAGACCTTGGCGTCATTGTCAGGGAAACCATTCGCAGTCGTGAGATCGTCAAGAGCCTTCTCGACTTTGCCCGTCCATCGGTCCCGAGGAAGCAGAAGACGGACATGCGGCGCGTCGTAAAGAGCGCACTCGAGGTCGTCGGCAGCCAGCTCGCGCTAAAGCAGATACATGTCGAGGAGCACATCCCCGACACCTTGCCGGAAGTGACCGTCGATGCAAATCAGGTACAGCAGGTGTTCATCAATCTGCTGGTCAATTCGGCCGACGCGATCGGTGATGAAGGCGGCAAGATCGTCGTCGATCTTTCAGTGATCTCGCTTTCCCCTTACGGGTTGGCGCAAGTCAAGACGGCGTTCTGCCCGAAAAAGCATGATCTGATGGACGACGATCACAAGATCAATGGGCTGCCTACGGTCAAGGTACGCATCGGCTCCAATCGGAAGAGCGGCATCGCGAATCTCGACCCTGTTTATGGCGGCCACAGGCACGACTACGAGGTCGACCTCGATACGGGCGCGGCCCTCAAGTTCGCATGTCCTCAATGCAACACTTCGCTGATAGAGCACGGTGTCGAGTGTCCCAAGTGCAAGTCCGCGGTCTATGCATTCGATGTGGGGCCGCATGGCATATTTGAGGGTTGCACGAACCCTCAATGCACGTGGCAGCGCTGGGCCGCGATGGACGATGCGGGTTTCAGGGACTACATAGAAGCGAAGGTCAGCGATACCGGACGCGGCATCGCGAAGGAGGAGTTATCGCGCATATTCGAGCCGTTCTATACGACCAAGGGCAAGCACGGCACTGGCCTGGGCCTGGCGGTCACCTGGCGCATCATCGATAACCACAACGGTACAATAAACGTCGAAAGTGAACCCGGCAGAGGAACCAGCTTTACAATTCACCTGCCGGTGCAGACGTGACTGGCGCTCGCTGCGTGCCGGCAGGCTGCGACCGATCGGTCTGCGGCATAATCGGTCGGAAGACAGGACCCTGGAATGGCCATGTGCTGGGGGAAACTCGAAACGAGGTCAATGCATATGCAGGAGTACTTCGCCAGGCCCTTGGCCCTGCTGGTCGTCATGGTGTGCGGTCTTGCCGGCTTTGCCGCCCACGCGGCAGAGGAGACGGCATCCAAGGCGGATCAACAATGCCTGGGTTGTCACTCGAACAAAGGCCTCGAAAAGAAACTGCCCAACGGAGAAACGCTTTCGCTGCACATTGACGAACCCGCGTTTGCGCGCTCTGCTCACAACGTGCTCGGTTGCTCAGTTTGCCATGGCGACGTAACTATCGAGAATCACCCGCCGCTCAAGAAAGAAATCAAGAGTGTGCGCGAGAACTCGCTCGCAATGGCGAGTGTCTGCCGCAATTGCCACGGCAATGTGTTCGAGCGTTATGAGGCAGGCATGCACGCCGCGCTGCTTCGGGCGGGCAACCCGGCTGCACCGTTCTGCACTAATTGCCACAACCCTCACGCTGCGGTGGCGAAGGCGGCGTTCGACCTGGCAACCGGCACGCCCTGCAGCAACTGCCACAGTTCCATCTTCACAGCCTACACGGGTAGTGTCCACGGGCGCGCCCGGAACAAGGGACGAATCGAAGCACCGGTCTGCTCCACGTGCCACGGTGCCCACGACGTTACGGCTGCCTCGGGTGGAGACCACCTTAAGAACACCTGCTTCGGATGTCACGCCGGCGCGCTATCCGCGCATCAGAAGTGGCTGCCGAATGCGCAGCGACATCTCGACACTATTGCGTGTGCGGCGTGCCACACGCCTGGCGCGAAGCGCAAAGTGGATCTCCGGCTGTACGACACGGCGGCGCGGAAGGGTATCGCCGAGAAGCAGGGCGTCCCGCAATTCGATCTTCGGGCCCGTGCGGTCGACAACGAAGACAAGGGACTCAGCTCCGGCGAGCTCCAGCGCCTGTTGCAGCAATTCAACCCGGATGGCAGCAATGGCAAAACGATCCTGCGCGGACGGCTCGAAGTTGATGGCGCTGTTCCGATCCATCAGCTTGCCGACAAGAGCAGGGCTGTGAGTCAGTGTGAAACCTGCCACCGCGCGGGTTCCGCACCCTTCCAGAGGGTCACTATTTCAATCAGCGACCCATCCGGCAGGCCCATCCGCTACGATGCGCACCAGGATGTCCTGACGTCGGTCGTCTCGGTCGATTCAGTCCGCGGCTTCTACGTTATCGGCGGTACGCGGATAGGCCTGCTCGACGTGCTGGTCGTTCTCGCTTTGCTGGCCGGCATCGGAGGACCGATTGCGCATCTGACGCTTAGCTGGTGGTTCCGAAGGCCCGCAAGGCGAATCGGTGGAAGGGACGATTCTTAAGGCCGGTTGAAGAAGCGCGTATGCCTGTGCGAGAGGTTCAGCGTCGGGCCATCTAACGAAACAACTCGGGAAAGCAATGGCAAGAGTCTACGTTCACCCGCTGCCCGTCAGGATCTGGCACTGGATCAACGCGTTTGGATTCGTCATCATGATCCTTACGGGCTTCCAGATACGCTATGTCGGATTGGTCGAGTTGATGCCATTCCGAAGCGCCGTGCTCCTGCATAACGGGGTCGGTTTCGTACTCATTGGCAATTTCTTTATCTGGCTGGTGTTCTATCTGTTTTCCGACAAGATCAGGGTGTATCACCCTGATCTAAGCCCGACCCGGCATTTCCTCGCAAGTATCCGGCAGATGAGGTTCTACGGTTACGGGATCTTCAAAGGAGAGCCGAATCCGCACCACATCAGCGCCTACAGGAAGTTCAATGCCATGCAAAGCATGGCCTATCAAGTCATGATGCTGCTGCTCGTGCCCCTTCAGTTCTATACCGGACTTCTGCTATGGGACGTCGAGCGTTTCACAGGAATGATCGACATGCTTGGTGGAGTACGTGTTGTCGATACGGCGCACGTTCTCATCTTCATCTTCTTCGTCGGATTCATCTTCATTCATCCCTACCTTGCGAGCCTCGGTCACACGCGGACGGCGCACTTCAAGGCGATGATCTCGGGTTACGAAGACGTCGAGGAAGAGCACGAAACCGGGTGATTCCTGGCGGCTATCCACTGGTCGCGGCGTTCGACGAGCCGAAAGCATAGCCTCAACGTATCCAGGGCGCCGCGCGCACAGCGAAAGTCAGTTAACGCTGTAAGCCATGTCGCCAGCTAACGTTCGACCAGCGGCCGCCGGAACGCCTGAGTCGCGCGCGTGTCATGTGTCAGAGGCGTCCCCGTCACCCTTTTCTGCTTCCCTGATGCGTATCCCATGCTTTTTCATCAGGGCCTGGAAATTGGCGCGGAGCATACCGGTCTCCTCGGCACTGCGTGTGACGTTCCAGCCGTTGCGCTTCAGTGCCTCCAGAATGAATGCCTTCTCGAGGTGCTCGACGGATCTTTCGCGGGCCTCTTTCTTGAGGCGCTTGAGCTCCTCACTCGTCCTGGGCACGTCGAGGTATGCACTGGGGTCGGCGTCGAGCAGGCTGACGAGGTGTGCTTTGCGTATTACCTTATCGGTCGTCAGAAGCACTGCACGATTGATCGTGTTCTCGAGTTCGCGCACATTGCCAGGCCACGCATAATTGAGAAGCACATTCAGAGCGCCCTCCGAAATCTCGTCCACCTTCTTACCGAGCTCGTCAGCGTACTGCTTCAGGAAGTGAAACGCGAGGGAAGGAATGTCGTCGCGACGCTCTCGAAGCGGAGGCGACTCGATTGGAAACACGTTTATACGATAGTAAAAATCGTCGCGGAAGGTGCCTCCCCCGATCATCCCCTTCAAGTCCTTGTTGGTAGCAGCGATAAGCCTGAAATTCGCCGCATGCGTGCGAGTGTCCCCGACAGGACGGTATTCGCGTTGCTGGATGACCCGGAGCAGCTTGGCCTGTATCGAAAGACCGACGTTACCGATCTCATCCAGAAACAACGTACCGCCATCGGCGATCTCGAACATGCCGCGCTTGTTCGAGACCGCGCCCGTAAACGAACCTTTCACATGCCCGAAAAGCTCACTCTCGAGGAGGTTCTCGGAAAGCGCGTTGCAATCTACGGCGACGAACGCCTTCTCGCGACGCAGGCTGTTGTGGTGGATCGCGCGTGCGATGAGCTCCTTGCCGGTGCCACTTTCACCGGTGATCAGTACTGTCGTGTTCGTCGCAGCGCATTGTGTGATCAGCTTGTAGACCTGCTGCATACGTGGACTCGAACCGATCATGTTGTCGAGACTGTACGAGGTGCTCGCATCCCCCTTGGCGTCGCGGTTCTCCTGGAGAAG
>Ga0207701_10004257_pt1 | contig 14564 bp, 10 predicted proteins | sample KBSSwiSSwithPhiX_FD_184294 | JGI IMG/M metagenome (GOLD analysis project Ga0207701, IMG submission 184294) | Switchgrass rhizosphere bulk soil microbial communities from Kellogg Biological Station, Michigan, USA, with PhiX - S5 (SPAdes) (version 2) | ecosystem: Environmental > Terrestrial >... | reverse complement strand
CCAGGCATATTCGCCGGGCCTGATGGGTACGAAGAAGATTTCGGCTTCTCCCTCTCTTTCCATCTCGATCTCGTAGACGTGGCTGGCCTTGATCTCCACCTTGTTCACTTCGACTTTGCGCAACCAGATGAAGTTGGTGAATTGTGGCGCCTGCCAGGCGCACTCCTTTTCGCCGGTGGACCTTATTTTGAGACGGTAGGCCTTGCCGGTGCTGAGCGTGAAATCTTTCTGCGAGACGCCGAAGCCGGCCTCGCCAAGCCCCAACACCATGTCCGGCAGCTTTTCAGGTTTCAACGCAAGATCACCCTCCGCACGCGCGAGAGCTGGCACCGCGATGAGCGAGATGGCGAGAAGAACTTTCGACGGGAGACACATGTGAATGCTCCTCAAAGAGATGTTGGAGACGACAGCTCATCTCGTTCAGAACGGTGCGACGACGACGCCCCACGGATAGCGCCCGACCTTGATCGAGCGGAGGACGCGCAGTTTCTCCACGTCTATGACCGACACGTCGTTGGACGTACCGTTGGTCGTGAACAGAAGCTTCTCGTCGGGCGTGAAGCCGAGCTGCCAGACGCGCTGACCGACCAGTAGATAACGCTCGACCTTCAATGTTGCCGTGTCGATGACCGCTACGCGATTTGCAGGTCCGAGCGCGACGAACGCGCGCTTCCCGTCCTTGGTGATGCGTACGCCGACCGGCTGAATCGCATCTTGATTGACGCCCGGGATCTCGAAACCGATCTTGCCGATGATCTTGCGGGTCTTGGGGTCGATGACGGTCACTGTGCCGCCGATCTCGGCGCTCACCCATAGCTGCGCCCCGTCGGCTGTGAATTCGGCGACACGCGGCCGGCTGTCGACCAGAACGTTGTCGATCGTCATGTTGGTCGCGGTATCGATGAAGTGCGCCATGTTGGTGGTTTCGGACGTGTTCACCAGCAGCTTCCCGTCCGGGGTAATGCCCATTCCCTCAGGCTCGACACCGACCGGAATCTCTGCAAGGACCCTGTCCGTCTCGATATCGACCACAGTGATGAGGTTATCGTCCTCGTTGGCGACATAGAGCGGATTGCCGGATGGATGCAGAACGAACAGTTCCGGGTCCGGCCCCGACGGCAGGTTCTTCACGAATTCCATGGTCCGCGCATCGAAGACCTGGATGTTGTTGTCGTCGCTGGCGCAGATCAGCAACCATTTCCCGTCCTTCGAGAGGATGATGCCGCGTGGACGCTGTCCGACTTTGACGGTCTTGACCACCTCGAGCTTGGTGCTGTCGATGATGCTGACCGTGTTGTCCTTCTCGTTCGTGACGTACACGGTGTAGGCCGCGGCCGCCGTAGGGGTGAGCAGCCAGGCCGCCAGCAGTGGGGCTATCAATACGCCACTCGGACGTGCGCGCACAGGCGTTCCTCCGTTCCGCGGCTTCTTGTTTCTCAGGCTCAGCGCGCGTAGGCGCGGCAAGCCGTCTCCGGTTTGTCGATGCCGAGCGTGTCGAGCTCGGAGAATTGGTGCAGGAAGCCGGGTTGTGGCGAGACCGTCACCGGCAGTTTTGCAGTCGCGATCAGGATCGGCTGGCGGAGTTGGCCATCCCATGCGCGATAGGTGAGCTTGCGCCCCTTGAACGCGGCGAGATCGAAGTCGGCTGATTTCAGATGCGCGATCATGCCCGCAGGTTCTGCCGACCTCGCTCGCGTCGCCGCCTCTCCGATCGAGCGGATCGCGATCCAGACATCATAGTCGAGCTGACGCATTGGCCGATTGGCAAGTCGTCGAAAGCGGTTTTGGAATTGTGTGGCGCCCCACTGCTCGAGCGCCGGATGCCAACTCGTGGGCACCAGCCCTTGCGTTCCGGCTACCGGCCGCGCATCCCAGCTGCGGTATGGGAAATACTCGCCGAACAAGCCGCCTTCGTCCGCGACCATCAGTACGTCATAGGCCGGGACGTTCTGCGTGAAGGTCGGAATCTGCTGCTGGATTTGCTCGTGCCCACCGTCCGCTCGTCGGCTTCCGGCTTCGTGCCTGAATTGGCGCTCCTCGACGATCTTCACGCCGAACCGCTTTGCGGCGCGCCGAAGTGCGGCGGCGAAGGCCTCGTCGTCTGGCTGGGTCCCATGCACCAGGAACCAGCGCCGCCACTGCTTCCAGACCAGATACTGCGCCAGCGCATCCGCCAGCATCGCCCGTGACGGCGCCGTGTGCACGACGTTCGGACGGCAGTCCTGCTCTCGCAGGCGGTCGTCGCCGGAGCCGGCGTTGAAAATCAGGGCACCCAGGTCTTTCAGCGCGTCGGCGAGGCCGACGATCGCTTGCGGGCCCACGTCGGCAACGACGAAGGCGGCTCCGCTTTCGACGGTTTTTTTGACCTGTGCAATCAGTTCTCCGACATCACCGTTCTGAACGACCGCGAGCGTGAACTCCTGCTTGAGGAACCGCCCGGTCGTATTGTTGTCGTTGATGGCGAGCCGTGCACCGGCAATGCCGTCATCTGCCGGCGGAACATCGAGAAGTGAGAGGGGGGGCGGCGCATCGCGCACCTCGCGCGCGAGCACGATCGCGATACGCTGGACGTCGCCCGTGGCGGAACTGCGCGGCGTCGCCTTGTCTGGGGCGGCGGCTGCAAATACCAGGTTACCTGCAAGTGCCGCTACCACGAGCGCACAGCGCAACGACATCCCGCGTGCGCTGCGGCGATGAAGGAGATCGATGGCGCTTTCTTGCATACATCGGCTCCCGCTGCGATCCGCCGCTGGCGAATGACAGTGCTCACCACGACCTCTATCTGTGAGTGTAGCATGCGCCGGCAGGTGCCGCTGTCAACCTCACGCGGTGGAACCGCAATCGTCGATCAAAGGAGGTCGCGTGTCGAAACTTCGCTCCTCCCTCGCGGCGCTCGCGCTCTTCCTTGCGCCCACCATTCCCGCAACGGCGGGGCCGAAGGCAGCGATCTTTCGCTTCGAACTGATCGACGTGAGTATAGACGGCGAGCTTCGTGGCCCCCGGGTCGAAGAGGCGCAGCGGCTCGACCTCGTGACCCAGGAACTGCGCCAGCTTGCAGCGCGCGATGGGGGATATGAACTCGTCGACCTGTCGGGGCTGACGGCTGAGACCGAGAAGGCCGCGCCGCTGCACAAGTGCGGCGGGTGCGAAGTCGACATTGCCCAGCGGGCCGGTGCCGAGATCGCCATCACGGGCACCGTCAGGAAGGTCTCCAACCTTATCCTTGGGTTCACCATCGAGGTGCGAGAGGTATCAACCGGCAGGCTCACGCGTGTCCTGCAGGCTAGTATTCGAGGCAATACGGACGAGTCCTGGCTCAGGGGCATTCGCTGGCTGGTCGCGAACCGTCTGCTTGTGCCCGAAGGACAGCGGTGATTGGCCTCAACCGGGCTGTCAGTAGATGACCACGCTCCTGATGCTCTTGCCCTCATGCATCAGGTCGAAACCTTTATTGATGTCCGGAAGCGGCATCGTGTGCGTAATCATCGGATCGATCTCGATCTTGCCGTCCATATACCAGTCGACGATCTTGGGTACGTCGGTACGCCCCCGTGCCCCGCCGAAGGCCGTGCCCTTCCAGACCCGTCCCGTAACAAGCTGGAACGGACGCGTCGCGATCTCCGCACCGGCGGCAGCGACGCCAATGATGATGGATTGGCCCCAACCGCGGTGGCAGGCTTCCAGCGCCTGGCGCATCACCGTGGTGTTGCCGGTGCAGTCGAAGGTGTAGTCGGCGCCGCCGATCTGATCGGCGCCTTTCCTTGTCATGTTGACCAGATGCGCGACCAGATCGCTGCCAGCTTCTTTTGGATTGACGAAATGCGTCATTCCGAAACGCTCGCCCCATTCCTTCCTGGTATTATTAATGTCAACGCCGATAATCATGTCGGCGCCTGCTAGCCGCAGGCCTTGAAGCACATTGAGACCGATGCCGCCCAGGCCGAAGACGATTGCCTTTGCCCCGGGCTCCACCTTCGCGGTGTTGAGCACGGCGCCGATGCCCGTGGTGACACCGCAGCCGATGTAACAAATTTTGTCGAATGGCGCGTCCTCGCGGACCTTCGCGACCGCGATCTCGGGCAGCACGGTGAAATTCGCGAATGTGGAGGTGCCCATGTAGTGGTGCAGCTTCTTGCCATCGAGCGAGAACCGCGAAGTGCCGTCCGGCATCACGCCCTGTCCCTGTGTTGCCCGGATGGCGGTGCAGAGATTGGTCTTGCGCGAGAGGCAAGACGGACACCCCCGGCATTCGGGCGTGTAAAGCGGAATGACGTGGTCGCCTTTCTTCACGGTCGTTACGCCCGCCCCGGTATCGACGACAATGCCGGCACCCTCATGGCCCAAAATGGCCGGGAACAGGCCTTCCGGATCCGCACCGGACAGTGTGAACTCGTCTGTGTGGCAGATGCCCGTGGCCTTCACCTCGACCAGCACTTCGCCGGCCTTCGGTCCCTCGAGATCAACCTCCATGATCTCAAGCGGCTTGGCCTTTTCCAGAGCAACGGCGGCGCGGGTTTTCATCGCAATTCTCCCTTGTGACGGATGGGTGCGTTGATGCGGACGCGTTGATATTCGCCGTGCGGAAACAAGCGCGATCGCGAAGACGATGGTCTCTTGCGGACTCCCGCCGACATGCCGGCGAGGGCCACGAGTCGCATGCACAGGATATTTCCGGCGCGATGCACATTCCCTTTTCGAAAAAAAACCTCTAGTATTATTTGGCAAGCATTTAGTCAGAAAAACTTGACTGAAATCGAGCCTCCTCGCAAGAGCGCGGCCGCCCGAGGGCACCGTTCGCAATCTCGGTGCGAGCCGCCTCACGAGAACGTGACCCATCCTGCGCGGCGCAGCAGTGGGCGCCGTGCCAACTTTCGGGAGGATCCTATGGCGGCGGTCTCAATTCATCCGGCGGTGGACAATGGCGTAAAACCCGGCTCGTCCAACTTCGCGGGTGGGACGCTCTTTTGCAAATGTGCGAGCAATCCCGTCGAGGTGACCATCTCGGCGCAAACCGCGCACAATCATGTGTGCGGATGTACCAGATGCTGGAAGCCCGCAGGTTCCCTGTTCTCGCAGGTCGCCGTCGTGTCGCGTGACAAGCTCAACGTCAGCAAGAACGCCGACAGGCTGAAGGTCGTGGACGGCAATGCAACGATTCAGCGGCACGCCTGCACGGCTTGCGGCGTTCACATGTACGGGCGCATCGAAAACTCCAAGCATCCGTTCCACGGGCTCGATTTCGTCCACACCGAGCTTTCCAGGGAGCAAGGATGGTCGGCTCCCGAATTCGCCGCATTCGTCTCCTCGATCATCGAATCCGGCGCCCCCCCTGATCAGATGGGGGCCGTCCGCGCCCGGCTGAAGGAGTTGCGGCTCGAGCCCTACGACTGCCTTTCGCCGGCGCTCATGGACGCGATTGCCACGCATGTCGCCAAGGCATCAGGCGCGCTGAAGAACTGATCCTGGCATCGCGGCATGTCCTCGTGCGGATGCCGTGGGCGCGACCGCAAGTCGCTGCGTGCGGTCGCCGCGGCGAAGTGTTCCTTCTTGTGCAACAGCCCAGGCCGACTTAAGCTTTCGTCGTTCCTGGATTTGAGGGAGGCGACCGATGGTCTGGACCACCCCGACGCTCGTTGAAATTTGCATCGGTCTCGAGATCAACGGCTATCTGCCGGCCGAATTCTGATTTCGACGGCCTGCATCAACCCGGAACGGGTTGACACCTTGTGAGGTGAGCGGCGGTCTTGGTTCGGCCGCGCGCAGGTTGTTGCTTGAAGCAATCACGATTGAAGCCGCGCTTGCCATGACTGCGCCATCCCTTGTGGCTGAGTATGTGGAAGAAATCGGCGAGCAGATGATCGTGCGTCGAGTTTGCCTTCTTTTTGTCGTCTCTTCCCGTCCGACTTCGCCGTGCGAGTCGTGGAGGGATGGAAGGTGGAAACGATCACGGTAACTCTCGAACTGCCGGTGTCAGCACCGCTCAGATCGTCGGTACGCGCGCTTGAGGCGGCTCGGGATGCGCAGACCGACCCCAAGGCAAAGCAAGCTCTTGCGGCCGTCGCGGCGCTTGCCAGCCGTGGGCTTGTCGAAACCCTCGCGAAGTCCGCGCGGTCGCTTAGCAGGCGCATCGTAACCGACTAACCGCGGCCGCTCGCCATCGACTGCTTCTGCATTACATCTCGGTCGCCGGCCATTCCTGCCGGAACCGCTGCCCGTTGGTGTCCTTGGCTTCGACGCGGAATGTCGCGGCGCCATTGGAAACGAAGGTGAAGCGGAAGTTGGGATCTTCCGAGACCGAGATGCCACCGACCATCGAGAACAGCAACGCGTCGCCCTGCCAGACGCTGAGCTCGTCGACGAAGTGCGGCGGGGTGTACAGCAGCGTCACCTGATCGCGCTGCAGGCCGGAATTGTTCGGGTGGCGTAGCATGATCTGGGCTTCTCGCGGTGCGCTTGCGGGCGCCGCGTTGGCGGCGGCAAACTGCCGGAACTTCATCTGTCCGATGCTGGCCGCCGCCGCGTCGGCATTCTTGGCGGCGGGTGCCGAGCAGCCGCCCGAGGCCTTCACGTAGGTCTTGACCACGTAGAGCTTGTCGTCGCTGAGCTCGGCGACTGCATGCACGTTGGTATAGGCGTCAACGCGCACGCGCGTCGAAATCGTCGAGATTCCGGCATTGGGGCCGATCGTGAAGGTGGCGGCGACCGGAGCCGGATTGTCGTCGATGACCAAGGTCAGGGTCTTGAGATAGCGCGTATCGCCCGGCGGCAGCGTGACGCGCATGGTGACCGGCACGATCGCGGCATCTTCCGCGCGCACCGGCATCTCAAGCCCGACAAGCCCGGCCCCGTCGGCGAGCGGACGCCCCTTGAAGATGTCGTCGGCGAGCGCCGGCCAGGCATCTTCCGGTTCGGACGCCGCGGCCGCGGCCGGCAGCGCGGCGCCAAGATGCAGCGCCAGGCCGGCGGCAAATACCCACGCCAAATTTCTGATCATGGTTCGCTCCTGCGTACCGGACGCAGAACAACCATATATACCCGAACCCGTTGTACGGCGCTATTCCCACTCCAACTCGGAATAGGCGGCAGTGACGTTCCGGGCGTTGCTTTCGTCAAACAGTTCCCATCGGGTGCGCTCGGAGTGACCCGCACTCCTGGCCGCGACGCCAATCGTCTCGCCGCGCTTGATCAGTTCGCGAACGTCCCGTGCGAGGCGGGTGAAATAGCGTCGTTCGTCCTCGATTGCCGCGGGCCATGCGGTGACCGGACCGTGCCCCGGTACCACGCGCTGCGCAGGAATGCGCGCGAGATCGTCGAACACCGCAAGCCAGCCTTTAATGCTGCCGTCGAGGACCGGGACGTGACGCAGAAACACCAGATCGCCGCCGAACAGGGTGCCGGTCGCCTCATCCAGCACCGTCACGTCATTGTCGGTGTGGGCCGCGGGCCAAGGGGTGACCCGGAGCCTGCGGCCGCCGAGGTCGAGCCGACTCTCATCATCCACGAGCAGCGTCGGTGCTATGATTTTCACATCCGTCATCAGTTCGTCGCCCAACGTCCGCCGAAACGTATCGAGATAGAACTGACCTCGTGCGGCGAGGGCGCGCGGCAGGTTTCTGTGACCGACAAATGTCGCCTCTTCGAACGCCGCGTTTCCGAAAATGTGATCGGGATGGACGTGGGTGTTGATCACGTAGCGCACCGGCTTGTCGGTGAGCCGCCTGATCGCGGCCAGCAGCCGGCGCCCCTGGCGTACGCTCCCACCGGTGTCGATCACCGCCACCGCATCGTTGCCAACGATGAAACCGAGATTGGCGATCGCGCCTTCGTTCTCGGTGGTCATTGCGGCAATGGCGCCCTGGTATACATGAACCCCGACGGCGATTTCGCGCACCGGGAGCGGGATCGCGTCGCTCGACGCCGCGGAACGTGGCATCGCGATACACAAAAGCCAAACGGCGACGAACGCGATTGCCCGGCCATGACGCGTGCATCGATTCGGCATTGGGCGGCGCCCCGTTTTTCGTGCGGCGTGAACAGCAACATGTTGGATGCGACAAAATCTGGTCAAAAGTGTAGTATCATGAGTGACATGGGGCCGCGGCTTTCCTGTCGCTTCGGCATGGGCGTGCGTGCCGCGATTGCTGAATCGAAAGTCATGAAACTTGCCTTGGCGGGCCTTCTGCTCGGCGGCCTGCTGCTCGCGCAGACACCGGCGAGCGCTGAAGGCGTTGCCGAACCGGAAGGCTACCGCGGCGAGCCCTATCGGTCTCCGACGCCTGATACGCTGCGTGGCGCGCGCGTCCTCTCGACCGGCGATGCCGAAGCGATCTGGAAAAGCCGCGATGCCATCTTCGTCGATGTGCTGCCGCACGCGCCGCGCCCAGCCGGTCTCCCGCCCGGCACGATCTGGCGCGAGAAGCCGCGACGCAATATTCCGGGCAGCATCTGGCTGCCCGATACCGGATACGACGGACTCGCGGACAAAGCCGAGAACTATCTGAGGAACAATCTTGCGCGCGTGACGGGCGGCGACAAGGCCAGGCTGCTCGTGATCTACTGCCTGCGCGATTGCTGGATGTCATGGAATGCGGCGAAGCGTATCCTCGCGATGGGATACACGCGTGTCGCGTGGTATCCGGACGGCACCGACGGTTGGGACGACGCGCTGCTGCCGCTGGAGGAATCCAGGCCGGTGCCGCAGGACGAATAGAGCAAGGGTCCATCGCCTGCTGCACCGCGCGCCCGCTTCGCGGCATCGACGCTGTTGAATCGTTTGACCCCAGTGAGCGCCATCGCGTTCATTTCCATCTCCAGGCAATACGCCGCTAATCCGACTGCCCGGCCCGTCCAACCTGCCGGAAGTACCGGATCGCACCGGGGTGAAGCGGCAGGAAGGTATTACGCTCCATGTTGGCCGGTACGGTCGCCGCCGCCGAGGCGTGCACCTCCATCATCTCCTCGTGTTTCTCGAAGACGATGCGGACGATGTTGTAGACGAGATCGTTCGGAAGGTCGGCGTGCGCGACGGCGAAATTGTAAAGCCCGAGCGTTTGATAGTCGCGCAGCAGTGACGGATAGGTGCCGGCCGGCACGCGCGACGGCGTCAGTTCCGGCATTGCCAGCCGCAGCGCCGCGATGTTCTCAGGCGTCAGCGCCACGTAGCGGACGCGGTTCCTGGCCTCGAGCTCGATGAAGGCCGGGAAGGGCACGCCCGCGCCCACCGCCAGCACGTCGATGGTTCGCGCGTTCATCTGTGCGGCGAGCTCGGCCCATTCGCCGAACACAAATGTCGCCGGGACTTTCAGCGTCGCGAAGAACTCGGGGAAGTAGGTCGCCGAAGTCCCGCCGCGCGGTCCGACGCCGATGCGCTTCCCCGCCATGTCGGCGATCGAGCGGATGTTTGCTTCCTGCATCGCCAGCAGCTGGAACGGCGTGTCGTACATTGGAAAGATCGCCCGCATCGAACGGGCCGGGGTCTTTCCGGCCCACATGCCGGTCGCGTTCCACGCCTGCAGCGCGATGCCGATCGTGACGAATCCGATTCTTGCCTCGCCGGCTTCCAGCAGCTCGATATTCTGCGTCGGTCCGTCGGTCGGCTGCATGACCACCGGCAGGTCGAGGTTGCGCGTGAGGATCCTGGCTAGTCCCTCGCCGTAGACGTGATAGGTGCCGCCGGGCGACGCGGTGCCGATCGTCAGATGGTCCGGCCAATGCGGCTCCGCGGCGTGGCTCGCTATTGCCGTGGCCAGCAGGACGCCGAGAGCGCCCGCCGCCGCCATTCGTGCGATCCGCATGACATTGCCCTCACGCTGCGCTGTGGCCGGCCGGCTGGGGCAGCAACGGGTCGGGCGGACCCATCGCGGCCTCGGGCTCGGACGCTTCGGTCTCGCTCTCGTGATCCAGCACGCGGCGCATGCGATCCTCATCGAGCGACTTTTCCCACTTGGCGATGACCACGGTCGCAACGCCGTTGCCGACCAGATTGGTCAGGGCGCGCGCCTCCGACATGAAGCGGTCGACGCCGAGGATCAACGCGATGCTCGCGACCGGAATGGTGCCGACCGAGGAGAGGGTGGCCGCCAGCACGATGAATCCGGAGCCGGTGACGCCGGCGGCGCCCTTCGAGGTCAACAGCAGGATGCCGATGATCCCGAGTTGCTGCCACAGCGTGAGCTCGGTGTTGGTCGCCTGCGCCAGGAAGATCGCGGCCATGGTCAGGTAGATGCAGGTGCCGTCGAGGTTGAATGAATAGCCGGTCGGCACCACGAGCCCCACCACCGACTGCTTGCACCCGAGGTTCTCGAGCTTCGCGATCATGCGCGGCAGCACCGACTCGGAAGACGACGTGCCGAGCACGATCAGCAGCTCTTCCTTGATGTATTTGATGAACTTGAAGATGTTGAAGCCGGTGAGCCAGGCGATCCCGCCCAGCACGAAGATCACGAAGATCACGCACGTGGCATAGAACGCGATCATGAGCTGCGCGAGCGACAGCAGCGTGGCGACGCCGTATTTGCCGATGGTGAACGCCATCGCGCCGAACGCGCCGATCGGCGCGGCTTTCATGATGATGCCGACGATGCCGAAGAAGGCGTGCGCGACGATGTCGATGACAGCCAGAACCGGGCGGCCGCGTTCGCCGAGCATGGACAACGCGAATGCAAACAGGATGGCGAAGAAGAGAACCTGCAGGATCTCGCCCTCGGCGAATGCGCCGACGACGGTGTTGGGAATGATGTGCATCAGGAATTCGACCGTGCTCTGCTGCCCGGCCTTGGTGGTGTAGACCTGGATCGACTTGGTATCGATCGAGCGCACATCCGTGTTCATGCCGACGCCGGGCTGCAGGATGTTGACCACGATCAGGCCGACGATCAGCGCCAGCGTAGTTACGATCTCGAAATAGATCAGCGCCTTCAGGCCGACCCGGCCGACCTTCTTCATGTCCTCCATGCTGGCGATGCCGTGGACCACGGTGCAGAAGATGATCGGCGCGATCAGCATCTTGATCAGCTTGATGAAGCCGTCGCCCAGGGGCTTCATCGCCGCGCCGATGTCCGGATAGAAATGCCCCAGCAGAATGCCGAGCACGATCGCGGTCAGCACTTGCACGTAGAGATGCGTGTAGAGAGGCTTGCGCGGCGTTGCCGCGGTCGCAGATGCCGTCGCCATGGCGTCCTCCCGCTTGGGACTTGTCCGCCGATGTCACATCATCTCGGCGCCGCGCGCAAATGCCGTTTTTGCCACGCGCACGTTTTCGCCCGAGATTCTAAGGATCTCGAAGCTGGCTCGCCCAAGCCATGGGATTGCGAGCGTGTGGCGCAACGCCGGCCCGCGCCGCCCACGTCCGCCAATCGGGCCCGCCTCAGCGCGCCTGCGCCTGCTTCGGGCCCGACTTCGACAGTGCCTGCACCGGATCGACCAGGCCTGCGCCGGTTTCATTGCGGCCCTGCGGCAGCTTCTTCGCGGTCGCCGACAGGATCGCGCGGACGTCGGCCGGTGTCAGCCGCGGATTGCGCTCCAGCATCAGCGCGACCACGCCGCTGATATGCGCCGCCGCGACCGAGGTGCCGGTGGTGAGCTGATAGCCGCCGGCCGGCGCCGGCACCAGGATGTCGACGCCGGGCGCCGCGATCGCGACCTGCTTGCCGCGCACCGCGTTCTTGTAGGTCTTGTCGTCCACATCGGTCGCCGACACCCCGATCACGTTGACGTCGGCGCCAGGGAACAGCGGCGGCGACTTCGGCCCGGCATTGCCGGTGGCCGCGATCATGATGATGCCGCGATCTTTCAGGCTCTTGATCGCCTGTTCGAGGATCGGATCGCGCGGGCCCGCGAAGCTCATGTTGATGACCTGCGCGCCCTGTTGAACGGCCCATTCGAGGCCCTTCACGATGTTCATGCTGGTGCCCTGCGCGCCGTTATCGCTCACGCCGAAGGCGCGGACGCCGAGGATGCGCGCGCCGGGCGCGATGCCGAGCAGGCGCTGGTGCGAGCCGATCGCGCCCGCCATGCCGGTACCGTGCGGGTGCGGCGTCTGGTCGGTCGAGGGCAGCGCGTCGAAGGTGCCGGTGATGACGCCCGCGAGGTCGGGATGCTGGCCGTCGATTTCCGAGTCGATCACCGCGACCTTCACGTTCTTGCCGGTCGCGATGCCGTGCGCCTCGACCAGCCCGAGCTTGGCGACGATGTACTGCGCCGAGTCGCCTGAATTCTGCCCGGCGGGCGCCGGCGCGGCACTCTGCACGAGTTCGAACGCATAGCTCGGCTGCAGCGAAATCCGCGCGCCGATCTGGTTCTGGACACCCGCGATCACGGCGCGCACGTCCAGGCCGCCCGTGATCCGGAAGCGGAAGACCGTGCGGCCGAGCAGATCGAACCGCTGCGTGCTGATGACCTCGAGCCCGAATTGGCGCTGTAGCGCCTCGATCTGCTCCTGTGAGAGGACGAGGCCGAGTTGCATCACCACTTCGTTGCTGGCGAAGCGCGTCTCGTTGATCGGTGGCATGCCGCTCGGCAGCGGGCCGAGCCCTGGCGGCGGCACGACGTTGACCGGCGGCCGGCCGGCGTTGCCAGCGCCCTGTCCGCCGCCGCCCTTCTGGCCCGACGGTCCGCCGGACGAGCCGGCCGTGCCGGGCGTGCCCTGCTTGGTATCGACGACCTCGTCCTGCTTTTTCTCGGTGAGCGTGTCGTTCGTGAACTGCGCCGTGATATTGAGCAGCGGCGAGACCTGCGCGAGATTAGTTGCAATGTCCGGCTTCGGTTGAGGCGGCGATCCATCCGGATTGAACAAGATGCCGCCGCAGAACTGGCCACCGTTGTCGCAGGTTCGCTCGGGAGGAGCAGGCAGTCCGGAGGTCGGATAGCTCTGGCCGACCTGCGGCCCGACCGTGCTGCCAGCGCCGCCGCTCGCCGTCCCGGTGCCGCTCGAGTCGGACGAGACCGCGCCGACTCGTTGCGTTCCGTCGGGAAACTGGAGTGCCCCGTTGGCGCCGACGAAGCCGCCGACAATACTGTTCGCCCCCGATGACACATTGCCGGTCGACTGCGATGGATCGATCAACCCGAAATTCACGCCGACCAGTCCGCCCGCAATGTTGTGCACGCCGGAACCGCTGACGGTCGAGGATGAGGTCGAATCCTGAATCAGCGCGAAATTGACGCCGACCAGACCGCCGAGATAGCTGTCCGACGTTCCGGTCACGGGCCCGGACGAACTCACTCTCACAAGATCGCCGATGTTGACGCCGGCAAATCCGCCCACGACGCTGTTCGGCCCGGTGCTGCCGACCGAGCCCGATGCAGTCGAGTCGCTGATCTTGCCGTCGAGGTTTCCGGCGGCGAATCCGCCGAGCACGCTGTTGCTCCCGCCGGTCACCGCGCCGCTGGCGCCGGAATTCGTGATCTGGCCGTGGTTTCCACCGGCGAATCCGCCCGCGGTGCCGCCACTGCCGACCGCGACGGTGCCGCTCGCGACACTGTTGTCAATCGATCCGCCGTTGCTTGCGACGAAGCCGCCCGCGTTGTTGTTGCCCGCAACGTTGCCGGACGCGAAGCTGCCTGAAATCGAGCCGCTGTTGTTTCCGGCGAATCCGCCCGCGCCGCTTTCGCTGCTGAGCGAGGTCGCGGTGACATTGCCGAAGGCGAAGGACCCGGTAATGGTGCCGGCGTTATCGCCGACCAGGCCGCCAACATTAAACCCGCCGCCGCTTACATTGCCGGTCGCAAAGGAACCGGTGATTGTGGCTCCGACCCCGTTGAACCCCACCAGGCCGCCAGCGACGTTGTCGAGTGAGGAGACCGCTCCGCCCGCGCCCGATCCAATGATCGTGCCGTTGTTGGCGCCAACGAGACCGCCGGCTGAACTTTTCGATCCGGCAGTCACATCGCCGGTTGCGAAAGAGGTGTTGATCGTTCCACCGGCATCCTGCAACCCGACAAGCCCGCCGATAAATCCAGCGTGGTTGATGTCGCTGCTATTGCCGCCCGTGACCGCGCCGCCCGCGATCGAATTGGTGATGGTGCCGAAATTGAATCCAACCAGTCCGCCGGCTCCGCTGCCCGTGGCATCCGAGACGCTGACATCGCCGATAGCGCCGGACACCAGAGAAACGTTGACATTGGCCGTGCCGATCGTGCCGCTGGGAGCGTTGACCCCGACCAGCCCGCCCACGAAAGTGTAGGCGCCGCCGCTCACGTTGCCGCTTGCGAACGAGTCCGTGATGGCGCCGGGATTGTTGCCGACCAGTCCGCCGGCGGAGTTGCCGGAGGCGCCGAAATTCCCGCCATTGCCGACGGTGACGTTCACGTCGGCGTTCGACAACGTGATCGCGCCCATGCTCGAGTTGGGACCGAAGATACCGTTCTGACCGACCAACCCGCCCGCGACGACGCCTGTCATCGCGCCGCCCGACACCGTTCCATCGACCGTCACATTGCTGATCGTCCCGCCGTTCGATCCGGCGAGGATGCCGATGAACTGGCCGGGCCCCGTCACGTTCGGATTCGCGGTGATGCTGGCGTTGGTGATGGTGAGGTTCTGCACGTGGCCGGTGGCGCCGATC
>Ga0207701_10004256_pt1 | contig 14566 bp, 10 predicted proteins | sample KBSSwiSSwithPhiX_FD_184294 | JGI IMG/M metagenome (GOLD analysis project Ga0207701, IMG submission 184294) | Switchgrass rhizosphere bulk soil microbial communities from Kellogg Biological Station, Michigan, USA, with PhiX - S5 (SPAdes) (version 2) | ecosystem: Environmental > Terrestrial >... | reverse complement strand
CCTGATCGTATTGTTTACAAATTTTGAATCGTTGACCGGTCTGCAACGGCAATTGCCCTACATAAGATCGATTGCTAAATCGCACCTTGTGCTGGTCGTATTTTTTGAAAACACGGAATTGCGTCAGCTCACCGATGCTCCTGTAAATGATATTGAAGATCTTTACATCCGTACGATCGCAGAAAAATTTATGCATGAAAAACAGCTGATGGTGAAAGAGCTTCAGCAGCATGGTATCTTTACCATTTTAACTGCGCCGGAACATCTGACGATAAATACGGTAAATAAATATTTAGAGCTGAAAGCCAGGCAGGCGATCTGATGATTGTGCTTAAGTATATCAATATCCCCTTTTGGAGGGGTGCGCGCGAAGCCGGGGAGGACTAAAATCAATGAACAATATATTTTCCGAAGGACAAGTACTCTTAATCAATAAACCTTATGACTGGACCTCGTTCGATGTTGTAAGACGCATACGCAATCTCATTAAAATTAAAAAGGTGGGTCATGCTGGCACGCTCGATCCACTTGCTACAGGGCTCCTGATTCTGTGCACCGGTAAATTCACAAAGAAGATCAATGAATACATGGCCCAGGAAAAAGAATATACAGGGACAATAGTTCTTGGCGCCACCACACCCACTTATGATCTTGAAAGTATTCCTGAAAATTTTACCGATGGCAGTCACATCACTGCTGAACAGGTTGCTGAAGCAGCAAAATCATTTACCGGTGAAATTCTGCAGGTTCCTCCAATCTATTCCGCGATTAAGAAAGATGGTAATAGGGCATATGAATTGGCGCGTAAAGGACAGGAATTGGAACTTGAGCCAAGAAAAATTACGGTATCCGGATTCACAACAACATTTAATTATCCTGAAGTTCATTTCACAATAGTGTGCTCAACAGGTACGTATATACGAAGTATTGCAAACGACCTGGGTAAACAACTGGGATGCGGAGGCTATCTCAGTAAATTATGCAGAACAAGAATAGGCGATTATACTTTAGAAAACTCGTGGACCATGGAAGAAGCTGAAATGAATATCAAAGAAGTTTTACATCAGAACGGGTAACCGATACCCAATTGAAATTGCCCGTCCTTAATCTGAAGTTTGTGGAACCACCCGTCATTCTCTTTGGCGTAAATTGGATTTTTTATCTGGTAAGACCAGTCGAGGCGGATAAGGAAAAAATCAAAATCAAAACGAAGACTCGTACCGGTTCCTATTGCAAGATCTGTGTACAACCTGCTTAGTTTGAACTCAGTTGAATCAAGCTTTGTATTTGTAGCTTCATCGATAGCTTTTGCCCATATGTTTCCCATATCCGTGAACAATGCGCTCTTTAGTTTTATGCCCCATATCGTTCCCAGGTTGAACCTGAATTCTGCATTGCCTTCCAGTTTCATATCACCGAACCTGTCTAAGTCTTCTGCTTCATATCTATCACTGGAGCCCAAACCTAACCTTCGGACGGCCCATGCCCGCATGCTATAGGGGCCTCCGGCGAAAAATGCTTTGAAGAAGGGCAAATTATTTTCATCGCTGCCATCCTTGTTTTTTCCATACACCAGTCCATAGCCGCCGAATACCCTGAATGCCCATGCTGAATTGGTTTGGTTAATGAAATATTTATATTCAAGATCGAGCCTTACAAATCTTCGCAGCGCGCCGCGGTCAAGATCTTTAATTAGACCGATGATGGTACCGCTTTCCTCAAGACGGGCCTTGAATATGTTAATATTTAATCCTTTCTTATTCCCGGTGGTAAATGCAAGTATCTGGCTGATGATAAGTCCGTCATTAAAAGCCTGCTTGATATAAGGAAAATCTTCCTGCACTTTCGTAAGACTGTCGGATCCATTAAGGTCAGTGTATTCAAAATTCAAAGGAGTATATTGCCAGACGTTTTTATTCTTTGTCCAGTCGTACCCCCATGAAGTATTAACTGAACGTACAGTGAAAAAATCCCGCCTGTCAGTAAAAGCAGTATTGAAATTAATGATCGTTCTTGGAGATGTGAGTTTATCCGTTTTAATTTTGAAGGGAGAAATAAAGCGCGGCACATATATGTTATGTGCAAAGTTTGCCTGTACGGTCTGAATGATTCCCGGCCCAAGTTCAACTCCGAACCTTACGTTACTGGAGGTTGAAATACTTTCCCTGAAGCCATTGCGGTTCCTGACACCAAGGTTTAATCCCAATCCGAATAATGAGCCTGTAGTGAGCACATCGCTTGCATTGCGGCTGGATTCAAGATCTATATTAAGACTCTGTTTTTTTGCGGGAAACAGGAATATATCTGCATCCAGCACGCGTGATGAATCTGATCTTTCCTTCAGATTAATATCAACCTGTTGCCATGCACCGAGGTTATTGAATGTATTGACCGTTTTAAAATAATCGGATTGTTTGTATATCGAGTCAGGCTTCAGGCTAATGTTACGTGCGATAAATGAATTTTTAAATCTGACCGAAGTCGGGAAAATAGTATAGCCATTTATTGAAACCGTATCCGGTACAGGTGGAGGAGAAACTTCAATGAGTTGCCTGTCGGGATATACTTGTATTTTTCCCCATGTATATTTCTGGATATGGGAGCTGTCTTTAGGTGTTCTTTGCTTGAAAACAATATTGATCGTTGGTTCCCTTGTTTTCTTCGACAATGAGTCGAGCAGTTCAAATTGTTCAAACGGGTCGAGGCCCGGATCGATAAGTGCAGCCACAACTGTGTCATGTTCCGCGTAAAGATCTTCCTTGGTTATTTTATAATACCCATGATCACGGTAAATATTCAGTAAACGGTCAAGTTCATTCGAAATAGCCTGTATGGAATAAGTCTCATTTTTTTTCACCAATGCCTCTTTGACATTTTCCATAGCGAGTTGCTGCAATTCCGGTGTGCGTATTTCATATCCAACCGAATCATACCGCAACGCCTTACCCGGGTCCACGAAAAAACGCACGTTTGCACGCATCTGCCGTTTGCGAGGATTATTTACTTTAACCGTATCAATCCAGAAGGTATCGGTTATAGAAGGATTGAAATAACCCTGTGAATTCAATAATGCAGTCAGTAAAGTTTTTGACCTTCCGATATATATAGTGTCGAACACTGCTGGTTTAATAAGCCGGTTGTAAAAAAGTGCAGGAAATCCGACCGATACCACTGTTCTTACTTTAAGGCTGTCATCGATCTGGTTGGTAAGTGCCTGTTTCAGCAGCAGCTTTTTTTCTGCATTCAGGGGTGAATGCACAAGTTTGATCTGGGTATTGTAAACAAAAGGTTTGTCTTTTCGGTAAGTCCCCCGCCGTGGTGTCGTGCAGGAAGAAAGAACAATGATTAAAGCTAATGCTGCAACCAAAAACCCTGATACTGGAAAAAAATTAACTTGCCTGCAGAAAAGCATAAATTTTAAAAAGAATGCAATGATTGTTAAATCTAGGCTCAAATATATTAATAGTTTAGGCGAGAAAAAATTAAGAGATGCAGACAGGGTGTTCATTGCTGAGGGTCCTAAGATAATTAACGAATTATTAGGTGAATCTTCTATTGAGCCACAGGAAATTTTTGCTTTGAAAGCATGGATAGAAAAGAACAGAAATTCATATCCTGTTTTCACGGAGGTAGATGAGGTGATGCTTGGAAGATTATCGTTTCTTACCACACCCAACCAGGTGATAGGTCTTTTCAGAATGCCTGATCGTGGTCCTCTCACGCTGAAGAATAAAATTTCTATTGTTGCCGATGGCATCCAGGATCCTGGTAACCTTGGAACCATTGTTCGTTGTGCCGATTGGTTCGGAGTAGAGCAGGTCATTTGCAGCAGGGATTCAGCAGACATTTTTAATCCCAAAACGGTTCAGTCCACCATGGGAAGTATTGCAAGGGTAAAAGTGTATTATGAAGACCTTCCGGCTTTACTCCTTTCACAAAAAGAAGTTCCGGTTTATGCCGCGACACTTGAAGGAAAAAATATAAGGGATGTTGATCCTGTCAGGGAGGGGGTGATCGTTATCGGAAATGAATCCAAAGGTATCAGTAATGAGATTTTAGCACTCGTAAAAGAAAAAATAACCATTGAAAAAAAAGGAAAAGCAGAGTCGCTGAACGTATCGGTAGCTACGGGTATAATACTTTCATATCTCACAAGATAATTCTCAAACATCCATCTCCATCACATAATCATTCTGAAAATAGCCTTCCCCGATAGCAACATCTTCTTCACCTGCTTTCCTGAATCCATACTTCTCATAAAAGTTGATCGCACGGTTCTGCCGGTTCACATTAAGGATCAATTTCGTTGCTCCTTTCGGCTTAATATCCTTTATGATCCTGTCCAGTAATTTCTTTCCAAAACCATGGCCATGCAACATCGGGTGTACATACAGTTTATGAATTTTGTATACGCCTGTTTTATCACTGTGGGAATAAGAAGCAAATCCTACTGTTTCTGCATTTGACAATGCCAGTAGAAAATGATGTTTGCTATCCATTTGTTTTATCAGCGATTCTTCTGAATAAAACACATCAAGCATATGCTTTAGCTGTTCTTTACTTAAAATTGATGCATAGGTTTCAGGCCATATGGCGTGCGCGAGCATGCTGATCACATGCACATCGGTTTTATCGGCATTCCTGATCTGAAAACCGGTGTCGGTATGTGTTGCCATGTATTGTTATTGATCTTCTTCGTTCCCGAACGATTGATCCTCTTCCAGGTTTTCGTGCCTGTCTCCACCAATGCTGTAATAATTATTTTCTTCATCTTCTTCGCCAAGGTCTTCTTCTTTGTCGTCAAGATCTGATCCCGGCACATCGAGGTCATCTTCCTGTGCAATGTCGTCAACACGGTCTTTTCCCATGATCAGCTCGTCATCTCCGAGATCAGGATCACCTTCTTTGCGGCCAAGCATATCAAGGTCTTCTTTTGTTACATCCGCTTCAGTGCCCCGAACGATCCTGATCTGATCGGCTTCATCATTACCTGTATCATCTCCGGCTGCTTCCCGTTCCTGCTTTTCGTTTATAATACGGCTCGAAAGTTTCCTGGAATTTGCAAGCTCCTCATCAGCATGAATTTTTTTAAATCCAGACTGAGGATTCATGATGTCTTCATCAGGTGGATAATGTGGATAACCGGGAAGATCCCTGTCCTCTTGTTTTTGTAAGCGTCTGTTATCGTCCTCGTTTTTGTTCATAACATTTGTTTTTACAAATACAGAAAATATTATGCCCGAAAAAAGTCTCATACCCGTGCAAGCGGTATTAACGTAAATGCATTATCTGATCAATTGAGTAGTTCCCTTAAAGCTGTATTTTCTTTCTGAAGAACGCAATGTGTATACAAGTGACCACACATAGGTCCCCGATCCCTGCGGTTGTCCATTAACGTTACCATCCCATTTACGTTGCCAGTCTTTCGATTCAAATACCAGTTGGCCGAACCGGTTAAAAACCCTGAATACAAGGTTGTCGGCGGCAAACGCATTTGCAGGGAAAAGATAATCATTCTTTCCGTCATTATTGGGGGTGAATGCGGTGGGTACGACTATGTTACAGTTACCAACTACAATGATATGCGCGGATGCAGTATCTGTGCATCCCGGTGCATTTGAGATGGAGAGTTTTATAATATAAGTTTTTTCACCCGGCAGTTTTGCATATTTAAATGGACCAGGATCTTTCTGGTTACTCGAAGTTCCATCACCAAAGTCCCATTTCCAGTTGCTGATATTTCCAGTGCTGGCATTAGTGATAACAACATCATCGGTGGCGCAGGTGATCTCCGGACTATTGAAAGCCGCTTTGAGTTTTGGAGATATGTTAATTGTAGATGTCTGCCTGGCTGTACAATAATCATTTGATACAGTCAGAGTAATATTTTTATCACCCGCAGTATTGTAGATCATTGAAGCATGCTGGTTGGATGATGTTGCTCCTTCAAATTCCCAGTTCCAGGTGAGGGTATTGTTTGCTCCATCATGGGAAAAATCGACAGTATCCTGAACACAACCTTCTTTCAGCACATAAGTAAAATCCGCTGAAACATTCTCGTGAACTATAAAGCCCACCGAACCATCAGGCATATTGTTATCGCAATTATCGAGAAGTGAATTATTATCACTTCCAATTTTAACATTCAACGAATAATAACCGGCTGGCAAAGGTTGATCGAGTGTGAGCACGAGAGTATCGGTTGTAAATCCATCATTGCACAACACAGATTGGGCGGAAATAATATTTGATGATGGTGTGGAAAGACTGAAGTCCGAAAGACTGAAATCCGAACCGTCGCCAGCGATACTGGCACATTTCATCTGTTTGTTCAGCTTAACATGAATTTCAGTGCCAGTGCAGATAGCCGCAGCAAGCTGCAGTGAAGGGATCGTAGGATCTGTAATATCAGCTGAACCACCCCCGAATTCCAGTGTGTATCCGCTCTGAGAATCGGTAAAATGGCTTACCAGCAAAAGATATTCATGCCCTGCTATAAGATCGGGCATGGCGCTCCATAACGGACGGCCAAGTCCTTCGCAGACAGTAAGCGAGTTGCCATCGTCTGATGCGCCTGTAACACCCGATTCGCCGGACCAGTTACAGGCAACAAAAAGGGACGACTTCGAGTAAACTGCAGCCGGACTTTCATTGGTTATATCGAAGATCTGCCAGTCGTAATCATCATTCAGGTTAGCAGGAGTGATCACAAAGCCCAGCGTGCCGCTTGTATAACAGGTGAACTTGTACCAGTAAGGGTTTTTGTCGGTGATAAGGGCAGTATTACAGGGACTTGGTACTTCCTTGACGCCACAAATAGGAACCTGGGATTGGCTAAAAACCGACGTACCGCACACAGGAAAAGCTGTTTCGGGATTCTGGCCGAGTTGGGTACATTTCTGGCCTGCAGCATCTCTCACTATAAATACTGCTATGAATAACAGCAGTATCCGGGTCAGTTTCATTGATGCAAGATGCGCCAAAAATTCAACATTGAAATGACCGTAAGGTTGATTTTTCGTACCTTTGCGCCTCAATTTTTTAGTATCAGATGATTACAGTAAATAATGTGACCCTGTCTTTCGGGAAAAGGGTTTTGTTCGATGAGGTGAACCTGAGTTTCAGCAAGGGTAACTGCTATGGAGTGATAGGAGCTAATGGAGCAGGGAAATCAACATTTCTGAAAATTTTGTCAGGAGAGATTGATCCGAATAAAGGCACCGTGGAGATCACTCCCGGCGAACGTATGGCTGTTCTCAGGCAGGACCAGTTCCAGTATGACGAGCAGACCGTCCTGAATACCGTGCTGATGGGCCATAAAAAGCTGTGGGACGTTATGCATGAGCGCGATGCCATCTATGCCAAAGCAGATTTTACCGAGGAAGATGGCATGAAAGCCGGTCACCTCGAAGCCGAATTCGGGGAGATGGGTGGATACACGGCCGAAAGCGATGCTGCCAGCCTTTTAAGCGAACTGGGGGTGATGGAGAACATGCATCAAACACTGATGAAAGATATTCCAGGGGCCCTGAAAGTGCGTGTATTGCTTGCTCAGGCACTTTTTGGTAATCCCGACATCCTGATACTGGATGAGCCTACCAACAACCTTGATGTTCAGACCATCAGCTGGCTGGAAAATTTTCTTGCCGAATATGAGAACATCGTAATAGTAGTTTCCCACGATCGTCACTTTCTCGATGCAGTATGTACACATGTGGCGGATGTAGACAGACAGAAAATCAGGATCTACACCGGTAACTACACTTTCTGGTACGAATCGAGCCAGCTTGCTGCCCGCCAGTTAACAGATAAGAACAAGAAGACGGAAGAGAAACGCAAGGACCTACTCGAATTCATTGCCCGTTTCAGCGCAAACGCTTCAAAATCAAAACAGGCAACTTCCCGTAAAAAAGCGCTTGAAAAGCTTGTTATTGAAGATATTACGCCCTCTAATAGGAAATACCCGGGTATTGTATTCAAACAGCTTCGCGAAGTAGGAAACCAGATCCTGAATGTTGAAAAACTTGCTAAATCCGCCGACGGCAAAAAATTATTCAGCAATATCAGCTTCACCGTAAATAAAGGGGATAAGATTGCTATCGTTTCCGATGACCAGACGGCAATAACAGCGTTTTTTGATGTGATCAATGGAGAACTGGCCGCTGACGCCGGAAAATTTGAATGGGGAACTACCGTTTCAAAAGCCTATCTCCCTAACGATAACTCTAAATACTTTACCCATAACCTTCCTCTGATGGATTGGCTCCGCCAGTTTGTTCCATCACATATTACTGATGTGGATGAACCGTTTTTGAGGGGATTCCTCGGCAAAATGTTATTCAGCGGAGATGAGATCCTGAAAAAAACAGGTGTATTAAGCGGTGGAGAAAAGGTAAGATGCATGATCAGCCGGATGATGCTCCAGGATCCAAATGTGGTGATCCTCGATGAGCCTACGAATCACCTCGATCTTGAATCTATCCAGGCATTTAATGAAAGCATGGAAAATTTCAAGGGTATTGTACTGATCAGCTCACATGACCATACATTTTTGCAGACAGTTGCCAACAGGATCATTGAATTGACGCCTAACGGTGCCATTGACAAGCTCATGAGCTTCGATGAGTATCTCGAGAACAAGACCGCAAGGAAATTGCAGATGGCGTAAAGGCAATAAAAGCCTTATTTTCACGCTATTAGAAAAACCGATTTTTGTTCCCAAGGATCCTGATATGGTGCCTTTTCCTAATGGCATTTACAACGGCTGCATTTTCGCAGGAACGCCGGGCTGAAAAGCCGTTGTCGAACCTCCGGACAAAAATGGTCCATCCGGGCACGGATACTATTCAGCTCGACAGCCTGAGCATCATCCCCAACACGATAATAGTTCCGGGTTTTCCCGATAGCACATTCAAAGTGGATTATGTTAACGCGCGTATCATCTGGATACATAGACCACCGCTCGACAGCGTGCTCGTGCGGTACAGGGTATTCAACACGAGGCTCAATGCAAGAGTACAACGGATGCAGTACGACAGCGTAATGAATAACTTCCTCGGTCAAACTTACACCCCTGAGTTTGCGGGAAAACAGGAAGAAAGATTTTTCGATTTCGGAAACCTCAATTACAGCGGAAGCTTTGGTAGAGGTATATCATTTGGTAATAGCCAGGATGCGGTAGTAACTTCTAACCTTAACCTGCAACTGAACGGATTTCTTGCAGACAGTATTGAGATCGTAGCAGCGATTACCGATAACAATATTCCTATTCAACCTGATGGTACCACGCAACAGTTGAATGAATTCGACAGGATATTCCTGCAGTTCAGGAAAAAGACCTGGCAGCTTAGCCTGGGAGATATCGACCTGCGACAGAACCAGCAGTATTTTCTTTCCTTTTACAAAAGACTGCAGGGTATTTCATTCGAAACACAAACACAGGCCGGCGAAAAAATAAAGAATAACACCATCCTGAGCGGATCCATTGCAAAAGGAAAGTTCACGCGTAACCTTATAGTGCCACAGGAAGGCAACCAGGGACCTTACCGTTTGATTGGCGCTAATAATGAATTCTTCTTTGTTGTGCTTGCCAATACAGAAAGGGTTTACATGGATGGTGAACTGCTTCAGCGTGGAGAAGACCAGGATTATGTGATCAACTACAACACCGCTGAAATTGCTTTCACGCCAAAACGCATGGTGACAAAAGATAAAAGGATACAGGTTGAATTTGAATATTCAGATAGAAATTATCTTAACGCTAACCTTTATGCTTTTAATGAATCGCAATTCGGAAGTAAACTCAAAGTGAGGGCTGGAATATTCAGCAACAGCGACGCAAAGAATTCGCCCATAAACCAGACGCTCGACAATCAGCAAAAACGCTTTCTCGATACAATAGGTGATAAAATCGGCCAGGCATTTTACCCGGTTGCTCCTGTCGATACGTTTTCGACAGGGAAAATATTGTATCAAAAAATCGATACTGTTTATAATGGTGGTGCATCGCGTGATTCCATTTATATTTTTTCATTGAATCCCGACAGTGCTATTTACAATCTTTCCTTCCTCGAGGTAGGACAGGGTTTTGGAAACTATATTCCTGATCTGAATGGTGCGAATGGAAAAGTTTACAAATGGATCGCTCCTGTCAATGGTATGAGGCAGGGTAATTATGAGCCTGCTGTATTCCTGGTTACACCAAAAAAACAACAGGTTGTAAGCGTTGGGGTAGACTATGCGATAACAAAAACAACGGTGATCTCCACTGAAGGCGCCATGAGTAAATATGATGTAAATACTTTTTCTACCAGGGATAAGGAAAACGACAAAGGATTTGCAGGGAAGATGTCGCTCAGGAATACCTTGAATGTAGGAACACGTTCAAAAGGAAAAAAACTTATTACCGACCTGGGATATGAATATGTTGAAGCTTTTTTCAAACCTTTGGAAAGATTAAGAAACGTTGAATACGCTAGAGACTGGGGACTTCCATTACGTGCTGATCCTGCTGATGAAAAAATAGCCACTGCAGGTGTTGGACTGGAAGATGCCAAAGCAAATGCTTTGCGATACCAGGTCATCACTTATAACAGAAGCGATGGGTTCAGGGGCATACGAAATACAATTACACAGATACAGGATATCGGCGGATGGAAATTCAATAATGTTGTAAGCCTTGCGAATTTGAATTCAACCAACGACGATGGGTATTTTTTCAGGCCTACATTAGGGTTAGCCAAATCATTCAAAAAGCTGAAAGATTACCAGTTCAATATTGGTTATTCGATAGAGCATAATGAGGTGCATAATAAAATAACAGATTCGGTTTCGCCCAGGAGTTTTTCATTTGATGTTTTTACTGCGGGTATTAAATCCTCTGAACAAAAGCTGAACAGATGGGGTATCACCTATTTTACCCGGGAAGATTCATATCCGAGAGGAACAGATTTGATACGATCGGACAGAAGCCAGAATGTAACGTTAACAACTGAATTGACGAAGAACGAACATCACCAGTTCCGGTTCAATGGAACTTACAGGAACCTGAAAGTGATTAATTCGATCATACCTTCCATCAAACCAGATAACAGCTTGCTTGCCCGCGCAGAATACCAGGTGAATGAATGGAATGGTCTGGTAACCGGGAATGTGTTGTATGAAGTTGGGGCAGGGCAGGAGCAAAAAAGAGATTTCGCATTTCTTGAAGTGCCTGCGGGCCAGGGTGAGTATACATGGATCGATTACGATAGTAACGGAGTGCAGTCGCTCAATGAATTTGAAATTGCATTGTTCCAGGACCAGGCGAAATACATAAAGATATATACTCCATCGAATGAGTTTGTAAAAGCGAATTACAATACTTTCAACTACAGTATCGGATTAAATCCAAGGTCTGTTATCAATCCGGCGAAAGCAAAGCAATTCGCTAAATTTATTTCGCGTATCAACCTTCAGAGTTCTTTACAGATAAATAAAAAGGAGGATGCTAAGGGATTGGTTCAATTCAATCCTTTCAAGGCGCCGCTCAACGATTCATCACTGATCACATTGAATTCTATATTCATTAATACGTTTTCATTTAACCGTCTGAGTTCAAAATGGGGAATTGATATCAATAATGCGCAGAACAGCAGTAAATCACTGCTTACTTATGGATATGAGACCAGGACGCTTTATGAGTGGACCATTCGTGGACGTTACAACATCACTAAATCAATACTGGTGGATCTTACAGGCAAAGACGGGATGAATGAGCTTACCACTTCCAGTATTAAATTCGATAACAGGAATTATCGTATCAAGCAGCAGTCTGCCGAACCACGGGTGAGTGTTACAGGAGGTCCCAATTTCCGTGTGATCGTTGGCTACAAATATGGAGAAAAATCCAACAGTGTCGGAAATCTTGAAAAGTCTATCTCGAATTCGATGAATACAGAGATGAAATATAATATACTTGAAAACACATCACTCCAGGGGAAGTTTACCTATAACAATATTTCGTTTACCTCGCTCGAGGCTACCCCGAATACGAACAGCACTTCTTCTTACATCATTCTTGATGGATTAATGCCCGGTAAAAATTATTTGTGGAACTTTGATATCAGCAAGCGGCTTTCAAGAAATCTTGAAATGAATATTCAGTATGAAGGGCGTAAGCCTGGCACTTCGAGAGTGGTGCATATCGGGAGGGCTTCTGTGAGAGCGTTGCTATAGTCTATCCTACATCAAGCATATTCACTCTTTCTTCGAGCAATCCAAAATATTTGTTCCGGTATTTTTCGCCGGTACCGCTGATATGAGTAGACCGGCTCATCAGTGTATTAAAATGGCGCATTGATCTTGTGGTAAACCTTACATCACGTGTTTTAAAATAATTAAGGCCGTTGTAGTTGATATAGCAATGCAAAGTATTGTCAAGATTTATTAATGTGGTGTTGTTACCCAGCAAAACCTCATTGATATAAAGGTTGTATCCACCTTTTGAATGTGATGGCGAAATGCCTGGCATGAATTTTAAACCTGCTTCCGCCTGGTTTTTTAGATGGTTGAACATCTGGTTCAACGAACGTAACACCATTTTCAGATCTTCATGATTTGCAAATAAATTGGCGTCCCTGTAGTATTGTATCTGGTTGATGGTGCTATTTACTGTTTCATGGCCCCATAATTCGACCGTAGGAATTTTGGTGTATTCGTTCAGTATCTGCTGGCCAGTCTTATACAATTCGTCGAACGGAAAGTTTGATAATGAAAAAGTTTTGTGCTGATAGTCGGGAAGATTCTGAATTGTTTTCATCCAGCAAAAAAGCTTAAACGCGGCAATTTCGGGGAAAAGGAAGTAATACCACATCGGTAAGTCTTTGCAGAGATAAAAAATCTCCTTCGTACCAAAACTGTTGAAATATTTGAATTCTGCGAGTATGCCTGACAGGTAACCGCTGAAATCGATGTCGTTGTTAATGCCGGGGGCCTGAAATACGATAGAATCGTTATCAAGCTGCAGCACCTGGTCGAGAGAAATCTGATATCGGTCGCACAGGATCTTAAGCTCACCCAGTGTTATCGGCTTTTCTCCCCGTATTCGCCTATAAACGCTGTCGTAACCTATATCGAGGATCTCGGCAATCTCATCTACCATCGAAATGTTGGAGGGTATCACATTTTTCAGATTTGAGAAGAATACCTGTTGGAGATCAGCTGAATTCATAAAATTATATCTTATATAAGATACGCTTTTCGGTGCACCCTTCATTCCATTTTTATGGCCTTTCAGGAATTTCTGATCGGGATTAAGCGGATTTCCGTAAAAACTGCAGGCGGTCACATTCTAAACGTGATTTTTATCATTGAATGTGAGATGAACTGTGGCTATTCCTGAAAACAGCGATTTTTCAATTTGCTGTCGCCGTTATCGATTCGGGAAGGCTCCCATTGCATAATAAGTTTGGGTTGCATTTTAAATGATCACCTAAACTATCAAGTCATGAAAAAGTTTTTTTCGTTCTTTACATTGTACGTTATAGTTATATCGGGCAATGTTTATTCTCAAAAGGCAAGAGTGGGTTTAACCACCGGCGCTACACTTGCAACTTATAAAGTAAAATCCGAATTGGTATCTGTAACTTCAAAAAGTAAAGCCGGTATAACAATCGGAATATTCTCCGATATCCCGGTCGGGTCTTCAGGGAGCTTCATGCCGGCCCTGAATTTCGTCCAGAAAGGAGGTACGCTTAAGGCGGGCGGCATGAAAGACAGGCTAACCACCAACTATCTTGAAATACCGTTAAACTTCGTATACAAGGCAAATCTTACCAATGGAAAATTCTTTGTAGGCGCCGGGCCATCATTGAATGTAGGTATTTCGGGTAAAGAAAAAATAGAAGCAGAAGGAAATTCACAAAGCGAGAAAGTAAAATTCGGTAAGGATAAAGATTTCAAAAGCTTCGATGCAGGTTTAAACTTTGTAACGGGTTACATCGGTAAGTCTGGCATGATGGTCTCGGTTAATTATAACGCGGGATTGAGTAATTCTGTAGATCCAGGTGAGGGAGACGGTAAATTTCTTAACAGGTATTTCGGTTTGCGTATTGGATATGTGCTTTAAACATTAAGTTTTATGAAGCTTCTTGCACAAACATTAATTCTGCTATTGCTTTTTGTAAATGCGTTTACCCAGGGAACGCCAAATATAGAAGTGAGATCGGTTGAATATGTGTGGGAAAGGAGCACCGTCGATAAAAGGATTGTGTTTGTGAAGGATACCATTTACCAGGACATCCTGAAAAGAAGCTTCATTAAAGCCATTGCTGATCGCTGGAGTGTTCAGGTGCCTGACTTTGAAGTTAAGGTTGGTAAGTTGCCGGTTATGAGAACGAAGCCAAAGTTCAATCCAACGGTATCAAATCCTGATACTTTAAAATGGTATATTTTTTTCCAGTTTTTCGATAAATACATTCCATCCAGCGTACAATCTTATTCAGTGCACTCTTCAAAATTCGAAGTAAGGTATCGCTTGATTAAGGGTTCTTATATGCAAAACCAATCCGCATCTTTCAATATAATC
>Ga0207701_10004255_pt1 | contig 14568 bp, 10 predicted proteins | sample KBSSwiSSwithPhiX_FD_184294 | JGI IMG/M metagenome (GOLD analysis project Ga0207701, IMG submission 184294) | Switchgrass rhizosphere bulk soil microbial communities from Kellogg Biological Station, Michigan, USA, with PhiX - S5 (SPAdes) (version 2) | ecosystem: Environmental > Terrestrial >... | reverse complement strand
CGCGAAGCCCGCGCCAGCAGTTGGCGTTGGTGTTGATCGAGATCACCGGCGTATCGATGTCGCTGCAGTATTTCTCTCGCGGCAAAAGGCCGGTCGTTCCATCTCGCGAATTCACGATCAGGTCGATCTCACGCTGCCAGAGTTCGCGCGTGTTCTGCACAAGCTCGGCGTCGCGAGTCACGAAATAATAGTGCGCCAGAAGAGCCAGCTTGAATCCCGCATCGTGCAATTCGATGTCTGGCCGGCGATAGCTCAGTAGATTCGGGATCGACCGCGCGGCATCGGCCGAGTGGCCGAAGAGCAGAAGCGAGCGGAGCGGAGCTACTTGAGGAGCTTGTCGGTGTCGGGCGGTTCGTTGGTGCCGCGCTTGCGGGTCGTCGAGCTGGCGAAGTTGATCGTCGAGCTGTCGAGCGCGAAGAACGCCTTCCTCGCCTCGGCGATCGCCACGTCGGGAACCGTCACCTCGAAGGGTTGCGCGATGCCCGGCGGCACGCGCGGCAGCGTGAAGGTCGCGCGGTGCTCGTCGATGCGCACCGAGAACTGGGCCGTCTCGTGCACGACCGACGTCGGATTGACGACCTTGCCGGTGATGCGCGCGCCCTTGCCGGCCGCGGCCATCGACAGATCGATGACGTAGAAGCCGCCCTGGATCGGCTGCCACCCGGCTGCCGCGAGGTCGACCTCCTGAAACACCGTCGTCGACAGCTGCTTGCCGACGTCGCGCACCGCCGACTTGAACTGTTCGAAGCGCGGGCCGAACGCCGTCACTTCATTCGCCAGCGCGGTGCGCGCCGCTTCCTCGCGCCGCAGCCGTTGATAGAGGTACGCCGACGATCCGAGCGCGCCGACGACGAGCAGGAACATGATGAAGGCCCACAGGCGCGCAATCAGCGATCGCTTCGGCGGTGACGCATCAGCCATGCGGGATCCTTAGCACGCGGCCGGGGTTGTAAGGCGTTGCCTGATGTTTAGGTTGCCTGAAGCAGAAGGGGAGGACAGGCGAATGAAGGCACTCCGAACGGCTGTGGTGGCTCTGGTGATCGCGGCGATCTTCTCGCCGGCGATGGGGATGGCGAAGACGGAAGCGCGGACGCCGGCAGCACCCGTCGCGGCACAGCGAACGCCGCTGGCGGTGGCGCTGACGAACGTCGCGGTGAGCACGCTGAACGCGCAGAAGGCAGAGGCGGCGCAGTACGCGCAGCGCGAGCAGCAATCGCAGGGCGTGCGCGACTTCAGGGGCGGCGCTGTCTACGTGTACTTCGGCAGCGGCGTCGTGCTGGCGCTGATCATCATCATCCTGATCCTGTTGTAGAGGCCTGGGTATGCCCGTGATCGCGCGCGCGGGGCTGGTCCTGGCGCTCGCGATTGCGGCGCCCGCTTGTTACAGCGGGTCGGCGCAGACGATTCCTGCGAGCAGCATGACGGCGCTCGCGCGCGATCCCGATTGGGAGATCGTGTCCGACGTGCCGTTCGTGCGGCAGCAAACCGCGCATGACTGCGGGCCAGCAGCGCTCGCGATGGTGCTCGCACATTATCGCGTTCCGCCCGTGGGCGCCGACACGCCGGCGCTCGCGGGCGGCGACGTCCGCGCGGGGGCGCTGCGCGACGTGGCGCGGTCCCGGGGCCTCGACGCGTACGTCGTGTCGGGGACGTTCGCCGATCTGTTCGCGCAGGTCGGGCGCGGACGCCCGGTCGTCGTCGGGCTGGCCAAGCCGCTGGCGTTCACCGGCGGCCGCGCCCTGGCTCACTACGAGGTGGTCATCGGGCTCAACCGCGCGCGGCGGCTGATTCTCTCGCTCGATCCGGCGGTGGGCTTGCGCGAAAATACGCTGGAAGGATTCGCGCGCGAATGGGCCCCAACGCAGCAGGTGACGATCGTCTTCCTGGGAACAGGATCGCCGGTGTCGTTGCGCTCGCCGTCGTCGGATTAGCGTGTAGTCGGCCGATCGCGTTCAGCGCCGGCGACATCGCCAGCGCCAAGCCGCTCGCGGGCGCGCCGCGCGGGTTCTTTCTGGGCGCCGCGACGTCCGCGCATCAGATCGAGGGCGGCACGCACAACGACTGGACCGACTGGGAGAAAGGGCACTACCCGGACGGCACGCCGCACGTCGCGGGTGGCGCCACCGCCGCGCGCATCGCCGACTCGTGGAATCTGTGGCGGTCCGATCTGGCGGCGCTGCAGCTGATCGGCGCCAACGCGTACCGCCTGGGCATCGAATGGAGCCGCCTCGAGCCGACGCCCGGGGCGTGGGATGAAGCCGCGGCCGCCCGCTACCGTGAGATGTTCGCGGGGCTGCGCGCGGCTGGCATCACGCCGATCGTGACGCTGTACCACTTCACGCTGCCCACCTGGGTCGCGGCCCGCGGCGGCTGGGACTGGGACGGCGCGCCCGCGGCGCTCGCGGCGTTCGCGGGACGCGCGGGGGCGGCGTTCGGCGATCTGGTCGACTGGTGGTGCACGCTCAACGAGCCCAACGTGCTCGTCGCGAAGAGCTACCTGGCGGGGCAGTGGCCGCCGGGCGCGCGCGATCCGCGGCGGGCGGCGCTGGTGCTGGCGGCGACGATGCGCGCGCACGGACTCATGACGCAGGCGTTACGCGCGGCCGATCGCGCCGACGCCGACGGCGACGGCCACGCCACGCGCATCGGCATCGCCCAGAACCTGCGGCTGTTCGATCCGTACTCGGCGGCCCCGATCGACGGCATCGTCGCCGGCGTGTCCGACTGGTTCTACAACGAGTCGTTCCTCGACGCGGTGACGCTGGGGCGCATCCGCGTCGTCCTGCCGCGGGTCATCGACATCGACGAGCCGTTCCCGGCGCTCGCGGGAAGCTTCGACTACCTCGGCATCAACTACTACACGCGCGATCTGATCGTCGGCCATCTCGACGGGTCACGCCCGTACGAGACCGCGGCGGCGCCCGGGCAGCCGCGCAACGACATGGGGTGGGAGATCTACCCCGAGGGCCTGTACCGGCTGCTGGTGCGTTATGCGCGGCGCGGCTGGCCGCTGTTCGTGACCGAGAACGGCGTCGCCGATGGACGCGACATCCAGCGCGCGGACTTCCTGCGCGCCCATCTTTACGCGGTCGATCGCGCGCGCGCCGAAGGCATCGACGTGATCGGCTACCTGCACTGGTCGCTGATCGACAACTTCGAGTGGTCGCACGGCACGAACGGCCGCTTCGGCCTGTTCAAGATCGACTTCGACGATCCGCTGCTGCCGCGCCGGCCGACCGCCGCGGTCGCCGTCTTTCAAGAGGCGGCGCGCAACCTCGGGACTCTTCGTTAACGCTTCAGCAAGGCCTGATCGACGGTCGAGCGCAGCGGTCCGTCCTCCAGCGCCTCGAGGAACTCGACCAGATCGCCGAGCTCCGCGTCCGTCAGCATCAGCGGCGCGATCGCCGGATCCCGCTCGCCCGCGTAGTTGCCGGTCGCGCCGCCGAAGTTGTAGTGGTTCACGACCTCCCACAGCGTCTGGTACGCGCCGTCGTGCATGTACGGCGCGGTCTTGCTGACGTTCCGCAACGTCGGCGTCTTGAACTGACCGGTCGCTGACGTGGGCGCCGTGGTTCCGAGCGTGAGCAGGACCGTGCTGTCCTTCGCGTCGCTGAAGTCGCTACCCCGATCGAACCTGACGACGTTCGGGTTGGTCGTGATCAGCGCGGCGACGCCATCGAAGCGTCCCGCGTCCGTCGCCGGCACGTACTGGCCGCTCTGGGGCACGCCGATGTTGTGGAACCCGAAATCTGTGAACGTCGAGCCGCGGTGGCACTCGGCGCAGCCCGCGTGTCCGACGAACAGGCGCGCGCCGCGGATCGCGGCCGGCTCCATCGCGGCCGTCTCCCCGGCCATGAAGCGATCGAACGGCGACGGCTCGAAGTTGTTGCTGATCAGCAAACGCTCGTAGGCCTCGATCGCCTTGCCGAAGTTGGCGTAGGCGCGATTCACGACCTCCCTGTCGCTGTCGCTGAGCAGGCAATCGTAGTCGTCGTTGAACGGCTCGCCCGCGGCGCCGGGCGTGCACTTCATGCTCGGGTCCGGATTCGTTCCCGGCATCCCGTTCGCGGGCATCGCCGCGATGCTGGGGGGCAGAGCGCCCGCGCCGAACACGGCCTCGAACTCGGCGCGGTAGTTGTCGTAGAGGACGTGCACCACCTTCAGCCGGCTGCTCGCGCACTCGGCGGTGCCCTCGGGCGGGATCAGCGCCTGGCTCCAGAGGGAATCGGTGCGCCCGTCCCAGAATTGCCACGCCGGCGAGTACGCGGCGTTGATCACCGTCGGCGCGTTGCGCGTCGTGTAGCTCGCGCCCAGGCTGGTCTGGTTCGGTCGTGAACGAAGATCCGCGCCCGCGGTCGCGGGATCGTGGCACGAGGCGCATCCCACCTTGCCGGATTCACCCGCCGCGCCCAGCGCACCGTTGACGTCGGCGACGTTGTACGGCGCGAGCAACGCGCCCGAGTAGCGCGTCTCGAAGTACAGCTTCTTTCCCAGCGCCGCCGCCGCCGGATCGTCCGCGTACGCGTTCGACGGATCGGCGGGCGGGCCGGCCGGCAGCACGAACAGACGCAGTTGATCCATCTCCTCGTCGGAGAGCGGGCCCTGCTGGCGACAGCCGCCCAGGCCGAGCGCGGGCGCCGCGACGGTCAACGCCAGCAGCGGCCACCCCGCCCAAAATGCACGACAATTTGAAGCCAGCGCCCGGTCCTGCATGGCTACGCGATTTTCGACTCTATCGCGAAACGGTCAGCCCGACGCGTCGAACGGACCTCTGGAACGTGCATTCACTTGCCGCGGACCTCGGCCGTTTTCTGCTTGTGGTTTGCGGTTCTTGGCGGCTGATAATGACTTCCCCGGATATGCGATCTGTGGTCCTGGCGACGGTGCTCCTCGCCGCGGCGACCGGAATTCCGGCCCGCGTGCGCGCGCAGGACACGGTCGACGAGGAAGCCAGCGACGACACCGCGGCGGGCGTCGTGCTGGACACGGCGGCGTTCGAGCAGCGACTCGCGCAATCGGAGGCGCTGGTCCGCAACAACCAGCCGACCGTGCAGGTCGGCGGCTACGTCGACTTCGGCTACTTCGTGCCGCAGGGAAATGGATCGGGCTACGTCGAGGACTTCGGCCACGTGAACTTTCCGCAGTACGCGGGACAGTTCGGCTGGGTGTTCCTGGGCGACATCCTCGCGCCCGCGGTCAACACGCGCGGCGAGGTCGCGGATCTCGGTCCCGCGCCCGGCGTGACCCGCTACGACAGCGTCAACTCGCGCGGCGCGCCCTCGTTCATCCTCAACGAAGTCAACGTGGTGCTGCGCTCGGCGCTGACGCCGACGGCGCTGGTCTCCGCGAGCGTCAACTTCACGCCTCGCACCGGCAGCGACTTCGCGCTCGGCGATTCGTTCGACGTCGACATCGCGCAGGTGGAATGGCTGCCGACGGACTCGCAACGCACGTCGATCTTCGTCGGAAAGATGGACCCGGTGTTCGGCATCGAGTACCGCGATCGCAAGTCCGACAAGCGGTTCGGCATCACGCCGTCATTGATCGCGCGCTACACGACCGGCACCGCGCTGGGGCTGAAGCTGCGCACGAAGTTCGGCCGCGGTGACTGGCTGGTCCTCGCGATCGCGCTGACCAACGGATCGAACACGACCGAGCAGTTCCACTTCTACGACGAGATCGACAGCAACGCCGGCAAGACGGCGAGCGGTCGGCTGGCGATCCGGTTGCTGCCGCTGTCGATCGAGATCGGCGCGTCCGGTAGCGCGGGTCCGCAAGACCGCGCGACCGACACCGAGCACCTGATGTGGTTCTACGGCTTCGATCTGATGGGCCACTGGGGGCCGGTCGATCTGAAGGGCCAGTGGATGACGGGCCACGCGGCCGGCGAGGCGTCGCAGCTGGTGTATGGGCTGGATCTGCACCAGGGCGCGTACCTCGAGCTGGACGCGATGCTCACGTCGTCGTTCGGCGTGATCGGCCGGGCCGAGTTTCGCGACGCGAACGTCTGGCTGAGCGACCAGCGCGCCTACATCACGCGGTCGTGGCGCGCGACCCTCGGGATGCGCGTGGTGCTGACCTCGCGCGCCGTATTCAAGGCCGAGTACCTGAAGAACGGCGAGTACGACGGGATCCCGCCGATCCCCGACGACGTGTTCACGACCAGCCTGGTGATGGGCTTTTGACGCGACGACCATGCATGGACCAGAATCCAGAATTCCGGAGGGAAGGAGCGCGATGCGGACGATGATTCGTGCCTTCGGTTGGGGCGTCGCCTGCGCGCTGGCGCTGGCGCCGGTCTCGGTGGCGAGCGCGGGTGACACCGCGGCGGACGTCGCGCGCCTGCAGACCGAGGTCGAGCGCCTGAAGCAGGAGCTGGCCGACCAGCGCCAGCTGATCCTGCAACTGATGCAGGCCGAACAGCAGCGCTACGACGTCGTGCTGAAGTACCTGCGCGCGGGGGGCGGTGGGGGCGGTGACGTCCCGCCGCTGCCGCCACCGCCGTCGCCGTCGTCGGTGATGCCGAAGAGCGCGTCCAGCGCCGGCGAGGCGAACCGGGACGGTGGCGTCGCGGGCCACGAGTCCGCGACGGTGACGGGCAAGGTCAAGGCGACCGGCGGCGGGATCGGCGAGGCGTACGTCTACATCGACGGCCTCCGCTCGAGCGCGCGCGGCCACACCATCGAGATCAAGCAGCGCGACAAGCAGTTCGCGCCGCGCGTGGTCGTCGTGCCGCTGGGCACGAAGCTGGTGTTCCCGAACAACGATACGGTCATTCACAACGTGTTCTCGACCGCGCCCGGCAACGCGTTCGACCTGGGATCGGTGAAGGGCGGCGAGACCTCGCCGCCGGTGGTGTTGCTGAAGCCCGGTCCCGTCGAGATCTTCTGCAACATTCACTCGAAGATGCGCGCCGACGTCCTCGTCGTGCCGAACAGCCACTGGACGCGCGTCGCCGCCGACGGCTCGTTCTCGCTGTCGGGCGTGCCGGTGGGCTCTCGCAAGATCGTGCTGTGGAGCCCGACGCTGAAGCCGGTATCCCAGCAGGTCGACGTGACGCCGAGGGGCGGGACGGTGACCTTCTCGTCCGAAGCGATGACGGTGCGGCCGCACCTCAACAAACGCGGCCAGGCGTACGGATCCTACGATGAGTGAGCCGCAGGCCGGCTCTCCGCAGAAGCCCGCGCGCGTCCCGACGCGTGGCGCCGGCGTGCTCGGCGCGCTTCTGCTGGCGGTCGGCCTGCTCCTGGTCGTCACCGGTGTGGTCGCGCGGACGCGCGCATTCGGCGGCAACGGCAACGAGGACCAGCGCGCCGGCGCGACCGCCCTGCGCGGCCGCGCCGAGCAAGCGCTGACAGGCGCGGCGCGCGCGCTGGAGCCGAAGGCGATGTCGGCGGCGCGCGCGCCCGAGATCGTGTCGGGCCTGGACCTCGACGCCGACGTCCACACCTTCGAGGACCTGCTCGAGAACGAGGACTGGTGGGCGCCGTATCGATCCGAGTTTCCGCTGTCGGGGATCGTCACCGGCGCCGGCGCGGTCGCCACGATCGGATCGGGCGGCGGCGAGCTCGCCAGCGCAGCGGTCGTGCGGCAGGCGCGCGAGGCGGGCGTCGCGTCCGGTGTCGTCGCGATCCAGGGCCGCGCGTTCATGGTCGCGGCGGGCCGCGTGCCGCGCGGCAAGCACGCCGCGGGCGCGGTCGTGATCCTGGGCGCGCCGCTGGAACGTCCCGCGTTGCAGGCGGTGGCCGAAGGTGCGGGAACCGCGGTCGCCGTGTCCGACGGCAGGAAGCTGCTGGTCTCCGCCGGACCGGACGCCGCGCAGACGACGCTGGCGGCGCTGGTCGGTCGCGAGGATCGCGCCGGCGAGACCGGGATCGTCACCATCGACGACGCGCGCGCCGGCGTGACGGTCACGCTGGATCGCGGCCTGTGGCTGGACGCGGTGCTGCCGCGTGTGGCGCCGCCCGTCGGCACGAACCTGGGCCTGCTGATCGCGGGCGCCGGCGGGTTGCTGGGCGCCGCGGGGCTGATCATCCAGCTCTCGGGCCGCCGGCGCGCGAAGGTCGACACCGACAACCCGCTGGTGATCACGCGCCCGATGGGCAGCGGCCAGCGTCCTGCTCCGCCGACCAAGCAGCAGATCGAACGAACGAAGGATCTGCGGCCGCCCGCGTACGCGCCCGCCGCTGCCGCGTCCGCCGCGGCGGCCGCCCCCGCGACCGCGGCGGTGATGCTCGAGACGCCGCCCGCGGGCCCGGGCGTCACCCTGGGCCGCTACCGCTTGCTCGAACGAATCGGCGAGGGCGGCATGGCGGAGATCTTCATCGCTACCGCGCACGGCGCCGAGGGCTTCGTGCGCTACTTCGTCGTCAAGCGCATGCACCCCCACCTGGCGCGCAGCCGCGACGCCGTCAACCAGTTCATCGACGAGGGACGCCTGCAGTCCGGCCTCGTCCACTCGAACATCGTGCCGGTGTTCGACTTCGGGCGCGTCGGCGAGGAGTACTTCCTCGCGCTCGAGTACATCCACGGCCGCGACCTGGAACGGCTGGTGCGCCGGCACGTCGAGGTGTTCGGCCGGTCGCTGAGCGTGCCGGTCGCCTTCTACATCATGCACGAGGCGCTCGAGGCGCTCGCCTACGCGCACGGCAAGACCGATCCCGAGGGCCGCAACCTGGCGATCGTCCACCGCGACGTCTCGCCGGGGAACATCCTCGTCTCGGCGCGCGGCGAGGTGAAGCTGTCCGACTTCGGAATCGCGAAGGCCGAGGGGCGTATGAGCCGCACCGAGGTCGGCATGATCAAGGGGAACGTCTCCTTCATGTCCCCCGAGCAGGCGCGCGGCGAGACCGTCGATCTCCGATCCGATCTGTTCTCGGCGGCGGTCGTCCTCTACTACTGCCTGACCGCGCAGTTCCTCTACCAGGACGAGACGATGTTCAACCGGCTGGTGCGCGCGGCGATCGGCCCGGCGAACGCCGAGTTCAATCAGCTCGCCGAGCTGCCGCCCATCGCGTCCGAGGTGCTCAGGAAGGCGCTCGCGCTGGATCCCGGCAAACGTTATCAGAGCGCCCGCGAGTTCGCGCGCGACCTGGCGGGGCACTTCACCGCCGGTCGCTCCGAGCTGGCCGACATGATGGACACCTTGTTCCCCGAATTGCGCCGCGAACCCCGCTAGTCGCTCCGCGCCGTAGGCGCGGTCTGCGACTATTGTTTTTTCAGGTAGCCGCACTCCCGCGCTCCGCGCGGGAGCGGCTAGCGGCGCGGGTCACGCCCTCCGACGGGCCGCCCGTATCACGACATTGCGTTTTCGGCTCACCGCTTGACGGAATTCGTACGCTGTGGTCATGTGTGGGTGCACCACGTTATCCACAGGCGTGCGAGCGACCGCCAGTTGGTGTCACCGCGCGCGGATTTAACCTACCGACTGAAAAGGGTCCTTCGGATGAAAATGCGTCACTTTTCGTTCTTCTCTCTTGCGACGGCTTGCGCTTTCCTGAGCGGCGGCGCGCTTCTCGGCGGCAGCGGCTGCAGCGGCAGCACCGCGACGGGCGGCAGTGGCGGATCCACCGGTGGCGGTGGGTCGAGCGGCGGCCCTACGGTGGCGGCTGGTGACGAGATCAGCAACTTCGAGGACCTCGCGGCGGCGACCGTTTTGATGCAGGGCGGCCGCAACGGCTACTGGTACACGTACAACGACGACAACCCGAAGGGCACGGACGCGACCTGCATCCAGGTGCCGAAGTCGGGTCCGCAGAACCTCCCGGATCCGCCGCTGACCTACTTCGGCGAGGCGCCGCCCACGGCCGCGCCGAACACGACGGGCTCGCTCGCGCTGCACGCGGTGTGGGCGGGATGCACGGTCTGGGGCGCGGGCATCGGCGCCGACCTCGGCCAGCCTTCTCAGGACGGCGGCACGTACACCGGTCCGAAGGTCGAGTACAACGTGGGTGGGTTCACGGGCATCACGTTCTGGGCGATGGCCACGACGGGCTCGGACACGGCCCTCCGGATCAAGTTCCCGATGAGCGACGAGACCAAGATGGAGGACGGCGGCAAGTGCGTCGAGAGCAGCACCAACAAGTGCAGCGACGACTTCGGCTACAAGTTCAGCCTGCCGGCGAACGGTAACTGGAAGCAGATCACCGTGAAGTGGTCGGACGCCGCCTTCGTGCAGGAAGGCTGGGGCGCGGTGTTCCCGTGGAACCCGGCGCACGTGACGTCCATCCAGATCCAGTCGCAGGACAAGAACGAGTCCTACGACTTCTGGATCGACGACATGGGCTTCATCAAGTAATCGGTCTGGATCCTCGCGCGGCGCGTTCCGTTTTCACGGGGCGCGCCGCTCGCATTTTTGGCGTCCTATTTTTTTTGCACCGACTAGCCTAGAACCGGCAATGAAGTGAGAAAGCCATGAAGCGCGTCCGGTTTTCAGCCTCCTTGTTGGGTACTTTCGCGGTGGCGCTCGGTTGCGCCGGCGTCAAGCAGAACCCCGGAACCGGCAACGGCGGTTCGGGCAACAGCACCGGCCTCGGTGGCTTCGGCGGCGGGATGACGATGGCCATGCCCTGCGTCGGCATGTGCAAGGACTTCCCCGACACGCCGATCGTCGTCGGCAGCGCGCCCGCAAACGCCGGCAGCATCTTCGGCACGCCCGGCAGCGGATCCAGCGGCGGCCCGTGCATCATCGAGCCCCAGGAGAACACGCTGTTCCCCAACAACTGGCTGCGCCCGCGCTTCCGTTACACCGCCGGCGCCGGCCTTTACGAGATTCGCCTGCACGCGTCCAACCAGGCCAACGATCTGGTCGTCTACACGACCGACACGACCTGGACGATGCCGCGGGACCTGTGGACGCTGCTCGCCGTCCACACGCGCGACATCCCGATCGAGGTGACCGTGCGCAGCGCGCCGCCCGCGGGCGGCCAGGTCACGATCAGCACCCAGACGCACTTCACGATCGCGCCCGTCGGCGCGAACGGCAAGCTGGTCTACTGGTCGACGTCGGGAACGACCTACTTCAACGGCCAGCCGACCGGGACCGAGACCGTGCTGAACGGCTTCGCCGTCGGTGACGAAGGCGTCGTCGAGGTCCTGCGTCCGTACAACGGCGCGACGCCGCAGGTCGCGATGACGACCTACGACCAGGGGCTGAACTCGCGCAACGTGAAGTGCATCGGCTGCCACACGTCGACGCCCGACGGTTCTTACATCGCCTTCAACGACTTTTACCCGTGGGGCGCGGTGCTGGCGTCGGGAACGACGCCCGCGGGCGCGAAGCCGCCCGCCAGCATCCTCGGCAACGGCGGCGTCGCCGCGATCACCCAGCCCTGGCTGGGGATCACCAGCTTCTCGAAGGCCCACTGGGCCGCCGGCGACCACATCATGGTGGCGCCCCTCGGCACCTGCGTCGTCAACAACCTGCCGTTCCAGCCGTGCAACCGCGGCGCCGGGATGGACATGGACCAGCAGTCTGGGCTCGCCTGGTTCGATCTCGAGAGCGCCGCCACCTTCGATATCAACAACCTCGCCACCAGCCTGAAGGGCACGGCGTGGAACTGGATCTACGCGCCCGCGAACGGCATGTACGCGGCGGCGCCTTCGTTCAGCCACGACGGCACGTCGGTGCTGTTCACGATGACCGACAAGGTGAAGTCGGGCCGCCTCGGCACCAGCGGGAACACGCACCTTTATACGGTGCCCTATTCGAAGGCGGGCCCGCAGACGGCGACGCCCGTTCCCGGCGACGGTTCGGCGGCCGGCCGCGTGCAGTACTACGGCGCGCTGTCCGGCGACGACAAGTTCATTGCGTACAACGAGCTGGACGCGACGACCGCGAACAACCAGCACGCGGCGCTGGACCAGATGGACCTGAACGCCGGCGTGACGCTGGACGGGATGTACGCGCAGCCCAAGACCGAGGTCTTCGTCCTGCAAAGCACCGGTGGGACGAAGAAGCGCCTCGCGGCCAACGATCCGCCGCAGTGCCCCGGCCAGCCGGCCAGCCCCGGCATCAACAACAGCTGGCCGAAGTGGTCACCCCAGGTCGAAACGTCGGGCAACCGCACGTATTACTGGTTGATCTTCTCGTCCTGGCGGGACGGCGGGCATTACCCGACGGGCGGTCCGATCGCGCAGCTGTACATGACCGCGATTACCGCCGACGAGATCAACATCCAGACGAATTACCCCGCCGTCTATCTGTGGAACCAGCCGGCAAACAGCAGCAATCACACGCCGGCTTGGGACAGGTTCCAGATTCCAGACGTTATGTAGTGTGAGCGTCGGCGCGTCGTCGGGCCTGATGGCTCCGTGCGGCGGGACGGGAATCGAGATTTTTCGGACCGCGCAGCGGGGGTCGAGACTCCATTAGGGAGACCTCGCAAATCGACGCTTCAAACCCGGTCCCGCTCGTGTTAATGGGGACTGCCATAAAACCCCACGCGAAGGGTCAACTGATGATGATGACCACCCGCAAGTTGCTGCCCCTGTCTTCTTCTTTGCTTCTCTCCTTGGCTTCGACTCTTGCTGCCGCGACTGCGGTTGCCCAGACGCCGTCGGTGACGCCGGCCGCCACGCCGGCCCCCGCGGCGGAAGCGCCGCCGCCCGCCGCCGCACCCGCGCCCGCACCGGCCCCGGCCGAGAAGAAGCCGCGCGTCGCCGGCCCCGGCCTTTCGCTGTCGCCCGAGACGCCGCAGGTCGGCGGACGCGTGACGTCGCCGGCCGAACCGCCACCCGTCGTGGCGCCGGAGCCGAGCGCCGAGTGGAAGTTCGAGGTGACCGGTTACTTCCGCGCGCCGCTCCGCTTCTCGTGGGGCCCGGCGACGACCAGCCCCGGCGTCGACGTGAACGGCGATCCGATCCCGCCCAGCGCCGCCGGCACGCAGCTGCGCACGCCGCCGCTCGTCCCCGACGCCAACTACATCAACTGGACGTACACCAACAGCTTCGTCGCGCCCTGGACCGAGCTGAACTTCAAGTACGGCAACGACCGCGTGAAGGCGCAGGTCCAGATCGCGTCGTACAACCTGACCGATCCGGGCTACCGCCGCCTCGAGGCGAACCTGGGCATCAACCAGGCGTTCATCACGTTGCTGTGGCCCGAGCTGGGCAACAACGAGAACCTGCACCTCACGCTGACGGTCGGTGGCTTCACCAACCGCTACGGCGCCGCGGGCCGCTATGACGCCGGCAAGTACGAGACGTACCTGTTCGGCCGCACGCACGTCGCGGGTGCGACGGTGAACATCGCGTACGACGCCAGCGACGACATGACGTTCCAGTTCGAGACCGGCGGCGGCGCCAAGCTGGAGCCGATCCCGTTCTACGGCGCGCCGGGCCCCAGCAGCCAGCCGCTGACCACGCTGGCGATGTGGGAGCCGTATCCGGGGCCGCGTCCCCAGGAGTCGGCCTTCGTCGCGCACGCCCACCTGGGCGCGGTCATCAAGCGCCAGTGGATCCTCGGCCTGCACTTCATCGACGTGTTCGCGAACGACAACGAAGAGTCGACCGCGTTCACCGGGAAGAGCTTCAACACCTTCTGCACCCCCTCGATGGGGAACGCGACGCCCCCGGCGATCTGCGGCCGCCCGGTCAGCGAGCCGAAGCCGCGCATCATGGTCTACGGCTTCGACATCAAGCAGCTGCACCAGTGGATCGGCGACGGCTACGCCGGGTTCTCGATCCTCGACGCGCGCAACGCCATCTACCTGGGCGACGCGATCGAGGTCATTCACTCGTTCGGCGGCTGGCAGCTGCACGACAACTACTTCGGCCGCCCCGGCGACGTCGACCTGGTGTCGGGCAAGATCTACAGCTTCCTCTTCCAGTACAGCCTGAGCATCGGGCAGTTGCTGTGGCACCCGCAGGCGTTCTGGGGCCAGGGCCCGGACCTGATCATCACGCCGTACATGATGTTCAACCACGTCAACACCGACGTGGCCGCGGGCGCCAACCCGGCGTACAACGGCATCAACAAGCTGAAGTTCGGCGTCGAGGCGACGTACATGGGCCTCGAGTGGCTGGGCGCCGGGTTCCGCTTCGACAGCGTTCAGCCCGACCTGGATCAGAGCGACCTGAACTTCTCGGTCTTCTCGCCGCGCCTGATCTTCCGCACGGCGTTCGTGACGCACGAGCAGATCATGCTGCAGTACTCGCGGTACTTCACCGGGTCGGCTGTGCGCGGCCAGTTCCCGTACAACATGCAGCCGGGCGCGGGTGGTCTCACCGGCACCGACAAGAACGCGGCGCAGATCGCCGCCATCATCTGGTTCTAAGCGAGGACGAGACTATGAAGACGCAAACGAAGCTCGTTGTTGGAACGCTGTCCGTTGGATTGCTCGCGCTGAACGGCTGCATCGCTCCGCCGCCGGGCGGCGCCGGGCCGCCTCCGGGATCGGCGGCGTCGATTGGCAACGCGACGACCCCGCCTGCGGGCGAGGCGCCTGCGGCCGCTGCAGCGGCGCCCTCCGCGCCGTCGGCACCGGCCGTCGCGGGCGCGCCGATCGGCAACACCGGCCTCAAGGAGTGCTCGGCCGAGGGCCTGATCGACGACGGCGAGGACGGCAA